>Ga0302326_10016073_pt1 | contig 15689 bp, 11 predicted proteins | sample Palsa_T0_3_FD_202264 | JGI IMG/M metagenome (GOLD analysis project Ga0302326, IMG submission 202264) | Peat permafrost microbial communities from Stordalen Mire near Abisko, Sweden - Palsa_T0_3 | ecosystem: Environmental > Terrestrial > Soil > Palsa > Peat permafrost | place: Sweden: Abisko...
CCTCCGCTTCCAGGGCGACGGCATCACCGCCATCGTCGGTCCCAACGGCTGTGGCAAGTCGAATATCTCCGACGCCATCTCCTGGGTGCTGGGCGAGCAATCGGCGCGACTGCTGCGCGGCGTGCACATGCAGGACGTCATCTTCGCCGGCACGCGCGAACGCAAGCCCACCGGCATGGCCGAGGTCTCGCTCACCCTCGTCGACCCCGAAGTCTACGGCGACATCGCCGAGCCCGAGATCGAAATCCAGGACGACGTGCCCGACACCGATTGGGACGAGTCCGCTCTGCGCACCGCTCGCGCCGAGGACGCCGAGCGCTACTCCGAGGAAGTTCGTCCCGGCCAGGGCGACGATGACGCTCCCGCGACTCAAATATCCGATGCCACCCAACAAGCGGGGTGCCCCACCCTTCCGGCTTCAGCCGGAGGGTGGAATCAAACAGACGCAAACAGCGCTCCCCAAGTTGTTCTCAAGATCCGTCGCCGCAAATTCAAGCGCACCTTCAAGGCCGGTGAAATCCAGATCACGCGCCGCCTGTTCCGCTCCGGCGAAAGCGAGTATCTGCTGAACGGCAAGCTCTGCCGTCTGCGCGACATTCAGGACATCTTCATGGGCACCGGCCTCGGTCCTGAGTCCTACGCCATCATTGAGCAGGGGCGCATCGGACAAATCCTCAGCAGCAAGCCGACCGATCGCCGCGCCATCATCGAAGAGGCCGCCGGCATCACCAAGTACAAGTCTCGCAAGCGGCTGGCCGAAGCGCGCCTCGAAGACGCCAAACTCAATCTGGCGCGCATCAACGACATCTTCGACGAAGTCACGCGCCAGATGAACTCGCTCAAGCGCCAGGCCTCGAAGGCCGAGCGCTACGCCAAGCTCCGCGACGAGATGCGCGAGAAGCTGCGTATCGTGCTGGCCAGCAAGTTCGCGCAACTCGACGCCGAGGCGACGTCGCTCGATCAGTTGCTCAACCAACTTGCGAGCGAAATTCACGCGCAGAGCGAAGCCGTGCAGCAGATGGAAGGCGAGCACGCCGAGTGCACACAGCGTGGCTATGCCATCGAGCGTGAAGGCCAGGAGAATCGCGAGAAGCTCAACTCGCTCGCACTCGACTTGGATCGCGCCGCCGCCCGCCGCCGCACCAACGAAGAGCGCTGTGCTGAACTCGACGCTCGTTCCGCTGGCGCGCAGGCCGAGATCGCTAACACCGAGGAGCGCGCCGCACGGTTGCAGCAGGAGTTGGAAACCGATCGCGCTACGCTCGACTCGGCCAATGCCGACGTGGCCAACGCACAGCAGGAATTGCAGCAGCGTCAGCAGGAAGCGGCCGCCGCTTCGGCATCGCTGATCGGAGTCGAGCGTCAACAGGAGCAGTGTCGCGACGCAATTCTGCAAACCGTTTCCGCGGCTTCTGCTGTGCGCAATCGCATAACCCAGGCCGAAGAGCGAATCATCGCACTCGATCGGGACTCGCAGCGTTTGCACGACGAAACTTCCGCCGCGCAGCAGCAACTCGAAAGCTTTGGCGGCCAGCGCGGTCAACTGGGACTGGAATTTGAGACCGCGTCGCAATGTGTCGCGGCCCTCACCGCACAAATCGCCGGCACGCGCCATCAACTGGAAGTCAAGCGGGCCGCTGAGACCGATGCCAAGCGTCATCTTGATTCCATGCGCGGTGAATATGCCTCGCTGATGGGCAAGAAAGGCTCACTCGAAGCCGTCATCACCGATCACGGCTATGCCACCGAATCCGTTCGCAAGCTCTTCACCTCAGGGGCGCTGCAAGGTGGCCGCGCCCCCGCCGGCGTTCTCGCCGACTTCCTCGAAGTCGAAGACCGCTACGAACATGTTGTCGACGATTTTCTGCGCGACGAGTTGAACTTCATTGTGGTGAAGTCTTGGGACGCCGCCGACGAAGGCCTGCGCTTGTTGCGTACCGATGTCGACGGCCGTGCAACATTTCTGGTTCACCCCGAAGATTCACAGGCCAAATTTTCCTTCGACTTCAACGAGTCGATGCATCACGTCTCCCACGCGGACACCGTCGTTCCCCTTAAGAACTGCATTCGCGTGCTCGACGGCTTCGGCAAGTCATTGGAAGTGATTCTGCCCAAGCTCGGCAACGGTTACATCGTGCCTGATCCCGAAGTGGGCCGCAGCCTCGCGCTTGAAAATCCTGACGCCTTCTTCCTCTCGCACTCCGGCGAGTGCTTCCACAACGTCACCGTCACCGGCGGCAAGCAGCGCAGCCAGGGACCGCTCTCGATGAAACGCGAGCTGCGCGAGGTACTGCTCCAGATGGGCGAACTCGAGCGCGCCATCGGTGAAAAGGAAACGTTCATCTCCGCCCTGGGCCGCGATATCGATGAGCTTACCGGCCTGTTGCAGCGTCTGGAAGACGAGAAGCGGGAATCCGAGCGCCAGGCCATGACCTCCGAGCACACCCTGCGCCAGCTGGAGAGCGAAATGACGCGCGTGCGTGAGCGCCTCACAACTTACGAACGCGAACTCCAGCGCGTCGGCGAAGAACACTCCGAGCGCGAGACCTTCATCACCACCCAGCTCAGCGAACTGTTTCAGCACGAAGAGAAGCAGCGTGCGCTGGAAGCGGAGATGCAAGCCGCGCAGAGCAGCCTGGAATCGCTGCGCCAACGTCGCGATGAAGCCGCGCAGCTTGCCAGCGAAGTTCGTGCCAACGTTGCCACTCTCGAAGAGCGCCGCCGTGGGGCGATGCTCACCGTACAGCGTATCGAAGCCATGCTCTCGGAAGTGTCAGGCCATCTTGCCAAGCTGAAGTCGCAGCTTGATGCCGCCATCGCCGAGAAGCAGCAGCGCGAATCGGAAAATGTTCGTCTTGCCGAACAAGTCGTCGAATGGACCGCCGAGCGCGAAGTCTCCCAGCAGCACGATCGCGAACTACAGGAGGAATTGCAAACCGTCCGGGTTCGCATCGTCGAGTTGGAAGAGTCGCTGAAGTCGTCCCGTGAAGCGCTCGACGCCGCCCGCGACCGCCGTGGCGAACTTTCCGCCGCCCAGGCCCGTGTCCAGTCCGATGCCCAGCACATGGCGGAAACCTGCATCCAGGAGCTGAGCCAGCAGCGTGACGAACTCATGGCAGACGATTCCCTGCCCCGTCTTGCCGGCGAAGAGCTGGCCAGCGAGGACAATCTCTATCGCGAGATGCGTACGCGCTTGGAGAACATGGGCCCAGTGAACATGATGGCCCTGGAGGAATACAAGGAGACAGCCCAGCGTCATGAATTCCTGGAGACGCAGCGCCAGGACCTGCTGCAATCCATCGAAAACACGTTGAACACGATCAAAGAGATCGACGTGATCTCGCGGCAGAAGTTCGAAGAAGCCTTTAACGTCATCAACGAAAACTTTGCCCGCACCTTCAGCAAGCTCTTCGGCGGCGGCCAGGGCTTCATGCGCCTCACCGATCTGGAAAACTCGATGGAGAGCGGCATCGACGTGGTCGCGTCACCTCCCGGCAAGAAGCTGCAAAATGTGTTGCTGCTCTCCGGCGGCGAAAAGGCGCTCACCGCACTGGCCCTGCTGGTAGGCATCTTCCAGTATCAGCCCAGCCCGTTCTGCATTCTCGACGAAGTGGACGCGCCGCTCGACGAGGCCAACATTGGCCGCTTCACCGAGCTGGTCGCCGAGATGAGCGTACAGACGCAGTTCATCATCATCACCCACAGCAAGAAGACGATGGGCATGGCGCCGGTGCTCTACGGTGTCACCATGCAGGAGCCGGGCGTCTCGAAGCTGGTGTCGGTAAGGTTCAACGAAGAGGCGAGGCTGGAAAGAGTGAGCACGTAACTGCCTACGAGGGAGGGGTATGCCCGACTCGATCGCCCCAAGGTTCGGATGTCCGAATTGCAATAGGGCGGATATCAGCGAGAACAACGTCCTGCCTGTGTCTATACGCGTGTCCGCTTGGGGCGATGATGGCGAGCCAGCCAGCTACGCATATCCATGGCGCGAGAGGGGCGGTCTAACTACAGACGAGACCAGCCCGCGTTATCATTGCCATTCCTGCGAACAAGACTTCGAAGAGGTGGTTGCCCTAGACGGGACCGCCGTGCATCCCCAAGTCTAAACGGATGAACCTTCAGGCTCGAGCCGAACTCGGGAACACATTACGTTCGCATAGCCAGATCGCCAGAGTTGTCACTGAGGACTGGTGTGGACGCGAGATGTACTGCCCCGGCTGCGATGTGCGGAGCCTGGCGAAGACAAGGCCCGGATCACCAAGCTGCGACTTCATCTGCACCCGATGCGAGGAGCGATTTGAACTAAAAAGTTGCAAGCATCGATTTGGAAGCAGGATTCCGGATTCCGCTTACGCTTCTATGCTGGCCGCGATCCATACGGATCGTGCGCCCAACCTGCTAGCGATCCAATACTCGCCGACATTTAGTATCGTTAACTTATTCCTTGTGCCGCGGTATTTCATTACGGAGAGTGTCATTGAGAAGCGGCCGCCTCTGGGTGTTCATGCACGTCGGGCGGGTTGGGTCGGTTGTAACATCCTGCTGAGCCGAATCCCCATAGATGGTCGGATTGCGGTGGTCCGCGAGGGTGTGCCAGCCGCATCGCTGGACGTTCAAACGCTGTTTCTGCGGGCGAAGCAGCTCAAGAAATTGCCCGCGACTAGTCGTGGTTGGACGGTGGATGTTCTCAATGCAGTCAGATCACTTGAGACAACCGAGTTCAGCCTTACGGACGTTTATAGGTTCGAGACGCATTTTGCGGAATCGCATGCGAATAATCGGAATGTCCGAGCCAAGATTCGCCAGCAACTGCAGGTCCTACGCGACTTGGGGTTTCTGGCGTTTCTTGCGCCGGGACGATACCGGATCATTGCGTAATTAAGGAACGCTCCTCGGATTCGTCAGCAGCTCGTCGCCTCGCGCTCGATTCCGTTGATGATCTTTTTTATCTCGAATACAAACTTATGCCATCCCACTTCGTTGAGCGCATGGCGCATTCTTTGTGTTCCTTTGGCCTCGCCGCCGCCGGAACCTGTGATCTCCAGAATGGGGATATCGAGAGCCAGAAGGGCCCGTTCCAATTCATTGAGGGCAGCGGGAAAGTCCTTTTCAAGAATTGCTGCTGCATGAGATTCGAATCGAATCTCGAAGCCCTTAGCCGTTAATTGCTCAAGAAGTGGCATTTGCAGCACCGTCCGGTGAATTTGTAATGATGGGGAATTCTAACCGAACAACCGCATTAATCCTCGTGCCGGCAAGTCGGGGACGAGGAACCTTTTTCCACTAAGCGCTTCTGCGGTTCCATACCCGCTGCGGACGGCGCCTTCCATCGTGGCCGGCCACCCAGTCGCAGTCCAATCGCCAGCCAGAAACAGGCTCGGCCAGGGAGTTCTGTGCGACGGACGAAACGCATCGCTGCCCGGCGCGGGCGAGAACGTCGCGTGGACTTCCTTGATAACGGTGGCTTTCGTCAGCTTGGCCTCGCGCACAATAGGAAAAAACTCCGCCAGCTCGCGCACCGCCAGGTCGATGATCTCCGCGCGCGGCTTGTCCACCAGCGTCTTCGACGAGCTCACCACCAGCTCGACATAGCTGCCCTGCTCGGCTGAACTCCTGCGCGTCGCCAGAATTTTCGACTTGTGGAACATCCACTGAATCGTTCGCTCCAGCAGCACGGCATGCTCCAGAGGCGTGATCTCGCGATCGAACCACAGGTGAATTCCAGTGATCGGCGAACTCTGCAAGCTGTGCGCGTCGCGTCGGAGCGCTTCCATCTCGGGCGCGTCGGGCAGCAGCTTCTCGATGCCATTGAACGGCGTCGCCAGTACGGCATAATCGGCACGCACATCCTCGCCACCAACGCACAGCCGCACACCTTCGCTGTCAATCCGAAACGAATCCACCGCCGCGCGTAGGTGCACATTCCCGCCGCGAGCTTCGATGTACTCAGCCGCTGTTCCATACAGTTGCGACAGCGGCACCGCCGGGATACCCATGCGTCCCGCTTCCGCCGACTTCAAGAACGAATCGCGAAAGACCAGCGCCGCATAGCGCACCGAAACGCGATCGAGATCCTCATTCAGCGCGCTCACCAGCACCGGCGCCCAGAATCGATCAATGGCCTGCTTCGTCTGCCCGTGGCGTTCCAGCCATGCCTGAAAATTCTCGCCGTCGTCATCGCGCAATCCTGGCATCAGCGCCAGCATAGCGCGCGTTATCGCCAACTTGTCCCTCACATCAAGAACAGCGGACGCAAGAAACGACCTTGCCGCGTGCAGCGGCGCAGGCAGCGCTCCCGGCTTCAGCACTGACGATTTGCCGCCGGGCAGAATAAACGTTATCTCGTCGTACCAGCGAATCTGTTGCTCGACGCCTAGCCGCCGATAGAAGTCAATGAGGTTGGTACAGCAGCCCAGCAGCACATGCTGGCAGTTGTCCACTACTTCGCCGGTGCCGGGCAGCTCGTACGACGACGCGCGTCCACCCAGGTACGGACGGCGCTCGAACAATTCGACGCCATATCCCGCATCCGCCAGCGCGCTTCCCGCCGCGAGCCCCGCCAGTCCGCCGCCGATGACGGCGACGCTGCGGCCCCGCGAACTGTCTCCGCCAGCATTCATCTGGAGCGCAAGAAACCTTTCGCCATGACTCGTAATTTCTCCGCCGCGCTCAGGCCCACTCTTTCCGAAAACACGTCGTAATTGCGGCCAATGATCCGCTCCAGCAGCCGCCGGTAAATCTCCACCAGGGTCCACAACGCCGCTCGGCTGTCGTCATCGATCAGCGGCAGCAACTCCTCCGCAGCACGATAATAGGCGCGCGCCCGCAGCGCCTCGAATTCCATCACCGGACGAAGCGATGGCGGCGCGGATCCATTCGTCAGCGCAAGAACGTCGACTCCAAAGCGGGCAAAATCCTCTCGCGGCAGATATACCCGCCCCAGTCCGGCGTCTTCTTTCACATCGCGAAGAATGTTGGTGAGTTGAAACGCGACCCCGACCCGTTCCGCCAGCTTCTCCGCCCGCGGATCGCGATAGCCAAAGATACGAATGCATACCAGCCCGACAACGGACGCGACGTGATAGCAGTAGTCGTAAAGCTGATCGAAGGTTTCATATTGCAGTTGCGGAACACTGGCAGCCGCCGCCGGTTTAGCGCTGCCTGGGGCGGCAACATCCATCTCCGTCCCATGCACCAGCTTTTCCAGCAGATCAAGCGGGATGTTGAAATGCTTTTGCGAATCAGCCAACGCGAACAGGACCGGGTCGTCGGTGCGTTCGCCATCCACAACCCGGCGCAGCGCGTCCATCCACTCATCCAGCTTCTCGCGCCGTTGTTCCGCTGGAATGGAAGGGTCGTCGGAGATATCGTCGGCGTGGCGCATGAAGGCATACACCGCCGACAAGGCATTGCGCTTGCGGTGAGGCAGAAGCAGAAAGCCGTAGTAGAAGTTCTTGGCCGCGGAACGTGCGATGTGCCGGCAAACGCTGTACGCCGCCCGCAACTGTAGCGGGTGTTCGTTCACAGCGCCTTTCCCACCCCAGCTCCAGTCGAGGAGGAGCGTGCTCCGGGGATTCCGGCCACCGCCGCGCACGCCACCAGCCACAGCTTCCGCGCCTTGGAGATAGTGGGCCGGCGGCTCAGGACGTCGTATCCTTGCCGCTCGATGGCATGCAGGATCTCCAGCCCGCCGCGGCTGAAAAGCTCGATATCGATGGCGAGATGCTTGTCCACTTTCGCTGCGAGCGGCAATCCCATGCGAAACCAGTCGCGCGTTCGAGCCACTTCGAACTTCATCATCGCGCGGAACTGCGGCGTAGCACGGCGATTGGCGATGTCGCTCTCCGTCACGCCGAACTTCGCGAGACTTTCGAGCGGAAGATAAATTCGTCCCTTTCCATAGTCGACCGCGACGTCCTGCCAGAAATTTGCCAGTTGCAGAGCGGTGCAGGTGTAGTCGGAAAGCTGTTGCCGCTCGGCGTGGCGATAGCCGCAGAGATAAAGCACCAGATGCCCCACGGGATTTGCGGAGTTCTTGCAGTAGCCGAGCACGTCCTCGAATGTGGGATATCGCGTGACCGTCTGGTCCTGCCGAAACGCAGTGAGCAGGTCAGCAAATGGCGCGCGCGGAATATCGAATTGGCGGATCGTCTGGCGCAGAGCGATAAATACCGGATGGCGCGGGCTGACCGGGTTCCGTCCGGCAGAATCCGCCAGCAGTTTCTCAACATCCTGCCGCACGTCAACCGGCGTGGGCTCGACTAAACTCAAATACGTCGCATTCAGCTCCGCTTCCCATGCGTCCAGCAACGCCAGCGTCTGCTGCGGATCGCCCACCTCGTCGCCGAGATCGTCGGAAATCCGGCAATAGGCATACACGTTGTAAAAGTGCTGATGCAGACGCTTGGGCAGAAACCAGGTGACGACCGAGAAGTTCTCGTAATGCGAATGGGCCAGCCGCGAGCAATACTGTTGCGCTTCCTCCAGCGACGGAGCCCGTTCTGGAATGGCGTACTCCTGCGGCAGGGATTGCCAGCCTACGGCAGCAGATTGATCTGCTTCCGCAAGATTCAGGCGATTGTCGGTCGGAACGGAGGACATTAAGAGAATTGTACCGGGTATTGTGTGGCCTGGGCCTTCTCCCGCCGTCCTGCGGCCTGGTTTTGCCGCAGGCGTCTCCGAGGTCTCCCGGTTCTCGTGCATGAAGTTTCTAGGCGTGTGTGGGGTCTTTGACTACGCAGGACTGACCAGAGGCTCGCGATATCGGTCCTGTTCATGTTGCCTTCCGCACAAGGTCGACTGGCGTCGGCGTCCTGATTGCCAGTTGTCGAAGCTCAATGCCCAGCCCACCTATTCCCCTGTTTACGCTTCGCTGGATCCCTCACGGAACCCAACGCAAAACTCGGCATGCCTACTCCACCAGCTCACTGGCGGACTCGGGGACTCCGTTCCGCACGTACCAGAGTACGAGGAGGAAGGCAGCGGCCGAGAGAGCACCGGTGCAGGCGAGCAGCGTGTTGACCGGCCCGAAGAAAGTCCCCACACCGATAGGTTTAGGCGGTTCAAGGAACGCGTAAATCGCGAGCGTCAACGCAATGTGGCACGCCACGACAAAGCCCGCCAGTCGCGGACTCACCGCCCATAACGTCAGCACGCTCGCAGCAAAGGCCGTGATCTCGGTGAAGTAACATCCCTGATGTACGATCGTCCCGCCCGCGAACATCAGCAGGCACCAGGCGATGAGAGTGAACGCCGTACAAATCCACAGAATGGATGATTGACGGAATTCGGCCGAGCGCGACCGCCGTAGCAAAAGACATACCAGCCATAAAATTGCGCCAAAGCTTAGGAGATCGATGGACCAGAACCAACGGAGGAACATGGTGTTGCGCAACGATGCCACCTCTGCCGCTCGCTGCTGCCGAGTACCGGAAAATAGGTAATGCACCACGTCGCGCACACGTTCCGAAAATGCCACTTCGTCAAAAAGTCCCTGGAAGCTGATGAGCTTGTTCTCCGCTACGCCGCGCCAACCTGCTTCCCTATACTTCGCGATCACCAGGTGCGTGAACTTGATTTCCGGATGAGGCTCGGGTGTCGCCGCCAGATGCATCTTCAGGAGCCGATCTCCCGGCGGGTCGTAATATTTTTGGTAGAGAGTCCAGGGGAGAAACAGGAGAAATGCAGCAACCGCCGCAGTCAGGATGAATCGGGCCGTGGGCACCCGCCGCAGAACCAGCGTGGTCATAGCAATGCCGAGCAGGCCAAATGCACTGCCACCATGACATAACATAGCGAAGGCGGCAGCAGCGCCAACCACAACTCCCACGCGCCAGTCGGACCGAATGAAACGATAGCGTTCGGTAAAAAGATAGCCAGAAATAATCAGCAGAAAGCCTACGGGGAACAGCTTCGGCCAGACAAAAAAGGAGTTCTCGATCGTGAAGCCCGCGAAGACCGCAGTGGCCATGATCAGCGCCATGGCCTTCCGGTTTACGCCTGCGGTGTCAAGATAAGCCCATAACCCCGCAAGGAAAGTGAACTGTAAAATCGCTCCCAAAATCTGGTAGGGCACATCCCGGTCGCCATGCGTCCAGGCGTACTGCCACAGCGAGCTGCCTGCCTGCAAAGGCGGTCGATCACTGGAAAGCCAGTCCCCGATCATTGGCTTTGGGATGTGTCCTACGAACACATAGTCGGCCAGCACCTTGGGGAGCCAGTTGTCTACAGAAAGAAAAGGAGGCCCAAAGCGCTCAGCCGCATACTCCTGAAGCGGGCTTGCTTTTCCGTGGACAAATCCCAAGGAAAGCACGAACAGCGCAGCCGTGATGCCGAGAAGCAACGGCGCCGTCATGCGCCGCAACGGAGCCAGCTGCATCCTCCCGCGCGAGCTCGCCAGAGCCCATGCAATGATTCCGCTGAACAGCAACAGGGTAGCCCAACTGTAAATTTCTCCGGCCGTGCGATTGAAAAAATACAACCAGAACGCGACATATCCCACGATCCCGAGCGCCAGGAGCGCGACAGCGGTGAGGTCCAGAACAGGTTTGACTCCTAGGCGGGCAGCGAGAATGCAGGCTGCCGCCGCCGGAAGCATGGTCACAACAAACAAGCCGACGACCAGCAACAGGATGCGAAAACCAAACGATGCCTTGTTGCCCCATTGCGCCGGTCGCGGCAGGGCGAAGCCGATCCAGCCACCCGGCCCAACGGCATTATCTTCCGCTAATATCCGTACCGGTTGGCCTTCCCATTCTGGAGGCAGAGGGAAGTCGTAGAGGCGCACCAGTTCGCGTGGCAGTTGCGCCACCTGTAGCGGCAGCTGATGTTTGTTGCGAAGGTTCTCCAGCCGAAGGCGAACGCCCGGCGATCCCGGATACCCTGCGATATACAGCCCGATGTACGATTTCGCAGTAAACGGTTCGGACGCCATGTATCCGGTACCTTTGTCGCCCAAGGCACAGAACGAACGCCAAAGCACAACGCCAGGAGGGGGACGGCTGCTGCCCCAGCTTACCTGGGGAAGGTTGTTGTCGTTGCAGAATCCGCTTTGCAGTTGGTCGGTCGGAATATCGCCGGCAGCGAGCGACGAATAGGGAAGCTGCGGCGCGGTAAATGCAAACCAGCCGTGAACAGCCGTGGCCTTGTCCTCCCCCGCTATTTCTACGGGCTTACCTAGCCAGCTTGCCGGCAATGCAAATGTGTAGAATCGCCAGCTATCTCCGGCAGTAGGTTTCTGGATAAGGTCAAATTCCTCTCCCGATTCCAGATTGCGAAGGTAAAGCCTTAAACCCGGTAAGCCTACATAACCGGAGACGAAAAAGGAGAGACTGGAAGGCGCCAGGAAGCGCTGGGAGACAATCCGGCCCACGGCAGCATCGGAGTCGCAGAAAGATCCCCACACGGGTGCGTCATCGTCTCCCAAGGCGGGATCCCACTTGATCGCAGGGATGACGCCTCGCAAGCAAAATCCGTCGTCTCGGGTGAACTCAAGGAAGGAAGATTGGTCGGAAGCGCTGTTCGCGACGGCAGACACGGGAAAGGCAACGGCAAGCAATACCAGACAAATGACCAGGACGAAATGCTTCAGCACCACACCTCCGCAGCACAATGGCACGTCACAGTCATCTGCCCGTTGGCTCCTGTGGCGGGTATTGCCCTGCCCTAGCCAAAACCGGATTAGAACGGGGCCCCCAGCGATGTCTATCGGTAATGCTGAAGGTAGAAATAGTGCTCGAGGTAAAACAAGGCTGCAAATGCGACCACCAAAGTAGCGGCTGGAATTACCAACGCTCGCGCGTTTCTGGCGGGCCGGCTCCAATTTGCCGTGGCGAGGAAAAGCAGGATCATCGGTACAAGCGCCACGATTGCGAGCTGAAAGATATGTGCCGCAGTGCCTTCGTCCGCCTGGGGCCGCTGGGCGTATCCGCTGACCACCGCAAGCAACCCGGCGAGAGACAAGACCACCATGGCCTTCCCGCTCAGACGATTTATTTGCCGCACATGCACAGCGCGCATCTTTGTCGATCGATTAGGAGAACTGGCCACTGGCCACTGACCACTAGCCACTGGTTCTTACGTTCCCGGAATGATGGCCGTCTTGATATCGCCATTGCGATTCAGCATGTGACGCAACACTTGTTGCAGCCGCGACAACGGCGCTTCGCCGGTGATGTAGTCCGTGCCTTTGATCTTTCTTTCGGAGATCAGAGAGAACGCTCGGCGCACCGTTTCTGGCGTGTGATGGAAGGTAGCCTTCAGAGTCAGCTCGTTATAGTGCAACCGCTGGGTGTCCAACGCGACCGTGGTCCCGTTAGCGCAGCCGCCAAAGAAGTTCACCGTGCCGCCTTTGCGCGCCATGTCGATGGACCACTCCCATGCCTGGGGACGCCCAACCGCCTCGACAACGACGTCGCAGCCACGACCATCGGCAGTCAGCTTGCGCACCGCCTTCACCGGATCGTCCACCGCCGTAACTTGTACCGTGCTATCGGCGCCGATACGCCGGGCCGCAGCCACCTGCGAATCGCGCTTCACCACCGAAATCACGTTACAGCCGATCAGCTTCGCCACCTGCACAAACATCAGTCCGATGGGGCCGGCGCCAATCACGGCTACGGTGTCCCCGATCTCCATTTTGGTTTCGTGCAGGCCGCGCAGCACGCAGGCCAGCGGTTCCACCATCGCGGCCTCTTCAAAGCTCACGTGCTTGGGAATGGCCAGCATGTTGGTTTCGACGATGCGGCGCGGAATGCGAATGTACTCGGCGTAGGCTCCGTTGTTGAACAGCAGATCGTCGCAAAGATTTTCCTGGTGCTTGGAGCAGTAGAAACACATGCCGCAGGGCGCGGAGTTCAGCGCCACCACGCGCATTCCCTTCCGGAATCCCTTGACGTTGGGACCAATCTCCTCGACCACGCCAGCCAGCTCATGACCGAACAGCGCTGGAGGCACAATCATGCGGGCGTGGTAGCCCCGCTGATACACCTTCAGGTCGGTGCCGCAGGTCAGCGCCACTTCCACTTTGACCAGCACTTCCCCTTCATCCAGCTTGGGGATTGGCACCTGCTCGATCTTGACGTCCTCTTTGCCGTAGAGGACCGCCGCTGTCATTTGTCCCTTCACGCTACTGGTCCCTTCCATTCGCTGCCCGGTTGAATCACTACTTTCATCGAGTCCGGTTTGGGGTGGGCAGCCAGACGCAAAGCCTCGACGGATTCCGCCAGCGGAAAACGGTGGCTGATCAGCCGCTCCAGGTCCATCTCCCGGCTAAGCACAAATCGCGCTGACTCGTCCTGCAAATCCACCGAGGCGCTGTAAGAACCCAGGAGACTCTTCTCATCGACACAAACCGCGGCGGGGTCAATCGTGGCCTCTCCGTGCTGGGTCTGTGCAAACAGCAACACACGTCCGCCCGGACGCGTCGCTTCCATCGCCGGACGGATCAAGCTATTCCCCGCTACTGCCAAAATGACAGCATCTGCCCCTCGACCCTCCGTTAGTTCTTTGACGGCTCGCACGGTATCGGAGGTGGAGGCGTCGATGTTTTCTTCCAGACCAAACGCCTTAGCTATTGTATGCCTCTGAGGAAGCAAATCGGAAGTAATGACCCGCCTTCCACGGCGCCGGGCCAGCACTGCGAGGATGACTCCGATCGGCCCCTGGCCCATCACAAGGACGGTCTCGCCAGGCGTAAGCCCCAGCGTTTCAATCCCTTTCATGCAAGTGTTCACGGGTTCGATGAATGATGCCTGCTCGAAGGAGACGCCATCCGGGATACGGACCACGCCGTTCCGCCCGACGATCCAATCCATCACCCGAACATACTCGGAAAAACCGCCGCCACTGGCTTCGTAGCCTGCCGTCGCCCCAACTTTCTTGTAGGTTGGGCACTGGGCGAACACCTTGTGCCGGCAGTAATAGCAGTCGCCGCAAGGGATGTGGTGGAAGACCATCACCCGGTCGCCAATCCGGAAGCCAGAGACCCGGTCACCAACCGCGGCAATGACCCCGGTGGTCTCGTGGCCAAAGATTCTGGGAGCAGAGTGCGAGCCGGTGGCGATTTTCTTCAGATCGGTCCCGCAGACCCCGCATGTATGGACACGGACGAGGATCTCGCCGGGGCCGATCTGGGGTACCGGAACCGTCTCCATACGGATGTCGTTGACGCCCCGATAGACCGCGGCCAGCATGGTCGGAGGGATGGGCTGTTGCCGGATCGTGCTTCCGAGTTGTGTTGCGACCGACATAGTGGCTAGTGGTCAGTGGCTAGTGGCCAGTGCCTAGAATCTCTCCAGTGAATCGGGTTTGTATCAGGGCACGACTTTAGTCGTGCCGAAGGATTGCGCCAAGCTTGGGGCTTCAGCCCCTGCAAATCGCCCTCAGGGGCTAAATCCCGGGTTGTAATCGACTCTCCCGGCACGGCTGAAGCCGTGTGCCCTGATACAAAGCAGCAGCGTTCAATTTCTTTCTAGCAACTGGCCACTCGTCACTGACTGTCACTGACCACTGGCAATTAGATGTTCCACCGCATCGCACAGGTTCGCACTGGCCAGCGCGCTGTTCTTCTTGATCTTTCCCAGCGTCGCCCACCACCTCGGACGGAGCGCTACGTACATCAGGAACTTGCGGGTCGCGAACCTTCCATTGGTGTCAATGAATCGGTTCAGCGGTGGCATAACAAAGTCAGCATCGTCGGAGATCGATTTCAGCGCCGCGAATTCCAATCCCCGCTCTTTTGCGACCTGGGCGACCGCTGCCGCCTCCATGTCAACCACATCCGCTGCATACTTCGCCAGTAGCTCCCGCTTCTCCACTGCGTCGCTGACATCCGGCGAAGTCGCCAGCACCCAGTCGCCTCCGCCAGTCGTTGGATAGCGGACGCCGTTGGCAACGTCCACTACCTCGCGAATCCGGCCAACGTCGCCGACCTTCAACTTGGGCGAGAGCGCGCCCACAATACCTGCCGATAGCAACAGCTTCGGCTGAGCGAACTCGATCGCCACTTCCGCCGCGCGGCGCGCGAATTTTTCTCCGATACCACCCACCGCGACCATGGCTTGCGGCAACTCGAAGACATCAACTCCGTCCACAGAATTCGATCGCAGCTTGCCCAGCAGCGGCGCCAGTTCCACTCGCATCGCCGCCACAATCGCTACGGGTTTATGCGGCATAGCCGTTCGCGCGGAACCACCCCACCGCGCGTCTTAATGCCTCATCTACCGGCCGCGGATTCCAGCCCAGTTCGCGTTCGGCTTTGGCGCTGGTCACAAACATTTTCTTGCGTCCCATACGGACCGCGTCGATGGTCACGCGCGGCTCGCGCCGCAGCATCTTGCCAACAACAAGCGTGTCGACCACTCCCGTCGCCCAGGCGACGGCGTAGGGCAGCTTGATCCTGGGCGACGGCAGTCCGGTTATCGCTCCCAGCTTGTCGAGGATCTGTTTCAGGGTGAGATTCTCGCCGCCAAGAATGTAGCGCTCGCCCGGTTGCGCCTTCTCCATCGCCCACAGGTGACCCTCGGCACAATCCACAACATCGACCAGGTTCAGGCCCGTATCGACATACGCGGGAAACTTTCTTCGCAGAAAGTCCAAAATAATCTGCCCACTCGGGGTCGGCTTGATATCGCGCTCGCCGACGGGCGTCGTCGGGTTAACCATCACCACATTCTGCCCGCCTCGCCCCG
>Ga0302326_10016076_pt1 | contig 15686 bp, 17 predicted proteins | sample Palsa_T0_3_FD_202264 | JGI IMG/M metagenome (GOLD analysis project Ga0302326, IMG submission 202264) | Peat permafrost microbial communities from Stordalen Mire near Abisko, Sweden - Palsa_T0_3 | ecosystem: Environmental > Terrestrial > Soil > Palsa > Peat permafrost | place: Sweden: Abisko...
CGGGCCGCGGTGACCCAGACTCTGTTCGATTGGAAGTCGGTCAACGCCACTCGCGCGGCCAGTCAGAGTCTGAAATCTGCCGCCTATACTTTCAAGGACGCTCGGGATCTCGTCGTACTCGCCGTGGGCTATGTCTACTTGCAGGCCATTGCCGACGAGGCCCGCATTGAAACAGCGGAGGCGCAGGTGAAGACGGCACAAACGCTCTACGATCAGGCGGCGGACCAGATCAATGCCGGCACTTCGCCGGACATCGACGGCCTGCGAACCAAGGTCGAGCTCCAGAACCGGCAGCAACAGTTGATCCAGGCGAAGAACAACTTCGCCATCCAAAAACTGACTGTGGCTCGCGTTATCGGCTTGGCTCCGGGCCAGGAATTTGAATTCACCGACAAGGCGCCTTACCAGGCGATCGAAACCGCCTCCGTGGATGAGGTTCTGGGCCGAGCTTACGCGTCGCGCTCTGATTACCAGGCGGCGATGAGGGACGTGCGCGCAGCGGAATTCGCCCGACGGGCCGCTGTGGCCGGATATCTGCCGTCGCTTTCCTTTAACGCAGATTATGGTTTAGCGGGGTCGCATCCTTCCACGGCAACGCAGGTAGCTGACGTGCGCGGAACACTCTCGATTCCCATCTTTCAGGGAGGCAGCGTTCATGGCGATGTGTTGCAGGCGGATGCGAGGCTGGAGCAGAGCCGCGATCGCCTGGAGAATCTGCGCGCCCAAATCGATTCCGACGTGCGCGCGGCGCTGCTGAACCTGCAGTCTTCGGCGGATCAGGTGAATGTGACGCGCAGCAACATTGGCCTGGCGGAGGAGACGCTGGTTCAGTCGCGTGACCGTTTCAGCGCGGGGGTTACCGATACCGTGGAAGTCGTGCAATCGGAAGAGGCCGTCGCGAGTGCACATGAACAGTACATATCGAGTCTCTACAACTATAATTACGCGAAAATATCGCTGGTTCGCGCGCTCGGCATCGCTGAGCAAGGCGTCAAGGAATTTTTTAAAGGAAAGTGAACATGGCGGAAGAAAACCCACCCCGTACAGTAGCTGAGTCGGGACATGAATCTCCGGTCCAGTCTTCCTCGGTCGACCCATCTCAGGGCGATCCCTCGCCGTTGACGGATAGGGGCCGTACTCCGAGGGTGCGCCGCGCTTCCGAGCGTCGCAGAAATATATTGATTGTGGCCGCCTTGGTGGTCGTGGTGATCGGCGGCCTGTTCTTGTGGCGCTACTTGAGCAGCTATGAATCCACCGACGACGCCCAGGTGGATGTTCACCTCTATCCCGTGAGCGCGCGAGTTTCCGGCTATGTGGTGCGGGTCAACGTAGACGACAACCAATGGGTGGAGAAAGGCACGGTGCTGGTCGAGATCGACCCGAAAGACTATGAGGTTTCGGTCGCACAGGCCCAAGCCAACCTTGCCAATGCCGAAGCAACGGCCCAATCGCTGAATATCACGGTTCCAATTACTTCCGTGAACACTTCAAGCCAACTGAAGTTCGCTGCCTCCGGTGTTGAAGACGCTAACGCCGGAGTCGCGGCCGCTGAGAAACAACTCACCGCAGCCCATGCTCAACTGGAGGCGGCCGAAGCGAACGATGTGAGGGCGCAAGACGATCTGCACCGTTATAAGTTACTGGTCGACAAGCGGGAGGTATCACAGCAAATCTACGATCAAGCGTTGGCGACCGCCAAATCCAGCACGGCGACCGTATCGGCAGCCCGCGCCAGTGAGTCGGCAGCACTGCAATTCGTCCAGCAGGCCCGCAGCCGCCTGGCGCAAGCCGATGCCAACCACCGATACGCGGAGACCGGGCCGCAGCAGGTGTCGTCGACTCAGGCTCGCGTCCGGGCTGCGATCGCGGATGTTGAGCAAAAGCGCGCTCTGCTTGAGCAGGCCCAACTGAATCTCGGATACACGAAGATCGTCGCTCCAGTCAGTGGTGAAGTGAATAAGACGGTGGTGGTTGGAATGAACGTCCAGGACGGGCAGCAGCTCCTCACCGTGGTGCCGCTTGCTGAAGTGTGGGTTACCGCCAATTTCAAAGAGACGCAGCTCGGGCGCATGCGCGTTGGACAGAGAGCGGAAATCCATGTGGATTCGAGCGGCCGGACGTTTAAAGGCCATGTGGACAGCATTGCGGGAGCAACAGGCCCGCTATTCAGTTTGCTACCGCCGGAGAATGCCACCGGAAACTACGTGAAAATTGTGCAGAGGATTCCGGTAAAGATCGTTCTCGAAACCGGGGAGAACCGGGATCGTCGGCTTCGACCAGGTATGAACGTGGTGCCGGACGTGTACCTCAAATGAGTTCCGCGGCTCTCACACTCGACCAGGCCGCTTGGCGGCCCAAGTACAATCCCTGGCTGATCGCTGTTGTCGTGGCGCTGGGAGCCTTCATGGAGGTGCTCGACACAAGCATCGCTAACGTGGCCCTACCGTACATGGCCGGGAATCTGGGCGCGAGCAACGACCAGAGTACCTGGGTGTTGACCTCTTACTTGGTTTCGAATGCCATCATCCTGCCGATCAGCGGTTGGCTCGCAGGCGCCCTGGGCCGGAAGCGTTTTTTCATGTCCTGCCTGGCTGTCTTTACTGTGAGTTCGTTGCTGTGTGGCATCGCACCGAGTCTCGGGTTTCTTCTTCTCTTCCGAGTGTTGCAGGGTGCGGGCGGCGGCGGGCTGCAGCCGATGGCGCAGGCCATTCTTGCAGACACGTTTCCGCCTCAGCAGCGAGGCTTGGCATTTGCCCTATACGGAATTACGGCAATCATGGCACCCACGATCGGGCCGACCTTGGGCGGGTGGATCACCTTCAACTATTCCTGGCGGTGGATTTTTTTTATCAACCTTCCGGTCGGCTTGGCCACATGGTTTCTGGTGCGGCGCTTTGTCGAAGACCCTCCATATTTGAGCCGGCTCAAGGCGGCTGGGGTCAAGTTGGACTACATTGGCATCGCCTTGCTGACTCTGGGGATCGGAGCGTTACAGGTGCTGCTCGATAAGGGTCAGGAAGATGACTGGTTCGGATCGCGCTTCATCACGACGTTAGTCGTCGTCGCGACCGTATGCCTGATCTCGCTCGTTATCTGGGAATGGTATCAAAAGGCGCCGATCATCGACGTCCGCATGTTCAAGAGCTTTAACTTCGTGAGTGCAAGCCTGATGATGTTCACCCTCGGCATCCTGCTGTTCAGCAGTCTGGTCCTGATGCCGCAATTCCTCCAGACGCTCGTGGGGTACACCTCCCAACTGGCTGGGCTTGCTCTTTCGGCGGGAGGCTTTGTATTGCTACTCGAGATGCCCATCATGGGCCAACTGACAACGAAGATCCAGGCACGCTATCTGATCGCCTTCGGCTGGCTGGCCCTATCCATCGCCATGTTCTATTCGACGAAGCGGATTGACTTGCAGATTAGCTTCAGTGCTGCGACATGGCTACGTATCGCCCAGGTGATTGGTCTGGGATTTCTGTTCGTGCCGATTACGCTGGTGGCTTACGTCGGTATCGCGCCGGAGAAGAACAACGCGGTCGCCGGAATCGTCAATTTCATGCGCAATATGGGAAGCAGCGTGGGCACGTCCTTGGTCACCACGTTGATTGCGCGGCGCTCGCAATTCCATCAGGGAAGGCTGGTGCAGAATGTCAGGGTCGATAACCCCAATTTTATCAATGCGGCGAACGGTCTGGCTCGGCAGCTGGCTACATCCGGTGTCGGTAAGCACGAGGCGCAGATAACCGCTTACGCCAGGATTTACCAATCCCTGCAAGCGCAGGCGGCAAGCCTGGCATATATTGACACTTTTATGGTTCTTTGCGTCGGAGCAGGCATCATGTTCTTTCTGGCTTTTGTTTTGAAGAAGAATGATCCTGGCGGGGGTGGAGTAAGAGTTGTGGAGTAATAATCGATCTGATCTAACGCGGATAACGAGAGTAAGAGATGCTGGAAATTAAACTCATCCTTTGCCCCGTTGATTTCTCAGAGTTTTCGATAAGAGCGTATCGCTACGCGCTATCGCTGGCCGAGCATTATCGAGCCAACTTGGTGGCGCAGCATATTCTGGAACTATCGCGATATCCTTACGCTGACTACGTCGGCTCCATGGGAGACTATGCAGACTTCTGCCGGGCACTTCGCGAGGGCGGCAAGGAGAAACTGCGGGAATTCGTGAAGCAACACACCCACGATGAAATTCAGCCAGAGCTCGTGACGCACGAGGGAGTCGCCGCGGACTCTATTCTGTCGTTGGCGCAAGCCAGGAAAGCGGACCTGATCGTCATGGGAACTCACGGTCGGCGAGGGTTCGACCGTCTGGTACTAGGGTCGGTGACCGACCGGGTGATGCGCACTGCTCCCTGCCCGGTGCTGGCAATTTCCAAGCTGCCGCGCGACTCTACGGCTTTAGGTGAGGAGCGGCGCCACGTCCACCACTTGAGCCGAATTCTCTTCGTTACGGATTTCTCCGCGAATGCAGAACGTGCTTTGAACTATGCGATCTCTGCGACAGCGGAGTACGACGCCGAACTGATCCTGCTGCACGTGTTGGAGGAGGTTCCAAGTCCGGCCAAAACGAAAGAGGCCATAGCGACAGCCACGGAGCAACTCGAAAAACTGATTCCACCGGCGGAACCCAAGACGCTCAGGACCAGGACGGCGGTTCGTATCGGAAAACCATACCAGCAAATCATTCAACTCGCCGTGGAAGCGCAAATCGACATGGTGACCATGGGAGTGAGTGGCCGCGGGGCATTGGATCGAGCGGTATTTGGTTCTACAACCTATCGGGTGATTCAGCTTGGACCGTGCCCGGTTCTGGCGGTACACGTTTGAAACGTTCGCTCGGGTATTTTTGAGTATGATTAAAACCATCACCATTGAACGCGAGTACGGAAGCGGCGGCGGCGAAATCGCTCAACTGCTTGCCAAGCAGCTGGGCTGGAAGCTTTGGGATCAGTTGCTGACGGAGGAGATCGCGCGGCTTGCCGACTGTCCGAAGTCAGTCGTCGAGGTTCGGGAGGAACGAACTGATCCCCTGTACTATCGGCTCTTCAAGTCGTTCTTGCGCGGAAGTTATGAAGGAAGCATCAATGCCCACAAGCTTAAACTGGTCGACAGCGAATGCATTTTGAAGTTCACCGAACAGGTGGTACGGGATGCGGCGAGAAGCGGAAACTCGGTCATCGTCGGAAGAGGCTCGCAGCAGTTTCTCAAGAACCGCCAAGACACGTTGCGTGTGTTTCTTTATGCTCCCAGAGAAGATAAAGTGCGGCGCCTGTTAGCTCGAGGCAAGAGCGAGAAAGAAGCTGAACAGCTCGTGGATACCGTTGATCGAGAACGCGTCGACTTCATCGAAAAGTATTTCCATGTCGAATGGCCTGACCGCCCGATTTACCACACCATGATCAATACTGCGATCGGTGATGAGGCGGTCGTTCAAATGATTCTGGATCTTATGAAAACGCTCGAAGCAAGAGTCACCGCCCGAGTCAGCTAACCCCGACCTCAGTTGCCCTCATTTAATGGGCGATGTGGAAGTTGCGGTTTAGTTGCGGATTTGTACCGAGAAACGCGCCAGCATCGAGGGATCCCCCCCCGGCCCCGGCTTTTGGATTCCGGTCGCCATGCCGACTTCCCGTTACCACTCTGGCCAACTTCCTCGAAGCCCGTTTTCTGGACCGCGAGTGAAGACCGAAGCGGGGATGGAGGTGATTCATCCTCCTGCAAGTTGGCTGCACGATTACTTTCCCGATTGCCGACAACCCAACCATTTGGATCAGTGCCGAGAAAGGGGGGCTTTGTAGGAAGTGATTTCACTTGGGGGTTTCGGAGTTCTTCCACTCACTCAAGGCAGTGCCTGCGACGGCGCCCATCAAAGCCAATCCAAGCGCAATATCAAAAACGGGGAACGTGAAGATCAGAACTCCGGCGACGAAGAGAGGCATAACCGATACTAGCCTTGCGTGTTGAACGACGTAAGCGAGAACAAGAAGCAACAACGCCGCTGGGGCCACCGCAAGGCAACAATGAAGCGCGTCGATGAAGCCAAAGCGATGGCTGAGGGCGAAGCGCGCGTCACCGAGCAGAGACAGCACGCCCCCGACTACAACTATGACCCAAGGCCCCCACTCGATGCTTCGGGAGGTAGATTCCTCTGAATTCACTCCATATTCCTCAACACCGTTTTCCGACCTCATTTCTGATACCAAACATCGGTCAGAAACCCCTCGACGACACCTATTGCAAATCTCATCACCTTGATCTCATTCGAATCCGCAAGGTATTCAGTAAGGCAAATCGCCGTTTTTGGCTCACTGAGGCAATCCTACTCCGACGGGAACCGGTATGAGCCCACATCTGCTAACTGCGGCAGTCTGTTGGCCACGATCCACGCGCCAGTGCGACTAAGTTGCCCCACATTGTTCATTGCCGAACGCAATCATTTTGCCTCTCACCTACGAAGCCCACGTGAACTCTCGTCACCTTAGTCCCATCATTTTCAATTATGTAATAGTCATTGGCCGTATCAGGATGGTTCAATACATAGGGGTAGGTGAGTTCGTAGACTCTGTTGCCTAACCGTTGCGTATTACGGACGTCCACTTCTGGATTCTCGGGGTAATGCTTCGGATACCCATTTAAGGAGTCGGGGTATCCTGCGAGCCAGCCCTCCAATGTCCTCGTCAAAAGGTCTGCAGTGGAGTAGGCTAATTTCACGCCTGTCACTGTGGTGCCACTCAAGACCACCCAGTATTCAGAGCGCGGTCCTCTTGATCCTCCTGACTCACTCCAGAACGCCTCACAAAAGTATCTTGTGCCTGGTGGAAATTCCGCTAGCGCAGTTCTATCGAAGGGCGCAGACAAATCAGCTCCCAGCGAGTGCTCGGAATATTTGTCGATCGCAAAATCCAAACCAGCAATTCTGCGCTTGACCTCAACAGATTCCGCCTGGCCCTGCACGGCAATCAAAAACAATTGACAGTCTTTCTTGGCCTCAATGTAAAGTCCAGCCTTCTCATAAATCGTGCAAAGATCCGAATAATATCCAGACACCCACGGCGCAATCGTCGATGCCTGCTCGTACTCATTCGCGGCTAGCACATAGTCTTTCGGTGCGCGGGCATTCTTGAACGCAAACTGCCCGCGGCCCTCGAATTCGATAGCCCCGTCTGGAACCGCGGGTGCGGGCTTGAGTTCCTGAGCGAGCCTGACTATTTTTCGCGCAGCTCCTCGCGGTCGCCCGCAAGCTTGCCGTCCTGCCGCGCCTGTGCGGTGAGTTGTTGCAGTTGTTCAACTGGACTGGGTGTCTTGGTCTGGCCGAAAAGGAAAGGAGTAACCGCGATGAAACCAACAAAAACCCGGAGCGCGTGATTTTTCACTGTTCACCTCGATGACGTTATGGTTTGGCTGGATCTCTCTCGTGTTGTCCGCATCTCGTCGTTGCAACGGCTCTCGCCGGGTGCTATCGCTGGGAAATGTTCGCTACCCTTGGCATTCACATCTACGCCTTTCGCGATCAGCAGTACCGCCAAGTCTTTGTTTCAGATCACCCCTTTATTCAAGGGCGTACTTCCACGCAGCGCCTTTCTGCACAGCTGCCTCGTTCTCGGTCCATCAGTTAAGCGGCAATTCAATGCCTAACGCCTGGAACCACAACGTAGCCACCGCCAAATACCATGTGATCTTCAAAGTCGTTCTTCTCGATATACGCCGTGTAATTGGGAAGTGACTTCAGGTTGGAATCCATCACCGAGTAATAGACCTTGCCGTCCGCCGCACGGTAGACACCAGTGATCGCAACCTCATGATTGCCAATATTCTCAAGCTTGCCATTCCTGACCTCATCGATGACAACCGTGGTAATCACCGAATGGTGCGTGCTTTCAATCGCTTTGGCAAAGCTCTTCTCCGGCACGCCGATCACGTTGCCCACCTTGTTGGCGATGAGTATCTCCTCGAAAGGATTGAGTCCGCCGGTTCCGCCGGCAGCCTTAGCGGTGATAGCAAGCTCGGGTTTGTCCCGGACTTCGATTTGGGCTATTGCCAGACTTCTCATCGTAGGAGCTAGCTGGGCCTTTACCTGCGCGAGCGGAACTTGTGCGCCGTTGGAGATTGCATGAAGGACGCAATCCTCCATAGTCTGTGGGCCGGTTCCCATGTACACGGCAGTCGCCTTGATGCTCTCGCTCTTGGCCAGTGTGCTCAGATACTCGTCGTAGTAAGGTCTTTGCGGCTCTTCGGTTGCCGGCATAGCATCCATCTGATGGGCCAACGCGGAACTCTTGTCCCAGGCTTTCGGCATGGTGCCGTGCCCCGAATAGAACGTATCCAGGGCGGCGAAGAACTTATCGATCTGTTGCTGGCTCTGACCGCTGACCCGGAGCTGGTCGGTTAGAATCGACCTGACGTGTCTCATGTCCTCAGCGGCGTGGCTGGATGCGGGGTTCCAAAGATCGCGAATATACTGCTGCACCTCTGGATCGTCTTTGTAACGCTGGTCGATCGCCATCGCCCATTGATGCCTCATGAGCGCCTTATCGGCGTCCGCCAGGCTCGTGTCACTGAGATCTACGACAGAGGTGTCATCGGATTTCAATCCGCCAACTGGCGTCGAGCCACGGAGTTCGGGGGGCACGCTACCGCCTCGCAACCCTAAGTCGCTAGGGCCGCCAGATACCGCAGTGCCGGTTGAGCCGCGCAGAGTACTGGCAGTGATCGCGATCATCGATGAACCTGGCCTGGTTTGCGATCTCTTCCATGCGGCGTTTGTTGTCGGCTTCGATGCGCTGCTGTTCGAGTTCGGCATCCCGCTGCCGTTGCGCTTCCGCCGCGGCAGCCGCAGCTTCGGCCTGAGCACCTTGGGCTGCTCCGTTATCGTTACCTTGATTTCCCGGATTCCTGGCTGGGCATGGAGTGCCTTGTTTAACCCAATCGTTGAAGGCCAGACCCATGTTCAATCCGCAGGATTGTTTGCAGGCAATCCACTGTTGATTAGATCGGCAACACTGCCAACACTGCCCTGCTGCCACCCGACACGCAAACACTACCAAGAGGCAGGTGGTCGTCACGCACGATCGAGAATGGGAGCGCTTGGATTTCGCGACGACGCCCACCGTGACGACAGGCATGGCACTGATACGGAAACGAATCGCTGCAAACATAACGCCCCCGTCCAGTTCCGCAGATTTTGCTGTCAGAAATGTGGATTCTGCGTTGAGTTGGCAGTCACGTCAAGGTTACTAACGGGGATGAGCCGCTCATAATTTAAGAGGCGGCCGGATTATCCAGGCTGTTCTATGTGCCATAATTTGGTAGAGCTGCTATCTACGAATGCGGTCTAGGTAGCAACGAAAGTTGTTTCGGGTGCGTGGTTGGCAAACCGCGAGTCGTCTGGTCTTGCCATCACGAGATTATTGCCCGGAAGTCGGCTTCTGGGAAGTTTGCCGGGATCGATACTGATAAACGCACTAGGGTCTGGGAATGCCAATGGGGGCATTTCGCAACGACAATCCGCTTGAGCGAATAGTCGCCATTTCAGACAGGTGTCCCCAAGCGTCTCGCGGGCTTGCCAACGCAGGTACTGAATGATGAAGGGACGCGATCATTCGCTATCTTGGGTTGGCAAGCCAGCAAGACGATTGAAGACATTTGCCCGAGATATCGGTTTTTCGTCCACATGAAACGAAGACGTTCGTAAACACTTGCCGACTCATCGTTACCAATTGCAATAATTGATCCTCTTGTGACCATTAGACCTCGCAAACGCGGCGGCATCGAGTGACCCTGTCCGGCCCCCGACGTCCGGATTCAGACCACGAAGCCGACCTCTCTGTAGCGGTCTCTGATCGCAGACGCGCAGCAATCCATTGGGCGGAAAGCGAACAGAAGGTGCCCGCTTTGGGGTCAGAACATTACAGAAATTCGCTGCAATGCTCGCGGTTGGAATTGGCGAAAGGCGTGCTCTAAGAAAAGACGAGAGAAAACTCTGTGAGCGATACGACACAAGGAAAACGGCGGAGTGTGCGGTCGCTCGAATGGCTAAACTTCTTCCTCGCCGACGTGCAGACTGGCCTCGGTCCCTTCTTGGCCGCCTATCTTGCGTCGAGTGGATGGAATCCGAGCAGTGTTGGTTATGTACTGACTTTCGGCGGCTTGGTCGGGGTCGCAATGCAAACTCCGGCCGGAGCCGTGATCGATGCAGTGCATCGCAAACGAACCTTGCTTGCGGTAAACCTCGGTTTTTTGATTGCCGGGGCGTTCCTGCTCATGGGCCATCTGAGCCCATTACGGGCATATTCCGCGCAGTTCCTTATCGGCAGTGCAGGACCGTTCCTTGGGCCCACGGTCGCGGCTATCACACTCGGGATCGTTGGGGCCGCAGCGTTTGACAAACAGTTCGGGAAGAATCAAGCGTTCAATGCCGCCGGAAATGTCTTCACCGCGCTGCTTGTCGCTTATGTCAGCTACCAATTTGGCTACCGCGCGATATTCGCAGTCGCTGCATTGCTCGCCATTCCTGCCGGCGTCTCTCTCTTTTTTATAGATGCCAGGCAGATCGATTATGCACGGGCCCGCGGTGCGATCCAAAAACAAGGCAAGATTACGGCGGAGGGATGGTCTGCTCTTCTCAAGGACCGCATTCTCATTTATTTTTTGGCGACGGCCTTTCTTTTTCACTTGGCGAACGCCGCGATGTTGCCGGAACTGGGGGAGATGCTGTCGAAGGACAATCTGAAGGCGGCCGCCCCGTTTATGTCCGCGTGCATTATCGTGACGCAGCTCGTGATCGCGATCTCCGCGGCCTGGATTGGAAGGCGAGCTGCCGCGAAAGGTAGAAAACCGCTCCTGCTGCTCGGCTTCGGAGTCCTTCCCATCCGCGGAGTTCTTTACACTCTTACGCACGCTGTCGGAGCGCTGATTGCGATTCAGACGCTCGATGGAGTCGCGAACGCCATATTCGGTATCGTCTCGATCCTGGTTGTCAAAGACAGAACCCAGGGCACGGGGCGGTTCAATGTGGCTGCCGGATCACTTGCGACAATGGTTGGCGTCGGTGCAGCTCTGAGTACAACAATCGGGGGTGTACTGATCCAGCATCTAGGCTACCGAGCGTCATTTCTCGGCTTGGCGGGAATCGCCTTGCTCGCCTTCGCGGTGCTGTGGTTCGCCATCCCTGAAACGCTCTGTGATGCCGATGTCAACACAACTGGCGGTCCCGAAATAAAACCAACGCCTCATGGGGCCCTGAGCTCGGGTCGAACAAAAGCGGGAGAAACCGGTAGATGATCTCGCCCGTGCTTGCGCACATTCTCCTGTCGCTTATCGTCGGTATCAGCATCGTGCTGATGTTAATCCGTCCCCGCAATATTCCCGAGGTTTACTGGATTGCGGGTGGCGTTCTCTTATTACTGGTCCTCAGGCTGGTGCCGTTTCAGCTCGCGGGTCAAGCCGTCGCGAAAGCATTGGATGTCTGCTTTTTTCTCATCGGCATGATGTTACTTTCTGAACTCGCACGCGAACATGGAGTCTTCGACTGGCTTTCGTCGGTCGCCGTGCGGAGTGCCCGCGGATCCTGCTCCAGGCTGTTTGCGCTGGTTTACGCCGTAGGCACAATCGTCACTATCTTCATGTCGAATGATGCAACGGCGGTCGTTTTAACACCTGCGATCCTGGCGGCCGTGCGCCGGGCCAAGGTACAGCCCTTACCCTATCTGTTTGTTTGCGCTTTTATCGCGAATGCGGCGTCGTTCCTTCTGCCCATTTCCAATCCAGCAAATCTGGTTGTATTCCACAACCAGATGCCGCCGTTAGGTCGATGGCTCGTGTCCTATGCCGTTCCGTCCCTTCTTTCGATAGCCGCGACATTCATCGTGCTGCGCTGGCTCTTTCGAAAAGAGCTTTGCGCCGCCATTGAAGGCGAGGTGGAAACCAAGCCGCTAAGAAGAGAAGGCGTTCTGGTCATGGTTGGACTAGCCGCCATGGTGGGCGTTCTGTTGACAGCCTCCGCGCTCGGCAAAGATCTGGGATTGCCCACCTGCCTCGCTGCTCTGGCAATTACAGCAATCGTCTCGATCATGGCGCGAAGCAATCCACTGCGACTCGCACCAGAGATCAGCTGGGCAACCCTGGCTCTCGTAGTCGGCCTCTTCGTCATGGTGGATGCGATGGAAAGCATCGGCGCGATGCAACAAACGCGCGACTGGTTGACCTGGGGCCAAACACTGGGATCGACCACGGGCACATTGATTATGGGATTTGCGGTTGGCGTAGCGAACAATCTGGTTAACAATCTTCCGCTTGGCCTGATCGCCGGGAGCACGCTGCAGGCGGCGCACGCTAACGGTCTGATCGCCGACGCTGTGCTCATTGGCGTCGACTTGGGACCGAATCTCTCGATCACTGGTTCGCTGGCGACCATCCTATGGCTGATCGCCTTGCGTAAGGAAAAGCTCGATGTGAGTTTCTGGGACTTTCTCAAGGTTGGAGTAGTGGCGATGCCGATCGCTCTATTAGCATCACTCGGCGGGGCGATCTCGATGCAAATGTGTTTTCGCGTTCACTAGGGGCGGTTCACGAGGAGTGACTCTCATCGCGAAGTCCTGCTTGATTACCTCTGCAACGCTCATCCTCTTCCCCATGGCCGAGGCCAAGTTGGCCAAGCCTCGTATTGATCAACAGAGTTTATTGGTGCGCGTCTTCAGCTCACTGAGACGTTCGCTTTCGGGTCATTCCTAGGAGAAAGGAGCGAGAGTGATGTGTGCGCAAACGCATGATTTCGCGGCATCGGAAGATTTCCAGTTCTGGCGCGCTTCGTGCTCTTAACGAAGACAGGCAATATCAATTACGGAACGTAAGGAGTTCGTCGTGAGACTACGGCTAGCACAACTGATTATGTTCGTCATCATGACCGGATGCGTGACCGGATTCGCACAAGCTGGTCCGAGAGGCAGGGGGCCGCGTGGGCCGGGCATGGCCGCTCAAGACGCTCAACTTGACGTGCAAGATGCCATGCAACGTGCTTATGACGCACTCAACCGCTCAACCGCGCTGGTGGAAGCAGCGAAAGGAAGGTTGCAGGCCAACGGTCGTGTGATCTTAGCGGAGCATTGCAATTCGAGCAACAGTCTGTTGAAACAAACGGACAGTGGATGGAAGCCTTAGCAAAACTTTCTCTACACGATTCGGTAGTAGAGTGGGAGAAGTTTCGGATTTCTCAAGCTCTGAGGGAAAGCGATGGCAATAAAGCAGAAGCTGCTCGTCGACTAGGTGTTCACCGGCGCCTGCTTTATGAAAAGATTCGAAAACTCGGTCTGGATGCGGCGGACCAGCCGTTAGAAGATGAAAACCTCAACTCCACCGAAGACCCCTGAACGCGTCCGGGCCCTCTAGTGCGGCCAAGTCACGGAAATACAGAAGTTGACTGCGTTTTCGGGATTAGTAATGATAAACGCGCCAGGGTGTAGGAATGCCATTGGGCGCATTTCGTGGCGGCAATCCACTTGAGCGAATAGTCGCCATTTCGGACAAAACGACCACAAACCTGCCGCCCGCTTGTCAACCCCAGTAGCGAATGATAAAGGACGTTATTCATGTCCTAATCGTCCAATCGTCCCGCCTTCCCAGAGAGAGCGAGATGTGCGACACTTCTGGCCGACGTTTAGGACAAGAGCGCGGCAGGATACTGGGTATATGGGCAAAGAGAATCCGGTGTTGGTGCTGGCGTCGGAAGACGATCCGCGGTTTGCCATGCTGAATGAGCTACCGCACACAGTATGCCAGCAGGTTGCCGTGTGCGCCCAGGCAGGAAGGGACGCGACGGTGATTCTGCTGTGGTCGGGTTCGCGGGAGTTGCTGCGCGAATTCTTTGCGATTTGCGGGAAGGTGCGCTGGGTACACTCCCGGGCCGCGGGACTGGACAACCTGTTGTTTCCGGAACTGGTGGAGAGCCAAGTCCTGCTGAGCAACGGCCGCGGCGTGTTCAGCGCGTCGCTCGGGGAGTTTGTTCTGGCAACGATTTTGTATTTCGCGAAGGATTTCCGGCGGATGATTCGCAACCAGACGGCATCTGTCTGGGAGCCGTTCGACGTCCAAGTGATAAGTGGACAGACTGTTGGGATTTTGGGCTATGGCGACATTGGCCGAGCCGTGGCGAGCCGCGTGCATGCCATGGGCATGCGCTTGTTCGCGACGAAGCGGCATGTTCCCGGATCGATGGATCCGCTCGTGGAGCACTTCTACAAGCCAGAGGAGCGGAGGGAGATGATCGCGCTCTCTGACTACATTGTGGTGACGGCCCCATTGACCGAGGAGACGCGGCACATGGTCAGCGACGCGGAGTTCGCGGTGATGAAGCCGACGGCGGTCGTGATCAACGTGGGACGCGGGCCGGTCATTGACGAGTCGGCACTGCTGCGTGCGCTAGCGGCCAAGCGAATCAAAGGAGCGGGGTTAGATGTGTTTGAGCACGAACCGCTGCCGGCGGGACATCTGCTGTACAAGCTCGATAATGTTTTGTTGTCGCCGCACTGCGCGGATCACACGGCCGACTGGCAGGATCAGGCGATGTGCTTCTTTCTGGAGCAGTATCGTAGGTTTGAGAAGGGCGAGCCGCTGAAGAACATTGTGAATAAGCGGTTGGGATATTGAGGAGGGGTACCCGCTGCAGCGATGAGAATGGCCCACTTGGGCTTTTAGAGGAGAGCAAAGGCGATCTCCCGAAGCCGACTTCTGGACAACTTCACGTCTCGCTGGCCGAAAACCTCCGATCGATCTAGTGTCGGCGTTCGGATAACTTCCGCATATCCTGACATTGAGCAACTGTCCGCCACAATATCCTCCCGGGCTGCCAGTATTCAATGTTTCTTCCATGAATGAGGTGATCGACAGATCACTGGGTTCGCGCCGTTTTTCTGCCGATCTAGCGGGTGGACTTGCAGGCTTGGCGCTGCTTCTGGCTTCCATCGGAATTTACGGCCTGCTGGCCTATATGGTTGGCCAAGAGTGCGGCTTCGTCAGCGCACTATCAGTTGAGACAAATGCTGTCCTACAAGATGCCCAAAAGCGGTGGGACGTATGTCGAGCCTGAGAGTAAGTTTTCCACCAAGAGCTGCAACGAATGTGGGAGCCAATCTGGGCCTACAGGACTCACAGGCTTGTCGGTACGGCAGTGGAGTTGTAGCGAATGTGGATTCGTACACGACCGTGATGTGAATGCGGCTCGTAACGCTCTATCTGCTGCGGCAGGGTGTGCCGTCGAGGGTTATGTCTATGCATAACGTCAGGAATCCCCGAGTTTTACTCGGGGAGCATCAAGGAACAACCGTGGAGGCGGCGAACAACTCCCGGTTCGTCGGCAAGCCTTCCCTTGCAGGATTAGAGAAGAGTTGCCCGGCATCCGCTCGCAACGGGCGGCAAGCTCCAAAATGGAGCTCCGTCTTGATATCATCGCTGGTCAAACGGAGCAACCATGCGCAAGCTGATTTTCGCTCTCTTTCTTCTGTTGTTATCAATCCCCATTGCGTCAGCGCAACAGTTCGATGTCGTCCTTGATGGCGGTCGAGTCATGGATCCTGAGACTGGCTTGGATGCCGTGCGCAACGTGGGCATCCGCGACGGAAAGATTGTCCGCATCTCGTCTGACGCGCTGAGCGGACGGCGTGTCGTCCATGCCAGCGGGCTGGTGG
>Ga0302326_10016078_pt1 | contig 15684 bp, 10 predicted proteins | sample Palsa_T0_3_FD_202264 | JGI IMG/M metagenome (GOLD analysis project Ga0302326, IMG submission 202264) | Peat permafrost microbial communities from Stordalen Mire near Abisko, Sweden - Palsa_T0_3 | ecosystem: Environmental > Terrestrial > Soil > Palsa > Peat permafrost | place: Sweden: Abisko...
CATCGCAAGCAGGCAAGTATGTCCGGCTGAGTGAAACAGTGGCCGCTCCCTACGGCGCGGAGCCGGAATTCAGCAGCGTGATTGAAGATATACGCCACCAGGCGATCAGTTGCGAGAAAGCTGTGGCGGCCCTCGATCAAGACCGGATCGACGATTGCCTGGAGGAGTGCGCCTGGGTGCTGAGCCGGATGAGGCATCACAAGTTGTTTCTCAAGCTCAAGGAGAAAGCGGAGGCGCGGGAACTGGCGCTGGTGGACGAATACTCGAATACGGTTTCTCGTATTAGAGAGCTTTTGGACGCGGGCGAATTGTCAAAAGCTGAAAAGCTGTGCGCGGAGGCACGAAGTAAGCTGCCGCAATTCACGGATTTCCTGGAACTGTCCAGAGAAATTGAGCAACAAAAAAAGGAACAGGATCGCAATCTACAAGAGAATGTCGAGAGCGCGCGTCGGCTGGTGGAACGTGGCGATCGCAGTTTGCGCGCGCGCCAGTACCGCGCCACGGAAGAGTCTTTCTCGAATGCGCTCAAGCTTCTCCCGGGAGACAAGAACCTAGCCGGCGTGGTTCTCGGAATTCTGCATGGTTATGCTCGCTCGGTAGCACGCGAGAGCGCGGAAGCGGCAGAGGAAGCCCTGAGCGTGGCCGAGCGGCTTTTGCCAGGCTCGGCGATGCCCGCGGACCTAGGGGAGGTGCTGCGGCGGCGGCGTGAGCAGGCGACAGCGGAGTCAAATCGCTGGTCCGCGCTGACTAGAATCGCCGATTTGCACGAGCAAATAGAATCAGCCGAAACCGCCGATCAACTGAGCGCGCTTCGCGACGAAGTGCAGGAAAGCGATTTTACAAAGTCCAGTCACGCGGATGTGCGGTTCGCGGCCGGTGCCCTGTTGAGTAACATTGACGAGAAACTGACAGGCTTTACCTGGAAGCGCGAGCGTCATCCGGCTTTTCCCAGGGTTCTTTCCCTGGCGGCGGCAATGATTGCGGTGATTGGCTTGGCTTATTGGCTGACGAAGCCCGCTTCTGTCAAGGCTCCCAGCAGGTGGGTCACGGTCGAAAGCGCGGAAACGAAACTGGCTCCAGTCCCCAAGCCGGCTACCGGCAGCTTATTGATTCGCAGCGAGGTACCGGGAGCGCTGGTCTTCATCAATGGCAAGGAATACAGAATTTCAAACGAGCCTTTGAAGGTAGAGTTGAACGCCGATACTTATCGCGTAAGCGGTTCCCGCAAAGGATACCAAGACTTTGGACCAGTTACGGTCGCAGTAGGCCAATCGGCCGAAACTGTTTTGGATGTAAAGCTCACGCCTAAACCAGCGAGCCTGGAGATCCGTGGAGCGGCGCCCGATACGCAAATCAAGCTCGATGGCGTTTTAACGGGGATGGCCAAGAAGAATAAGGTTTGGACAAAAGAATTGGCAGACGGCAATCATTCCATCGAGCTTTCGCGTGACGGCTATGTCCCGAAAACTATTGTGCGCAACATAGCGCCAGGCGATTTATTAGTGCTGACGGGCCGGGACGTACGGCTGGAATCCTCCGATGCTCGGGCGCTCGCGACGGAGCAGCAGGATTGGCGCAGGCTAGGCGGTGGAGCGAGTTTGGCATCAATCGAGAGTTTCGTCGCCAAGTATCCGAACGGTCCGCACGCGAATGCTGCGCGGGCGAAGGTCGAGGAATTGCAGTGGCAGAACGTCGACAAGGGGAATCCGGATTCGCTGCGAGCATACGTGGCAAGAAATTCGGCGAGTCCGTTCGCCAATCAAGCCAGGAGGGTCTTAGATGGCTTGCTCGTGGCGCGCGAGGCGAAGGCGGAAGACGGAGATTGGAACAACGCGAGTCATGGGAACAAGAGTGCGCTGGAAGACTTTCTAAGAAGGCATCCCACCGGGCGGCATGCCGCAGCCGCAGCCAATGCTTTGGCCGAGATCGAGCACAAGAAGGGTGCCGCCGAGGCGCAAGGCAGGGAAGAAGCCGCCTGGAAGAAAGTCAACCAGCAAGACGAGGCTGCGCTCGAGACTTATTTGCGAGACGCGGCAGCCAGTCGTTACCGGAGCGCAGCAGAAGCCACTCTAGCAACGCTACGTTCGAACGAGGCTTCAAGGAACGATTCAGTTGCTGTGCTGACGGTGATCTCGCGCTTTGCCAGTGCCTGGAACACTAAAGACCTGAATTCCATTCTGGCCATTCAGAAAACGTTGAACAAGAGGACGGTGAAAGCCGAGCTTTCTCAGGTCAAAGAGCTGAATATGCGAATATCACCGGCTTCTCCGCCCCAGATTGACGGATCTCAAGCCGTGGTGGTGTGCCGCAGACAGGCATCGCAAGTGTTTTCGGATGGCACCCGTAAGCAGGTCCCCGAATCCCTTGTCAGTTACGTGTTGGAGAAGCACGATGGTAACTGGACTATCGAGGGGACCCGGTAATCGGGGACCGATATGAAGTTTGCTGAATTTTTTGGAAACAATTCAACCGAGCGCTAGCCTTTTATCCTGCTATATCGGATACTAGCCTGTTTAGGTCACTTGTCTTTCGTTGGCTAACAAAATGACAAAAACTTTTGCGCTCGGGTTGTGCTGTTCCTATATCTTTGTTGGTCCGATCTTTTCGCAATCCGTTGCAATTTCCAGTGTTCCGGGATTGAGCGCGGCGCTGCCGGCAGCGAGCGCCTGCACCGGCAAAACAAGTCTTTTATGCGCCATACCGAATGTTTTCGGCCCGTATGGGTTGGTTCTTCCTCACCCCGGGGTGTCGCCGAGCTTTGCGTCTTCATTCCAGACCGGCTTTGCGCAGACCGCAACCCAACTCACGTTGCTACCCCTGGCGAATCCCGCTTCAGGATTCGTTTACGAATACGATGCGCAGACAGGGTTGTACTCACGCACTTCACAAAGCCTGGGACCGGTAGTAACGGAGCGCGGCGAAACCATTGGACGCCACAAGTTCTCGTTTGGCGGGAGTTATCAGAGATTTCGCTTTTCGAAGCTGGATGGAGTGAATCTGCATGACATTCCGGCGGTGCTTCCGGCCGTTCCGGGCACGGTGCCGGCAGGCGATCCCTATCTAGCCGGGCAATTCATTTCGACGCGAAATTCGGTAGATATCAAGCTGAATCAATTTACTATCTTCGGCACATTCGGGCTGACGAATCGCATTGATATTTCGGTATCGGTGCCGTTTATGCAGGCGGCCTTTAACGTGAATTCAGTGGCAACGATCAATCGGATTGTGGGAACTGAGCCGATCGTAATTCCGGGAGCGGGTGGCCAACCCATTGTTACTTGCTGCAGCAACGGCGGACCGGGTCCGTATGGTCCGGTGTTTGCGAATTATTTCAATCCCGCTAATCCGGCTGGGAGCACGGTGCGCGAGTTCTCGAACAATCAAAGCACATCCCAGGGCGATTTGTATTGGAATCCGAATAAGAACAGCGCGCAAGGAATTGGCGACGTCACGTTCCGGGTGAAAGCGAACCTCTACCACGATGATCGGTTGAGCTTCGCGCTGCTAGCGGATGTTCGCACGCCGACTGGCGATGCCAGCAACTTTCTGGGATCGGGAACGGTTGGCATTAAGCCAGTAGCTGCGTTATCGGTGCGCGCGGGCTGGCTGACGCCGCACTTAAATTTAGGTTATCAGTGGAATGGCTCTTCCATTCTGGGAGGCAATCCTTACTTGGGGACGAAAGGCAGTTTGCCGGGTTTCGCGCTATTTTCAGCGGGTTCCGACATGCCCGTTTCGAAATATATAACCCTTTCCGCCGACTATCTGGGGCAGGAATTAGTCAATTCTCTCCGCATCTCAACGACGACATTCGCTTCGCCCGGACCGTTGGCATCCACCGGGCAAGTGGGCAACTTCCAAACCATCGTCACGGATGGAAAGCAAACTTACAACCAGAGCGACGCCGCGATCGGTGTAAAGATCAGCGCCTTCGATCATCTGCTCTTGACCGCTAACACTATCGTGTCGTTGAACAATGGCGGCTTACGACAGAAGATTACTCCGCTGGTCGCGCTTTCGTATGTTTTCTAAAATGACAGATTGCCAGACTCCGCCATGCTGTCCTTCGCTTCGCTGATTGCACGAAATAGCTTTCGTAGCCGCCGCCGCAGCCTGCTGACCGTCTTGAGCACAGGCATCTGCTTTTGCATGATGGGAGTGCTGATGGCGATGTACAGCCTTTTTTTTCAGGCCGAACCACCGCCGGATCAGGCCTTGCGGCTGATTGTCAGAAACCGCATTTCGTTTGCGAATCCGATTCCGGTTTCCTACGTTAGCAAGATTAAGGCCGTCCCCGGAGTTCGGGAGGTGATGATACAGCAATGGTTTGGCGGGACGTATAAGGATTCGCGGATCTCCGGCAACAACTTCCCGCGTTTCGCGATCGAGCCTTCCAAGCTCTTCGCCCTGCACCCCGAGTATGCGATATCAAGAGGCGATGTGGAACGCTTCCTACGACTGCGGGATTCCTGTATCCTGGGACGCACGCTGGCCATGCGCCTTGGAATGAAGCTGGGCGACCGGGTCACGCTATTGGGGGATATCTTCCCGGCGCGGCTAAATCTGGTGGTGGCCGGCTTTTACGAGAGTGCGGTTGACGACGACGCGCTTTATTTTCACAATCAATATCTGAAAGAATCGTTGCGCAAAGATCCCGATTTCGCCATTATGCTAATGGTGTTGGTGGAGGATCGCGATTCCGTTGGGCCGGTGGCGCGGCGGATTGACGAGCTATTTCGAAACTCAACGGCGCAGACGAAAACCGAAAGCGAAAGAACTTTCCGGTTGAACTTCCTAAGCTACGTGGGCAACGTCAAACTATTCCTGTTTACGCTGTGCGCGTTGTTGGCCGGAACGGTGTTACTGGTGGCAACGAATTCCATCACCATGTCGGTGCGCGAGCGAGCGCAGGAAGTGGGCATCATGAAAGCTCTGGGATTTGCACCGAATACCGTTTTGTATCTGATCGTGGGCGAGGCGATGTGCTTGGGCGCGATAGGAGGCTTGGTTGGGCTGTGCGGGGCGCAAGTTATGATTGCCGGAATGCGCACCTTGCCGGCGGCGATGGTCAGCCTGGCGTCTTTGTCGCTATCGCCCGGAGTGATGGCCATTACACTGTTACTCGCCGGCGCCTGCGGCTTCTGCGCGGCATTGCCGGTCGCTTGGCGCAGTTCGCGCCGCTCGATTATCGAGTGCCTGCGGCAGGCCGATTGAGGCGTTGCCATGAGGATTCCTCTTAGCTACAATCTTCGGAACCTGCGGGTGCGCCGAATCACGACGTTGATGACAGCGCTGGCAGCGGCACTCAGTGTTTTGGTGTTGGTTGCCGTATTGGCGCTAGAGGCGGGGTTGCGCAAATCGTTTGAGGTATCGGCCGGCCCGAAGCACTTGCTTCTCATGCGCAGCGGATCGACTTCGGAATTGGTGAGCCTGATCACGCGACAGAATTTCCAAGACATACGTTCCCGAGACGGCATCGCGAGGGATACGAGGGGCCAGCCACTTGCTTCGCTCGAAATGCTAACGGTAGTGACGATTGGTTTGCCGGATGGGGGAGAGATGAACGTGAACCTGCGGGGCATGAGCGCCGCGGGTTGGGAGATGCGTCCTCAGCTGCGACTCATTAGCGGGCGCAATTTTGAAGCCGGGGCGCGCGAGATTGTAGTGGGGCAGGCCATTGCGGAGAAGTGTCCGGCGGCTCGGGTGGGCGGCTCACTCCAATTTGGCGATACGGCTTGGACTGTGGTAGGAATCGTGAGTGACGAACAATCGGCGTTTAACAGTGAGATTTTTGGGGATCTGAATCAGGTCAGCTCGGAATACCGGCGGTTTGACTTACTGAGTTCCGTGCTGATTGAGTCTGAATCGGATGACTTGGCACCGTTGGCGCAGAGCCTGCGCGAAGATCGCCGGCTCAATCTCTCGGTGGAATCGGAAAAGGATTACTACGAACGACAGATGGCCGCCGCGATTCCTGTGCGATTCATGGGGACGATTGTGGCGCTGGTGATGGCGCTCGGTGGCTCGTGCGCAGCGATGAACACGATGTATACGGCGATTACGAGACGATCTGCAGAGATTGGGGTGCTGCGAGTTCTGGGGTTCTCGCGTGGTTCTGTCCTGCTGAGTTTCTTGGTGGAATCGGTGTTGATCAGTCTCTTGGGGGGTGTGATCGGTTGCCTGCTCGCGCTACCGTTAAGCAGGTTCGAAACGGCGATCGGCAGTTTTAATACGTGGAGCCAAGTAAGCTTTCACCTGCGAGTGACACCGGAAATTTTGCTGACGGGGCTAGGTTTCGCGGCGGTGATTGGGGCGGTGGGAGGGTTCCTACCGGCGCGGAGTGCGGCAAAGAGGGAATTGATTGGGGCTTTGCGGGCGCGCTGACTCCCCGAGTGGGCTCAATATGACAGGGTTTTCCGCGCCAGGATTGGTGTGCTTTAGTCCGGCAACAACACATCTGGCCATTAAACCAGTAACATTGTTTATACGAACTGTTTCGGGCGGCTTGTAATCTTCCGCTCGGGAGAATCTTCTTGGCTGACATCGAAACGCATTGGGCGAAGCTCATCGGCTACATGGAGGAAGGTCGTGTCATCCCAGTGGTTGGCTCCGGAAGTCTGCAGTTCGATGACGGCGAGGGTACAACTTCTTATTATGCGCACCTGGCTCGGAAGCTGGCACAGCGCCTCGGTGTATCGTCCGACGATTTGCCGTCCGGTACAGAGCTGAACGAAGTTGCGGTACGGCATTTGGCGGCGCGTGGCGATATTGACGACGTTTACTCCACCCTCTATCTTCTTGCCCGCGACGAAACGCTGCCGGTGCCCCAGGCGCTGCTGCAACTTGCCTCCATCCCTGCCTTTCGCCTGTTCATAACGACAACCTTCGCCGGCTTCCTGGAACGTGCCATTATGCAAGTACGTTTTGCCGCCGCTACGCCCAAAACAGAAGTTCTCAGCTACACACTGTCCAAGTTCGACGATCTGCGCGCGCCTCTCTCGGAAACCCAGGCGCCTATCGTTTATCACGTTCTCGGCAAGCTCGCCGCAACCCAGTCATTCGCAGTCACAAACGAAGACATCCTTGAATTTATCCGATCACTGCTCTCCGCTCAGCGCGTCCCGCCCCGGCTGTACAGCGAAATGGAGCCGCGCGCGCTTCTTATCTTGGGCTGCCGCTTCAATGATTGGCTAGCGCGCTTCTTCCTCCGCTGCTGGCGCAACGTGCGATTTTCGCAAGGCGGCACGCTGCCCGTGTTCGTTGCCGATCAAGCCGTAGCGCAGGACAAGAACCTGCTGGAATTTTTCAAAACCTTCAGCCGCGGGACCACCGTGTTCCCGGGCACAGGGCCCTGCGAGTTTATCGCCGAGCTTCATCAACGCTGGAGCGATCTCCATCCCGGCATCGTCGATTGGGGTAAGCTCCACGATGGCGACGGTACGCGTCAAAGCGGTCCCTACATCTTCATCAGCTACGCCAGCGAAGATCTCACTGCCGCAACCTCTATCAATATGGCGCTCAACCATGCGGGAATCGATACCTTCTTCGATAAGCAGGGGCTCGCGGCCGGCGAAAACTGGGCCACTAAGCTGCGCAACAAAATCGAACAGTGTGCGCTGTTCCTGGTGGTCATCTCGCAAAATGTCCTAACGGACGGCTACTTCCGCAAAGAGTGGAACGCAGCGCTCGACGTCTTCGAAGGCAGCGCCGCTTATCATTCGCGCGATTCCGACGACGTGTTCCTTCTTCCCGTCAGCATCGACGGTACCGGCGCGCAAGACCTGCGCATTCCTGAAGTGTTCGCCAAGGTCCAATGGACGACGCTGCCCGGCGGACAGGTGAGCGACGAGTTCCTCACGCGTCTTAAGTATCTATACCGGCGCGTGCAGCAACAGAAGGTGGGTCTCAGGTGAGCGCGTCTGTTTCCGCCCCGCTCGAATCACACCATCCGCCGCTAGACGAGCAAAATCCATGGCCCGGCCTTGACTCCTTCCGGGAAGCCGATCAGCGCTTCTTCCGCGGCCGCTCGCAAGAAGTCCGGGAATTGCTGGCACTGATCGGGCTCTCGCGGATCTCGGTCCTGTACGGCGTGTCCGGGATCGGCAAAAGCTCGCTCCTTCAGGCAGGCCTTTCGCCGGTTCTGCGCGAAGAGGGTTCTCTGCCGATCCAAGTTCGTCTTGACTTCTCAACCCAAGCTCAGGACCCCATAACTCAAATTAAACGCGCGATCATGCGGCAATCGAAAGAAGCTGGAATCGAAGCGCCATCTTCGGACAATTTTGGGAGTCTCTGGGAGTACTTCCATCGCCGCGATCAAAACTTTTGGGATTCTCGCAACCGTCTGGTTACTCCGGTGCTGATCTTCGACCAATTCGAGGAAGTTTTCACGCTTGGCAGTCCGCGCGGTGTCCTGAGCCCCGCCGCCCAGCAGTTCATGACACAGCTTTCGCAGCTGGCCGAAGGCCATCCCCCTGACGAACTGCAGGAATGGCTCGCCGAGCATCCTGAAGGCAGCGGCAAATTTCTCTTCCGGCGCCATTACTACCGTATCGTGATCAGCATGCGCGACGATTACGTGGCCCGGCTAGACGATTTTCGCGATAGTATACCGTCGGTCGCAGCGCATCGCCGGCGGCTGCTCGCCATGGATGGGTTGGCTGCTTTGCGGGCCGCCAGCCAGTCTCCTCAACTCATCTCGCCCGAGGTCGCCGAGCGCATTGTTCGCTTCGTCGCGGCCGACGAGAGTCCTCATCGGGAGTTATCGGAACTCACCGTTGACCCTGCGCTACTAAGCGTCATGTGCAGCGAGCTGAACGAAAAGCGCAAAGCGCGCGGCGAAGCGAATATCACGGCCAACCTATTGGAAGGGAGCCGCGACGAGATTCTCCGAGACTTCTATCAGCGCGCAGTTGGCGATATTCATCCCGCCATCCGCAGCTTCCTCGAGGAACGGCTCATCATCGATCCCGGCTATCGGGATACCGTTGCCGCTAATCTCATCCCGGACGTTCCCGGATCAAGCGACGATATCGACCGCCTCATCCGCCGCCGCGTCATGCGCGCCGAACAGCGCGGGCGTGTCCGCCGCGTCGAAATCACGCACGACCTGCTGGTTCCCGTTATCCGGGAAAGCCGCGACAAGCGCCGCAGCGAACAGGAAGCGGAAAATGAACGAAGCGCCCGTATACAAGCCGAACGTTCGCTGCGCAAAACACGCCTGTTGGTCGCCCTATTTGCCGCGATTAGCGTGGTCGCCGTTAGCGCTCTCATACTCGCCCGCATTGCCGAGCACCACGCCACATACAACAAGCAAATCGCTCAAGACGCCTTGGAAGACCTCTCAGGGGTGGCCGGCAGCCATTCAGTTGAAGTACCTGACGAGGCGCCTGAAACCCTGGCGTTCCGCCAGCAACTGATCACCCGTGCAAAGTCTATCTACGACCGCTTTAGAAAAAGCGACCTGAATAGCGAAGACTTGCGCCGTTCCGGCGCAATAGAACATTTCCGCGCAGGCGACCTCTATCGCATGCGCGCCGATTCCAACACGGCCATCCGCGAGTATCAGACCGCCATCACCGAGTTAAGGGGGCTGGTTCGCGACTATCCGCAACAGCGCCAATACGCGCGCGATCTGGCCGACGCCTATCTTTGGCTCGCCGAAACAGAGCGCCCGATTCCCGCGCACAATGCCGATGCTAAAGCGGCCTTTGACAGCGCCGTCTCTGTCGGTCTCGGCCTCACGCGCCGCTTTCCTTCCGACGAAACATTCCAGGAAAAACTTGCCGAAGCGTACGATGACCGGGGCATTTTGGAACAATACATCGGTGACAACGCCGATGCCGCTAACGACTTCCGCGCGGCGATCGGAAAGCTCGCCCCGCTTACCAGTCCCACGGCCCAACGCGACCTCTCGAACGCCAAGAACAACCTCGCGCTCTTCCTCTACAAAACCGGGGGTTCCACAGCGGAAGCAGCCACGTTATGGGATGAGGCTATCGCCATCGGTGAAAAGTTGGTCAAGATAGATCCAAGCAACCGCGAATATAGACTGCATTTGGCTGAATTCAACAACAACTCAGCCCAGTTACTCGCAGACTCAGACCAAGCGCTTGCTGCGGAGCGGAATCGTAAGGCCATTGATCTGCTGCGCGATCTTGCCCGGCCTGCGCCCTATCTGAACGCCCGCCTCGGTTTGTACTTCAGCACGCGCGCCGGCATGTTGAACGACAGGCCCGATTACGATCAAGCCATCGAACTATTGCGGAGCGCCGCATCGCAGACAGACGACCGCAGCTTTCACATCTGGCTTGGTCAGGCCCTCACTAACTTCGCCCAAAGCGGAAGTGCGCCAAATCCCGTGGAGCTTTTGCGGGAGGCCATTCAGCAGCAGACTCGGGCAGGATCAAATTACAACCTTGCTTGGGACTACTGCTATCTGGCGTTAGCGTTTCAGAAAAACGAATCTACGGCGCCAATGCAAGCCGCACTTCTGAAGTGCCGCGGTCTGATGGGCGATCTCCCGCCTTCCGATCAGGCCGAACTCCGTCAGTTAATCAAGGGCCTCGAATAATCTATCAATCTGCTAAAACATATACCTGTACTCTAATCTCAAAATCTCCTTATACCAGCGCGAGTTCGTCACCGCCTCACCGTATCCCAGATAGATCGACTGATGTTTATGAAAAGAAATCCGGGCTCCGATCTTAACGTTCGCAATATTGATTCCGGCGGCGGACAGCTCCGGAAGAGCCGCGGTCGCGCTCGTGTAGTACCCGTCGAACACATGCCAGGCGACAAACTCCAGCAGGGGTGTGATAGTTATGTCCCGGGTTGTCTCAAATCCATATCCGGCACCTAAGCCGTATTCCAATACATCACCGGAAAAACCGTTTGGTGAGGAAGCTGTCGGGTAGCCTGCGGATCCTCCAATTGGGTGTAAATCCCCAAATTGTCCCAGTAAGCTCATGTGCTCGGTTAGCCTATGGTTGAGCAGCAGCAATGGCTGCACACTGTAATGGTTCGTGCCCAAGCCTTGCGACGCATCGCCGGTGGGGGTGAATGCCGCGAATTGAAAAGTCAAATAGGTGCGCTCCGAAGCCACAAGCGCAAACTTTAAACCGGCAACGAAATCTCCAAAGCCGTTGCCGCTGGCCATGCTGCCGCTTACGGTAGCCGTATACTGTAGCGATCGCTCCGGCAAATCCGCGAAGAAGGACAACCGCTGTGTCGGCGCGTATTCCAAATTGACATGCACTTCTTGCGCATTCACTCGCGCAGCAATCCCCGGCCCCGGCCCAGGCGCATTCGGATCGAACGCCTGGTTCGTTGAGGCCAGTCCTCTATAGCATCCGCATTTGCCGTAGAAGAACTCGGCGCGATCCGGATCCTCTATCGAGAATTCGGCATCGAGTCGCACACGGACTTGAGTGCGAACGATGGCGTCCTCTATGTACCCGCCGGTAAAGCTACCCTCCATGCGCGGCCTCGGCCCCTTTGCTTTCTTTGGTGCACCACCGGTAGCCTGACCTTCCGGCAGGTAGGAACGGAACGCGAAAACGTCGTGGTACGCCGGCACCGTCAGCGTCGATTGCGCGCTGGCGGCAGAAATAAAAATGGAAAGGCACCACACAATTTTGCTAACGCGCTGCCGTCTTATTGCGTAACGGTCCCCGATCCGGGCTTGCTTGCGGGTAGGTTGTCTTGGTGAAATCGGCATAAAACCTCTTCGTGTATCAGTCACTCTCGCCCGCGTACCGCTTCAATGTAAACTTGCCCCCGGGCTGAGACAAACCGTTAAGAGACCGGTTACCGTTCGATGATAGATTATTTCCTTCGCTACGGCAATCGTTTCTATCTGGTTTTCTATCTGGTGCTATCTGGTTCTGCCAGTGAAGCGGAGACGGGCTCTGCCGGCGGGCACCCGTCAAGGAAGCAGCTGATCAAATGCCGTCAGACCTGGTGTATGTTTATTTGCGCGCTGAGAGCAGTGCAAAACGACCGCGTGAGCCGGAATGCTCATCCGATAGCAGGCGCTTGTCAAGCGTCGTAGAGAAGAAAGGGAGCAGTGCCGGCTGACTTACCAGCGCTGAGCGCCGCCGCGTCCGCCTCGGCCTCCACCGCCGCCGGCGCCTCTACCTTCGCGCCGTCCGAATCCACCAGCGCCTTCACCCGCCGGCTTCGGTCGTGCTTCGTTCACATTCAAAGCCCGGCCGTTCAGTTCTGTTCCATTGAGGTGTGAGATGGCCGCCTGCGCCTCCCCGGCGTCACGCATTTCCACAAAGGCAAAGCCGCGCAATTGGCCGCTATCGCGGTCCGTCACAATATTTACGCGTTCCACGCCGCCATACTGTGCGAAAGCGGTGTGCAGTTCGTCTTGAGTCGTTTTATAACTGAGATTACCTACAAAAATATTGGTCACAGTGTCGTTCCTTTTCTTCTGAATTGCCTTTGCCGGACTGCGCTGAAACCAACTTGCCACAGATGGATGCGCCAGTGCTGCGCCAGCGATGCCTCCGAAATATTCCTCCGGAAATACGGCCGGGGCAAACGAAAATGATAGACAAGTGCCGCCAAAGACGCCTTCATGTTAGCAAAATTCCGCTTGTCAACCACTTAGCGTGGCAAGCCAGCACGCGTTCTTTATCTGAAGATAAATTTTAATTTATGGCCGCTGAATCCCCACCCCCATTTGTGCATCGGGCCTATAAATAGAATCTATTGGTGAACGCTTGGTTACACTGCCCTCGTCGTCGAGAATTGTAGATTGAGTGAATCCGGCATGGGCGCCCAATGAGTTCGTCGCATGGAAAAACCCACTGATCCTCGAAAGATCAATCTCCAAACAACATGACAAAATACAAACTCGAATACATCTGGCTTGACGGCAAGCATCCTGTTCCTGACCTTCGCGGCAAGACTCTGCTAAAAGCGTTTGAGCATCCGCCTACGCTGGCCGATCTGCCCAATTGGGGATTTGACGGCAGCTCCACCATGCAGGCCGAGGGCAAAAGTTCCGACTGCGTCCTAAAACCCGTGGCCCTGTACCCTGACGCAGCCCGCAAGGACGGCTACATCGTTCTGAGCGAAGTCCTGCTCGCCGATGGCACTCCACATCCCACCAACGCGCGCGCCACCATCGAGAACGATCCTGACTTTTGGGCCGGCTTCGAGCAGGAGTATTTCCTCTATCACGACGGGCGTCCCCTCGGCTTCCCGAAAGACGGTCACCCCAGCACTCCCCAAGGCCCCTACTATTGCGGTGTCGGTTATAAAAACATGGGCAGCATTGCCCGGAAGATCGTCGAAGAGCACTTGGATCTCTGTCTGGCCGCCGGTATCAATCATGAAGGCATCAATGCGGAAGTCGCCAAAGGTCAATGGGAATTCCAAATCTTCGCCAAAGGCTCCGCCAAAGCCGCCGACGACACCTGGACCGCCCGCTATCTGATGATGCGCCTTTGTGAGAAATACGAAGTCGATGTCCAACTGCACTGCAAGCCCATCAAGGGCGATTGGAATGGCTCGGGCATGCACTGCAACTTCTCGACGAAATACATTCGCGAAGTGGGTGGCAAGCCATATTTTGAAGCCCTCATGAAGGCCTTCGCGGACAACGTCGCCGAGCACATCGCTGTCTACGGCCCGGATAACCACCTGCGTTTGACCGGTCATCATGAAACGCAAGCCATCGACAAGTTCAGCTACGGTCTTTCCGATCGCGGCGCTTCCATTCGCATGCCGATCAACTTCATCAAGAACGGCTACAAGGGCTATCTGGAAGATCGCCGCCCCAACTCCGAAGGAGATCCCTACCAGATCGTTTCGCGCATTCTGAAGACGATCAATACGGTCCCGAAGCCTTAATTTCTGAATTTATTCCGCAACCGTTGGCGCCCGTGGGTTATCCTTTAGGTGGAAGGAGTTCCACGTATGAACAACACCAAACACAAACCTAATAAGCAAGACAGCTTACATCAGCAAGAGCATCAACAACAAAAGACCAGACAAGGGCAGGGGCCGAACCGGCAGGGGCAGAATTCCCGCGCGCTTCACCAAGAGGCGATATCGCAGGACCACGAGTACCCCGAAAGGCGCATGACCCGTTGAGTCTCATGCGCGTTTCGCCTATTCTTTCAATCGATTGTTATTGATGAAAGTCCCCCTCCTGCGGGAGGGGGCTTTGCAATGCCTTCGGCAGGACGTGACAAGTGCAGTAAGCAATCAACGTCCGGCCATCTTCCATCGTCACGCCGCCAAGCTGATGGCGGTTGGCACGCCGATTTGCCGCGCGTTCTCCGCCAAACGTTGCGTGTGTTCGCCCCTCGATCTCGGCCGTAGCGTGCCAAGACACGAAGAGTCTGTCCACTTGCGCCCTCAAGGCCGAATGATATTCACCGATCCTTTAAGGTATGCTCCGTCTTCGATAGCGATACGGGCGGTCGTGAGATCGCCGGTGATGGTCCCGGTCTTCTGCAACTCAATCACTTCCGTCGCCTTGATATTGCCGTCCACCGTACCCACCACCACCACTTTCTTCGCGTCCAGATTGGCAATCACTTTGGCGTTTGGCCCCACCGTAACGGTGGAGTTCACCGCTTCCACCTTGCCCTCGACTTCGCCGTTGAGGTAAACGTCGCCGCGGCTGATAATCGTTCCGCGAATAGAAATCTTAGCTCCGACCGCCAAAGGGCCCGAAGAGTCACGGTCCGTAGCGGGGGCTGGCGCTGCTGCTGGACGGGTTGCTGAAGTGGACATTACGATCTATAGTACACCTTTGTGGGGCGGCGCCGTGCGCGGCCCGAAAAATATGGCAACCCCCACCCGGACCAATCTCGCTTCCCTCGTTTCCGATTTCGACCTTCATCCCCGCGACCTCGCCATCGTCGCCCCGCGCGGCGTCCGCCAGCGGCGCGTCACCTATTCCCAACTCGCCACGCTCACCCGCCGCTTCGCCGCCGAACTGGCGCGGCGCTCCGTCGTAAAGGGCGATCGCGTTCTCATTTGGGGCGAGAACGGCCCGGAGTGGGTTGCGGCCTTTTTCGGTTGTATCCTACGCGGCGTTGTGCCTGTGCCGGTCGACTTTGCCGGCACGCTGGATTTCGTAGCGCGCGTGGAGCGCGAGGTGTCGCCCAAGTGCCTCACTGGGGATGCCGCCAAACTGGCGCTTCTCGGGGCAAATACGCCGCGCATCGCCTTCGAAGACTTCGCCTCCATCCTCACATCCCAGCAGGCCCATGCCATTGACGGCTTGACGCCCGACGACACGCTGCAAATCATCTTCACGTCCGGTACAACGGGCGATCCGAAAGGCGTCGTCCACACGCATCGCAACGTGCTCGCCAGCCTCGCTCCCATTGAGCAGGAGATGCGGAAATATCTCAAATTTGAGAAGCCGTTTCACCCCATTCGCATTCTGCACACGCTGCCGCTCAGCCATGTCTTCGGACAATTCATGGGATTGTGGACGCCGCCGCTGCTGGCCGCTGAGCTTCACTATCAGCCGCGATTGGTGGCGGCTGAACTCGCCGAAGCCATTCGCCGCGAGCGCATTTCGGTGGTAGCCGCGGTGCCGCGCGTGTTGGATCTGATGCAGACGTACGTCCTGGAACGCTTTCCCGATCTGGCCGCGCGCGTCGACCAAGCCGTGCACCTGAAGGCTTGGCAACGCTGGTGGCACTTTCGCGA
>Ga0302326_10016079_pt1 | contig 15684 bp, 9 predicted proteins | sample Palsa_T0_3_FD_202264 | JGI IMG/M metagenome (GOLD analysis project Ga0302326, IMG submission 202264) | Peat permafrost microbial communities from Stordalen Mire near Abisko, Sweden - Palsa_T0_3 | ecosystem: Environmental > Terrestrial > Soil > Palsa > Peat permafrost | place: Sweden: Abisko...
AGCGGCAGGTATCCAACAGCAGCGCCGCCCAGACGAAGGCCGACATCCTTGCGCACAGCGCCATGTACATGATCCTGGGCGATCTCAAACAGGAGATAGTCAACGGCTCCACCTCCACGGTCGCCTCCCCCACACCCATCCCGCCCACGCCCACCGTCACCATTTATACTCCCACCTCCAATTTTAACATGATTCCCCAGCAAAGCGGGACGGCGGCCCTCGTCTCGGGAAGCGCGCCCGTTCCCAATCTCATCCGGGTCAGCGTGCGATCGGATCCGATGCCTACACCAGGAGTGCCAAGCCGGGCCTCCGCGGTCAATTCCACAAATGATGTTTCCACCAATGGGCGCAGCGTCGCGCTGGCACGCTGGAACTCGCATTACCTTATTCCGAGGCTGAACGTCGGCGGCACCACGATTAACACCACCCCCATCAGCGCCTTCACTCCGCCGGATTGGGTCATGGTGACCAGCCAGAAGGGGCCGGACGTGCTTTCAACCCCCACCGTGGACACCAGCGGCAGCACGGTCACCGTCATCGGGCGTTACGCCTATGCGATCTACAACGAGGGGGGGCTCCTGGATATGAATGTCGCCGGCTATCCTTCCAGCGTCAGCGTCGGACAATCGAGCTTGAAAGGGCCGCTCTCCTTTGCCGATTTAACCCAGATTGGACTATCGAACGGTGGGAGCGCCTATCAGGTGGATACCATCCTTGGATGGCGAAATAATGCGACCATTCAACCGAGTTCGGGCTCGGTCAGCGGCAGCTACGACTTTCAGGGCAGCCCCACCACCGGCACGAACTACTACAATTACGTTGTGAGCAACACCAATGGTTTCCTCGCGGCGAATCCCATTCCTTACCCGTCGCCGGCAACTAGCACCAGCCGGACGGACCAGATGTTCAGCAGCAGACAGGCGCTTATAAAGATGATGCGCGCCATCGGCTTTAGCCAGGATTCGCTTCAGTATATGGGGACTTTTTCCCGCGATTTGGAGCAACCTTCCTACGTGCCGAATCCGAATCGCACCCTGGTGCTGACCTCCACGACTAACAACGCGGCGTATCCTGGCACGGGCAACGACTCCTTTGGAACATCGGGGAGTAATTCCTCTGTGGATATAAACCCCCCGTTTCTAAGCGTGAGGGTTGCATCGGCATTCACCCGTCCCGACGGCACGCCTGCGAATGTTGGAGACCCGCTTGTCCTGAAGCGATTCCCGCTCTCGCGGCTCGGCCTCATTGTTTCCGGTACGACGGCCACCCAAAGTCAGAACGACCCCATCTATCGAAACTTCGGCCTCTATCGAACGAGCGGCACCGGCCCCTGGCTTTACAACCATGATCCCGCTAACACCGCGGGCATTGACCGGCTCAACGCAGTGAGTTCGCAGGGGCGCGAGGCGGATTTCTTCGAGCTTCTGAAGGCGGCGATCAACGTGGGCAGCATCGGCAAAGCGTCGTGTTATAATGGCATCTATAGTTGGGGGAATGTGAACAGCGCCCCCTATCTTTGGAACCTCCAGGATCATACTTCGAATCTTCAGATCCTGCAGATCGGCGCGAACATAATCGACCAGGCCAAAGCCGATAATTTTCCGACCCGCATCCAGTTCGCCGGCAACAGCGCCTACGAAGTGCGGGGCACCGAAGACCTGCCCTACTTATACCGCCTCCGCAACTGGATCGTGCGTTCCGGTTCAACCGGAAGCCTTGCCCAAATGCTTTTCCTGCCGGAACTGTGGAACCCGCACAGCCTCGGCAGTTCCACGAACGTCCCGAGCACGGGCACGCCGACCAATTTTCAATTTAGCGTTTCAACGGATGTCACCTCGACTGCGAGTCCGCTGAGCATAACTGCCACTTATACCTCCGGTACAGCTGTGGATATATCGTCCAGTTCGCCCTTTAATAACGGCATCACTCCCCCTCCTGTCACGTTCCAAATTACGGGGACGAATGGCTCCGTGTTCTTTCGCGAGCCAAACCTCTTAATGATAGCTGGCACCCCCGCAGGCAGTTCCCTTTCTGGCACCACCTTCACGGAATACCAGCCGAACACGCCCCGGCTGATAACCGGGATCTTCGTTGATAGCTGCCCCTGGTATTACTCGGGGACCACGAACGCTCTAAGCAAAATATCACCTACCCATAATGTGGCCAACAGCTCCCTGCATTGCTATTTGCAATACCAGGACTCCAGCAGCAACTGGATCACGTATGACGAACAACTCATTATGCCGTATAACAACGCCAGTATATCCGAGGCAGTGAATATCGCGAATTCGAGCCTGCAGTTGACCGCCTCTACCGACTGGTACGGGAGTGTGCGAACGGATCCTAGAACCTCCCGCTGGGGGATATTCATGGGCCAATACATGGACGCCATTCCCATGGTAGGGGGCGCAAACTCAAACAGCGAATTCACCTCGATGCGTCCAGACGGCGGCCTTTCCCTCGGCACCCACAAAGGAGGCGAGCAGGATACGGGCTTCGTTGGCACGAGCAATAGCTACCCGAAGGTATACCACGGTTTCCAGAGCGGCTATTGGACCGAAAATAGCGTCCGTGCTACCTATCAAGACCCGGTGAACGATCCGGGAGACGCCGGGCTGCGCTTTACTGCCGACCCCGACGGCATTGTGCGGCGTGCGATGGGAGGCTACTGGAGCGACACGAGCAACGGGGGCTACCTTGTGACGAATGGAACGTCACCCTCGCCGCCCGTCGCCGGTCTTCCGATGGCGACCGCCAACTATGGCAGCCGCCCCACGATCCTCCACCGGCCCTTCCGCTCCGTGGCGGAACTCGGCTACGTCTTTCGCGGGACTCCGTGGGGAAACATAAACTTCTCTTTCCCTGAGAGCGGCGACTCCGCCTTGCTCGATGTCTTTTGCATCAATGAAAACAGTAACACCACTGGCATGGTGGCCGGGCACGTGGATCTCAATACGCGACAGGCCCCGGTCCTGCAGGCGCTCCTGTCGGGCGTGCTCCTGGACAAGGACGACCCGACCGTCCCCCTCTTAAGCGGCTCGCAAGCCAGCAGCCTTGCGACTCAACTGGTCGCCCGCACCTCCGGCACTTATCCGCTCGTCACCCGGGCGGATCTCGTCGGAACGTGGAATTTCGCCGGCACCGCTGCCCAGGCTAAGGCCGCCATTACGTCGGGCACCAGTGACCCGAATGCGTATTACACCGGCTTCTCACACGACATCGGCACTGTCAGCGGCGTCCTAGGCACACCGGTCGCTCTCGTCCCCCGCCAGCGCGAATCCGTCATGCGCGCGCTGGCCGACTCGGGAAGCACCAGGGTATGGAATCTCCTGATCGACATCGTGGCTCAAAGCGGCAAGTATCCTCCAAACGCCACCGTGGGTCCAAACACCACCAACGCTCTTGCCAACTTTGTAGTCGAGGGCGAGAAACGCTACTGGCTGCACGTGGCGATTGATCGCGTCACCGGAACCATCATCGACAGGCAACTGGAACTCGTTCCGCAATGAAAGGACTTCTGTTGATCCCACTCGCGGCGATCTGCATGGCTCGTGTCGCATTCGGTCAAGCCGCCTCCGCGGGATCCTCCCATGACGCGCTTCCCCCGGGACCGCTCATCGTCCGGAAGCTTCCCGCTTTCTCTCAATGGACGGTCGATTTCAAGTATAAGGATAATCCCAAGCCGGGAGAGATCTCCGATCATGTCCGCGAGTATCAACAACTCGCGACCGTGGATCCCGCGGTTGCCGCGGCGATGAGGGATCCTCATTTCGTCTATAATCTCGACCCTGCCCGTCCTCTTCACCTGACCGTGACCAAAACCGGGAAAATGCGGAATGAGGAATGGATTTATGAGCGAAACCTCACGGGCGAACTATGGAGCGATTCAAAATTTACCATCCAGAGAAAGCCGGATTCGGCAAAGCTCGCCGTAGCAATGGCCTCCCCGTTGGGGGAAAATGAATTCCCGGAGCTCGACTGGATTAGCGCCGACGTCTTCAAGGGCATCATCACGCGAGGGGACCGCAAATTTCTCTTCTTCCAAAAGACGGTTTTTTTCATGGCTATTGAGCAGCCGAAGTTGCTTTCCGAAGTGCTTCCCAACGCGCCTAAAGTTTCAGCCAAAGCCTATATTGATTTGGAAACCCGTTACCCTGTCTCAGTCGACTATGGTGGCAATCAACGGATTTATACATTCCTGCCTACTCCCAAGGGAATGATCGTTTTTCCACCGGCGATCTCAGCGGCTGTCGACGAGCAAAAGGCGCGCATCGGAGCGGCTACGAAGCCGCTTGCAAAGCCTTAGAGACTATGATGAATAGATACCTCCTAATCGCGGCCTGCCTTTCCGCTGCATTTGCCGGCTGGAGTAACGCCCAGACACCCTCGGGTAAAGACATTCTGCCACCCGGGCCATGGGTGGTTACGCAGATGCCGGATTCCGCCCAGTGGACGATCGACTACACCTACGCGGATACGCGAAAGCACAGGAAAGCCCTCGTTAAATTAGCCGGTGACGCGCGCCCGACGCACGTTACCATCGTCAAGACCGGCGCTATTCGGCACGAAATACGAGAGATGGAACGGGGCTTGAAGAGCGAGTTCTGGGCAATGGGCGATATGATGGTCGAGCGAAGATCAAACGCTCCCAAGCTCTTCGCCTATACTAGCGGTCCCAAGGATAGCGAATTCCCGGAGTTTGGTTGGATTTCCCAAACGAACTTTACCGGAAGGAAAATAGTGGATGGGTCGGACTGTCTAGTCTTCCAGCAGCAAATTGATCCGCTCCAGATCACATATCCCGCGACATATGCCGCCCAACAGAAAGACTACCAGCGAGATGCTACCGAAGTTAAATCGGACACCCCAACTGTTTTGGCGATCGCCCTTGTCGATGCGAAGACCCGGCTTCCGGTGTCCTTGCAGGCAGGTCCGGAATTGCGCCGTTATGCATTTCTCCCTCCACCCGCAGCGATGCTCTCGGTGCCGGACGAATTCGCCGCGGCAGCGAAAGAGGCAAAAGCCCGCGTGGATGCCGCCACCAAGCCGCTTTCAGCCCCGTGAGAAATTTCATCCACCTTTTAGCTTTTCTTCTCGCTTCCGCTTTGGCTGCCGCGGCCGAGCCCGGCGTTTCGTTGCTCCCGAATGGCAACTTCGCGCTCGACAGCAAAGGCGCCGGATGGCCCGACGGTTGGTCTCATCCGGCGGGGAGTTCCTGGCAGAAGGAGGGCGACACCCATTTCCTGCGCCTTCAAACGTCCGGAACCGGCCAGATGATTCTCGTCTATGGACAGATGGCCATCCCGTCCCCGGCTCCCCCGGCGTTCGAGATTCGCGTCAGCGCGCGCTATTCCGACATTAAGCCGGGGAGCAAATCTTGGTTCGACGCGCGCATCATGGGCCATTTCAAGGATGCGGCTGGGAAGCAACTCAGGCCGGATCCAGCCGTGATCAATTTTCGTGGATCTTCCAAAGGATGGGTCGAGAGGAGTGTTTTCGTGAAGGTCCCGGCCGGCGCCACTCTGCTGGAACTCATGCCGACTATGTTCCGACCGGACTCCGGCACGTGGGACCTGGCGAAGATCGAAGTGCTTCCCGCCACCGCGGACCAGTTGCCGAAGCCGCCACCGATGATTCCCTCCCAAACGATGGTTCCCGCAAATCCCGCGTCGCTGCCGCCGGAATTGCACGTGGCGGGCAACCAACTCCAGACGAAGGAGGGCAAGGTGGTGTGGCTCCAGGGGCTTTGCCTGGACAGCATGGAATGGTCGGCGGGCGGCGAGCACATCCTGCAATCGATACCCGTCGCGACAGAGCAGTGGAAAGCCAACGTCATCCGCCTGCCGGTCAAGAACAATTTTTGGTTCGGCCGCGGCCCGTGGCAGAAAAAGGGAAGCGGCGGCCTGCCCTACCGGAAATTGGTGGACGACGCGGTCAACCTCGCGGCGTCGCACGGGGCGTATCTGGTGTTGGATCTGCACCGGTTCGGCGCACCGATGGCTCAAGACATCGACTTCTGGAAAGACGCCGCCATTCGTTACAAGAACAACCCAGCCGTGCTCTTCGAACTGTTCAATGAACCCCACAGCATCTCCTGGAAAGCATGGCGTGATGGCGGGAGCTTGAGCGACCCGGCCAACAGAAGCACGGACGCGAACGCGGCCGAAAACAAGGAGCAGCAGGAAGGCGAGGTCTCCACAGGCATGCAGGCCTTGGTGAATGCCATCCGCGCCACGGGCGCCCGCAACCTCCTTATCGCCGGGGGATTGGATTGGGGCTACGACCTGTCCGGGCTAAAGGACTACGCCCTCCACGACAGCGCGGATGGCGACGGCATCATGTATTCCTCCCACATCTACCCCTGGAAGAAGGACTGGCAGATCCATACTCTGGATGCGGCCGCAAAGTATCCGATTTTCCTCGGTGAAGTGGGCACCCCGCCGGATTGGAGTTCCGCCAAGTTCATCCCAGTGAACGAGCAGTATGAGGATTTGAGCAAAAAGGAATGGGCGCCGGACGTGATCGGCCTCATCCAGAAGTACAAGCTCAACTGGACAGGCTTCAGCTTTCATCCCAAGTGCATGCCGATGGCCATCCTGGACTGGAACTATACTCCGACTCCCTATTGGGGCGTCTTTGTTAAAGAAGCCCTGGCCGGCCAGCAGTTTGAGATGAAGAGAATGCGATGATGAAACGGCTACGTCGATCGTATCGCCCTAAGCTCTCTCCGCCTACCGATGCTTCCTGAAAATCCGTTCCTGCAACTGACACTCCCTCGCGCCGGTAAAGCGTTTACTCGCATCGAGTCCGCCATCTGGTCGGAGGTCGCGCCGGTGCCGTGCTCCTTTGCGGGCGCGCGCGCCGAGCCGATCTCCTTCGCATCCGCGCAAAAACTGGACTTCAAGCCGATCCGGTTGCCGTTCCATTGGGGCAAGCTGTTCGACCAGGGCTGGTTCCGGCTGGATGTTCCGCGGGTCGATTCGAAAGGCCCGCTCTATTTGCATTGGAACGACCAGGGCGAAGGGACGGCGTATATCGGCGGCGTGCCGTTCTACGGCTTCGATGTCGCCCATCGCTACTGCGCGCTTGCCAAGGGTGTGACGGAAATCTTCATCGAGAGCCTCTGCCTCCAAAGCGGCGTCTGGCATCCTGGAGCGACCGGACACGATTCCGAAGGCAGCAAGCTCGGCAAGGCGGCGCTCTTTGCCCGGAATGATCTCGCGTGGGAGACCTGGCACGATCTGCGGATCCTCTACGAGATTGCTCTCGAAGAGATGAAAGCCGGCAACCCCGCGGCGCTCGTAACACCGTCCGGCATAGGCTACCAGCAACCGGTGGACATCGTCTCGCCTCTGTGCCGGCGCCTGCTTCGCGCGATGGACGACGCTGTCAACGCGCTCGATAGCGGCGGCCTTCCCGCCATGAGCAAATGCCTCAAGGAGGCTTACCGGAGGTTCGCCGGCCAGCATGAACGGATTCGCGCCGTTCTTACCGGCCATGCGCACATCGATCTCGTATGGCTCTGGCCGGAAAAATCGGGAGAGTACAAGGCGGTTCACACCTTTTCCACGATGAACCGCCTCATGGACCTCTATCCCGAGTTCGTCTTTGGGTACAGCCAGCCCGCCAGCTACGATGCCGTGGAGCGGCTCAGTCCCGCGCTCATGAAACAGGTCAAAGGGCGCATCCGCGATGGCCGATGGGAGGCGCTCGGCGCGACCGAAGTCGAGTCCGACACGCTCATCGCCTGTGGCGAAGCCCTCGCGCGCAGTTTCCTGCTTGGGCAAAAGGGCTTCCGGCGTCTTCTGGGAAAGCCGTCGCGCGTGCTGTGGATTCCCGATGTGTTCGGTTATTGCGGCTGCCTGCCGCAGATCATGCTGCAGACTGGCGTGGACTTCTTTTTCACGACCAAACTGACATGGTCGAACATCAACCTTTTTCCTTATAGCAGCTTCATCTGGCGCGGCATCGACGGCTCCGAAGTGCTCGTCCACGTAACCCAGGAAAACAGCTACAACCAGATGGTTCAGCCCGCGGAACTCCGGCGCGGCGCCCGCGCCTACCGCCAGGCCGACGTCCACGATGAATTTCTCTCGCCCACCGGTTACGGCGACGGCGGTGGCGGCGTGACGGAGGAAATGTGCGAACGCGCCCGCCGCGTCCGCTCGATCGCTGGAATGCCGGAGACGGGGTGGGGGAGAGTGGACGAATTTTTCGACAAACTAAACAAGGTCCGCTCGAAGCTGCCGAGCTGGCAGGGCGAGCTTTACCTCGAATACCACCGGGGTGTTCTCACCACCCACGGCGATCTCAAGGCGCGCTTCCGCGAGTGCGAGCGCGCGCTGCAAACATGGGAGGCGGCCCGGTGCGCCACGGGCGGCGGCGAACTCGACGAGCAGCCGTGGCGGCGGCTCGTCTTTGCGCAATTCCACGATTACATCCCCGGCAGCTCCATCTGGGAAGTCTATGAAGAAGGACTTCCCGAGCTTGCGGCCATCTCGAAAAAGGCGCTCGCCTCCGCGGCCGCCGAACTCGGCAAAGGCAAATCGCCCGCGCTCTTCAATCCGCTCCCGCTCGAGCGCGTCCATGTGCTTGATGACGGCTCGAAAGCCGTCCGGCTCGCGCCTTTGAGCGGAGCGCCTGTCGGCGGCTTGCAGGCCGTCGAACCGGCGAAACTCGTTAAGGCGTCGCGGAAAAAAATCGCGAGCGCCCTGGTTTCGGCGGCGTTCGATTCCCAAGGCCGCATCACCGCCCTGGCTTTTGGAACAAACGAAATCGCCCTGCGTTCCCCTCTGGGCGGACTGATGACGTTTCCCGATTTTCCGAACCTCTTCGAAGCGTGGGACATCGAACGCCAGACGCTTAGCTTGGGGCGCCCGGTCGAATCCCCCGCCGAAGCTTCCGTGCCAGTTGAAGGCGGTCTCCTGGGCGCGGTGGAATTTCGCTGCAAGGTGGGTGCGCGGAGCGCCCTCACGGTTCGTTATCGGCTGGATGCCTTCCACCCCGTGCTGCACATCGAATATGACATCGACTGGCGCGAAGAGCAGACGCTTCTCAAGGCCCTTTTCCCGACCGCCTACACCGGACGCATGGCGCGTTTCGGCGCGCCATTTGGCAGCGTCCTCCGGGGGCAGCAGGCCGGCCCGCCGCGCGACGAGGCGATGTTCGAAGCGGCAGGCAGCCGGTGGGCGATTGTCTCGGATGACGGCGAAACCGAAGGGCTGGGAGTCATCACCCAAGCCAAGTACGGCTTCTCCTGCCGCGATGGCGTGCTGGGCGTTTCGCTGCTGCGATCTCCGCGCGTGACCGGCCAGGAAAATCAACATTCGCGAATGTTTCCCAGCGCGCTCCGGCGCGGCGGCGTCCGCGCTGGGTGCTCGGATCAAGGCCGCCACGTCATCCGCCTCGCGCTCTGTTTTCATTCCCCGCAAACACCGCGTGAAAGCCTGGCGCCGGCGCTTGCCGACACGCTCTTTACCCCGCCGGTTTCTTACAACGGCCCCGCCGTGAACGCCGGATTTCTTGGCATCGACGGCATGGAAAGCCTGGTCGCGTGCTGGGCCAAGCCCGCCGCCGACGGAAGAGGCTGGATCTTGCGCCTCCACGAAACAATGGGCCGCCGGGGAAAAGCGCGCCTGCGCCTCGGGGATGGGTTTTATGCGGTTCCGACGACTCTCTCCGAAGAGACAAACAAAAAGCCGGCCGTGGAAATAAGTGTGAGCCCGTACGAACTTGTCAGTCTGCGGATCGCGCGGAAATAGCTCCAGCCTCGATCTTCCTCACATAATCCACCTCGGCTCGCGCCTCCTTCAGCGAAGCCGCGAGATCGAACCGCTCGACAGGACAAATTCCGGAGGAAACAAACTCAAGTGTCGCATTCACTTTAGCGTCCAACTCCGGAACGACCTGGCTCCACGGAAAGAGCCCGTCTTTCAAAGCGACAACGGAAAAATCGGGGCGGCGGCCCTGAAGGTGCAAGTGTCGAATAAAAGGCTTCTGCAAATGGAATTGCTCGATGGAGCGGCGCGCCTCGAAAAAGGTGGGCTGGTAAAGTAATCCTACGTTCGGCAGGGCGAGCTCTTCCACGATCCGGACGAGCAAAGCCGGGTCGTCCGCGAGCGAACCGTCGTGAGTCTCCAACAGAATCTCCACGTCCGGTATCTGGCCGGAAAGATGTCGCAGGCGGGTCTTGAAAACCCGGATGCCCTCCTCGTTGTGCTCAGCGCCTGGAAATATCCGCACTTTGCTGAAGCCAAAGGCATCGAGGCAACTCTTCAGGCGCCCGGTTTGCCGCTCGAGATCCTCGTCCGAGGTGACCGCGGGCCGCAAATTAAGGTAGGAACTCAGGATGACGGCTCTTATGTCCAGTTTCGCAAGAGCCGTCGCGATCTCCGGCCAATCCGCGTCGTTTTGCAGATGAGGCTCGTAGATCTCGAGCCGTTTGAAACCGCTCGCGGCGATGTGCGGAAGCAAATGCAACAGCGGCTGGGAGACACGTTCAGGGGTCCAGCGCGCGGGCTCCAAAGCGATGGTGTGAAGCAGGATTTCCATAAAGTTAGACCGCGCTGAAGGCGTTAAGAAAGATGATAAACACAGGTGGAATTTGCCACTATTATCTGGAAAGCGCGACTACGCTTTGAATTGAAAGCTCCCCGGGTGGATTGGCGGAACGGGTTTCCCGTGGTCTTAATTCGTGCCGGCGCCGAACGCGAGGGCTTTGGCATCGGCGTCGCTCAAGGGCGCGATCCGAAGATCCGCAAGATCGAGCGTTCCCCGCTTGACGTTCCACAGGCCCGGCATGAACTGAAGCTTGGTGGCGCCTTTCGGAACCGAAAGACGCGTGCGGACTTGCGTCCACGCGGCCGAAGAAAGGGGGAGCGGGGAGGGATCTGGTTGCAGATCTTTTCCGTTCTCGAGGTGGCCGACACGGGTGCCATCCAGGAAATGGACTACGAGCCGGGCATCGCCGGGCGGCTGGTTGCCCGGCGTCACTCCCGCAGTGCGGTAACGGAGGGAGAGTTCCACGCCGCGGAGCCCCGGAGGGAGGAGGACCATCTTGTAAAGCAGGACGACCTTTTCCGGGTCCTGTGAGACGAGGCGGATGAAGGGTTTGCCCTTTTCCCGTTCCCAGCTCACACCCGGTGGGGGGATTCGTCCCCAGTCATCTGGCCAGGATGGGTTGCCCGAGACGGCCTCAAACGAGCCGTTGGGGGCCAGGTTTCCGGTGGCCGCAAGGCGCGCCTCGACCTCTGCCACGGCCTTCCGGTCCTGGTCGGCGTTCTGGTCGCCTTTCCAGGCGCCGTAGGCCGCATCGGCGATATCCAGCAGGTCCGTCCTGGCATCACTGAGCGGCGTGACGCGTATCTCGGCCAGATCGAGGGTTCCCGCCGCCGCTTGGAAAAGGCCGGGCCTTAGCTGGAGCTGCACGGCCCCCTCCGGCACGGGCAGGAACTGGGCGCGCTCCAGCCACGGAGTCGGGGCGGGCTTGTGCGTGAAGACGAAGTCGAGGCTGCCGTTCCGGAGGGGAAGCGGCTGCCCGTCGCTTCCCATGAAATGGACGATCGTGCGAGCGTCGAACCATTCGTGCAGGCCGTGCTCGACTCCCGAAGTGCGGAAGCGGATCGTCAATACGATACCGTGCAGCCCGGGCGGAAGGGGGACCCCCCGCGACAGCATGAGGCTTTCCCCTGGCTTCCGCGAGACAAGACGAACAAAGCGGGCTTTCCCCTCCTGCTCCCAACTCATGCCTGGAAGCGCCTTTCCCCATCCATCCGGCCAGGTCCCCCCGGCGTCGGCCTTTTTGAAATCGCCGTTCGTAAGCAGCGAGGCGGGGAGCGGCCCCTCCGGTGCGGCCTGCTTTGCCGCGGCAGCCGAAGGAATGCAGGCGATGGAAGCCAGATCGACGGTTCCGGCCTCCGCCCGAACCAAACCTGCGAGCACGATCATGCGGCTCGCGGTGGGGGGCACCCCGGCTTGCTCGCGGGCCTCTGTCCACTGGGAAGTCGCGGACAGGAGAATGGGCGAGAAGTCGGAGTCGAGGAGGGCGCCCGTTTTATCCCTGAAAAGAACCAGCAAGCGGGCATCGTCCCCGGCTTTCTTCCCGGGCTTTACGCCCGCCGTGCGATAGCGAACGGCGATGTTCAGGTCCCCGACCTCTCCCGGTTTAAGCTTAATCTCACGGTAGAGCATCTGGACCTGGCCCGGCTGTTGCGACGCGAGCCGCAGGAAACGTCTGCCGTTTTCCGTTTCCCAGCTTTTTCCGCTTCCGGGGTTCGGGCTGCCCCAGCCATCGGGCCAGCCGATTCCTTTGACATCCTTGTCAAAATCGCCGTTCGGGATGAGGTTTGGAGCCGGCGATGCGAAGGGAACCGGCGCGGCGTTCTCATCAGCCCCGGGGTTGGCCGCCGGAACGCCATCGGCCGTGGACACGGCGAAAACCAGGCAAAGGAGGATCGCGGCGGTGCGCAAAAGCAGCGGAAGGCGTTTTCTAACTGGTTTTTTCACGTTTACAAATCAATGATAGCGGGGCCGTCAAGAGCTTTTAAACCGTGAATTCCCGGTTGAAATCATTGCAAGGCGCCTTCTTGTCCGGGAGAAAGGCCGGTAATTTCGGATGGGCAACTCGAAGCGTCTTTTTCTAGGGATTGAGCTGCCACCCGACTGTAAGACGGCGCTCCGCGATCTCGATCCGCACCTGCCTGGACTGCGATGGGTGCCCGGAGCGCAACTGCATTTGACCTTGAGCTTCCTCGGAGACGTCGAGTTTTCCAGGCAGGACATTCTCGCGCAGACCCTAAAGGACGTGCGGGTGCCGCCATTCTTCCTGCCGTTGCAGGACGTGGGTTCGTTCAACGCGCGGGGTCGTCCATCCGTGGTGTGGGTGGGTGTGGGGAAAGGCCATCCCCACCTTTTCGCGTTGCACCGGCACATCCAGGACGCGGCCTTGCGCGCCCGTCTGGAACCGGACCTCAAACCGTTCCAACCGCACGTGACGGTGGCCCGTGCCAAGGGCATTTCCCGCCAGGCGCTTCAGCCATTCCTGCGCAAGCATCGCGACATGGAGTTCGGCATTTTCAGGGTGACGGAGTTTACTCTGTTCTCGAGCGTGCTGGCGCACGAAGCCGCGACCCACACGGTCGAATTGCGCGTGGCGCTCTGAAGTGTGGCCGGCTCAGTTTTCGCGCTCAGCGCCGGCTGTCAGGAATCTGTCAAGAATTGCAACCTGCTCTCTTGTAAGGAAATCGGCGTAAGTTGTCTATCGTGGTGCGCGATGCAGGGTTCGAACCTGCCAGACGTGCTCTCAGGCTGAGGAACTTACAGCAGGCGACACACAAATAGGCACACAAAATTCCGCTCTTCCTGCGGAATTGGCAGAAATCGAAACAGCCTGGGCTGATCTGCCCCAGGCACTCAAGGCGGCAATCCTCGCCATTGTCCGGTCATTCGATGCGGGCACAAGCGAATCCAAGAAACACCGGAAACGGAGCGAGCGGGGCAAATCCGCGTCGGGAAATCCATGAGGAACTGGAACCGGTTCAATGGATACGGGCGGCAATGGGGATGGGGCGGATGCGCCCGGCGCAAGCGGGCGCGCCGCCCCTTCCTTGTCTTGGAAGTAACAACTCAACCGAAACTGCTCAGAACCTATCCTCCCCGCGTGAGGAAAAGCCTCCGTCGGTTCCGATTTCCAATAGCGCTTATAAGACGGAATGCTGCCTCAAGGAAAACATTCGCCTGGCTGTTCAGCATTATGGCATCGAGCATCTGGCCTTCTTCACGCTGACCTTTGCGAAGCCCGTCTATTCCCCGAGGATCGCACAGGATCGGTTGAATTCATTGCTGACCCATGTCATCCGGCCTCGTCATGGCAACCGCTATATGGCCGTTTTTGAGCGGCATGAATCAGGGGCCATCCATTTCCATTTCATCGTCTGGGTCGAAATGGACATCCGCACGGGGTTTAATTGGGAGTTTGCGGAGCTGGCATACGCAGCGCAAAAGGAGAAGAATTTCATCAAGGCCGGGAAGCTCTGGGCGGCGGCTGCTGAAAAGGCGGACAACGGCGTATTTCTGCGCGGGCAATGGAAATTTTGGCGAGAGTTGAAAAGGCGCTACCGGTGGCTCGGTCGTTGCGAGATACTCCCGATTCGTTCCACGGCGGAGGCGATTGCGCGATACACCGGAACCTACATTTCCAAGCACATGCAACACCGGCGCGAGGAGGACAAAGGGGTTCGGCTCGTGCGAAATGGCAAGGGGATGCACTGGGTTCGATCAAGGTTCGCGTTTAATTCTCCGAAGTGTTGGCTGTGGCGTAAGAAGTTGGCGCGATTCGCCCCTCAGAACGGTTGCGGCTCGCTCGATGCTTTGAAGGCGAAATTCGGGCCGCGTTGGGCGCACCATTGCGCGCCGGCGATCCTGGCTATGCGCTTGCCGGTACGGATGGGTAGCGAGGTGATTGATGCTGGTGAATTTCCACCGAACGTCGCACAGGAGCTTTGCCAACGTTTCCCCGCGGTCAGCGACCGGCAGTATCGACCGTCGGCGGTTGCATATGTGGCGCCTAACGCGCAAGCTTGGCACAAATTGAAAGTCGGAGTCGTTTCGCTGGTTCGCTCGGTGTTTGGTAAATCCGCGAAGGCTGTTTGATTGCTCGCGCAAGCGAGCGTTACGGGGCAAGCGAAGCGCGGCAGCAAGTTCCTCCCGAGCCTGGGGATTTACAAGGGCGCGGCGGCGAGCGCCCTTGTTCCAAATGGGGTGGACGAAAGTGCGATGCGCGAGTCCGGAGGGGAAACGATCTACGTCCTTTGTGTAGCGTTAGAAGTAGACACAGGGTTGTCCGGCCACCTTCGAGATGGGATCAATGTGTTTCTTATTCTTTGTTACCAAGACGGCATCAATAGGCGCTTCCACGGTAATTAGCGCATCACCCGAGCGCCAACAGTCGCCCCCTTTGAAATTATCGTTCGGATTTCGGTACAGCTCCCGCAAGGACGGGATTCGCGCCTGAGTTTCTGCATCTGCCGGATGAATCAATTTTAGCGCGTCTCGAATTTTGGCGAGAAGCACACGATTGGTTGCCGCGAAGCGCTTCACATCACAGTTTCGGTTTATTCCGCACAAATTGGTTTTTAGCTCCATCTTATACAAACCATTCTCGATAACAGGGTCTAGCAGGTCGTGCCGGCATCCAATGTCATTTAGTGGATGAGCAATGCGTCTCGTGATATCTCGCCAACCGCGACGGATTCGGCCTCTGATGAAACTGCGAAAAACAATAAGGCGTTCCTCGTCGGAATTCCCAATATTTTGAGCCTCCAAAAACAGCTTTATTGATCCCAGCACCGTTCCTTGAAAGTGGGGCCTATACCGAATCGCTTGAGAGTATTCAATGAGTTCACTGAACTTAGTAAGTGCTTGGGATTTGTTGTGGAGCAAAATAAGGTAACGGAGAAATCCTTTAGCGAGTTCATAAATCACATAGCGAGAGGATATCACCTCCGCCCGGCCCAAGATACAGTCCTCGACCTTTTTTCTAATGTCGCGATTACCAAAAATCAGCTCGATGAGGGCCGACGTTTCCAGAAATGCCTGGGGCATTAAGCAGGTTCGGCGGCAAAGGACATCGGAGATTGCAAATCGAATCCGGCAGCGGCGAGCGTATCGAGCAATTCATCCAGAACT
>Ga0302326_10016081_pt1 | contig 15682 bp, 14 predicted proteins | sample Palsa_T0_3_FD_202264 | JGI IMG/M metagenome (GOLD analysis project Ga0302326, IMG submission 202264) | Peat permafrost microbial communities from Stordalen Mire near Abisko, Sweden - Palsa_T0_3 | ecosystem: Environmental > Terrestrial > Soil > Palsa > Peat permafrost | place: Sweden: Abisko...
CGATTGATCGCGCCGACGTAGTACCCGTTTGCGACCGCGTGGGCGGGCTGCTCGAGTTTCCAAAGGTATTCGGAAAGCCCGGCAACCGTCGCCGAGGGGTTAAAGACGATCTCCGCGCCGTTTAGGCCGAGCAATCGCGCGCCTTCGGGGAAGTGGCGGTCGTAACAGATGTACACGCCGATTCGCGCGAATTTCGTTTGGAACGTCGGGTAACCGGCGTTGCCGGGCTTAAAGTAGAATTTCTCCCAGAAGCCGCAGCCGGGCGGCCCCGCCGCTACCTGCGGGAGATGGTTCTTGCGATAGATGCCGAGCACCGAGCCGTCGGCGTCGATGACGACCGCGGTGTTGTAGTACACGCCGCTGATCGTGCGCTCGTAGAGCGGAACGACGAGCGCGATACTGAGTTCGCGCGCGAGATCCGCCATCAACCGTGTCGTCGGACCGTCGGGAACGAGTTCGGTTGCCTCGTACCACCGCGCGTTTTGTTCGGTACAAAAATACGGGCCGTAGAACAGTTCCTGCAGGCACACGATCTGCGCGCCGCGCTGCGCCGCTTCGCGAATCATCTTCACGTGCTTATCGGTCGCGACCCGCTTGTGGACCTCGACCGGCTCGGAACCGGCGGTATCGTGATGGGCTTGGATCAGTCCGATGGTGACGACGTCGCTCACTGGTTGGTCTCGTCCTAGCTACAGCTGCACGGGGCGGAAAGGAGCCGATTTCTGACGGATTCCGCGGCCGGTTTCGCCGACGTATTTGCCGCCTTCGACGAGCAGGCGCCCGCGCGAGAACACGTAACGCGGCGTACCGCGAACGGTCATGCCTTCGAAAATACTGTTGTCGGCCGCCATGTGATGGGTCGCTGCGGAAATCGTGCGCGTCGCGGCGGGATCCCACACGACGAGGTCCCCGTCGCTGCCGACCGCGATCGTGCCCTTACGCGGGAAGAGCCCAAAAAGCTTGGCCGGGTTGGTGGCCGCAAGCGCAACGAATTGGTTGAGCCCGATCGCACCCGTGTTGACCGTGCGCTCGTAGAGAATCGCCACGCGGTCCTCGATCGTCGGCGCTCCATTGGGGATTTTCGAAAAGTCGTCTTTGCCGAGCGCCTTCTGCCCGCAGTTGAACGAACAGTGGTCGGAACCGACCGCTTGGAGCTCGCCGTTTTTGAGCTTGGCGATCAGGACGTTCTGATTCCACTTCTCGCGCAGCGGCGGTGACATCACGTAATTCGCGCCGGCGAACGCCGGCCGGTCGTAATCGCTCGTGTCGCAGACAAGATATTGCGGACACGTCTCGCCGTAAATCGGCAGGCCGCGCTTGCGCCCGTCGCTGATTGCGTCGGCTGCGCCGGCGCTTGAAACGTGCACGACGTAGAGCGGCGCGCCCGCCACCTCGGCCATCCAGATCGCGCGCGCGGTGGCTTCCATCTCGAGCTGGACCGGCCGCGTGAGCGCGTGATACTTGGGCGCCGTGAGCCCTTCGGCGAGCGCATCCTTGACCGTCACCTCGATGACGTCGCCGTTTTCCGCATGCACTTGCACGAGGCCCCCGAACTTCGCGGCCGCCTGCATCACCCGGAAGATCGTTTCGTCGTCGACTTGCAAGATGTGCTTGTAGGCCATGAAGCACTTGAACGAGTTGACGCCCTCGCGTTCGATCATGACCGGGATCTCTTCAAGCGTCTCGGGACGGCCGTCGGCGATCGTCAGGTGGAAGGCGTAGTCGATCGATGCTTTCCCGGCAGCTTTCTTCTCCCACGTTGCGAGCGCATTCGCGAGCGAATTGCCCCGCTGGTGCAGGGCGAAATCGACAATCGTCGTCGTGCCGCCAAGTGCGGCGGCGCCCGTACCGCTCGCAAAATCGTCGGCGGTGACCGTCCCGCCGAACGGCATGTCGAGGTGCGTGTGCGGATCGATGAAGCCGGGGAAGACGTAACTCCCCGAAGCGTCGATCACCTGCGCTCCCGAGGCCGGAAGAGCGTTCGCGATGGCGGCGATCGTGCCGTTCTCGATCAGCACGTCGGCGACGAAGCGGTCCGTCGCCGTGACGATCGTGCCGCCCTTTATGATGGTACCGATAGCCGTTCTCTCCAGGTGTGTACGCTTTCACCGTCGTCGACACGTACCATCGTGATGCACTCGTCGACCGGGCACACCATGCTGCACAGATTGCAGCCGACGCAGTGTTCCTCGTCGACCTCAAGGACGCTCGCTCCGGTTTCATCGACGAGCCGGTCGATGCACTGGTGCGCCGCATCCTCGCACGCGATCCAGCAGCGGTTGCAGTTGATGCAGGTTGCCGGATCGATCCGGGCGACGATCTTGTAGTCGAGGTTGAGGTCGTTCCAGTCGACGAAGCGCGGAACGGTCTTGCCGACGATCTCGGCAACGCTTGCGATGCCGCGATCGTCGAGGTAATTGTTGAGTCCTTCGATCATGTCGGCGACGATCCGGAAACCGTCACGCATCACCGCGGTGCAGACCTGCACGTTGGTCGCGCCCATCAGCATGAACTCGACCGCGTCGCGCCAGGTGGCGATGCCGCCGATACCCGAGATCGGAACGGTCACCTGCGGATCGCGCGCGCACTCGCCGACCATGTTGAGCGCGATCGGCTTGACTGCCGGACCGCAGAAACCGCCGTGCGACGATTTTCCGTCGACGTGCGGGATCGGATTCCACGTATCGAGGTCGACGCCCATGAGGCTGTTGAGCGTGTTGATCAGCGAAATCGCATCGGCGCCGCCGCGGGCCGCGGCGCGCGCGGTGTAGCGCACGTCGGTAATGTTCGGGGTCAGCTTGACGATCACGGGAACGCGTGCGGCTTCCTTGACCCAGCGCGTGATCTGCTCGACGAGAGCCGGATCCTGACCGACCGCCGAGCCCATCCCGCGCTCCGACATCCCGTGCGGGCAGCCGAAGTTCAGCTCGAAGCCGTCGACCGCAACGTCCTGCACCGCGTTCACGAGCTCGTGCCACGAGCGCTGCGTGCAGCCGGTCATCAGCGAGGCGACGATCGGGCGATCGGGATAGGCCGCCTTGCACGCGGCGATCTCGCGCAGGTTGTCGTCGAGCGGCCGATCGGTGATCAGCTCGATGTTGTTCATGCCGATCATCTTGGTCGCGCCGGCGTTCAGCCCGGCGAAACGAGAGGTGACGTTGACGATCGGTTCGCCGAGCGTCTTCCAAACGGCGCCGCCCCAACCCGCGGCAAACGCGCGCATCACTTGATAACCGGAATTCGTCGGCGGTGCGGACGCAAGCCAAAACGGGTTGGGGCTGCGAATTCCGGCTAAATTGCTCGAAAGATCGGCCATCAGGCGGTTCCTTCGCGCAGGAAGGCATCGATGCTTCGAGCCGCCGTCTTGCCGCGCTCGGCCGCTTCGACGACCATCGCGTCGCCTGCTCCCACACGGAACATGCAATCTCCGGCCGCGAACACCCGCGGCTGATTCGTGCGCATGTCATCGTCGACGACGGCGACGCCGTGCTCGTGAATTACGCCGAAGGCGTCGAGCAGCGCCGCGAACCTCGACTGGCCGATCGCCCGAATCACGTTGTCGACGGGGATCGTGTACGCGCTCCCCGGGATCGGCCGCGCCGAACCATCGGTGTCGGTTCGAATCAATTCGAGGCCCGCAACGCGACCCTCGTTCGTGACGATGCGCTTGGGGATCACGCAGTGCCGAAACTCGACGCCTTCGCTCCGGGCGAACTCGATCTCAAACGCGTAGGCCGTCATCCGCTCGGCGCCGCGCCGGTAGAACATCGTCACGGAGCTCGCGCCCAGGCGCTTTGAAGCGGTTGCAGCGTCGATCGCCGTGTTGCCGCCGCCGATCACGGCAACGGTATCGCCGAGCCCCGGCACCGCTCCGTCCTCCTTGGCCCGGCGAATAAAGTCGAGTGCGTCCCACACGCCGCCGGCATCTTCGCCCGGAATGCCGAGGTGCGGGACGCGACCCATGCCGCAGGCGATAACGATCGCGTCGTACTCCGCGAGCAATTCGGCCGCCGCGACGCCGGTTCCGACGGCGACTCCGGTGCGAATGTCGACGCCCAAACGACGCACTTGTTCCGCCTCCCACAGCGCAACCTCGGCCGGCAGCCGGTACGGCACGATCCCGTAGGTATTGAGACCGCCCGGAAGATCGTCGCGTTCGAACACGGTTACTTGGTGGCCGAGCCGCGCTAAATCCCTGGCTGCCGAAAGCCCCGCCGGCCCGCCGCCCACGACGGCGACGCGCTTGCCGCTTGGAGTGCCGGGCGAAAAGAGCGCACGCCCGTCGGCCATGAGCCAGTCCGTTGCATGCTGCTGCAGCTGCCCGATCCGAATCGCGGGCGCATCCGGCGTGTAAACGCACGCCCCCTCGCAGAGTTCTTCCGTCGGGCAAACGCGTGCACAGCTCGCGCCCATCGGGTTGGCATCCATGATCGTTCGCGCGGCGCCGGCCTTATCGCCCGAGGCGATCCGGCGAATGAAGCGCGGGATGTCGATTCCCGTCGGGCACGCGCGGGTGCAGGGCGCGTCGTAGCAATTGAGGCAGCGGTTCGCTTCCACGATCACGTCGAGCGGGGCGAGCGGCTCGGCCATCGGCGGCCCAAGCGCGAAGGTCGGCTTCATCGCCATGACGGCATCCTATCATAGCCAGGAACGCGGCGCACGAAGCGGCTAAAGCTGTGGGTTCCGACCAACGACGGGAGAGCCGCGTGTACCTTGCCGACGACATCAAGACCCTGCATCGCAAGAACGTCTTGTCCCCGTGGGTCGCGCAGGGTTCGCTCGACGTGCCGGTCATCGTCCGCGGTGAGGGGGTCTTCCTCATCGACGCGGACGGCAAGCGTTACATGGACTTGTCGTCGGGACTCATTGCGGTCAATCTCGGGCACGGGAACGCGACCGTGCTCGCCGCAATGCACGCGCAGATCGACCGGCTGTGCTTTAGCCCGCCGAATTGGTTCAACGATCAGCGCGCGCGTCTGGGCGAGGCGCTCGTTGCGATTTCGCCGTGGGGTGACGAAGGCGCGCGCGTCTTCTTTACGACGAGCGGCGCGCAGGCGAACGAAGATGCGGTAAAATTCGCGCGCGCATCGACCGGGCGGCAGAAGGTTCTGTCCGCTTACCGGTCGTTTCACGGATCGAGTTCCGGCGCATCGGCCCTGACCGGCGAGAACCGCCGCTGGTATAGCGAGCCCGGGACGCCCGGGGACGTCGTTCACTTTTGGGGGCCGTACCCGTACCGCAGTCCCTTTTTCACGGACGACCCGGCGACCGAGACGCAGCGCGCGCTGCACCACCTGCGCGAGACGATCGAGGCGGAAGATCCCGCACGGGTCGCGGCGATTCTCGTCGAGCCGGTCGTCGGCTCCAACGGCGTCGTCGTTCCGCCGCCTGGGTATCTCGCCGGCCTGCGCGCGCTGTGCGACGAGTTCGGCATCTGCTTGATTTTCGACGAGGTCATGACCGGCTTTGGCCGCACCGGCGCGCCGTTTGCCGCGCAGCGCTTCGGCGTCACTCCCGACATCATCTCGTTTGCCAAAGGCGTGACGTCGGCGTACGTTCCGCTCGGTGGTGTCCTCGTGCGCGAGCAGCTGGCGTCGGCCTACGATTCGAAGCCGCTCGGTTCCGGACACACCTACAGCGGCCATCCGTTGGCCATGGCCGCCGGGCTCGGCGCGATCACGGCGTATCGCGAAGGTTCCTATTTCCAGCGCGGGATGCGCATCGAAAGCTGGCTGCGCGAGAAGCTCGGCAAACTTCAAGAGAAGCACGACGTGATCGGTGACGTGCGCGGACTGGGAGCGTTCTTCTGCTTGGAATTCGTGAAGGATCGCTCGACGCGCGAACCGCTGATCGCGTGGCAGGGCAAGGACCTCGGGCCGATGCCGGCGCTCTTTAGGGCTTTGCGCGAGCGCGGCGTCTACACGTTTGGGCGCTACAACATCATGATCGTTGCGCCGCCGCTGATCGTGGAGGAGACGGAACTGGACGAGGCGATCGCCTCGCTCGACGGCGCACTCGACGCGCTGACGGCGGGACGCCGCAGCTGATGGCGACTACGCAGCGTCTCGAAGGTGACGTCGTCACCCTGACCGGGACTGCTGCGCAGGAGCTTTCGAGTAACGGCGAGCTCTGGAACGACGACCTGCGGCCCTGCACGCTTGCAGAACACGCCTGGCCGGCGCGGCGCTTTGCGTCGCTGTGGATCGGGATGTGCATCTGCATTCCGACCTACTCGCTCGCAAGCGGAATGATTTCACTCGGCATGAACTGGTGGCAGGCAACGTTTACGATCTTCGCCGGGAGCGCGATCGTGCTCGTTCCGATCCTGCTCGTCGCGGCCGCGGGAACGCGCTACGGGTTTCCCTATCCGGTTTTCGCGCGCTTATGGTTTGGGACGCGCGGCGCGCACGTGCCGGCGCTCGCGCGCGCGCTGATCGCGGCGGGCTGGTTCGGCATCAACTCGTGGTTCGGCGGCCTCGCGCTCGATGCGATCCTGCAACGCGTCGTCGCGGCCTGGGGTGGTTTCGGTCCACACGTCGCGATCGCGTTTACGATCTTTTGGCTGCTCAACGTCGGCGTCGCGATGCGCGGCCCGCAAGCGATCGGCCGGCTCGCCGCGATCGCGGCGCCGACCTTGGCCGTGGCCGCAATCGCGCTGTTCGTCTGGGGTGCCGCTGCCGCGCACGGCGTGGGGGCGATGCTCTCGACGCCTTCGACCTTGCACGGCGTCCAATTCTGGAGCGTTTTCTTCGGCTCGGTCATCGGCGTCGTGTCCTTCTGGGCGACGCTCGCGCTCAACATTCCCGACTATTCGCGCTACGCCCGTTCGCAGCGCGCGCAGATCCGTGGACAACTCGTGATGCCGCTCGCGATGGCGGGCTTTTCATTTGTCGGGATCGCCGTGACGTCCGCGACCGTAGCACTTTACGGCAAAGCGCTCTGGAACCCGGTCGATTTACTGCTTCACTTCTCAACGCCCGTCGTGATCTTGGGCGGCGCCATCGTCATCTTGTCATCGATTACGATCAATGTGGGCGCCAACGTCATGGCCCCCGCGCGCGCGTTCGAAAACCTTTGGCCGCGCGTCATCACCTTCGGAATCGGCGCGATCCTCACCGGGTTGCTCGCACTGCTCATGCAGCCGTGGTACGTGCTCTCGACGTTCAGCGCGTACGTGTTCACGTGGCTCGGCAGCTACGGTACCTTGCTTGGACCATTCGACGGTATCGCCATCGCGGACTATTGGCTCGTCCGAGCGCAACGCATCGATCTCTTCGCGCTCTACCAGCCGCTCGGGCGTTACGATTACGCGGCCGGGTTCAACCTGCGGGCACTCGCCGCGCTCGCGGCCGGCTGGATCCTGCCGTTGCTTGGATTGTTCGTCGCGCCGTTTCACGTTTTTTGGGTCGGCGGCTGGTTCTTCGGCCTGGCCGTGGCGCTTGGCGCCTATGCGTTCTTCATGCGCGACGACCCGTCGCGCTTGGATGCCGCGACGTTCGCATCGATCACGGAAGGGCCGGCCCGGGTTACCGAAGGGTAGGCCGATGGAGTTTGTGCCATACTTTGGCCATTCTTTTCACCGGGCTCCCGAGCGGGCGTTTTGCGAGCTATTGTAGTCGAGGAAACCACAAGGAGATCTTCAGCATGAGAATCGGTGCGCTAAGCATGTCTTGTCTCGTTGCGCTTTTGTGCGCGGTGGCCGCTTCCCCATGCGCTGCCGCCACGAGCGGTGTCACCGGCAGCGTCGTGCTCCTGACCCCGGGTACGAACGCTTACGCCGGTGTGCTACTCGAGCAGTGCAGCGGCAACTTTGCAACGATGCGAGTCATACTCGCCCAGCCGCAACTCTTGCAATCGACCCAGTTCCTCGCCATCCAGGTGGGACGGATCGAGGTGCCGGCAATTCGCGTGGACGCGAACAACGAGGGACCGGAAGTTGCCGCTTTCGATGGCGTCAGTACGGCAGGCTGCGTTGCCGCAGGCACGCGTGTGTCCCTCGTGATCAGTCCAGGCGGTAAGCTAAACTCCCTGTTGGTCGTTATGGGCAAAGGAACGCTGTCGATCTAAGCGGCCGATGCGCCGCACCACGACATGGCGGTCCAGACGCGCTTGCCCCCGGCCGGTAGAAGTACTGGCCGCTTTTCCGCTCCCGTCGCCTAGTCCTCAACCGTCTAGGCACAAAGGCTCAGGGCTGAAGGCACCAGGGTAGCGAAGAAGCTCGCTACGCTTCGTACCTCGGCGTACCTCGGCCTTTCGGACTGTTGGCGGATGTCGTGCGGCTCCGCATTCTATGGAGGTAGCCTCGTGAATTCCGGTCGCGCGAGAGCTCGCTTAGATCCAAACAACTCCTTCTCGGCCGCTTGTCAGCACTTCTTTCGTTATTTGAACGATCCCCAGGAGCTCGAGCGGAACCCCCTGACGCGCCAGCAGCTTCTAGCGAACGCAGATTCCGCAGACCCCGTGACGTGCGACATCCTGACGTTGGCAAATCTCCATACCGCAGTTCTCGCGGCCGCACAAGTGGTGCGAGACTCCGAGGCCGTCGCGGGTCGCCACGAGATCGGCGAACGCCACTATCGCATTATCGTCGAACACGCGCTCAGGGGGAAACCGCCGAGGAGCGTCGCCAAGCAGCTTGGGTTATCGTTGCGGCAATTCTACCGCGACCGCAACCGCGCGTACGCTGCGGTAGGGCAAGAATTTCTGCGGCCGCGCCAACCCATCGCCCAGAGGATCGCCGTTTCGCTCGATGCCGGGATGCTCGCGCTCGCGCAAGCCCGCTTCTTGAGCGAGAACGCACAATACGACGCCGCCCTAAGTCTCGCGAGAAGCGTAGCGGATTATGCGCCGGAAACGCATCGTCGGGTTGAGAGCCTGTGTGTTGCCGCGGAAATCCTCTGCTTGCAGAAGAAGGTCAGCGAAGCGAAGGGGGTCATAGAGGCCGCAAGGCACGCTCTCATTATCGAATCCGGTTCCGACTCGGCCTCGAACCGAACGTGTCTCGCGCAGCTCGACGCAACGGAGGCGCTCTGTCACGACGCGGCCTATCGTCCCAAGCTTGCCGAGGCTATGCGTGCGAAAGCGCTCGACGCTCTTCGGATCGGCAGCGTCGGCGGCGAGGATCGGGAGAAGGAACTCTTCGTTCGAACTCTGCTCGTCAAAGCGAACCAGTCGTTTAACCTCGGTAATTGCACCGCCGGCCTCGCTCACATGCAGACCGCCAAATCTGTTTTCGAGACGCTGTCCGCGCCCGCGCCGGACCTACAGATCGATCTTTGGACGGCACTCGCCGACGCGCAGGCTTGCGTTCCAAACGGCGCACCGGACGCGATCGCGACGATGTACGCTCATGCCTTAACCCGCGCGCAACAGCTTGGCCACACGAAGCGGGCCCTGAAGGCTTTGACGGGGACGGCATGCTTCGAAGCCTACTTTCGCGGAAATCGCGACGCGGCTTGCGCGTTGATCCAGAGTGGTCTTCAAACCGCACTTCAACTCGGGGACGCGACAACGACGGCGACGGCTTACCTGGACGCCGGAACCCTCGAGATGAGTTGCGGCAATTTCGCCGTCGCGGAGGCATTGCTCGACAAAGCCGAGGCATTGGGCGGCTACGACCGCTTTGAAGGCACCGGCCTCCAAATTGTCAGAGCCCAGGCGCGCCGCGGCCGGCGGCGATACGCCGGCGCCTTGCAGGCGGCGCGAGCAGCCTGGGCGCTTGCGGAGCGCAGTGAGAACCCGCGCCTGAAAAGTGCGGCTGCGCGCGAGCTCGCCGAGGCAAATGCAGCGATGGGCCTTACCGCGCTTGCGATCGAGCATGCCTCGGAAGCGGTTATGCTTGCCGAGCGCTACGCAAGCGCAAACTCGCTTGCGGCGACGTATCACTCGGCGGCGAGAATCACGGGAAACAAATCCCACGTGCGCCAAGCCGACCTCATCGGCCGCACGGTGACGTAGCGTTATGCCGTTCGTACGCATCGATCTTCTCCGAGGCCAATCAACCGACTACCGGAAGACGATTGGTGACGTTGTCTATGGAGCGATGCGCGAGTCTCTAAACGTTCCCGAGAACGATCGTTTTCAGGTCATTACGGAGCATGCCGCCGAAGGGCTCCTGTTCGATCGCGGATATCTTGGCATCGAGCGAACCGATGACTGCGTCTTCATCCAAGTGACGCTCAATGACGGCCGGACGGTCGAAATGAAGCGAGCCTTCTACAAGCGCGTTGCCGACGGGCTTCACGAGCGTTTGGGGCTCCGGCGCGAAGACGTCTTCATCAGCCTCGTGGAGGTAAAGAAAGAGAACTGGTCGTTCGGCAACGGCGAGGCGCAGTACGCCGAAACGTAGCCGGCGAAGGCGAAAGGGTGAACGCATCTCGCGGGCCGGATAAAGAGGTCCGATCGCCGTTTGGGGTGCTCTTGCGCCGGTTCCGTTTTGCAGCGGGGCTATCGCAGGAACTCCTCGCCGAACGCGCGCGCATCAGTCCCGAAACGATCGGATCCTTGGAGCGCGGCGCGCGTAGCGCTCCGCAGCGCGAAACGCTCGCGCTTTTGATCGAAGGACTGGTGCTTAACGCGGCGCAACGCGACGAACTCGAGGCGGCCGCGGCCGCCTCGAGGAGAGTCGGGCGGCCCCGCATCGGCGCCCCCGGTCACGAGGCCGCGGGACAAACGACGGTCTCCGGAACGCAGGCCGAGGTTCCGAACAACCTCCCGCACGCCGTCAACTCATTTGTGGGCCGCGAGCGGGAACTCGGCGAGGTGCAGCGTCAGCTGCTGAGCCGCCGTGTCGTTACGCTGCTGGGAGCGGGTGGGTCGGGAAAGACGCGTCTCGCTCTCCAAATCGGGCGCGCGCAACTGGGCGGTGACGCGTTTCCGGAGGGAATCTGGCTTATCGATCTTGCGCCGCTGACCGATTCCGTCCTCGTGACCGCGACGATCGCGCGTCTCTTGCAAGTGGCCACCGTGCCCGACCAATCGCCTCTGGACTCGTTGGCGCTTGCGATGCACGACATGCGCCTGCTCCTGATACTGGACAACTGCGAGCACCTGATCGAGGCGTGCGCGAGCGTCGTACAGCGGGTGACGGCGGCTTGCGACGGCGCTCGCTTCCTTGTAACCAGCCGCGAGGCACTCGATCTCGACGGCGAATTGCGCTATCAGATCGATCCCCTGCCGCTTCCCGCCTTCGACGTCGACGGCTCCGACGCCCAAGCACTTGACGATTGGCGGATGTCGCCCGCAGTCCGATTGTTCCTCGATCGGGCCGAAGAAGCCGACCCGCGCGACTTCCCGGCTGCAGCGGTCCGAGACCCCTCCGCCGTCGCGCGTATCTGCGCGCATCTCGACGGCCTTCCGCTTGCCCTCGAACTGGCGGCGGCACGCACGCGCGACCTGTCGCTGCGCGAAATCGAGGACGGCCTCGAGGGGCGCCTCGCGCTCCTAGGGCGTGGACGGCGCGTGGCGGCGCCGCGTCATCAAACGCTGCGCGGGATGTTCGATTGGAGCTACGCGCTGTTGACGCAGCGCGACCAGCTGCTCTTTCGCCGGCTTGCGATCTTCGCAGGACCCTGGACGACGCAGGCGGCGGTCGCAATCTGCACCGATGCCGATTCTTTGGGCGAGGACGCGGTGCGCGACGGCGTCGCGACGCTCGTTTCGAAGTCTCTCCTCGTCGTCGAGCGTCGCGAGCGCGAATCGGCTCGCTATCGAATGCTTGAGTCGACGCGGGAATACGCGCGATACCTCCTCGATGAGAGCGGCGAAAGCGGCGCGCTCGCCGAGCGCCACGCGCAGTACTATCGCAGCAGCTTGCAACGGGCCCGTGCGCTCTGGCTTGCGAATTCCGGCGTCGCGGCGGCCGATGCGTTCGACACGTTGCTCGCGGAGTTTCACGAGGTCGAAGCCGCGCTCGGCTGGGCAATCCGAGAACAGCACGATCCCTCGCTCGGCGGCGATCTCGTCTCGGTCTTGATCGACGTCTGGCTTCAGTGCTGTCTGCGAGCCCACGCCACGACGCGTGAATCCAGCATGCCGCCGGAGCACGGTATCGTCGATCTGCTCGGCGTGTTGAAGCCGTCCGACTTGAAGACGGTACAACCGTCGAATTCAGTGCCCGCCCGCGCGCGCACGGTGGATCCGCTGACGGACTGGCTCGCGTCGTTCAAAACGCGCCGTTCGTACCGAGCCGGCGACGTGATCTTTCGCAATGGTGACTCCGCCGACGAGCTGCTCTACATCCTCTCGGGCGTCGTCTCCCTGGACGAGATCGGGGCCTATGCCCGGGAGCATGAGTTGCTGGGCGAGATCGCGTTCTTTTCTCCATTGAAACAACGCACGGCCACGGCTACCTGCGCGACCGACGTCAACGTCCTGGCCATCGACCGCCGAGAAATGCTCGACCTCTACGAGCACAACGTCGGATTTCGCCTGCTGGTCGTTCAGGTGGTGACGAGCCGCCTGATTGCGGACCTCGAGCGCCTACGAAGCTGGAAGCCCGGCGCTACGCCCTAGCTCGCGATAATTCGTACGGCTAATTTGTGCGGGTTCGGCGTACGGTCCGCCCTGTTTCGGATTGGGCCTTTCGCGGATGATGATGTCACGGCTCCGGTCCCGGAGCCCTACCAAGAGGAAACGAAAAATGGACCTGCAGCAGAACCACCTCGAAGCCCGCGACGACGAATCGCAAGTCCCCGGCGCTCGCAGCTACCGGACGAACTCCCTGGCCGACCGGGCGCGCGCCGCGCGCGTCAACGGCATCGCCAGCATCCACGGATGGGGTCCCAAGCTGTTCTAGGACGACTGCAGAACCGCCTAAACTTCAAACGAGTCTCGACCCGGCGCTCAGCATCATCCGCGAGGATCGCTGAGCGCCGAGCCGTTAAAAAAGATGAGCGGCACAAGGCCTGGCGACGTTGCATCAAGGGAGCCCGAACGCGGGGCTCGTATCGAAGCGATTCAGCGGGAGGTGAGTGTGGGAATTTCTCGAGTTACGATCGTCGGCGCGTTGGCCGTTCTATGCCTGGGCGCCGTTCCCGCGCCGACCGATCCGCCTCCGGTCACGAGCCTCGCGTGCCAAGTCGGCGACGCGTGGACGTACCATTTCGTCTCAACGGCAGGCACGGGAAAGGCTCTAAACGGCGATGAGACGTTCACGCGTGCTGACTGCGGCGAACGCCGCGTTCTGCACCCGAGCGGAGGGCTCGTCAAGGCGGATGTCGTCAGCGATGCGGACGGCAACGTCTATTCGGGATACTCGGTCTTCAACGGAACCAGCGAACGATTCAAAAAGCCGCTCCCTTACGCCCGCCTGCCGCTCGCGCCGGGGAGCGCCTGGAGCAGCGCCCTCGACGTCGACATGGGCGGCGGCAGCGGATTTACCGGAAGCGGACACTGGCATCTGGTCGATTGGGAGACGGTCACCGTCCCCGCCGGTACGTACCTGTGCCTGCGCCAAGAGCTCAAAATGGATCTCCAATTCTTCGTCATGAACGACACGTTGGACGGCACCTTCCAAGAGACGAGCTGGTATTGCCCCGATGTGCGCGCTGAAGTTAAGGCGATCTCCAAGGACAGCTTCGGCGACTCCGCCACCCGGGAGCTAACCGCCGTGACGCTCAAGCAGTCCGGCTGACGTCGGGCGCTTCGCGAGATGAGCCCGTTTCGAATCGACGGGTGTCCCGCATCGTGGATCCCAATGTCGGAAATCCGTCGTCCCCAGGTCACGACTTGGCGCGCCGACTCGTCCAAGCCGCGCGTCGCTCATCGTCGACAGCGCCCTGTCGCGCCATTCCGCTACTGTTAACTTGCCGATGGAAGCTGGGCGGGCGGAACGCCGGCGACGAGCGCCGCGACCGCATATCGGACCGCGGCTCCACTGCTCATCCATCGAAGCGCATCATCCACCCTAAGGGTCGAGGGCGCGAAGCGCGGTACAAAGGCGTCACGCGATCTGAGGCGCGCCTAGCAAAAAAGCCCGCGGTGACGGGCTTTTCTCGAAGCCGACGATCGGACTTGAACCGATGACCTGCTATTTACGAAACAGCTGCTCTACCAACTGAGCTACGTCGGCGTGTTTGATTTAAAAGGCAACGCGCCTGGACGGCGGGTCGGCCTTCCGGATTCAACGGTTCCGAGACTGGCCCTTTCAAGACGCCCTCGATAAGCGCACCTAAAGTCGTCCAGGCGTTGGCGTGCCCCAGGATGGCCGCTGCGGTCGCGGCAGACCCTGCTCACCGTCCGTGTAGGCTGGTCCCGGGGCCGCTTGATTTCACTCTGTCGGGCCCTGTGGCGTCGCAAAGCTCCGAGAACGATGGCGGGCGCCCCAATGTTGCGCCGAGACCGCACCGTTTTCGGGTGCGATAGCGTTCCATCGGGCTGCAATGCGCATCGACGAGAATGGCTGGGTCTCGTAACAATCATCGCGGATGTCATCGAAGCGATGAGCCGGGCCCGGGAAAAATCAATCGGACAGGGCAATCCATAGGCGCTCCTCGCATGGGGAGATTAACATGTCGTTTTTTCCGTCTCGAGCCAGTCGTTGTGCGGCGGCGCAATGATGCAGGACAACCTTCGACCGCGAGCCCCGTAATTTGCGGATGGTTTCGAGCCGGTGGGGCATAGTGACCAAGGTGGGTCTTCACCACCGATTACAACGGCGGCCTTGACATCGCGCAGTTCACCGGCGCGTAATCTCTATTGCGGGGAGGTAGCAAATGAGCGGGGTTCACACGTCTGCAGAAGATCACAACCTCAAACTCGTCACGGACGCATTCGAGCGCTGGAAGGCCGGCGCGGGCAGCGCCTTCGATCTCCTCGCGCCCGATGCGAAGTGGACGATCGTTGGGAATTCCGGGTTTCGAAGACATATCAAACCAAGCAGGAGTTCATGGACGAGGTCATTCTGCCGCTTAATGCACGAATGATGACCCCCCTCAAACCCGACATCCGCGGCCTTTACGTCGATGGCGATATGGTCATTGCCTTCTTCGATGCATCAGCGACTGTTCGGAACGGCACGCCATATAAGAACACCTACACGTGGTATCTGCGTATTAGCGACGATAAGATCGTCGAGGCCGCCGCATTTTTCGATAGCCTCGAATTCAATGATTTTTGGTCGAGAGTGAGCCCCGCAGAATAGCCTTAGCCGGTCATCGGTTTAAGTCCGATCGTCACCTCCGGCGCGTGCCCCGCGCTCACGGGATCATTTCGGGTGAATGCTCCCCTGAGAAAGCAGCGGACGGGCCTTCTAAAGCACCTTCCCCTTCCTTGATGTCCATGCGCTCAATGAGGCCGTTCGCAATGGTGTAGACGTGCAGTAGCTCCGTGTCTGACAAGACGTCGCCTTTCAAATTCTTTACGAGCTGATGAACCTTGACATCGGTCTTACCCGCTTCACGTTCGACCACTTCAAGTACGTCGACGCGAGGATCGAACTCCGCCCACTGACGCGCCCAATAATCTCGTATTTCTTGTTTCCCGACGACTCGACCGCCCTCGGATGCCTTGGGCCAACTGACATTCTCACTCATCAGCCTGAGTGCGGCGTCAACGTCTCGCCGGTTAAAAGCCGAGTAAGCCTGAGCGATCAATTCTTGTGTAGTCATGCTTTCTATTACCGCGCGCATCGTTTATTCCCGGCTGCGGCAGCCACCGCTCTCGACGAGGTATCCAGCCGCGC
>Ga0302326_10016082_pt1 | contig 15682 bp, 12 predicted proteins | sample Palsa_T0_3_FD_202264 | JGI IMG/M metagenome (GOLD analysis project Ga0302326, IMG submission 202264) | Peat permafrost microbial communities from Stordalen Mire near Abisko, Sweden - Palsa_T0_3 | ecosystem: Environmental > Terrestrial > Soil > Palsa > Peat permafrost | place: Sweden: Abisko...
AGCCTTCGCCACCACGGGTCCTTCCCAAGCGCCACGGCGACCCAGACGGGAAGGCTCGAGAAAAACAGGCTGAAACCCCAGGCCGGTTTGAGCATGTAAAGCAGCACCGCGCTGAATACGATGGCGGTCCCAAGAAAGAAGGGCGCGGCCTTCGCGGGGAGCAGGAAGCGGCGGCGTATGAACTCGATGTTGAAGGCGATATTCAGCGCGATGAAAAATGGGAACACCGCTTCGGGGCGGATCCTGTGCTCGTAAAGGATCGGCCAGTTGAACAGGAGATAAGTCGAGGCGAGGAGCAAGCCGAGAGCTTCATGCACGGGCAAGGGAACCGCCGGCCGCGCGACGAAGCATCGCGCGCGGTTCCAGGAGAAAAGCAGCAGCCCGCCCGTGGCGAGCCCGAGAAGGTGCTGCACAATCGCTATCGCACGAAAATCCCCTCCCGCGAGCCGCAGTATCCAAAAGACGAACACCGGGTAGGCAAAGCCTCTCCCGTTGGAAAGCACAAACCCGCGCCCGGCGAGCGCGGAGAGCGCCGGGCTGAGATAGCCGCCGAGATCTTTGTCGGCGAAGGGCACGAGCGGGAGGCCGGCGAATCTCTTCACGGCGGCGAGCAAAAAAATCGCGGCCAGGAGAATGAAATAAACAATCGCCCAGATCCGGCGCGGTTTCGATTCGGGGGGCATCGCGGCAGGCTTGTTAGCGCTAGAGACCCATGACGATGCCCGGAGCGACGTAGTCCCCGGGCTTCTGCGACTCTTTATAGACCTTGTTATCCAGGTTGAATTGGTTGCCGATGACCATCGAGCCGTAGATGGAGTCCAGGCCCGGCCCCTCTTTCATTGCCGCCTTGGCCTCGGCGAGCGTCAGGAAATGCGTCCCCGGCACGTTCTTCGCGTATTCCGCGGGATCGACGCCGACTTTGGCAGCCATGATCTTTATCGCGTCCTCCCTCGTCTTCGGATCATAGAGATAATCGACGCATTTGTAGTAGATCTTCACGACCTTGGCCCAATCATCCTTGTGCTGCCCCAAGCTGCCCGGGTTTACCTCGAGCACGTCGTAGATCAAGCCTTTCGCCTGGGCGCTCGTGAAGAGCTTCGTCGAACCGGCGACCTGTTTGAGCGCCAGTGAGGAGACCGGATACCACGCGCCGATGGCCGCCACCTGCCCGGAGCCGAGCGTCTGCGGCGTATTGTTGGTCGGAGTTGGAACCAGCGTCACGTCGGACACGGTCATGCCGTTGTCCTCGAGCGCCTGCAAGAGAAGCAGATGCTCGACCAGCCCGATCTCGATGCCGACCTTCTGACCCTTGAGGTCCTTGATTGATTCGACGCCCGGCTTGCCGATGATCATGTCGCTCCCCTCACTGTAATCAATCAGCGCGATGAACTTCCCTTTGGCGCCGGTTGCGCCCGCGCCGAGCGCGTCGGTCGCGACGATGCAGTCGGCGTCAATCTTGCCGGCCGAGTAGGCGTCGATGGACGCCAGATAGTCGAACCAGACGAGGTCCACATCCACGCCCGCATCCTTGAACCACCCTTTCTGTTTGGCGACCTCGAGGACGGTGTAGCCCGGCCAGTCCGAATATCCGATTTTCAATGGGTCCGCCGACGCCGCGCCGGCGAATGCCAGCAAGCCCGTCAACGCGATAGTCAACAATCCGGTTCGTTTCATGTGTTTTCGGTTTTCCCGACTGTAGTCCATGATCCCTCAAACCGCGACGAGCGCGTTCATTTCGCCGGGAGCGTACGCGGGAGCGACTTCCACGACCTCCATGCCGGCAAGGCCTTCGCGCGCGGTGTGCGCTTCTTAAACGGTCAGATGCTCGCGGATGACTTGTTCGTTCAAGCCGGCAATCGGGCCGTGCGCGACCACCGCGCCGCGGTCCATGATGTAAAAAATGTCGCCGAGCGCCTTGGCGAAATCGAGGTATTGCTCGACGAGGAGGATGCTCATTTCGCCCTTTAGTTTTTGGATCGTCTCGCCGATCTGGTCGATGATGTTGGGCTGGATGCCCTCGGTCGGCTCGTCGAGGATGAGCAGCTTCGGCTGTGTCAACAGCGCGCGCCCGATGGCGAGCTGCTGCTGCTGGCCGCCGCTGAGGACGCCGCCCTTGCGTTCGAGCATCTCCTTCAGGACGGGGAAGAGTTCATAGACGCGCTCGAACTGCCCGTTCGGTTTATGGCCGCAGGCGACTTGGGCGATCTTGAGGTTCTCGAGGACGCTAAGGTGCGGGAAGATATCGCGGCCCTGCGGAACGTAGCCGATGCCTTTCCGGGCGCGCTTGTCGGGGCTGAGCCTCGAGATTTCATCCCCGGCGAGATTGACGCTGCCGCGGCTCAGCTTCACCAGGCCCATGATGCTCTTGAGCGTGGTCGTCTTGCCGACTCCGTTGCGGCCCATGAGGCAGACGACCTGCTTCGGAGGCACTTGGAGACCCATCCCGCGCAAGATGCGCGAGCCGCTGTAATAGACATCGAGGTTTTTAACTTCGAGTGTGTTTGATGCGTTTGCCGTGCTCATCTTCGGGTCAGTGGGCTTTGCTGCGGCCGAGATAGACCTCGATCACCTTTTCGTTGTTCTGCACCTCGTCCACCGTGCCGTCGCACAGGACAGTCCCCTGGTGGAGCACCGTGACCTTGGTGGCGATCTGCCGGACAAAGATCATATCGTGCTCGATGACGATGATGCTGTGTTTGCCCGCCAGGCTCAGGAGAAGTTCGCCCGTTCGCACGGTCTCCTCATCGGTCATCCCGGCGGCGGGTTCATCGACCAGGAGGAGCTTGGCGTTTTGCGCGAGCAGCATCCCGATCTCGAGCCACTGTTTCTGGCCGTGGGCCAGCACCCCGGCCTTCCATTCGGCCTTGTCCGCCAGGTTGATGACCTTGAGGATGTCGAATATCCGGTCGCGCTGCTCCGGGCTGACCCGCGCGAAAAGCGCGTTGAAGACGCCCCGGCTTCCTTCCAGGGAAAGGACGAGATTCTCGAAGACGGTGTGGTCGATATAGACGGTGGGCGTCTGAAATTTCCGTCCGATCCCGTACCGGTAAATCTGGTACTCGTTCAGGGTGGTCAGCTCCGTTTTTTCCTCGAACCGGATCGTTCCCGTGTCCGGCTTGGAACGCCCGGTGATAAGGTCGAGAAAGGTGGTTTTCCCCGCGCCGTTCGGGCCGATGACGGTTCGCAACTCGCCCTTGTCCATGTAGAAGTTCAGGTTGGAGATCGCCTTGAACCCCGAAAAGGTCTTGTTGACGCCTTCCGCTTCGAGGATGAACTCCTTTTTCATACGCGATCCGCCTGGTCGGGCAGGGTATCCGGAAGATCGACGGTCTCCTGGGCGTTCGGGGCGATAAGGACCGGGTTTTCATGCTCCCGCTTTTTCCGTTTAAGCCCCCGCAACTGCGCGGGCAGGCCAACGATTCCCCCCGGCATGAAGAGGACGGCCAGAATGAAGAGGGCGCCCTCGATCATAAGCCAATAATCGGGAAATGTGCGATTTGCGAAGCTCTTGAAGGCGTTGACCACCACCGCGCCGATGATAGGCCCGACCAGCGTCCCGCGGCCGCCGACCGCGACCCAGACAACCGCTTCCAGGGACTTTGAGGTGTCCATTTCACTCGGGTTGATGATGCCTACCTGCGGCACGTAGAGCGCACCGCCGAGCCCCGCGATCATGGCGCAGACGACAAAAACGAAGAGTTTGAAATTCGCGGCCGCATACCCTGAAAAGAGCACCCGGTTCTCGCTGTCCCGAATCGCTCGCTGCACCTTGCCGAACTTCGTGGTGGTGAGCCAGCGGGAGAACGCATAGACGGCGAGCACGAGCAGCACCGAGCAGATATAGAGCCCGCGCTGGGTGCTCGCGGTGCGCAGGTCATGCCCGAGCAGGAATTTGTAATCCGTAAGGCCGTTGTTTCCGCCGAAGGTGAAGTCGTTCCGGTAAAACATGAGGCATGCGCCGTAGGTGAGCGCCTGGGTCAGAATCGAGAAATAGACTCCCTTGATGCGTGAGCGAAACGCGAGAAAGCCGAATACCAGCGCCAGCAAGCCGGGCACCAGGACGACCGCGCACGCCGCGAACCAGAAGTGCTTGAAAGGAACCCAATGCGCCGGCAGTTTCGGGTAGCCGAGGAAGACCATGAAGTCCGGCAGATCGCTGTGGTACTGGCCGAGCTTGCCGATGAGGAGCATCAAGTGCATGCCCAGCGCGTAGCCGCCGAGCGCGAAAAAGAGGCTCTGGCCAAGGCTCAGCAGGCCGGTGTAACCCCAGAGCAGATCGACGCTGATGGCCAGGACGGCAAAGGTGAGGAACTTGCCGTAGAGATTGATCGAATAATTGCTGATGTGGAAAAAGCTGTTCTCGGCTGGAAAGGCGTTCAGGCAGGGCAATACGACGATGCCGATGAACGTTGCGAGGGCGGCAACCAGTATCTCCCGCCTAAATTTTGGCTTTGCCATCCGTTTACCCCTCCAGGCTCCTGCTCTTGGTTACGAACAAACCGGCGGGACGCCATTGCAGGAAAAGAATGATGATCGCCAGCACGGTGATTTTTCCCATGACGGGGCCGATCCACGGCTGGAGGGATTCATCGACGACACCGATGCCGAGCGCCGAGCAGACGGTGCCGACGAGATTGCCCACGCCGCCCACGACGACCGTCATAAAACAATCGACGATGTAAGTCTGGCCGAGGCCCGCGCCGACATTCCCGATCTGCGAAAGGAACGCGCCCGCCAGGCCGGCCAACCCCGAACCGAGCGCAAAAGTCATCATGTTGACGCGCTCGGTCCTGACCCCGATGCACGCGGCCATATCGCGCTTTTGCATGACGGCCCGGATCAAAAGGCCGAGCGGCGTTTTGGTCAGGACGAGCCACGTGGCGATGACAATGACGACCGCGAAGCCGATGACGAAGAGACGGTTATAGCCGAGACCGACGTCGTCTATGGTGACATTTCCGCTCAACCAACTCGGGGAAATCATCTGCACATTCGCCGCGCCGAAGATGAGCCGGAACGCCTGTTGCAGCATGAGCGAGACGCCCCAGGTAGCCAGGAGCGATTCGAGCGGACGCCGGTACAGGAACTGGATGACGCTGCGCTCCAAAAGGAGGCCGACCAGGGCGGCGCTGATGAACGCGAGCGGGAGCGCGACGATGAAGTAGCAGTCAAAAGCCGAACCCGTGAGCTTCATGCCGGGGATGGAAACGTTCATACCGAACGGAGAAAGCGCCAGGCCCTGGCCAAAGATATTCTGGACGACGAAGGCGCTGTATGCGCCCACGGCGATGAATTCGCCGTGCGCCATGTTGATGACGCCCATGAGGCCGAAGGTGATGGCCAGGCCGAGGGCGGCGACGAGCAGTATGGAGCCTTCGCTCAAGCCGCGAAAGAGCGTCCCATAGAAGTTGATCCAGGAGATGTGCTCGTCGATCAGCTTCACGGAGGCGCTCGCGGACTTCGCATTCGGGGAATTGGGATTGTTCGCGATGGTCGAAAGAAGTTGTCTGCTGCCGATGGAATGGATCTCCCCCAGCCGCCGGATCGCTTTGTCCTGCGCGGCGGGGTCGGAATCGCCCAGCCCGATGAGAGCCAATGCTTCATCCAACCCGGCGAGCACCGTCTTGTCTTTTTCCTTGGTTTGGCGATCTTGCAGCAGCGGAATGTAAATTTGCTTTTGCGACATCCCGAGCTTCATGACGGCGGAACGCCTCGCTTGCGGGTCGGGATCGGCGAGGGCGAGCATGTCGAGCGTCGTCTGGATTGCGCGGCGCAGGCCGGAACTGGTGTCCACGGCAGTCAAATCCGAACTGACGAAGAGGAGCGGCTGGCCCTTGTCGTCCTTCAAAGCTTCGCCGGTATCAACGCGATCGGCTTTCTGTTTTCCGTCGGCATCGACGGCGTCCTCGAGAACGTAAGGGATTTTTGCCGTGCCGGAATCGTAGAGATAAACTCCGCCTTCGTTCCAGGTTATGAGGCCCTTCTTGATGGCCTGCGATTCGGTGGCGGCGAGTGCTTTGGTCAGGGCGATCTGGTCGGCTTCCGACTCGCTCGCGATGGCCTGGGCCAGTTGTTTCAGCGCCTGCGCGTCGGAGGTCGCCTTTGCGGCGGACGTGGCCGGCGCGCCGGCCACAACACCCGGCACGAGCGCCACCAGGGATATCAAGATCGGAATCCAGGAGATTTTCGATTTCACGGCATTTCCCTTCTTTCGTTCCCCACTCTCTTAGGTCAACAATCGGCGGGTCAAAAGGAAGGGCGGGGTGTTGACCCCGCCCCTCCAAGTCCTGTTATTTAATTTTTGCGCGAGGTCACGGGGTCTTCATGAAGGTTCCCTTGAGGAACGGCTCGCCGTAAACCTGCTTGAATTCCTTGAGAATCTTGAACTGGCCGTTCGCCCTCGTCTCACCGACATAAACGTTCTTTGTGACGTGGTGGTTTTTTTGGACGGTCGTAAGGCCGCCGGGCCCCGCGAAGGTGATCGTGCCGGACTCGAGCACTTCCCGCACCTTGTCCACATCGAAGGACTTGGCCTTCTCGACCGCGGCTTTCCAGAGGTAAACGCCGTCATAGGAGAGCACCATGGGGCTGCAGGTCACGCGGCCATCCTTCTTCACTTCGGCGGGAGCGTCCGTCTTCAGCCATTTGAACCAGTTCGCCTTGAACTTCTTGTTTGCAGGCGTGTCGATGGACATGAAGTAGCTCCAGCAACCGAGTTCACCCACGAGATCCTTGGTGGGCAGGGCGCGGAGTTCGTCTTCGGACAGACTAAGAGAGACGACCGGGCAATCCGCCGCGGAGAGGCCGGAGTTGGCGATTTCCTTGAAGAACGGGACGTTCGAGTCGCCGTTGATGGTGTTGATGACGCAGGCGTCGCCGCTGGCCGCGAACTGTTTGATGTCCGCGACGATCTGCTGGTAATCGGTATAACCGAAAGGCGTGTATTTGCCGGCGGAGATGACCTTGCCGGAATCGTCCTTGCGCAAGCCGCCGCCGATGTTTTCGATCGGGATTCCTTTTGACCGGAGATACTCGAGCAGAACGAGGTTCGTGGTCTGCGGATACACGTAGTCGGTTCCGACGAGGTAGAATTTCTTCTTGCCCTGCGCCAGGAGATAATCGACCGCCGGGGTGGCCTGCTGGTTGACGGCTTCCGCGGTGTAGAAAATGTTCTTGGAGAGTTCCTCGCCCTCGTACTGGACGGGGTAGAAGAGCATTCCGTTATCCTTTTCGAAGACGGGGAGAGCCGATTTGCGGCTCACGGAAGTCCAGCATCCGAAAACCACCGCGACTTTGTCCTGCTCGAGGAGTTGCTTGGCGAGCGTGGCAAAAGTGGGCCAATCCGAACCGGGATCCACGATAACCGGCTCGATCTTTTTCCCGAGAACGCCGCCCTTCTTATTGATTTCGTCGAAGGCGAAAAGGAGAACGTCGCGCAACGACGTTTCGCTGATTGCCATGGTGCCGCTGAGGTCATGAAGGACGCCGACCTTGACTGTCTCTTCATCGGCAGCCCTGCCCGTGAGCGAGGAGGCCAAGAGGACCAAGGACGTGACGAGGGAGCCGAATAGGCGAAGCGATTTTGTCATGTTAATGAGTGAGGATAGTAGGTTAATTGCTGAAGTGTGGTGCTCGATAGCAAAACTCCTGCCATCCTCCTGATTAATCGAGACTGTCTCCGCGGCGGGCAAGCCCTTTTTACTGGTAAAGAGCTTGTATCCAGCGCGTTAAAAATTCACATGAATTTAATCCGCGGTCGCGTGGGTGTGGTGCAGGGTTCGTTGCCCTCGCTTAAATCTAGCCAAGGCACCGGTTTCAATGCTCAAAAAACGCCACCGCTAGAGAGCTGCAGAGGCACCCGGTTGGGCGGTTGGCACGCACCCGGGTTAAAGAAAAAAACAGCAAGCCGACCAGGCTGCCGAGGGGAGCCGATTAACGCACTGCTAATCGGCGAGGAATGCGGTTGGCTGAGGAGCCAACCTTCGGGTCCCTCCGAACAGAAACGTTCGGAGGGACCACGATGGGTTTGATTGGTTTAAGAGTTTAGAACGTCAGGCCAATAGTGCCCGAAAAGATGTTCTGGCTCTCTTTATGATTCTCACTGAACGCAGCAGCGGGCGAGTTGTTCGCCGTTGCCTGCCCGATGAAGTAATACAGGTAGCTGGCCGATGCCGTCCATGAACCGAGTTGTTTCGGCATGAATGCCAGGGGCACGCTAATGCTGGGCCCGCCAGAGACATAACCGAAGTTCGATCCGGCATAGAACCCCTTGGTGCCTTCACCCGCGGTGATCGGGACGGTGATGGTGACCGGGTAATCGGATTTCGGAAGGAAGGTGTAGCTAGGGGCGATACCTTCTTCGAAATACCAAGCATGCTCAGTTGTTTCCCCTGCGTAACCGCGGAAGTTTGCGAGGGTGGTGAAGTGAGGATGCAGGGCGAACGCTTGGAGCGAGGTTGGCCAATACGGTGCGTCATTGAGCGCGAGCGTCTGGTTGATGCTCTGCGCTCGTTTGAAGGCCGCCGCCGGACTGTCGAACTCGAAATACTGGACGGTGTACGTGAAGTTCGTGGCGAACGTCACGGTGACACCCGGATCCCAGTCGAACTCGTACCAGGCTTGCAAGTCATTTCCCGGAGGCGACTGCTCATGCGTCGAGTTGATGCTCGACCAGAAGGAGAGCTGCCCCGAGACCGAGTTGATGAACCCTTTGCCATCATAGACCTTGAAGAAAAGGTCCAAATAAGGCTGATTGATCACCCCATCACCTTCCGCGATGATGCCACGGGTGAGGTACTTGTTGATGATCGTATCGCCCATGTCTCCCGTAATCCATGAAGTGACGGGAGCTTCCGTCGGGACTACTGGTTTGGATTCCTTGCCAGTGGACACGTCACCGCCATCCGCCCGGCCCGAACTCGGGGCGAGCAGGGTGGACCCCAGCGCAATGCAGGCGCCGAGGACCGCTGTTTTAATACTAAGTTTTTTTACCATTTGGTTTTTTCTTGGTTATTTTCGATTGGTTTAAGTGCCGAATATGTCGGCAAGACGCTGGATAGCAACATCCCTGCCACTGTGCAACGACTATTTTTAACAAATTTGAAAAAAAAAATCGCATCTCATTTGTAACATGCTTGCTATAAGATAGTTGAGTGGTTCGCCAAATAGGGCGATTTTTTGGCGAAAACATGTTCTTCCGCATCTTTTACACATTGAAATGTCGCCACAGCGGGCCTCGAATGCGTAAATATCGCCATGCCAGATGGCCGGCGGGGACGCCCCTCCCCACGCCGCTTCACACCACTTCGAGGGGGCATTTTGGCAACGCTTTGATGAAGGCGCGCCCATAGCTCTTCGTGAGGATGCGGCTGTCGAGGATGACGACCATTCCGCGATCCTGGCCGGTGCGGATGAGCCGCCCGACGCCCTGCCGCAATTTCAAAATCGCCTCCGGCAGCGAGTACTCCGAAAAAGGATCGCCGTCCCGCGCCTGGATCGCTTCCAGCCGCGCTTCGGTCAACGGATGGTCGGGAACCGCGAAGGGGAGCCGCGTGATGATGACGTTGGAAAGCGCTTCGCCGGGAACATCGACGCCGCTCCAGAAGCTGTCCGTGCCGAAGAGGACGTGCCGGTTATCCTTCTTGAATTCCGCCAGGAGACGATGCCTCGGAATGCCTTCTCCCTGCACGAGGAGATTCCATTTTCCCTTCGCGAAACTCGCTTTCAGCCGGAGGGCCATCGCCTGCATCAGCTTATAGCTGGTGAAAAGGACGAAGGCCCTCCCTTTCGACATGCCGACGAAGTGTTCGATCTGTTCGGCGATGGCCGGCTCGTATTTCTGATCCCGCGGGTCGGGCATATTTTTCGTCACGAAAATCTTCATCTGCTTCTCGTAATCGAAAGGGCTTCCGATCTGCCGCGCTTCGACCTCGGTCGCGCCGACCCTCTCCCGAAAGTACGCCAGTTCCCCGCCGCCGACGGAGAGCGTGGCGCTGGTGGCGATGCAGCAGCGGCCCTCCCTAAAAAGCAACTGGCGCAGATGCGGGGCGACGTCGACGTGCGCGGCGTTCAATGTGAGGGATTGCCTCCCGCTCTTCTCGACCCAATAGACGCGTCCCGCTTCCTCCTGGTTGAGGAAGAGGAGCAGCCCGAGCCGCGCGTCGCGCACGCGCCGGCCGTGTTCCTGCAACTCGGCCCTGAACGGCTCGTCGCTCATCTTTCGTATCTCCTGCACCGCGAGGGCTTGAAGGTCCGCCAGTTTGGAAGTCAGCGAGTCCTCGACGAAGCCGGGGGCGCGCACGCGGTACTCCCGCCCTTTCCTGAAGTCGGAACGCTCTTCCACCGTGGAAAAGAAACGGTCGTTTTCCTCCAGCAGATCCGCAACGGTCCGGATGCCCTCCTTGTTGCGCAGGAGGGTCAGGAGTCCCTTTTTTGTTTGCGGGTTGTAGAGGCGCAGCAGCGTCGAGCGAAGGCCGAACTGCGATACGCTCGTCCCGATTTGCCTGGAAGCCACCGACTCCAGCGTGTGCGCTTCGTCGAATATAACGAAATCATTGGCGAAGATGTAACCGGGCTGCCCTGGTTCGACCGAACCGAGGCTCATGAAGAAGAGGGTGTGGTTCATCACCACCACGCTGGCGGTAAGCAGCCGCTTGCGGGCATTCTGGTAAAAACAGCGGGGATCCTCCCCGCAACTCTTTGCCGTGCAGATATGCTGCTCGCTGCAAACCTGGGCCCAGACGGCGGGATCCGGCTCGGCCTCGAAATCGCTCAACGTTCCTTCGCGCGTGTTAAGGCTCCACTCCCGGATGCGCTGAAGCTCCTCGTTTTCGGGCGTGGTAAAGAGTTCGCCCGCGTGCTGCACCGCGCGTTCGAGGCGTTTGGGGCAGAGATAGTTCTGGCGCCCCTTCCAGAGAGCGGCTTCGAATTCCACCGGCAGCACCTTTTGAAGGATGGGAATGTCCTTATAGATTAGCTGTTCCTGCAAATTGATCGTATAAGTGGAAACGACAGCCTTTTTTTTATGTTCAATGGCATACAGGATCGCCGGGACCAGGTAGGCCAGCGATTTTCCAACACCCGTGCCCGCCTCGACAACCAAATGCCGCGACTCGTCCAACGCCCGCGCCACCGCCATCGCCATCTCCTGCTGCTCCCGGCGGTATTCAAAATTCTTCGCGGCCGCCAGGAGGCCGTCGGGGGCGAAAATGCCGCCGATTCTCGCGGGGAAATCGTCACCGAAGTTCTCGCGCAGAGCGATCATGCTTTAACTTTTGGATTCTCGCGGTTCTCTTTTCAATTTAAGGTGTAAGAGCTTTACCTACATGCGAATCCTGGATCGATACGTCCTCAAGAACTTTTTCATTCCATTCCTGCTTTGTTTCTTCGGTTTCGTCGCGATCTGGCTCGTGTTCGACATCATGAACAACGCCAACGAGTTCATCGAAAACAAAATCTCCCCGGCCAGGATCGTTTTCTTTTATACAACGCAGCTTCCGGAAGTCATGGTTCTCTCGCTCCCTTTGAGCGTCTTGCTGGCGCTTCTCTACTCGTTGAGCAAGATGTCCCGGTCAAACGAGATCATCTCGATGCTGACCGCCGGCCGGAGCGTCATCAGGGTTCTTTACCCGCTTTTTTTCATAGGTCTGCTGACAACCGCCCTGAGCACGGCCCTTGACTATAAGCTGGCGCCCCATGCCGCGGCCACGAGGCAGGCGCTCCAGAATGAGTTCAAAGGCAAGGGCGGCAAACCGCTTGAAGAACAGCTCTTCCGCAACCGGCTCGACTACCGCACCTGGTACGTCCAAAGGATACGGCCCGACCAGAGCGCCCTGGAGGGCCTGCACATCACCCAACAGGACCGGGAGGGAACCCTCGTCGCCAAATATTACGCAAGGATTGGCGTATTCGACCCGCTGGCCAAGGTTTGGAATCTGCGCAATGTGCGGATCGTCTCCTTCAACCCTACGGGCGACATCACGGCAACGGAGACCGCTATCACGCGGAAAATCTCCGGCTGGTCCGAAACGCCGTGGCGGATCGTCAGTTCCAATCTCGATCCGGAGAATCTGTCCGTGCCCGAGTTAAAGGATTACCTTCTCTTCAACGCCGATTTTCCCGCCGTGCAACTCGCGCCGTATCGGACCTACGCCGATTACCGCTGGGCGGTTCCCTGGTCATGCATGGTGGTCGTCTTCATCGCCTCGCCGCTGGGCATCGTTTACTCCCGGCGCGGCGTGCTTGCCGGGGTGGCAAGTTCCATCTTCATCTTCTTCAGTCTTTTCTTCCTGAGCTACCTCTTTCTCGCTCTCGGAAAGGGAGGGCGCATCCCGCCCCCTGTCGCCGCCTGGGGGCCGAACGCGGCATTCGCCGCGGTCGGGTTGGTCCTCTTATGGATGCGTTCGACCAACCGCGAACTGCCAACGTTTCAGAGTTTCTTCCCAAAGAAACAGCGTCCAAGGCCGGCGGATGGCGGGAAAGGCGAACTGTTGCGAGCCAGGCGTCTGGCACAGCCGCCTCTACCACTGAAGAGCACCGCGCTCTCTAATACGCCGCCTGAGCGCCCTTGATGTTCTTTTTCTGGATCCAGGGCATCAACCCGCGCAGCCGGGCGCCGACTTTTTCGACCGGGTGTTCCTGGCCCTCTTTCAGCAACCGCCAGTAATTTTTGCGCCCCGTCTTGTATTCATCGATCCATTCCTTTGCAAACTTGCCGTTCTGAATCCGCTTGAGCGTTTTCTTCATCTCGTTCCTTACCGCCTTCCCGATGATGCGCGGGCCGACGGAGATGTCGCCATACTTCGCCGTCTCGGAAATTGAAAAACGCATGCCGCTGATCCCGGCTTCGTTAATGAGATCGACGATGAGTTTCAGTTCGTGCAGGCATTCGAAATAGGCCATCTCCGGCTGGTAACCGGCTTCGACCAGCGTTTCGTACCCCGCCTGGATGAGGGCGGTGGTTCCTCCGCAGAGAACCGCTTGCTCGCCAAATAGGTCGGTCTCGGTCTCCTCCTTGAAGGTCGTTTCGATAACTCCGCCCCGCGTGCCGCCGATTCCCTTGGCCCAAGCGAGCGCCGTCTTCTTCGCCTTGCGGCTCGGGTTTTGATAGACGGCGATCAACGCCGGAACCCCCTTCCCTTCGGTGAATTGCCGCCGGACGATGTGCCCCGGCCCCTTCGGGGCGACCATGATGACATCGACCTCCCTGGGCGGGACGACCGTCTTGAAATGGATGGCGAACCCGTGGCTGAAGAGCAGGGTCTTCCCTTTCACCAGGTTCGGCGCGACATCCTTTTCATACACGCCGGCGATCTTGAGATCGGGCACGGCCATGAAGATGACATCGGCCCGTTTGACGGCCTCGGCGGTATCAAGCACTTCGAAGCCGCGTTCCCTGGCGACCGCACGCGATTTGCTCTCCGGGTAAAGGCCGATGACGACTTCGACTCCGCTCTCCTTCAAATTGAGGGCGTGGGCGTGGCCTTGCGAGCCGAAGCCAATGACGGCGCAGACCTTTCCCTTGAGGTGTTCGAGGCTGGCGTCCTTGTCGGTGTAGATTTTTGCGGGCATGGGGGTGTTTCTATTCCTTGCGCGCGAGGGCGACTTTGCCCGTGCGCGTGAGATCATTGATTCCGAAGTTTTCCATTAACAGCAAGAATTTGTTGATCTTGCTCTCGTTGCCCGTCACCTCGATCGAGACATTCCTGTGCTGAACGTCGATGATCTTGGCGCGGAAAATATCGCATATCTGCATCACCTCGGCGCGCGTGGTCGAGTCCACGTTCACCCGCAGCATCACCAGCTCGCGGTCCATGTATTCATCCTCCCGGAAGTCCTGGATCTCGATCACGTCGATGAGTTTGTTCAACTGCTTGGTCACCTGTTCGAGCACGGTATCGTCTCCGCGGACGACGATGGTCATGCGCGAGGTGGACGGGTCCAGCGTCGGGCCGACGTTGAGCGTGTCGATGTTGAAACCGCGGCCGCTGAACATCCCTGCAATGCGCGTGAGCACGCCGAACTTGTTCTCTACCAGCACTGAAATGGTGTGTCGCATCAGGGGCTTGCGATAGTCGGGAGAAACAAATCCCCCGTCAAATGTAAAATCGGCCTTTATCGCGGCCCGGGTCTGATGGAAAGTGGCGGCAGGAGTTTTGGCCGCGCGCCCGAACCACGAGTCATCCTGAGACCCCGAACCCGCCTTGCGGGATTGATTGCTGGGCAAGACCCCTCGCCCAAGCGCGTGAAATCTCGAATTTTTAATAAATCTTTTAGTGCTGATAATCAACAACTTCCACATGGTGTCATTGGGAGCCTGCGAAGGATCACACAGAGTACGAGCGAGATGCTTCGCAGGCTCGGCATGACCCGGACAGAAGCGCCAACCCTCATTTGGACCCCCTTGTAATTTGGGACCTTTGAAAAAGACGATTTTCTTCGACGCCGCCGGCACGCTCCTGCATCTGCCCAGGGGAGTGGGATTCCATTATGCGCTCGTCGCGCGGCGGCACGGGGTGGAATGGGATGAGCGGACGCTCGACCGGGCGTTCCATCTTGCGTGGAGGGCCATGCCGCCGCCGGCCGCATCGAGAGCGCCTCGCGCGGACGATGACCGCGGCTGGTGGCGCGAACTGGTCGGACGCGTCCTCGACAGCGTCGCGCCGAACGAAAGTTTCGATCGCGACGCCTATTTCGCGGCGCTTTACCGGCACTTCGCCGAGCCCGGCGTCTGGGAGCTCTATCCTGAAGTCAAGGATGTCCTCGGCGAACTCCGCCGCCGGTACCAGCTGGGAATCGTTTCGAACTTCGACGGCCGGCTGCGGACGCTTCTTTCCCAATTCGCCATCCTGGACTACTTCGAGGTGTTTGCCATATCCAGCGAAGTGGGCGCGGACAAGCCCGACCCGTTCATCTTCGAACAAGCCCTGAAACGAGCCGGAATATCCGCGACCGAAGCCGTGCACGCAGGCGACGATCCCCTCGACGACTGGCAGGGGGCGGCAGCCGCGGGGATTCGCTGCTTCCAACTCGAGCGGCCAAAGAACTCCCTCCTTGACCTGCCGGAATATCTAAAAACCACCTGGGAGTGAGGGGAGCCCGGCGGGATGCGGAAACGCCGGAGCACGACAGGCGAGGGTGTTCAATAGTTTTTCCGCATGATTCCTCATCTGTTGAAGTTCGCGTGTCGAGTATTGAGCGTTCAAAGTTCCAGTAAACGGCTTAGATTGCCGCCCCGTATCAAATCCTTGTCAGAAGGCGGAATATCCAGGGAATCAATAATTCGAAGGTGTCGCTGGGTGGCCGAGATCGAGTTCCAGGGAAAATCCAGGCCAAAAATGAACTGCCGCGCGCCGATGCCCGTGACGATCTCGCCAATACGCTCCGCCGTCAGGAACCAGAGATAATTCACGTCCGAATCGAAGATGCTCGTCAATCCCCCATAGGTTTGCTCCCGGTGATTGCCCAGGATCGCCGTGAACTCCTCGACATAGACTCGTCCTCCGAGATGCTCGAACACCAACTTCAATTCGGGGTGAGACCACGCAAGGTCGTCAAACTTTTCAGGCTTGGCCAGCGCCAGTCGGGTAGCGTGCGGCCCGGTGTGATAATCCAACACCGTCCCCAACTCTTCGGCCTTTGTGTAGAAAGGCTCTGCCTGCGAATCCGCAATATCGTGCACATC
>Ga0302326_10016083_pt1 | contig 15681 bp, 10 predicted proteins | sample Palsa_T0_3_FD_202264 | JGI IMG/M metagenome (GOLD analysis project Ga0302326, IMG submission 202264) | Peat permafrost microbial communities from Stordalen Mire near Abisko, Sweden - Palsa_T0_3 | ecosystem: Environmental > Terrestrial > Soil > Palsa > Peat permafrost | place: Sweden: Abisko...
CGAGGAGGTTGTCGAGGAAGCCGTGGCCGAGGAGGCGCTCGAAGAGGCCGAAGCCGAGGCTGTTGCCGAGGAGGCCCTAGAAGACGCGGTCGAAGAGGCTGTCGCCGAAGAAGCGGCCGAGGAGGCCCTGGAGGACGCGGTCGAAGAGGCTGTCGCCGAAGAAGCGGCCGAGGAGGCCCTGGAGGACGCGGTCGAAGAGGCTGTCGCCGAAGAAGCGGCCGAGGAGGCCCTGGAAGAGGCTGTTGCCGAGGAGGCGATCGAGGAGGCCATCGCTGAGGAGGCGGCGGTCGAGATTGTCGAGGAGGCACTGATCGACGCCGGCGTGCCTGAGGGCGAGGCGGAAGCCCTGGCCGAGGAGGCCGTGGCGGAAGAAGAACTGATCGAAGCGGTGGAAGAGGCGCTCGTCGAGTCCGGCATCCCCGAGGCGGAAGCCGAAACCCTGGCCGAGGGCATCGTGGCCGAGGCCATCGCCGAAGAGGTCCTGACCGAGGCGATCGAGGAAGCGCTGATCGAGTCCGGCGTGCCCGAGGCGCAAGCCGAAGCCCTAGCCGCCGACGCCGTGGCGGAAGCGGTGGCCGAGGTGGCGGAGGAAGCCATAGCCGAGGCCGAAGTCGAGGCCGAGGTCCTGGAACAAGCCGAGGCGATCATCGAAGAAGCCGAAGCCGAAGCCGAAGCCGAAGCCGAAGCCGAAGCCGAAGCCGCCAATGACGACGACGGCACCGACACACCCCCCGCCGCCTAGCCGGCACCCCTGACCACCGAAGACACACACTTTTCCCCTGTAAGGAGCACTGAACAACCATGGCAACCAAGGCCGAGATCCTCGATTCCATCGCCAACATGACCGTCCTCGAGCTGTCCGAACTGCTGAAGGAGTTCGAAGAGCTATTCGGCGTCACCGCCGCCGCCCCCGTGGCCGTGGCCGCCGCCGGTGGCCCGGTCGAGGCAGCGCCAGAACAAGAAGAGCAGGACGAGTTCGACGTCATCATCACCGGCGCCGGTGAGAAGAAGATCCAGGTCATCAAGGAGGTGCGTTCGCTCACCAGCCTGGGCCTGAAGGAGGCCAAGGACCTGGTGGACAGCGCCCCCAAGGCCGTCCTGGAGAAGGTCAGCAAGGAAGAGGCCGCCAAGGCCAAGGCCCAGCTCGAGGCGGCGGGCGCCAGCGTCGAACTGAAGTAGTCGCCCAGGCCAGCGGCAAACCCCAAGGCAACCCTTGACCAGGGCCAGCCGCTGGCCTACCCTACCGTCTGCAAAAGCGCCCGAGACGAGCGGTTGCTTTTCTTCGCGCGCTGACTTACACTGGTCAGTTGCCGTGCTCGTCTGCCGTCTGCTCCTAAAGGCTTTGTCCCTTGGTGCCGCGCGCCCATACGGCTTCCGATCTGCCTTCCGCGTCTCATTCTGAGGAGTAGGCCTTTGCCGTCACGTCCGCTCACCCGGGAGCGCTTTTCCTTCGCCAACCATGACGAGGTCCTGCCGCTCCCGGATCTGATCTCCATCCAGCGAGATTCGTTCAAGTGGTTCCTTGAGAAGGGGCTGGCCGAGACCTTCCATGACATAAGCCCGATCGAAGACTTCTCGGGTTCTCTGAAGCTGATCCTCGACTTCGACCCCGACGATCAGGACCTGCGTCCCCCGCCCAAGTTCTCGGTGGAGGAGTGCAAAGAGAAGGACATGACCTACGCCGCGCCCATCTTTGTCCGGGCGCAGTTCCAAAACGCCAACACGGGCGAGATCAAGGAACAGACCGTCTTCATGGGGGACTTCCCCATGATGACCGACAAGGGCACGTTCATCATCAACGGCACCGAGCGCGTCGTGGTGTCGCAGCTGGTGCGTTCGCCTGGCGTCATCTTCCAGCCTGGGCGCGACGTCAAGACCATCGTCACCGGGACCATCCACCCCTATCGGGGTGAGTGGATCGAGTTCGATGTGGAGGCCAAGCCGGGCAAGGACATCACCGCCGGCTCCCGGGTCGCTCGCAAGCGCCGGCTGTCGCTGTTCGTCCTGCTGCGGGCCATGGGTTACACCGACGAGGGGTTCCTGGAGCGCTTCGTGCGCCACTTCGACTTCCTGGAGGGGCAGTGGGACAAGGAGCGCGACCTCGCTCCGACCCAGGAAGAGGCGCTGCTGGAGATCTACAAGCGGGCCCGCCCCGGTGAGCCGCCCAGCGTGGAGTCGGCCCGCGCCTACTTCGAGAACGCCTTCTTCAACCCCAAGCGCTACGACCTGACCCGGGTCGGGCGCTACAAGCTCGACCGCAAGCTGGGACCGGAGATCCAAAAGGCGGCCGACCTGTTCGAGATCGACCTGGAGCGCCCGGAGAAGGGGCAGGGTGTCCTGTCGCGCAGCGAGATCGTGGCCGCCTGCTGCTACCTGCTCCACCTGGCCAAGGGTGAGCCGGGGTACCGGCTGGACGACCAGGACCACTTCGCCAACCGGCGCATCCGCTCGGTGGGCGAGTTGATCCAGAACCAGGTGCGGGTCGGCCTTTCCCGGATGGAGCGGGTGGTGCGTGAGCGCATGACCACCCAGGACGTGGAGGCCATCACCCCCCAGACCTTGATCAACATCCGCCCGGTGGTGGCGGCCATCAAGGAGTTCTTCGGGACCAGCCAGCTGTCGCAGTTCATGGACCAGACCAACCCGCTGTCGGGCCTGACCCACAAGCGGCGCCTGTCCGCCATGGGCCCGGGCGGCCTGTCCCGTGAGCGGGCCGGGTTCGAAGTCCGAGACGTGCACACTTCCCACTACGGGCGCATGTGCCCCATCGAGACCCCTGAGGGTCCCAACATCGGCCTGATCGGCCACCTCGCCTCCTACGGCCGGATCAACAACTACGGCTTCATCGAGACCCCGTACCGCAAGGTGGTTGAAGGTGTGGTGACCAAGGAGATCACCTACCTGGCCGCCGATGAGGAAGAGGAGTACGTCATCGCCCAGGCCAACGCCAAGTTGGCTGAGGACGGGACGTTGACCGACCAGCGCGTGCTGGTGCGCCGCGCCCCGTTGGGACCGGGCGTGCGAGTGAGCGCGGCCGGCGGTACCAGCTACGGCACGACCAGCGAGGTCGACTTCGTGCCGCCTGCTGAGGTGGACCTGATGGACATCTCACCCAAGCAGATCGTGTCCATCTCCACCGCCCTCATCCCCTTCATCGAGCACGACGACGCCAACCGGGCGCTCATGGGCGCCAACATGCAGAAGCAGGCCGTGCCCCTGGTCAAGCCCGAGGCCCCGTTCATCGGGACCGGGGTCGAGGCTCGGGCGGCGCGCGACGCGGGCGACGTCCTGTTGTCCGAGGGCGAGGGCCTGGTGGTCGAGGTGGGCGGCGAGCACGTGACGGTGGACTACGTCCCGGGCCAGTTCGACCGCCTCGGCGTGCCGTTGGGCCGCAAGGTCTACCGGCTGGCCAAGTTCCGCCGGTCCAACCAGAACACCTGCCTCAACCAGCGCATCGTGGTCGACGAGGACACCCCGGTGGTCAAGGGCGACGTCCTGGCCGACGGGCCCTCCACCGACCGGGGCGAACTCGGCCTGGGCAAGAACCTGCTGGTCGCCTTCATGCCCTGGGAGGGCTACAACTACGAAGACGCCATCATCCTGTCCGAGCGGATGGTCCGCGACGACGTCCTCACCTCGATCCACATCGAGGAGCACGAGGTCGACGCCCGGGACACCAAGCTGGGGGCCGAGGAGATCACCCGGGACATCCCCAACCTGTCCGAGGAGATCCTGAAGGACCTGGACGAGCGGGGCATCATCCGCATCGGCGCCGAGGTGGGCGCGGGCGATGTGCTGGTGGGCAAGGTCACCCCCAAGGGCGAAACCGAGCTGACCCCGGAAGAGCGCCTGCTGCGGGCCATCTTCGGTGAGAAGGCCCGGGAAGTCCGGGACACCTCGCTCAAGGTGCCCCACGGCGAGTCGGGCAAGGTCATCGACGTGCGGGTGTTCTCCCGTGAGGACGCCCACGAACTGCCACCCGGGGTCAACCAGCTGGTCCGGGTGTACGTGGCCCAGCGGCGCAAGATCTCCGAGGGCGACAAGTTGGCCGGCCGCCACGGCAACAAGGGCGTCATCTCCAAGATCCTGCCGTTGGAAGACATGCCCCATTTGGCCGACGGCACGCCGGTGGACATCATCTTGAACCCGCTCGGCGTCCCCTCCCGGATGAACGTGGGCCAGGTGCTGGAAAGTCACCTGGGCTACGCCGCCCGTTGGGGCTGGGACGGCAACCCCCTGGCCACCGTCCCGCTGCAGGGCACGGAAAACAAGACCCGGCCCAAGACCATCCCGTCCACCTGGGTCGCCACCCCGGTGTTCGACGGGGCGCACTGGGACGAGGAAGACAACGCGGGACGCCATCCCACCATCCGCCAGATCTTTGACCGGCTCCAGCCCGAGGCTCCGGGCACAGAGTACGGCCGGGATGGCCACCTGCTGGGCAACAACGGCAAGGCCACCCTGTTCAACGGCCGAACCGGTGAGCCCTACGACAACCAGATCAGCGTGGGCTACGTCTACATCCTGAAACTGGCCCACTTGGTGGATGACAAGATCCATGCCCGTTCCACCGGCCCATACTCGATGATCACCCAGCAGCCGCTGGGTGGCAAAGCCCAGTTCGGTGGCCAGCGATTCGGGGAGATGGAGGTCTGGGCCCTCGAGGCGTACGGGGCGGCCTACGCCCTGCAGGAACTGCTCACCATCAAGTCAGACGACGTCCTCGGCCGGGTCAAGGTCTACGAGGCGATCGTGAAGGGGGAGAACATCCCCGAACCGGGCATCCCGGAGAGCTTCAAGGTGCTCATCAAGGAGATGCAGAGCTTGTGCCTCAACGTCGAGGTGCTGTCCAACACCGGTGAGGAAATCGAAATGAGGGAGCTCGACGAGGACGTGTTCCGCACGGCCGAAGAGCTCGGTATTGACATCAGTCGCCCCGAACGGGGCTCTGACGAGGAAGACGCCCGTCGCGCCAGCGAGAGAGGGTTTTAACGCATGCTGGATGTGAACAACTTTGAGCAGCTCCGGATCGGCCTGGCCACGGCCGACTCGATCCGGGCCTGGTCCAACGGTGAGGTCAAGAAGCCCGAGACCATCAACTACCGGACATTGCGCCCGGAAAAGGATGGCCTGTTCTGCGAGAAGATCTTCGGTCCCACCAAGGACTGGGAGTGCTACTGCGGCAAGTACAAGCGCGTCCGTTTCCGCGGCATCATCTGTGAGCGCTGCGGGGTCGAGGTCACGCGCTCCAAGGTCCGGCGCGAGCGCATGGGCCACATCGAGCTGGCCGCCCCCGTGGTCCACATCTGGTACCTCCGGGGCACCCGGTCGTGGCTGGCCTACCTGCTCATGGGCACCGAGGCCCGGGAGGAGCTGAAGGCCAAGCAGCTGGAGAAGGTCATCTACTTCGCCGCCAACCTCGTCACCTTCGTGGACGAGGAGAAGCGTCACAACGACCTGCCCTCGCTCGAGGCCGAGTTGACCGAGGAGCTGACCGAGATCGCTCGCCAGCGCGACCTCGACGTCGACCGGCGCTTCAAGACCCTCGAGGACGACATCGCCAAGCTGGAGACCGATGGGGCCAAGGAGTCCGAGATCAAGGCCCGCCAGAAGGCGGGGGAGAAGGAAGTCACCGGGATCCGGGAGCGGGCCGACGCCGACCTGGAGTTGGTCAAGCGCTCCTTCGACGAGTTCCGTGAGCTGCACTCCCGCAAGATCATCGAGGACGAGCTGCTGTGGCGTGAGCTCAAGGACCGCTACGGGGACTACTTCCGGGGCGGCATGGGGGCCGAGGCCATCGCCCAGCTGATCCACGAGATCGACCTGGACGACGAAGAGGTCAAGCTCCGCCTGAACATCGACCCGACCGACGGGCGCCGCCCGCTGTCGGTGCAGCGCAAGCAGAAAGCCATCAAGCGGCTCAAGATCGTCTCGGCCTTCAACCGCCGCGACGAGCACGGCCGGCGGATCAACGACCCCCGGGCCATGATCCTCGACGCCGTACCCGTCATCCCGCCCGAGCTGCGGCCCATGGTCCAGCTCGACGGTGGCCGTTTCGCCACCAGTGACCTCAACGACCTGTACCGCCGGGTCATCAACCGCAACAACCGGCTGAAGCGCCTGCTCGACCTGGGCGCCCCCGAGATCATCGTCAACAACGAGAAGCGGATGCTCCAGGAGGCGGTCGACGCCCTGTTCGACAACGGCCGCCGGGGCCGCCCCGTCACCGGCCCGGGCAACCGGCCGCTCAAGTCGCTGTCCGACATGTTGAAGGGCAAGCAGGGTCGGTTCCGCCAGAACCTGCTGGGCAAGCGGGTCGACTACTCCGGCCGTTCGGTCATCGTGGTCGGGCCGCTGCTCAAGCTGCACCAGTGTGGGCTGCCCAAGCAGATGGCGCTGGAGTTGTTCAAGCCCTTCGTCATGAAGCGCCTGGTCGACCTGGAGCTGGCGCAAAACATCAAGAGCGCAAAGCGCATGGTGGAACGGCGTCGGGCCCAGGTGTGGGACGTGCTGGAAGAGGTCATCAAGGAGCACCCGGTGTTCCTGAACCGGGCCCCCACGTTGCACCGCCTGGGCATCCAGGCCTTCGAGCCGGTCCTGGTCGAGGGCAAGGCCATCCAGATCCACCCGCTGGTGTGCACCGCCTTCAACGCCGACTTCGACGGCGACCAGATGGCCGTCCACCTCCCGCTGTCGGCCGAGGCCCAGGCGGAAGCCCGGGTGCTCATGCTGTCGGCCAACAACATCCTGTCCCCGGCCACCGGTCGCCCCATCGTGACGCCGACCCAGGACATGGTGTTCGGCGCCTACTACCTGACCGTCACCCGTCCCGGCGCCCGGGGCGAGGGTCGGATCTTCCGCAACCTGTACGAGGTGGAGCAGGCCTACGAGGCGGGCGACATCGAGTTGCAGGCCAAGGTCCGCTGGCGCCTGCCCCTGTCCAAGGCTGGACCCCTGCTGGGGGCGGCCGTGGATGCCTTCGGTGGCACCGCGCCGTCCGGTTCGACTGCTGTCCCTGGCGCCCCCATCGGGGCCCAGGACGGGATCGGGGCGGCCGCGGCTGGTGGCATCGCCCGCATCGCGGCGGCGGAGGCGGCTTCGGCCGCCGTCATCGCCGGTGCCGAGGCGGCCGAGGCCAACAGCGAGTCGTGGGGATCGACGGAGGCCGTGCACTACACGCCCGGCTTCATCGAGATCGACACGTCACCGGGGCGGATCATCTTCAACACCTCGCTGCCCGCCGACTTCGAATACGTCAACGACATCGTGGGCAAGCGCAACCGCTCCTTGAGCCAGATCGTCGAGTCCCTGGCCGACCGGTACCCCCGGACGATCGTGGCCGACAGCCTGGACAAGATCAAGAACCTGTGCTTCCGCTATGCCACCCAGTCGGGGCTCACCATCTCGATCGACGACGTGAAGACGCCGCCCAACAAGGCCGACATCATCGCCAAGTTCGAGGCCGAGGCCCAGAAGGCGGAGAGCCAGTTCAAGCGGGGCATCATCACCGACGACGAGCGGCGCCAGAAGGAGATCGAGATCTGGACCTCGGCCAACTCCGAGGTGGGCAAGGCGATGGAGGAAACGCTGCACAAGATCGCCTTCAACCCCCTCGACATGATGGTCGACTCCGGTGCTCGTGGTAACCCCCAGCAGGTCCGCCAGATCGCGGGCATGAAGGGCCTGGTCTCGAACCCTCGCGGTGAGATGATCCCCCGGCCCATCCTGTCCTCGTTCCGGGAGGGCCTGTCGGTCCTCGAGTACTTCATCTCCACCCACGGCGCTCGTAAGGGCTTGGCCGACACCGCCCTGCGCACGGCCGACTCGGGCTACCTGACCCGCCGACTGGTCGACGTGGCCCAGGAGCTGATCATCCGGGAGGATGACTGCGGCTCGACCCGTGGCCTGTGGGTGCGCGGCGTCAAGCCGGACGACGAGAAGGTGCGTTCCTACCTGGAGACCCGCCTCGACGGCCGGGTGCTGGCTCGCGACATCGTCTTGTCGGACGGGACTCTTTTCCCTGCCGGCATGTCGATCAGCCCGCTGGACATGGTCCGACTGCGGGACGACCCGTCGGTGACGGAGATCCTGGTCCGCTCGGTCTTGACCTGTGAGGCCGAGCACGGGATCTGCGCCGCCTGCTACGGCCGTTCGTTGGCCACCAACCGGTCAATCGAGTTGGGCGAGGCGGTCGGCGTTATCGCCGCCCAGTCCATCGGCGAGCCGGGCACCCAGCTGACCATGCGTACCTTCCACACCGGTGGTATCGCCGGTGAGGACATCACCCACGGCCTGCCCCGAGTGGTCGAGCTGTTCGAGGCCCGCACCCCCAAGGGCGCCGCCGTACTGGCCCGCACGTCGGGTGTGGTGCGCATCAACGACGAGGAGAACGTCCGCAAGATCACGATCGTCTCCGACGACGGCACCGAGGACATCTACAACGTGTCCACCCGGGCCAAGTTGGTCGACGGGTTGAACGATGGGGTCGACGTCGCCGCCGGGGACTCTCTGGTGGACGGGCCCAAGGACCCCAAGCAGCTGTTGGAGATCAAGGGCATCCGGGAGACCCAGCTGTACCTGGTGGCCGAGGTTCAGCAGGTGTACCGGGACCAGGGCGTGTCCATCCACGACAAGCACATCGAGTTGATCGTGCGCCAGATGCTGCGCCGGGTGCTGGTGGCGGAGCAGGGCGAGTCGCCGTTCCTACCCGGTGAGCGGGTCGATTCCCGGATCTACGCCGAGGTCAACCGGAGCATCCTGCAGCAGGGCAAGCGCCCGGCCGAGGGACGCCCCGAGCTGATGGGCATCACCAAGGCGTCGCTGGCCACGGATTCGTGGCTGTCGGCTGCGTCGTTCCAGGAGACCACCCGGGTGCTGACCGAGGCCGCCATCGAGGGCAAGTCGGATCAGCTGTACGGGCTCAAGGAGAACATCATCATCGGCAAGCTGATCCCGGCTGGTACGGGGATGCCCCGCTACCGGGAGATGGTGATGGACGCTCCCGACGCCGAGCGCATGCCGTTCTGGAGTTCCGACGAGGAGACGGGGCCGGAGGACCTGGCAGCGTGGCTGGCCAGCATCGGCAACGCCGAGGGAGCCGACGAGGGCTTCCTGGGCGGAGGGGCCGAGGTCTCGTAGCTCGTCGTTGTTGTGTGGATGGGAAAAGGGGGGCCCGGTGCATATGCGCCGGGCCCCTTTTTTGCCGGGTGCCGGGTCAAAAAAAATGGGCCCGGCGTGTCGCCGGGCCCATCGGACAGCAGAACTTGTCGAACTAGGCGACGGCTTGGCGGCCTAGCGTGGTGTCGTACTGGCGGGTGATGGAGTCACGCTGCGCCCGGGCGTTCTCGGTGTCGCCCTTGATGCGGCGATCGCTGGGGGTCACGTTGGGGACCACGATGGTGCCCTGGGGGTCGAAATTCCCGCTGGAGTGGTAGTTGTACGACCGCGTGCCCTGGGGATCCTGCTCGGTGCTCTCGATGGTAGGCATTTGAAGCAACAGCTCCTTAACTGGTATGTACCCACCGTACCACACTTTGTGAAATCTTTCACAAAGTTCGCCAAGGGTGGGCCTTTGTTCAAGGGGCTCTGTGCAATTTGTATACGCATATGATCGGAAATTGCACACAATAGAACCCACCAGCCCCACCAGCCCCATCTGTCACAGTTGAAGCCCGGCGGGTGCGTGCCCGCTGGCCGCGTCGCACGGGCCGGGGTCGCGCTACAATGGTGCCCGGCTGTACGGCTGGTGTTTCTTCGCGCGTCCCGCGTGAGCGAAGGCACCGTTAAGGAGAGGTTTCTTGCCCACCATCGCGCAATTGGTCCGGACGGGCCGCGAGCACAAGTCGGATAAGTCCAAGACCCCCGCCCTGAAGGGCGCGCCCCAGCGTCGCGGAGTCTGCACCCGGGTGTACACCACCACCCCGAAGAAGCCCAACTCGGCACTGCGCAAGGTCGCCCGCGTCCGGCTGACGACGGGCACCGAGGTCACCGCCTACATCCCCGGTGTGGGCCACAACCTGCAGGAGCACTCGATCGTGCTGGTCCGTGGCGGTCGAGTCAAGGACCTGCCCGGCGTCCGCTACAAGATCATCCGGGGAACCCTCGACACCTCCGGTGTCCGGGACCGCAAGCAGGCCCGTAGTCGCTACGGCGCCAAGAAGGACTAGAGAGCAGACCATGCCCCGTAAAGGACCGGCGCCCCGCCGCGACCTCATGCCCGATCCGATCTACCGGTCGGTCCTCGTCACCCAGTTGGTCAACAAGATCCTGTCCCGCGGCAAGCGGAGCCTGTCGGAGCGGATCGTGTACCAGGCACTCGACATCGTGAAGGACAAGTCTGGCGCCGAGCCGGTGGCCACGCTCAAGCGCGCCGTCGAGAACACCAAGCCGCAGCTTGAGGTCAAGAGCCGTCGCGTGGGCGGTGCCACCTACCAGGTCCCCGTCGAGGTCCGGCCTCGTCGGGCCACCACCCTGTCGATCCGGTGGCTGGTCGGTTACTCCCGCCAGCGCCGCGAGAAGACGATGGCCGAACGGCTGGCCAACGAGTTGCTCGACGCATCAAACGGGACCGGCGCCGCCGTCAAGCGCCGGGAGGACATGCACAAGATGGCCGAGTCAAACAAGGCGTTCGCCCACTACCGCTGGTAACGGTGGCACAATTGTATTGATGGCGTTAGCGCGCCCAGCCTGGGACTAGGCGACGCGAGACGGACGGGCAGCTCCGGCTGGTCGGCCGACACGCCCGCCCTTTTCCCCACAGCCCCTCAGAAGTCAGAGCCCCCAAAGAAGAAAGCCATGCCTGAAGCTGCCCCCATTATCCGAGAGTTCCCCCTGGCCAGGACCCGCAACATCGGGATCATGGCCCACATCGACGCGGGCAAGACCACGACGACCGAGCGGATCCTCTACTACACGGGCAAGAACTACAAGATGGGCGAGGTCCACGAGGGCGCGGCCACCATGGACTGGATGATCCAGGAGCAGGAGCGGGGCATCACCATCACCAGTGCCGCCACCACCTGCAAGTGGAAGGACACCTGGATCAACATCATCGACACCCCGGGCCACGTCGACTTCACCGTCGAGGTGGAGCGCAGCCTGCGGGTACTCGACGGCGCGGTGGCGGTGTTCGATGCCGTGGCCGGTGTGGAGCCCCAGACCGAGACGGTGTGGCGCCAGGCCAACAAGTACGGCGTCCCCCGCATCTGCTTCGTCAACAAGATGGACCGCATCGGCGCCGACTTCTACCGGGCGATCGACATGATCCGCGACCGCCTCGACGCCGTCACCGCCGTCATCCAGATCCCGATCGGGGCCGAGGGCGACTTCCTGGGCCTGGTCGACCTGATCGCCATGAAGGCCCTGGTGTGGGACGACGCCTCGGAGAAGGGTGAGTCGTGGTCCGTGCGCGACATCCCCGACAACCTGGCGGCCGACGCCGACATCTGGCACACCGCCCTGATCGACACGCTCTCCAACTTCGACGACAGCATCACTGAGAAGTTCCTGGGCGAGGAGGAGATCACGGCCGAGGACCTGAAGCGCGCCCTGCGCCACAGCACCCTGGCCAACGAAGTGGTGCCCGTCCTGTGCGGCTCGGCGTTCAAGAACAAGGGCGTCCAACCCATGCTCGACGCCGTGGTCGACTTCCTCCCCAGCCCCTTGGACATCCCCCCCACCCGGGGCATGGACCTGAAGGGCATCGAGGAGCTGGAACGGCTGCCCGACGACAGCGAGCCGTTCTCCGCCCTAGCCTTCAAGATCGCCACCGACCCCCACAAGGGCAAGCTGACCTATGTCCGGGTGTACTCGGGCAAGATCGTCAAGGGCTCGGCCATCCTCAATTCGATCAAGGACCGCAAGGAACGGGTCGGACGGATCCTGCAGATGCACGCCAACCACGAGGAGGACCGCGCCGCTGCCTTCGCGGGCGACATCGTGGCCTTGGTGGGTATGAAGGACACCACCACGGGCGACACCCTGTGCGACCTCAACTCACCCATCGTGCTGGAGGCCTTGGTCTTCCCCGAGCCGGTTATCCACGTGGCGGTCGAGCCCAAGACCAAGAACGACCAGGACCGCCTGTCCAAGGCGCTTCAATCCTTGAGCGACGAGGACCCGACGTTCCAGGTCCACAGCGACGAGGAGACGGGCCAGACCATCATCGGCGGCATGGGCGAGTTGCACCTTGAGGTGCTGGTCGACCGGATGCTGCGCGAGTTCCGGGTGGACGCCAACGTGGGCAAGCCCCAGGTGGCCTACCGCGAGACGGTCAAGAACGCGGTGACCAAGATCGAAGAGCGCTACATCCGCCAGACCGGCGGCCGGGGCCAATACGGCCACGTGGTCATCAGCCTGGAGCCCACCGGCCCGGGCGGCGGGTACGAGTTCATCGACAAGATCGTGGGCGGCATCATTCCCAAGGAGTACATCTCCTCGGTCGATGCCGGGATCCAGGACGCCATGCAGTCGGGCGTGTTGGCCGGCTACACGGTGGTCGACGTTCGGGCCACCTTGACCTATGGCTCATATCACGACGTCGACTCGTCGGAAATGGCGTTCAAGATCGCCGGGTCCATGTGCTTCAAGAAGGCGGCCCGAGCCGCCCACCCAGTGCTGCTCGAGCCCATCATGGCCGTCGAGGTGGTCACCCCCGACGACTACATGGGCGACGTCATCGGCGACCTCAACTCCCGACGGGGCCGCATGGAGGGCATGGAACAGCGCGGCAACTCCCAGGTCATCCGGGCTCAGGTGCCTCTGGCCGACATGTTTGGCTACGCTACCGATTTGCGCTCGCGCACCCAAGGGCGCGCGACCTACACGATGCAGTTCAACTCCTACCAGGAAGTACCCGAGTCGGTCTCCCGCGAGATCGTGGCCCGGGTCCGCGGCGAGTAACTCTCACACGAAAATCAAAGACGGATTCAGTAACAGGAGCGATTTTTTTCCATGGGCAAGCAGAAGTTCGATCGCAACAAGCCCCATCTCAACATCGGAACGATGGGCCACATCGACCACGGCAAGACCACACTCACCGCGGCGATCACCAAGGTCATGGCCGAACAGGACCCGGCCCACAACTCCTTCACCGCCTTCGACCAGATCGACAAGGCGCCTGAGGAGAAGGCGCGGGGCATCACCATCAACATCGCCCACGTGGAGTACCAGACGCCCAACCGTCACTACGCCCACGTGGACATGCCGGGCCACGCCGACTACATCAAGAACATGATCACCGGCGCCGCTCAGGTCGACGGCGCCATCCTGGTCGTCTCCGCGGCCGACGGCCCCATGCCCCAGACGCGGGAGCACGTGCTGCTGGCCCGCCAGGTCGGCGTGCCGTCCATCGTGGTCGCCCTCAACAAGGCTGACGCGGTAGACGACGAGGAGCTGCTGGACCTGGTCGAGCTCGAGGTTCGGGAGCTGCTGAGCGAGTACGAGTTCCCGGGCGACGACACCCCGGTCATCCGGGTGTCGGCCCTCAAGGCACTCGAAGGTGACAAGGAGTGGGAGAAGTCGATCATCGAGCTCATGGACGCGGTGGACTCATTCGTCCCCGAGCCCGTCCGTGAGATCGAGAAGCCGTTCCTGATGCCCATCGAGGACGTGTTCACCATCCAGGGCCGGGGCACCGTTGTCACCGGCAAGGTGGAGCAGGGCAAGGTCAAGATCGGCGACGAAGTCGAGATCGTGGGCCTGCGCCCGACAGCCAAGACGGTGTGCACCGGGGTCGAGATGTTCCGCAAGCTGCTCGACTCGGGCATGGCGGGCGACAACATCGGCGCCCTGCTCCGGGGTACCAAGAAGGACGAGGTCGAGCGGGGCCAGGTGCTGTGCAAGCCCGGGTCGATCACGCCGCACACCAACTTCGAGGCCAACTGTTACGTCCTGACCAAGGCCGAGGGTGGGCGGCACAAGCCGTTCTTCAACAACTACCGGCCGCAGTTCTACTTCCGGACCACCGACGTGACGGGCTCCATCACCCTGGAAGAGGGGACGGAGATGGTCATGCCGGGTGACAACACCACCATGACCGTCGAGTTGGGCAAGCCCATCGCCATGGACGAGGGCCTGCGCTTCGCCATCCGCGAAGGTGGCCGCACCGTTGGTGCCGGCCGCGTCACGAAGATCATCAAGTAGATGGCCGACGCCCCTCGCCAGAAGATCCGGATCCGTCTCAAGGCCTACGACCACGAGATCATTGATCAGTCGACCAAGAAGATCGTGGAGACAGTCCTGCGGACCCAGGCCAAGGTCAGGGGCCCCGTCCCGCTGCCCACCGAGAAGCACCGCTACACGGTGATCCGGTCGCCCCACAAGTACAAGGACAGCCGCGAGCACTTCGAGATGCGCATCCACAAGCGCCTGCTCGACATCGTGGAGCACACCCCGAAGACCGTCGATGCGCTCCAGCGGCTGGACCTCCCCGCTGGGGTCGACATCGAAATCAAGATCCAGAACGCGTAAGAGACGGGAGCAGTCGCTCCGCTGGCCCGGGAAACGGGCCAGCTCCGCGGCTACTCCCGTCTTTCTTGCCCACGCACGCTCAGCGCTTGTTCTTCGATGGCCGAGCGGTGCCCACCGCCACCTCGGTCGTCAACACCGCCTTCTTGCCTTCCGCCGTGACCTCTAGGGTGTGCAGGCGCTGGCGCTCCATTTCGTCCGCCACGGCGCGGCGGATGATGGCCGAGACGTCGACCGGGCCGCCTGTGCCGCCGCTGCCCCCGCCCCCGGTGTTGTCCTCGACGTTCGATGCTTGGTCGGTTTTCTTCTTCGCTACCAGGCCCACGGGTCCTCCTCTTTCATCGCTCAGGATAACGGGCGCCGGCTACGCCCGTCCTTCGCGCCCGTGTACGTAACGGGCCCACAGGGCCGCAACCCCGGGCGCTCGCTCGGTCAGGTGGCGCTCCAGGTCGTCGGTGGTTATGAAGCCGCCCGCGTTCGCGCCGTACCAGTCGGCCATGGCGGAGCGCAGCTGCGGGGCGCCGCCGAGCAGGAAGGCGATGCCGGCGAAGAGGCGGGAGCCCTCCTTGTAGGACTCGATGGGGGTGTGGCGGGACCACGGGTGTGGGGGGTAGAGGAGGACGGGTTCTTCTTCCAGGGAGAGTTCCTCCACCGCGAAGCGGCCTAGTTCGCGGCGACGGCTGTTGGTGGCCCAGGAGGTCCAGGCTTCGTCTATCCAGCCGTCGGAGGCTCGGGCCGGCTTGATGCCTCGGCCGAACCAGCTGTGGAAGACCTCGTGCTCCAAGGCGCCGACCGCGGCGGTGGTGGCGCCGTCGTACTCCATCCCTCGACCGGGGCCCCACAGGACGGTGGTGAAGCGGTCGCCATGGACGAAGCGCCCGTAGCGCCGCTCGTTGTGGTCGAGCCACCCCGCCACATCCGCCTCGTTGGCCGCCAGGTCGGCGTCGGACTCGGCCACCTTGGCCGTCACCAGCTCCACCCGACCGGAGCGGCGGCGCAGCTCGATCTCATGCTCGGGCCGCAGCACCAGCAGGGGTGACAACGACGTGAACCGGTCCGGGTAATCCACCCACCACTCGTTCTCGCGGGGCTGGTACTCGAGGCCGTTGCTGATCAGCCGGTGGGCCACGCCTCCGACCACCGCCACCTCGAGCTTCAATCCGAAACGGTCGTGGCACAGGTTGGCAGGCAGCCACATTTCCAGGTACCGCCCGG
>Ga0302326_10016085_pt1 | contig 15680 bp, 11 predicted proteins | sample Palsa_T0_3_FD_202264 | JGI IMG/M metagenome (GOLD analysis project Ga0302326, IMG submission 202264) | Peat permafrost microbial communities from Stordalen Mire near Abisko, Sweden - Palsa_T0_3 | ecosystem: Environmental > Terrestrial > Soil > Palsa > Peat permafrost | place: Sweden: Abisko...
CCCTCCCAGAGGGATACGCCGCGCCCGAGGGTAATCGGCACGATCACCAGGTGCATGAAGTCGACCAGGTCGGCCTGGAGGAACTGACGCACCGTCGAGGGTCCTCCCCCGATGCGGACGTCACGACCACCAGCAGCCTGCTGGGCTTGGCGGAGCACCTCCTCCGGCGGCCCGTCCACGAACCGGAAGCTGGTCCCGTTAGGAAAGTCAATCGTGGGATGCGGGTGGTGGCTCATGACGAACACCGGTGTCAGGAATGGCGGCTCGTCGCCCCACCAGCCCCGCCACCCGTCGTCGGGCCAATCACCAACCTGGGGACCGAACTTGCGCCGCCCCATGATCTCGGCGCCGATGCCCTGGCTCCACATGCTGGTCAGGGCGCGGTCCAGCGTGATGGGGGCATCCGCCTTATCGACGCCATGGATGACCCGGCCGTCGAACAACTCGAACAGCCGCTCGGCGCCGCCGATCGGGGCGTCCAGCGTCACATGCTCGCCGGCGGCGTAGCCGTCGAGGGAGACGTTCATGTTGTGGACCCGGGTGCGCGGCATAACGACTCCTTCTGCGATCGGATGAAGCGTTCACAACATAGACCGGCGGGATGGCCGGGACTTATCGCTGAAGCTGACATCGTGTTGCGGTGGCCAAACCTCCGCATCCGCGTCGCAGGGCACCAGATGCCCGGCCGGGCCGGATGGGTACGTTGCCTGCCCGCAGGCTATTCCTGGCCGGCGGCCTCACTAGCGCTAGTGGCCTGAAGGCCAGTCGGTCCCGGTGCGGGAAGCCGGCCGGGATGTGGTCAATGTGAAGGACGGGGTTGACGCCGATCACGAACATCCGGTTCTCCCGGGCGATGTGGCGCATGGTGGCGATCCACCCGTCGCCCAGTGCCAGGGTGGGCGCTACCCACAGGTCGACGCCCTGGGCGTACATGTGGAACCGCGCCAGTGGCATGTAGTTCTCCCAGCAGATAGCTTGCAGCGAGAGCCCTAGGGCACCCAGAGAGAATCTTCACCGAGCGAGACCCGGCGACAGCTGCGCGGGCGCGCGTCTGCGCTTTTCTGCCTCAGATCGAGCAGCGGCTGACCGCCCGGCCAGCGGGTCAGCCGGCGTAAGGCCCGGGCATTTAGGACGAAAGCCCCGGCCGACTGCGGACTTCCGGCCATGACGGCTGGAGCGGTCCCGGCGGAAACTGGCAAGTATCGGACAAAACCGGACGGTTTCCCCGGGCCGGCATCGATAAGGAGGAATTCAGATGCGCCGCATTTCAGCTTTCCGCTGGGTAGGCCTCGCGCTGGCAGTGATCCTGGTGGCGGCCGGGGGGCTGCTGCTGTGGGGCTCGACTTACGTGCACAACACCGTCCAAAGCCAGCTCTCCACCCAGCAGATCTACTTCCCGCCGGCGGCCGCGTTCGCCCACCCCAAGGCCGGCACTGAGATCACGCCCAGCATGATCCCGTCGGTTTCCCAGTACGCCGGGCAGCAGATGCTGACCGGCCAGCAGGCCGAGGCTTACGCCGACCACTTCATCGCCGTCCACCTCACCGAGATCGGCGGCGGTAAGACCTACTCTCAGCTGTCGACCGCAGCGCTCGCACAGCCCAAGAACCTCACGCTGGCCAACCAGGTAGCGGCCGTGTTCAAGGGCACGACACTGCGCAGCATGCTGCTGAACGCTTACGGCTGGTGGAAGGTCTCGCAGCTCCTGTTCATTTTCGCGATCACCGCCCTCGCCCTCGGCGGGCTGGCCCTGATTGGCTCGGTCTCCGGGTTCGTCTTCGGACGCCAGGCCCGGCCGCAGGCCACGGTTATCCCGGCCACCGAGAAGGCCCCGGCCATGGCCGCATAACAACAACGCCGTCGACAGCATCGCATCCGACACCCTCCGGTCCGCGCCGCAAGGCGCGGGCCGGAGGGTGTCGACTAACGACCAGACAATACGAAAGTCGTCACCGTTCGCCGGGTACGGCGGGCCGCTGGCCGGGCGGACTGTCGGAGTTCCGGGCTAGATTCGGAGACGTGCCGACGCCGGGAGGAGGCGCCAGTGACCGGCGACCCGGTGCCAGCGATCAGGGACGACACGGGCTGTCACATCCTGCACGTCGACATGGACGCGTTCTACGCCAGCGTGGAGCTGCGGGACCGGCCCGAGCTGGCCGGCGCCCCGGTCATCGTGGGCGCGGACGGCGGCCGCGGGGTAGTGCTGTCGGCCACCTACGAGGCCCGGGCGTTCGGGGTGCGGTCGGCCATGCCGATGGCGCGCGCCAGGCGGCTCTGCCCGCAGGCCGTGATCATCCCGCCAGGCCGCGGCCAGTACGCCGCCGTGTCCAGGTCGGTCATGGCCGTGTTCAGGTCGGTCACCCCCGAGGTGGAGCCGCTCGCGCTCGACGAGGCGTTCCTTGACGTCTCCGGCGCGCTGCGCCGCCTGGGCCGGCCCGCGCGGATCGGGGAGATGATCCGCGCCGCGGTCCGCGCCCAGCAGGGAATCACCTGCTCGGTGGGGGTCGCGAGCTGCAAGTTCGTCGCCAAGCTCGCCTCGGCCGCGTGCAAGCCCGACGGGCTCCTCGTCGTCCCGGCTGACCGGGTGCTCGATTTCCTGCACCCGCTGCCGGTGTCGGCGCTGTGGGGCGTCGGGGAGCGCACCGGGCGCGTGCTGGCCGGCCTCGGCCTGCGGACCGTGGCCGACATCGCGCACGCGCCCCCCGCTGCGCTGGAGCGGGCACTCGGCCGGTCGGCCGGCGCGCACCTGGCGGCGCTCGCCTGGGGGCGTGATGACCGCAAGGTGGTGCCCGGCGCGGTGGAAAAGAGCGTCGGAGCCGAGGAGACGTTCGCCATCGACGTCGATGACCCCGAGCTGATCCGCCGGGAGCTGCTTCGGCTGTCCGGGCGGACGGCGCGCGGGCTGCGTACGGCCGGCTGCTCGGCCAGGACGGTCGTGGTGAAACTGCGGCTGGCTGACTTCACCACGATCACGCGTTCCCGCACGCTTCCCTCGCCGACGGACGTGACCCGGGAGATTTACGCGACCGCCTGCGCGCTGTACGCTGCCGCCGGGCTCGATGCCCAGGCCAGGTTGCGCCTTGTCGGCGTCCGTGCCACCGGCCTCATCCCGGCGGCGGCCGCCGACTCGCAGCTGGCCTTTGGTGACCGGCCGTCCTCCTGGCGCGATGCCGAGCGGGCGGTGGACCGGATCGCCGGCCGGTTCGGGATCGACGCGGTGCGGCCAGCCGCGCTCGTCGACGGGACCTCCCGCCGGCCATGAACGCTGGCAGCGGGCCGGCGGCCGCGGGCTGCCCGGCGGGTTGCCGGCGGCCGGTCCGGCGGCTGGTGGCGGGGCGGGGCCGCCGGCCCCGGGATGCCATGCGCAGGACGGTTCCCCGTCAGTGCCCGTGTACCCTTTCACTAGACGCGGTCGCGCTCGTATTCTGGGATAAGCCAGGCCGTCAGGTGAAGGTCATCGAGCCGGTCGCCGAGCGCGAGTTCTTATGGGAGGCCACGTGCCGCTTTCTGAGCACGAGCAGCGTCAGCTCGAGCAGATCGAGCAAGCGCTTTATGCCGAGTATCCGCGCTTCGCCAACGCCGTCCGTGCGAGCGATCCGCGCGTGCACTACAAGCGCAGGGTGGTCGAGGCCGCTTTCGGATTCGTTCTCGGCATCGGCCTGCTGCTGGCCGGCGTCGCCGCCAACATCTGGATCGGCGTCGCGGGCTTCGTGGTCATGCTCGCCTGCGCCATGTGGGCGCTGACGAGCTGGCGGCACATGACCGGCACGGCCCAGGGAGCGGTCGCGGCCTCCGGGCCGGATCGCGGCCCTGCGGGCGCCCGTCGCACCGCCAAGGGCCGCCGTGGCAGCCGGCCGCGCAGCCCCAAGCTCATGGAGCGGCTCGAGGAACGGTGGCGCCGCCGCCAGGAGCGGGACCGCTAGAGCGCTAGCTCTCTCTTCCCAGCTCGCGGGCCCGGCCGCGGATCCGGAGGCCGGCCGCGTCGAGCCAGCCGAATACGTCAAGGGCGTGCTGCAGCCCGGTATGCAGCGGGGCCAGCGCCGACGGCGGCAGCAGCCGGGCTCGCCACCGCACCGCGCGGGCCGCCTCAGCGGCGACCGCCCGCCGAACCACGGCGACGTCTGCGCGAAGCGTGTCAGGCGCGCGGGCGACCTTCGCATAGCGTGCCCGTTCCTCCGCCTCCGCGATGCGCCCGAGCGCGCGCTGGCCGTGCTCGCCCAGCCGCACCATGCTCGCGAGCCTGCGCGACACCGCGCGCGGCGAGTCGCTGGCCCGCCAGCCGACGCCATAGTCGGTCAGATCATCGTGCAGTTCCCGCCACGCGACGTGAGCCAGCGCGGCGTCGCCGGCGGCAGCGCGCCAGCGCCGCCGCCGGGTCGCGGCCCTGATCGCCGCCGGCGCGAGGCACGCCAGCACCAGAATGGCAAGCACGATCGGCACGACCGGGGCCGAGCCGCCCCGGCTGGCCGTTGCCGCGCTGCCCAGCCCGTTCAGATGGTTCACCTTTGACAGCCCGCCGGACGGGGCCTTGGCGCCGGGAGCCGAGCCGCCGGTGCTGACCGGATTCGGCTGCGTGCCCTTCCCCCCGGTGCCCGCCGTCGCGGAGCTGGCATAGACCGGCTGGGTGGCCGTGCCCTGCCCGTCACTCCCGCCCGGCGTCGGCTCGAAGCGCAGCCAGCCGGCGCCCTGGAAGAAGAGCTCGGGCCATGCGTGCGCGTCGGCCTCGGTGACCTGCCAGCTGCCGTTCGGCTGCTTCGTGCCCGCGGTGTAGCCGACGGCGATCCGGGACGGTATGCCGACCAGCCGGGCAAGAGCGGCCATCGCGAAGGCGAACTGCTGGCAGTAGCCGGTCCTGGTCCTGGTCAGGAAGTCGACCAGGCCCGCCGCGGAGTCCGGCTCGCTCGCCCGCAGGCTGTAAGTGAAGCGCCCGTCTGCCAGGAACCAGTTCTTCAGCGCGAGCGCCTTCTGGAAGGGAGTCCTGGCGTTCCGGGTGATCATCCTCGCCAGGCTCAGCAGCAGCTTTCGGTCCGGCGAGGGGAAGGAGAGGTACTGCGCGTCGATGCTGGCCGGCGGGGCCCCTGCCGTATTCAGTTGCAGAGCGGATGGCTCGATGTCGTCGCTCGTCGCCGTATAACTGAGCCCGGCCAGCCGTGCCTGGGCCGAGAAGACCATCAGGTTCGACAGATCGGTCCGCCAGTGGCCGTCGACGAGCACGTCCTGTGGCGCGTACGGCAGCGGCAGGAAGGTGAGCGGGGATGAGTAGCCGGTGACCCCGGGGCTCACGGTGACCCGGGTGGTGAACGGGAGAGCCTGGACGCCCGAGTTGAGGCCGGGAACGCCCGGGAGCGACCCGCCGCGGCCCAGCGGGCTGCCCGCGGTCGGCGGCTGCGGCACCCAGGTGCTCGTGGGCGGGTTGTAGTTGAGTATCTGGACCTGCAGATACTGGTACTGCGGCGCGGGACTGGTGGAGCGATAGGTGAGCACGGTGGCATTGCCGCCATGCAGCAGCATGCCCTGCATCTGGTCGATCGGGTCGGTGAGCGTGATGTGCCCGCCGACCCCGGCTCCGACTCCGGCCCCGCCGTGCCCGCTGAAGAGCTTGTGCACCCTGAGCCCGGGAAGTACCAGCGGGATGAAGATCGCCAGGCTGACCGCTGCCAGCCCGATCCGCCGCCCGGACGCCGCCAGCGCCCGGGTGTCAGGACCCCTGACCGGTTCGTCGTCGCCGTCCTTGCCGCTGTGCCAGAGGGTGACAAGGCGGCCCCAGATGCGCAGCCGCTCCCGCCCGTCGGCGGCCAGCAGGGCCAGGTAGCCAATGACGCCGACGCAGAACGTCAGCGTGGCGCCGACTGCGCCCTCCCGGGCACTTGTCGTGATCGGCACGCTGAACAGCGCCAGTAGCGGCAGCCCGGCGATCGCCGGGCTCCGCAGCCGTACCGCGATCAGGTCGGCCGCCACGGCCATCAGCCCGATTCCGGCTGCAGCCAGCAGGTCGGTGCCATGCGTTCCCGGTACCGGCGGCACGTAAATCCGCTCGCTGATTCCCTGCGCGGCCAGGATCCGCAGGTGGTGCAGCGAGTTCGGCGTCGGCACGATCCAGCCGGCTGCCTCGGGTCCGGCGAACACCAGGTTGAGGTAAATCAGCAGGGCAGAGTAGTAAGTGATGAGGCTGGCCACCGCGGGCAGCGCCCGCAGCCGCGTCACGCTGGCGGCGGCGGCGATGACGATCGCCACGCCGAGCAGGTCCCGGTACCAGATCCCGCTGAGAACCAGCGGCGCGGCCGCGCCGAGGGAAAGGACCGTGGCGACCGCCGCGGCCTGCCTGGCCGGCAGCCGGGTGGCAGTGCCGGCGGCGGCGGCAACGACGATGGCCCCGGCGCCTGCCCAGAACCAGGCGATGCCGTCCAGCAGCGGGTACAGCGAGATGGACGCCAGCAGGACGGCCGCTGCGGCGGTGATCGTGATCCGGTGGTTCATACCGCCGCCCCCGGCAGATCTCGTGCGGCCGGCCCGGCCGAGTTGCCGGCCGGCCCGGGTGGTGCCGCGAAGCCCGCGCCAGACAGCCGTGCCCACGCGGTCGCGAGCGGCATCCCGGCGTCCACGGTGACGACGCGCCATCCCGCCCCGCTGAGGATGGCGGCGGCCGCGCTGGTCTCGGCATGAGTGCCCGCGCGGCTGCCGGGCGCGCTGGCGGCATCGGCCGGCCGGCCCAGCGCGCCCCCGAGTCCGTTCCGCTGCCCGCCGCTGCCCGGGTGCGTGTCCCCGTGGCTGTCCGGGTGTCCATTCCCGCCGCTGTTCGGGTGCTTGTCCCCGCGGACATTCCGCTGCCCGTCCCCGTTCCGCTGCCCGTCCCCGTTCCGCTGCCCGTCCTCGTTCCGCTGCCCGTCCTCGTTCCGCTGCCCGTCCCCGTTCCGCTGCCCGTCCCCGTCCGCCTTGCCGGCCGGGGCGTTCCAGGTGGAGACCGCCAGGAGCATGGCGATCGCCGGGCCGCCATCACGGCGGCTGGCGGCAAGCTGGCGTGCGGTGGCGGCGGAGAGCCGTCCGGCTATGACGATGAGCAGCCCCCCTCCCGCCGCCCTGATCGCGGCGAGGCCGCCGGACAGCTCCGTGCCGCGCGATGGCCTGACCACGGCAAGTGAGTCAAGGAGAACATCCTCGAACATGCCCGCCGCGGCGACCGGCCCGGCATCGGTGATGAGCTGCCCGTCGATCTCGCCCCTGGCGAGATGCACGCCGATGGACGCGGCCGCGCTGACGGCGAACTCGAACGATGAGCTGATCCCGCTACCCGCGTGCGCGCTGCGCCGCGTATCCAGCAGCAGCATCGCCCGGTTCCGCCAGCGCTGCTCCTCACGGCGGACCATCAGCTGGCCGTACCTGGCCGTGGAGCGCCAGTGCACCCGGCGCAGCTCGTCCCCGTCCCGGTAGGCCCTCGGGACCACATCGTCCTCGCCGGCCGCCGCCGCGGCCCGGGTCCTGCCGTCGCCCTCGCCCACCCAGCTCGCGCCGATCGCAGTCCTGGCCAGCGGCACGACCTTCGGGGTGACCACGAGCGTGGTGGTCGAGGCGAACGAGCGGCCGAGCTCGACCAGGCCGAACGCGTCCGCGATGCGCACGTCTAGCGGGCCGATGGTGAACTTCCCGCGCAGGTCAGAGCGGAGCGGGTAGCTGAGTTCGCGAACCCCGCCCCGCTCTACCCCGTCCAGTACGTACCGGGGGCGCGTTCCGAGCGCGTAAGGTATCGCGTCTTCGGCGAGCAGTAGCCCGGTGGGCAGCCGTGAGACATTCTCCAGCCGGAGGGTCACCTGCGCGGCATGTCCCGCCGGCACCCGGGCCGGGGTCACCTGGCGGAGGCAGCTGAGCCGGTACCTGGCCCGTCCGGCCGCGAGCGCGGATAGCAGCGGCAGGACGAACAGCAGCGCCCCGACGCTGACCAGGTCGCGCTCGCCGAGGGCCAGCCCGGCGATCACGGCGGCCAGGCCGGCGGCGAGGAATGAGGTGCCCCGCGTGGTGAACGCCGCGAGCAGTGACCGCATGTCCGGCCCTTCCTTCCGCCTTGGCGTCCAATCTATGGCCAGGCCGTGAGCGGGGCCACTGCCAGTGACCGGCGTCGGCTGCCGGGGCCAGCGGGCAGCGGCTATCGCAGCGGCAGCGGCATCCGTTCGACCAGTCTCGCCAGGACCCGCTCCGGAAGCTCGCGTTCCACCATGGCTTCAGGAGTGGGCAGCAGCCGGTGCGCGAGCACCGGGCCGGCCAGCATCTGGACGTCGTCCGGTATGACGAAATCCCTGCCGTCCAGCGCGGCGTAGGCCCGGCTGGCGCGCAGCAGGTGCAAGGTGGCGCGCGGAGAGGCGCCGAGCCTGAGCTCAGGGGATGCCCGGGTGGCGTTGACCAGGCTGACCACGTACTGCCTGATCGGCTTTGCCACGTGCACGGCGCGCACGGCCGCGATCAGGTCGCGGATGTCCTTGGCGTGCGCGGCCGGACGTAGCTCGTCGAGCGGCGATGACGATCCGTGCGTGTCCAGCATCTCAAGCTCGGCATCCTTGTCCGGATAGCCGATGGAGATGCGGGCGGTGAAGCGGTCCCGCTGCGCCTCCGGCAGCGGATACGTCCCCTCCATCTCCACCGGATTCTGGGTGGCGATCACCATGAACGGGAGTTCCAGCGGATAGGTGGCCCCGTCCACCGTGACCTGGCGCTCCTCCATGCACTCCAGCAGCGCGGACTGGGTCTTCGGTGACGCGCGGTTGATCTCGTCGCCGATCACGATGTTGGCGAAGACCGGGCCCGGCTTGAACTCGAATTCCCTGAGCTCCTGATTGAAGGCACTGACGCCGGTCAGGTCACTCGGCAGCAAATCCGGCGTGAACTGGACGCGCCGGATGGAGCAGTCGATCGAGCGCGCGAGCGCCTTGGCCAGCAGGGTCTTCCCGACGCCGGGAACGTCCTCGATCAGCAGGTGCCCCTCGGCCAGCAGGACCGTCAGGGCGAGCCTGATCGCTTCCGGCTTGCCCTCGATCACGGTCTCGACGGACGCGCTGATCCGGCGGGCCACGACGACCAGTTCGTCCAGCGTCCGGTCCGGCCGGCCCGTATCCAGTGCCACATGTCCTCCTCGCGTCACCCGCGCCGCGATGGCCGAGTCCGCCACGCCGGCCAGCCCCGTGCGCCGCGGCGACCATGCGTTCAGACAGTACGTCGTGACACCGCCTGCGCGCGATGCGGCCACGGTTCCACTTCGCTCCACCCTCGCTCCGCCCTCCTGACCTTGGTGCTCAGGGAGCGAAGGACCCGCTCAGCGGGTACTTTCCCGTTGACCGTGGGGGATTGTGGAGTACAGTGGTGGACCGTGGAGCGTAACTCGCTGCACAGCGCGCTGAGGTGGGGGAGCGGGGAGGTGGGCGCCGGTGTTCCTGGGCACTCACATGCCGCGCCTGGACGACAAGGGGCGGCTGTTCCTGCCCGCCAAGTACCGGGACGAGCTCGCCGCCGGGCTAGTGCTCACCAAGGGCCAGGAGCGCTGCCTCTACGTCTTCCCGGAGCCGGAGTTCGGCCGTATCACCGAGGCGCTGCGCACGGCTCCGGTGACGGCCAAAGCGGTCCGGGACTACAGCCGGGTGTTCTTCGCCAGTGCCTCCGATGAAGTACCCGACAAGCAAGGGCGCATCACCATTCCGCCCAGCCTGCGCGACTACGCGGCCCTGCAGCGCGACTGCGTGGTGATCGGCGCCAACACCCGCCTCGAGATCTGGGACGCCGCAGCCTGGCACGCCTATCTGGAGCAGCAGGAGGACGCCTTCTCCGGTGCGTCCGAGGAGGTGATGCCCGGGATTCTCTGACGGCGCCTGGACTCCAGGCGCCCAGTGCCCGGCGAGGTCTCCACCCGCGCTCGGTGGCCAGCCCGGCTGACGTCACTTCCCCGGCGCCAGGCGGCTGACGGGCCATCAGCGCATCGCGCGGATGGGGACCTGGCCGGGCACCGGATGGCGGTTACCGGCCGGCGCGCCTCGCGCCGGCGGCCGGCTCGGGCAGTTAAGGGGCTTCATGGGCACAGCGGACTTCGGGGGCACAGCGGACTTCGGGGGTACGGCGGAAGCAGGACACCTGCCGGTCATGACCGACCGGGTGCTTGCCCTGCTCGCCCCGGCGCTGGCGCCCGCTGGCGCCATCGTGCTCGACGCCACCCTCGGCCGGGCTGGCCACGCCAGCGCGCTGCTCAGCGAGCATCCCGGGCTCACGCTTATCGGCATTGACACCGACGAGGCCGCGATCGAGGCGTCGCGGCTGCTGCTCGCGCCGTACCGGGACCGGGTCACCCTCGTGCACGCCGTCTACGACGAGATCCCGGCCATCCTGGCCGGCCTCGGCGAGCCGAGCGTGCAGGGCATCCTTTTCGACCTCGGGGTTTCCTCCCCGCAGCTTGACGATCCCGCCCGCGGCTTCGCCTATTCCTATGACGCGCCGCTGGACATGCGGATGGACCGGACCGGGCCGCTCACCGCAGCCGATGTCGTCAACACCTACTCGGCCGCCAGTCTCGCCCGGGTGCTGCGCGAGTACGGCGAGGAGCGCTTCGCCCGCCGGATCGCCGACGCGGTGCTGCGAGAGCGCTCCCGCGCCCCGCTAACCTCGACGAAGCGGCTGGGCGAGATCGTCCGCGATTCGATCCCTGCCCCGGCCAGGAGGCACGGCGGCCATCCGGCCAAGCGCACGTTCCAGGCGCTGCGGATTGAGGTGAACGGCGAACTCGACGCGCTGAGCCGGGCGCTTCCGCGGGCCATGGACGCGCTGGCCGTTGGCGGCCGGATCGTGGTCCTTGCCTACCACTCGCTCGAGGACCGGCTGGTCAAGAGAGCCCTGCGCGAGGGGGCGGCCGACACCACGCCACCCGGCCTGCCGGTATCGCTGCCCGGCAGCAGCCCCCGGTTCCGGATTCTCACCAAGGGCGCGGAGCGCCCGGCCGCGGACGAGGTGGCCCGCAACCCGCGAGCCGCCTCGGCGCGGCTCCGGGCAGCCGAGCGGACGAGGGCCGCCGCATGAGCCCCGCTCAGGCAGCGCGAAAAGCGGGTCAGCCAGTCCGGGCGGGTCAGTCAGTCCGGGCGGGTCAGTCAGTCCGGGCGGGTCAGCCAGTCCGGGCGGGTCAGCCAGTCCGGGCGGGTCAGCCAGTCCGGGCGGGTCAGCCAGCACGGGCGAGTCAGCCAACACCGACGACGGGCGCGGTCGCATGAAAACCGAGGCAGAAACGCGCGTACGCGTGCCGCGCCCGCCGGGCGGGCGGCGCAGTCGCCAGGCCGGGACGCCGCGGCCCGGCCCCGCCCGGCCAGGCCGCGGCGCGCCAGCCACGAGCCGGGCCGGCGGCCGGACGGCATACGCCCCGCCTCCCGGGAGCGCCCGGCAGGCGGCCGCGCTTTCCGCGGGGACGCTGCCGGGTGACGTCCGGGCGGGCGCGGCCTCCGCCGCGCTGCACGTCCCGCGTACCCGGTTCATCCTGCTCGTGCTCGGCATGCTCGGCGGCGGCCTCGTCTGCCTGCTGGTGATCAACACCACGCTTGCCGCCGCGTCGTTCCGGATCAACTCGCTGCAGCGCGGCAACGTCGCGCTGGCACAGCGAGAGCAGGTGCTCCAGCAGGAGGTCACCGCCGAGGAATCCCCGTCAGTGCTGCAGCGCGAGGCGCTCAGGCTGGGCATGCGAACCCAGCCGCTGCTGAACTTCCTCGACTTGCGCACCGGCCGGGTCTACCGGCAGCCGGCCAGCGTCCCCGGCGTGCCGAACGTTCCCGGATACGCTCCGTGACAGCCCGCGGCGAACGCGGGGCGGAGGGCAGCGGGCGCCCCCGGCCCGGTGCCCGCCCGGGAACGGCGAGGGGATCACGGAGCCCCGGCAGGTCACCAGCACCCGGGGCCAGCAGGCATGCTCGCGACGCTGACCGGCGGCCGGATGCCACCCGGCCGGATGCGGCCCGGCGGCCGGATGCCGCCCGGCGCGCCTCCGGCGACTGGCCGCCGGGGGACCGGCGATCGGTCGACCGGCGGCCCGGTGCGGGCGGGCCCGGTGCGGGCGGGCCCCGTGCAGGCGGGCCCCGTGCGGCCCGACCCGGCACCGCGCGGCCGCGCCAGGACAACGCGCCGGGCCGCCGCGGCACCGGGCCTGCCGGGCCCGGCGGGCCAGACCGGCGGCCGCGACGCCCAGGCCCCGGCGGGCCAGACCGGCGGCCGCGACGCCCCGGCTCTAGCGGCCCTGGCGGGCCTGACCGCCGGCCGCCACGCCCCGGCGGCCGGATGCCCCCGCTGCGGCGCGTCCGGCGGGTGCTGCGCCGCGGCAGCCCGTCCCGCCGGCTCAACGTCACGCTGCTGTGCATCGCCTTCGTGCTGTCGCTCTTCGCTGCCCGGCTGGTGCAGCTGCAAGGACTGGACTGGTCGACCTACCGGAATCTGGCGCAGCACCAGCGCGTGCGGAAAATCCCGATCCCGGCGGTGCGCGGGTCCATTACCTCCAGCGACGGCAAGGTGCTCGCGATGACCGTGCAGACCGACCTGGTGTTCGCTGATCCGGTCATCATCCCGGCCGCCAGGCGCGCCGCAGTCGCCAGCGCGCTGGCCGGCCCGCTCGGCCTGCCTGCCAGCCAGATCCTGACGCTGATCAACCAGCCGACCTCGCCGCAGTACGTCGTGCTGAGGCAGAGCGTCCCTGCGGCGACCGGCAGCCGCATCACCAGCCTGGACCTGCCCGGCATCAGCGAGACGCCGAGCTACAGCCGCGTCTACCCGAACGGCGACCTCGCCGCCAACCTGCTCGGCTTCACCGACACGACCGCGACCGGGGATCTGCACGGCATGGCCGGCCTGGAGTACTCGGAGAACTCGCTGCTGGCGGGCAAGGATGGCAAGGAGGAGGTCGAGACCGGCTCGCAGGGCCAGCCCATCCCGCTGACTCAGGACCTGGTCAGGCCGGAGGTGCCGGCCCGCAGCCTGCGGCTGACGATCCAGTCTGACCTGCAGTGGGAGGCGCAGCAGGCATGCGAGGAACGGGTGAAGCTGACCCGCGCGCAGAACTGCTCCGTCGTGATCATGCAGCCGCGCACCGGGAAGATCCTCGCGATGGCCCAGTGGCCGGAATTCAGCCCGGCCGATCCCCCGAGCGTGGCATCGACCACCGACATCCCGGTGGACGACGTGTTCGAGCCCGGCAGCACGGCCAAGGTCATCACGGTCGCGGCAGCGCTGGAGCGCGGCGGCCAGACTCCGATGAGCGCCTACACGGTCCCCGACCACATCGTGATCGACGGATTCCCGTTCCAGGACGCCGAGATTCACCCCACCCTCCGATACACCATCGCGGGGATCCTGGCGAACTCCAGTAACGTCGGCATGGTCCAGGTGGTCCAGCATGTAAGCCCGAGCGTTCAGTACCACTATTTCAAGAAGTTCGGCATCGGATCGGTGACCGGCCTCGGCCTGCCCGGCGAGACTCCCGGCCTGCTTGCACCTCCGTCGCAGTGGAGCGGTGACACCCGGTACACGCTCTCGTTCGGGCAGGGCGTCGCGGTGAACGCCGTACAGATGGCCAGCGTGTACGCGACGATTGCCAACGGCGGGGTGCGGGTTGCGCCGTCGGTCATCGCGGGCACGACGGACGGCGGCGGGAAATTCGTCCCGGCCGCCCGGCCGAAGCGCACCCGGGTGCTGAAGGCCAAGACGGCTCGCCAGCTGATGGCGATGCTGCAGCAGGTCCCCGAGGTCGACGTCGAGGGCGGCCAGCCGTGGGGCGTCATCGCCGGGTACTCGATTGCAGCGAAGACCGGGACCGCGCAGCTGGCCGATCCGCGGAAGGGCGGCTGCCTGTGCGAGTACGGATCCAGCTACATCGGGATCGCCCCGGCCAGCGACCCGCAGCTGGTGGTGGCCGTCCATGTCGAGGACCCGAGGACCAGCGACTACTTCGGCGACGCGGTCGCGGGCCCGGTGTTCAACCAGGTCATGAAGTTCGCCCTGCAGACCATGAAGATCCCGCCGGATGGCCACAAGCCACCGAAGGAGCGGCTCATCGCGCCGTGAACGGGGGTACTCTCTGCGCGTGCGAGCGGCTCCGCGTCCTGCCCATGTGCCCGCCCGCCCGCTCGCGGGGCTCGCGGTGCTGCTCGGGCTGAGGACGGCGCCGCGGCAGCCGGATCGCCCGGGCGCGGCGCCGGACGGAGCCGGCCTGGTATCCGGCATTACCCACGATTCGCGCCGGGTCTCACCTGGCGACGTGTACGCCGCGCTGCCAGGCAGCAGCCATCATGGCGCCCGTTTCTGCTCGGCGGCGGCTGACGCAGGCGCAGTCGCCATCCTGACCGATCCGGCCGGCCGGGATCTTGCGGCGGGCTGCGGGCTGCCCGTGCTCGTGGTCGCCGATCCCAGGTCCAGGCTGGGCGAGGCGGCGTCCTGGATCTACGGGAACCCGTCCGCCCGGCTGCAGCTGATCGGCGTGACGGGCACCAGCGGCAAGACCACGACGACGTATCTCATCGAGTCGGGGCTGCGGATGGCCGGCCACCTGACCGGCCTCATCGGCGGCGTGGAGACCCGGGTGGCCGGCGTTACCGCGGCCAGCCAGCTCACCACCCCGGAGGCCACCGACCTGCAGGCGCTCTTCGCCGTGATGGCCGAGCGGGGAGTCACGGCGGCCGCGATGGAGGTGTCCAGCCACGCCCTGGCCCTCGGGCGGGTGGCCGGCACGTGCTACCAGGTGGCAGTGTTCACCAACCTGTCGCAGGATCATCTCGACTTCCACGCCGGCATGGACGACTACTTTGCCGCGAAGGCCGCGCTGTTCACCCCCGGGTATGCCAGGGCGGGCGTGGTCAACATCGACGACGCGCGCGGCCGGCAGCTCGCGCGGTCCGCGCTAATACCGCTGACCACCTTCTCCGCCGCCGCGGACGCCGCGGCGGACTGGCGCGCCGAGGACGTACGGGCCGGCGCGGACGGGAGCACGTTCCGGGTTGTCGGCCCCGGCGGCGTCGAGGCCGACGCGTCGGTCCAGCTGCCCGGGCCGTTCAACGTCTCCAACGCGCTGGCCGCGATCGTCGCCCTGGTGGAGGCGGGCGTCGGGCTCACCGCCGCGGTGGCCGGAGTCGCCGCCTGCCCCGGTGTCCCTGGCCGCCTGGAGCGAGTGGAGGCGGGCCAGGATTTCACCGTGCTGGTGGACTACGCGCACAAGCCGGCCGCCGTCGAGGCGGTCCTGCGGGCACTGCGTCCCGTCACGCTGGGCAGCCTGGCCATCGTCCTGGGCTGCGGCGGCGACCGGGACCGGGCCAAGCGGCCGCTGATGGGCGCCGCCGCCGCCAGTCTGTCGGACGTGGCTATCTTCACCAGCGACAACCCGCGCTCGGAGGATCCGCTGGCGATACTGGCCGGAATGCTCGACGGCGCGGTCAGCGTGCCGGCGGCGGGCCGGGCGCACGTGATCGTCGAGCCGGACCGCGCCGCCGCGATCCGGCTGGCGATCGCGGGCGCCGTCAAGGAAGACGTGGTGCTCATCGCTGGCAAGGGCCACGAGCGAGGCCAGTACGCAGGCGCCGCGGTGACTGCGTTTGATGACCGTGAGGTAGCCGCCGAGGCGCTCAGCCGCCGGCTGGACGGCGGCGAGCTGGCATCAGGCGACGCCCGCTCGCGGCCGGGCGGTCCGGACGCCC
>Ga0302326_10016086_pt1 | contig 15680 bp, 12 predicted proteins | sample Palsa_T0_3_FD_202264 | JGI IMG/M metagenome (GOLD analysis project Ga0302326, IMG submission 202264) | Peat permafrost microbial communities from Stordalen Mire near Abisko, Sweden - Palsa_T0_3 | ecosystem: Environmental > Terrestrial > Soil > Palsa > Peat permafrost | place: Sweden: Abisko...
ATGCTTCTCATTGTCTTTGGAATCAACCTCTACTTCGTCGGGTTGAAGTTTGATTCTCACATCAGCCGCTTTTGGATAGGGATCGCGGCGGATTCGCGCGCGGCCGCGGGCGCGAGGCTCTTTCAGGTGCTCGCGCCCCTGCTGCCCCTCCTGCCGCTCCTGCTCGTCGTGCCCTCCCTTCTCATCGAGCGCTCCAGGGTTTCGCAGTTCAGCATTCAGCAGAACATTCTCGTTCTCGGCAGGAAGCGCTATCCGTTGGAGGGCCTTGTCGAAGTCGGGAAGGACCCGCAAGTCCTGACGGGCGCGAGGAAACGCTGGGGAAACGGGGGGCTGGGGGCGATCCGCGGCAAGTACCGGAGCAAGCGCCTCGGCAACTTTGAGACGTTTCTCACGGACACCGAGCATGCGGTCGTCCTGAGATGGCCGGACAAGGTCGTGGCCGTGTCGCCTGCGGACCCCGAATTTTTCATCTACTCCGCGCGGGCGGCGGCCGGACTCGGATGAGCCGCTTCCCGCTAGGGACCTAGGAATGGCCGACGATCGCAAGGCATTCCTGCTGCGGGCCGACCCCCTTCTCTGGAAGGACATCGAAAGCTGGGCCGCCGACGAGTTGCGCAGCGTGAACGGCCAGATCGAGTTCATACTTCGCGACGCCGTGCGGAGGCGGCGAAAATCCGCGGCAGGGACCGTTCCCCCCGCGCCTTCCGGCGACCCGCCGGCCGCCGCCTGAAGCCCCGTTTTCGGACGAAGGTCATTGCATCGCGCGCGACTTCGGGGAATTTTTCGGGGCGCGCATGAGCCCGCCTGCCCGCCGCCGTTCAAGATGACCCCGTCCGAAGCCCAGCAGCGAATCACCTCCCTTCGGTCGGAGGTGGCCCTCCACGACGAGCGCTATTATCGCAAGGCTCGCCCGGAGATTGGCGACCATGAGTATGATCTGCTGAAGCGGGACCTGGCGGCCCTGGAGGCCAAGTATCCCGACGCGGCGAAGTCCGCAGGCGCCGGCACGCCCACGTCCGCGGTGGGCGACGACCGTGCCGAGGGTTTCGTGACCGTGGGGCACCGCCAGCCGATGCAGAGCCTCGACAACACGTATTCGGAATCGGAGCTCCGCGAGTTCCACGCGCGCCTCGTCCGGCTTCTGGGACGCGAGGACCTCTCCTACGTCGTCGAGCCGAAGATCGACGGCCTCGCGGTCAGCCTGACCTACGAGAAGGGCAAGTTCGTCCGCGCGGTCACGCGGGGCAACGGGGTCGAGGGCGACGACGTGACGGCGAATGCGCTCACGATCCCGGCGATCCGGAAGGAGCTGAAGGCGACCGCGCAGGCGCCGGTCCCCAGGGTGATAGAGATCCGCGGCGAGATCTTCATGACTCTGGAGGAATTCCACAGGATAAGCGCCGCGAGGGACGAGGAGGGCGAGGAGCGTTATGCCAACCCGCGCAACCTTGCCGCGGGCACGATCAAGCTTCTCGACCCGCGCGAGGTGGCGGAGCGCAAGCTCGAGCTCGTCCTCTACGGGATCGGTGCGTGCGAGCCGGCCCAGGCCAGCGGAGACACCCAGTCCGGCTACCATGCCCGGGTCCGCGCGTGGGGTCTGCCGACGGTCGAGAAATTCTGGAAGGCCCAAGGGATCGACGAGGTCTGGAAGGCCATCGGGGAGCTGGACCGGATGCGCCAGGGCTTCGCCTACGCGACCGACGGCGCCGTGGTGAAGCTCGATGCGCTCGCCCTTCAGCGGGAGGCCGGGAGCACGAGTAAGGCCCCGAGGTGGGCGATGGCCTACAAGTTCGCCGCCGAGCGCGCGGAGACGAAGCTGCTCTCGATCTCGGTGCAGGTGGGCCGGACCGGGGTCCTCACCCCCGTCGCCGAGCTTGAGCCCGTGGTCCTAGCGGGCACCACGGTGGCGCGCGCGACCCTCCACAACAGGGACGAGATCGCGCGCAAGGACATAAGGGTGGGCGACTACGTCTTCGTGGAGAAGGCCGGCGAGGTGATTCCCGCGGTGGTCGGAGTCGACACCGCGCGCCGGACACCGGAATGCGTCGCCTTCAAGTTTCCCACCCGCTGCCCGTCCTGCGGTACGGCCGTTGTCCAGGCCGAGGGTGAGGTGGCGCTGCGCTGCCCCAACTACGAATGCCCGGTTCAGGTCAGGCGGCGGGTGCGCCATTTCGCGTCCAAGGCCTGCGTGGACATTGACGGCCTCGGCGAGGCCATGGTCGACGTCGTCGTCGAAAAGGGCTGGGTGCGCAGCGTGGCCGACATATACCGCCTGAAGCGCGCTGACCTCCTCGGGCTGGGCAAGAGCGTTGAGAAGTCGACGGACAATCTCCTGGCCGCGATCGAGGCAAGCAAGGGCGCGGAGCTCTGGCGCTTCATCCACGGCCTCGGGATTGCGCATATCGGGGCCGCTGTCGCCAAGGACCTGGCGTCCCGGTTTGCGAGCCTCGAGGCGCTCTCGGAGTCGAAGTTCGACGACTACATCGGCAAGGGCAAGGAGAGCCTCATCCCCGGCATCGGAAGGACAATGGCCGAAGCGATCGTCGATCATTTCAACCAGCCCATCAACAGGACGCTGGTGAGGGACCTTAGCCGGGCCGGCGTGTCGCCGAAGGCGCCTGTCGCCAGGGTGCCGGGCAAGGGTCCTCTCCTGGGCAAGACCTTCGTCCTCACGGGCACCCTCCCGTCGATGACCCGGGACGAGGCCTCCGCAAAGATCGAGGCCTCGGGGGGCAAGGTCGCCTCCAGCGTGAGCAAGAAGACGAGCTACGTCCTCGCAGGCTCAGACGCGGGCTCGAAGCTCGATAAGGCAAAGAGCCTCGGGGTGGCCGTGATAAGCGAATCCGACCTGCGCTCCCTGCTCGGGGGCCCCTGATACCGAGGCCTCAGATGTGCTGGAGCGCCTGGGAAAGCTCCTGCATGAAGGCCTGGGCGTCGGCGGGCGAGGGGCGGTAGCCCGGCTTGCTCACCTCGGTGATGCCGGGCCTGCCCTGGAGGTCCACCATCCACCTGCCTGTGACGCCGTCCGGGAATGTCACTGTGCCGCTGGCCATGGCGTTCGGATGGAGGCTCACCTTGTCGACACTGACCGCGACGCCTCCCGCGGGGGCGGCCTCGTCGTCCTCGCCCTTTGCGAGGCCGAGCTTCTCCTTCGCCTTGTCGATCAAGCCTTTCTTCTCGGGAGAGGGGGTCGCCGGCGAGCCCTTGCTGACGTCGCTGGCGTCCGCCTTGGGCGCCGGGTCCTTGAGCTCAAGGTTGAGGTCATCCACGAGGAACCTGACGTCCATGTAGGTCATGGAGACCTTGAACTGGTCTGCCAGCTTCTTCTGGACGGTGTAGAGGTTGTCCCCGGTGGCCACCCACTCGGACACGGATTTTTTCTGCTCGGGCGTGAGAGTCATCAATTGGCCCACACCCAAGTCTAATTGCCCCAACAACTCAAGCCGGTGCGACAATCAGCGCGACAGCTGGGTCTTCAGGAACTCAATGCTCCCCCGCATCGTCGCATCCTGCTCCATCATGTTGTCCACGGCCTTGCAGGCGTGGATGACGGTGCCGTGATCGCGGCCGCCAAAGGCGTCGCCGATCTCCTGCAGGGAGTGCTTGGTCAGCGTGCGGGCGAGGTACATGGCGGCCTGGCGCGGGATGGCGATGTTGTTCGGCCGCCTCTTGCTCGTCATGTCGCTGTGGCGGATCTGGAAATGGTCCGCGACGCGCTTTTGTATCGTCTCGATGGTCAGGATGCTCTGCGCCTGCTCTACCAGCATGTCGTGCAGCAGCCGCTCTGTCGTGGCGAGGTCGAGCGGCTTGTTGCTGAGCGCGCTGTAGCTTGCCACCTTGATCATCGCGCCCTCGAGCCTGCGGATGTTCTTCGTGATGTTCTGGGCGATGAAGGTGATGATCGGCTCCGGCAGGCCGCATTTCAGGGTCGCGGCCTTCGTGCGCAGGATCGCGATGCGGGTCTCGAGGTCCGGCGCCTGGATGTCGGCGGGTAGCCCCCACTCGAACCGGGAGACGAGGCGCGCCTCGAGCTTCTGGATCTCGCTCGCCCGCCGGTCGCTTGAGAGCACGATCTGCTTTCCGGACTCAAACAGGTCGTTGAAGGTGTGGAAGAACTCCTCCTGGATCCGCTCCTTGCCCGCGAGGAACTGCACGTCGTCCAGGAGCATCACGTCGGCGTGCCGGTAGCGCTGGCGGAACTTCACCATCCCGTTCTCCTGCAGGGCCTGAATGAAGTCGTTCGTGAACTTCTCCGTCGAAAGGTAGGCGACCCGCGCCTCCGGGTTGTTCTTGAGGATGGCATGCCCGATCGCGTGCATCAGGTGGGTCTTCCCGAGGCCGGTGTCCCCGTAGATGAAAAGCGGGTTGTAGGCCTGCGCCGGCGCCTGGGCCACCGCGAGCGCGGCGGCGTGCGCCATCTGGTTGTTGGAGCCGACGACGAACGTCTCGAAGGTGTTGCGGATGTTGAGCGTGCCGGGCGCGGGCCCCCTGTCGTCCCCGCGGGCCGTCCTGCGCACGCCGGCGGCCTTGGGGCGCCCCGCCGGGGCCGCCGCCTCGGAAGCCCGGTGGTTTCCCATGCCGCGCGACCCGCCGTCCGTCTTCTGGAGGTTGACACTGACCGCCCTGCCGGCCGTGAGGCGCAGGCGCTGGGAAATCAGGTCCAGATAGTTGTCGTGGATCCAGATGGCTGCGAAATCGTTGGGTACGCCAAGCGTGATCGCGTCCTCGGATGTCTCGAGGCAAACGACGGGCTCGAACCACATCTGGAACACGTCTTCGGGAAACAGCGACTTGAAGTCACATTTCACCGTTTCCCACAGGTTATGTGGCAGGGACAAAGGGGGCATGGGCGGGCAGAAAGTCAGGTCTTATTCACATTGGCCTGCCCGGGGTGCTTTGGCACGTCCTATGAGCCGCCTGAGGGTCCGTCAGCTGCGACAAAATTTGACTCCTGGCCAACGGCGTTGGGGTGGGGGTAATGAAATTGTGTAAGAATTTGATGACCAGGTAGTACTATCGTATATCGCTGCGCGGCCCATTGGGGGCGGCATTAGTGGCGTGGCAAAGAACGGCGGGGAGGCAGAAACGCTAGAACAGAGGCGCAGTAACTGTGAACGCGAAAACCATTACAAGGTCAACTTTCTGACAAGTTGTTCACAGGGCAGCTGGGCATAACTTTTTTCGCTTTTTTCATTGCATCCGTCACACAAAGTTAGGTGCCAAAAACTACCCCCTTGCGGCACGTAATCCCCCCGATGTTACATCGCCCTGAATCAGGCTATCATAGCCCGAGTGCAGGTTACAGGCAGGTTACACGGCCATGACGGTGCGTGAACTTTTTCGATACACTTCCGGCCCGTGATCACGCATGGGCGGGTTCCGGCTCGGCCCATTTTTTGTGCTCTTTAATGAGCGCAATCAATCGCGCGTCGGCCTCGGATTGCGGGATGTTGTACTGCACGCACTGCTTCCCGACGTAGAGGTTGATCTTGCCCGGTGCGCCGCCCACGTATCCGAAGTCGGCGTCGGCCATTTCACCGGGCCCGTTGACGATGCATCCCATGATGGCGATCTTCACTCCCTTCAGGTGAGCGGTCTGCGTGCGGATGCGCTGCGTTGTCGTCTGAAGGTCGAAGAGCGTCCGGCCGCAGCTCGGGCAGGCGACGAATTCCGCCTTTGAGATTCTCGCGCCCGCACCCTGCAGGACATTGTAGGAGAGCCGCGCTGCCCGCGAGGGATCCGATTCCGTCTCTATGCTCACGAGGTCGCCGACCCCGTCACAGAGGAGGCTTCCCGTGAGAAAGCTCGCCTCCAGGAGGCGCGAGAGAAACGTGTTGTCGCCGCGCACCGACGTGCCGGGCGTGTTGCGGATCCATACGGGGGCGCGGCTTCCTGATCCGCGGAGCACTTCGACGATCCTGCGATACGCGCCGACCGGATGATCCGCGGCTCCGGCTCCGGCGCCCGAACACGTGGCGATGATCCGGTCGTCGCCAAGGGACCTCAGCGACCCGGAGAGCTGGGCAAAGTCGGCGGGCGACGCGTCCACGACCAGGAAATGCCCCGTCCTTCTCGCGAGGCCGGCCCAATGGGCCAGGCCTTCCCCTTCGCCGCCGCCGAATCGCCGAAGGAGCCCTATGCGGGCCCCTGGCGCGCCAAGGAGCGCCTCGAGCTCTGCCTGTGCCACTCCGGCGGCGAGCTCAAGCACGATGAAGCCGACCGCCGAGGCCTCGCCCGAAAGGCTGCGCCGAAGCGTCTCAATATCTGTGGACCCCCCGATGGGAACGAGGAGCCCCTCGGCCGGGGTGTCCTTGAGCCGCGGCGACGCCAGCTCCTTCAGGGCGGCGGACGCCTGGTCGGCGCCCGAGATCCTGACGATGACGCGCGGCGGCTGCTCCGGCCCGACGGCAACCGCCGGGCCGAGCTGCAGGGAAGTCGTCTCGCGGCGCTCGAAGTGAAAGGGATCGATCGAATCCGCCTCCGGGCCCGCGGAGGAAGCGCCGCGCCACAGGTGCATGGCCTTGTCGGCGATGGCCTTGGCCACCGGGATCTCATAAACGCTGTCCTCGGTCAAGGAGACGCGGATCGTGTCGCCAAGGCCGTCGAGAAGCAGCGAGCCGATCCCTATGGCGCCCTTTATCCTGCCGTCCTCCCCGTCGCCCGCCTCGGTGACGCCGAGATGGAGGGGGTAGTGCATGTCCTCGGCGTTCATCCGCTCCACGAGGAGCCGGTAGGCCTCGATCATGACCTTCGGATTGGACGACTTCATCGAGAGGATGATCTCCCGGTAGCCGTGCGACTCGGCGATCCTCAGGAATTCGAGCGCGCTCTCGACCATCCCAAGCGGCGTGTCGCCATACCGGTTCATGATGCGGTCGCTCAACGAGCCGTGGTTGGTGCCGATCCGCATCGAACGCCCGAGCTCCTTGCTCCGCTTGACCAGGGGCGAAAAAGCCTCGTGGAGCCTCTGGAGCTCCCTGCCGTAATCCGCGTCGCTATAGTCCCGAACGGCGAACCTCTTCTTGTCCGCATAATTGCCCGGGTTGACCCGGACCTTCTCGACGTGCTCGACCGCCTCCATCGCCGCCTGGGGAAGGAAATGGATGTCCGCGACGATCGGAACGGCGCCCCATCCCGCGGCGGAAAGGCCGGCACGGATGTCCTTCAGGCAGCGGGCAGCCTGGACATTTGGGGCCGTCACCCGGACGATCTCGCATCCGACCTCTGCGAGGGCGACGGACTGGCGCACGGTGGCCGCGACATCCTGCGTGTCGCTTGTGGTCATCGACTGGATCCGGATTGGATTCGATCCGCCGACGGCCACGCCGCCGACGGCGACCTCGCGCGTCTTGCGGCGGACGGTGTGGAAACGGGAGGCGCAGTAGGCCATGTCGGGGGAATCAGGGTTTCGGAGCGGCCGGGGCGGCCGCCTGCGGGCGGCTGTCCTCGGAATCGCGGCTCCAGCGGCGCACGTCGAAAAAGCTGATGTAGACCACCATCGAAAGGATGAGTACCATGAACAGGCTTTGCGCGGTCACGACAAAATTGACCGGAAGCGCCCTTCCCCGGAGCCGGCCGATGGTCGCGAACAGCATGTGCCCACCGTCAAGGACGGGGACAGGAAGGAGGTTCAGGATGGCCAGGTTGACGTTGATGAAGATCGTGAACCTCAATACGGCCAGGAGGCCCGCCTCCGCCGCCGCATGGAAGATGTGAACGATGCCGACCGGCCCCGAAACCTTCGAGAGCCCGATGTCGGAGCGGGGGTCGACGAGAGCCCAGACCGTCCGGATCACCAGCATGAATGGCTGCGCGATCTGTTCGAAGGGCGTGGGGTGGGCGATGTGGTAGCCGGCTGAATACTCGATCTGGCCCAGGGGCAGCGCGGCCGTGCGCGCCGGAACGAGCAGGTCGAGATGCTTTCCCCCGCGCACTACATCCAGGTGGGCGGGTCTCGACGGTTCGAGCGCGGCCAGGTCCTCGAGCGCGCTCCCGCTCATGACGGCGGTGCCGTCGAGGGCCACGATCCGGTCGCCGGTCAGTAGGCCGGCCCTCGCCGCGGCGGAATTCGGCTCCACCGAGTGCACGTTCATCTCGTAGCCTTGGCCTATGCCGACGTGGCGCACCTTGTCGTCGCCGGAGAGCAGCGGGTGAAGCGTGATATCGACCGTCTTGCCGGCCCGCTCGACCGTGAAGACGGCGCTGCGCTTGCCGTCCGGGTCGTGGCCGGAGCTCATCACGAGGGTTTCGTTGAGCTCGGCCCAGTCCGAGATGGGATGCCCGTCGATCGCCCTGACCCTGTCGCCGACGCGAAGGCCGGCCTCCATCGCGGGACTCGGCACCTTGCTCATGTCGGGCAGGTCTATCGTGGGCTGGATGTATCCAATCAGCGTGCTGTTGGCGTCGTCATTCTCGGGCACGCCCACGCGCCAGACGATGCAGGCGAGCAGGAACGCGAACAGCACGTTGAACGTGGCGCCCGCGACGTACACGGTCATCTTCGTGGCATACGAAACCGGGGGCAACTCGGCGGCGTCCACGCGGCTCTCGCCCTCAAGCGGGCCCAGGTCCGCGATCTGCGGCAGGAGGACATAGCCGCCCAGTGGGAACCATGCGACCTGATACCGGGTCCCGTCGGCGGCCTTCCACGAGAAGATCGGCGGCCCGAATCCGATCGAGAATACCTCGACGTGGACGCCCCGCGCCCGGGCGGCCAGGTAATGGCCGAGCTCGTGAACGAATATCGAGCCGCCAAAGAACAGGACGATCAGGAAAGTCGCCCAGGCGTTGTTGGCGATGGTGTGGAAAAGGTCCGTGGACAATTGGATCGTAATAGGTTAACCAGGAATCACTTAAAACCGGCGACATCCAGCTCTGAGCCCCGCCTCGCCTCGCTGTCGGCCCCGAGGACGCTGTCGACATCGGCGGGTTCAAAATTGGCTGTCCGGTCGAGAGCTTGGCTGACGATCCTCGGAATCGCAAGAAATGGAATCCTGCCGCTGAGAAAGGCTTCCACCGACACCTCATTTGCCGCGTTGAAGACGGCGGGGGCGACGCCGCCGGCCTTCATGGACTCCTTCGCAAGGCGGAACATGGGGTATCGGTTCTCGTCGACGGGCCTGAAGTCGAGCTGGACAAGGCGTGTGAGGTCGATCGGCGGATCCACGCCCTCCAACCTGTCGGGATAGAGGAGCGCGTGCTGGATCGGGAACGTCATCGACGACGGGGACAATTGCGCGAGCATGGCGCCGTCATGGAATTCGACGAGGCAATGGACGAGGCTCTGCGGGTGCATCACCGCGGTGCACTGTTCCGGGCGCAGCCCGAAGAGCCACTGCGCCTCCATGAGCTCAAGGCCCTTGTTGGCGAGCGTGGCGCAGTCCACGGTGATCTTCGGGCCCATGGCCCAGTTGGGATGCTTGAGGGCGTCGGCGGGCGTGGCCTCGGCAAGCCGTTCCAGCGGCCAGTCCCTGAAGGCGCCTCCGCTCGCCGTGAGCACGATGCGCCTGACGCCCGCGCTCGGGTGGCCCTCGACGCACTGGAAGACGGCATTGTGCTCGCTGTCGACTGGGAGGATCCGCGTCCCCGAGCGCCTGACCGCCTCTATCACGAACTTGCCGGCGAGAACGAGGATCTCCTTTGAGGCGAGGGCCACGTTCTTTCCCGCGGCGATGGCGGCCATTGCCGGCTGGAGTCCGGCGGTTCCGACCACCGCGACGAGGACCACGTTCGCCTCGGCGAGCGACGCGATTTCCGAAAGCCCTTGCGGGCCCTGCAGGAGGCGCGTTCCCATGGGAAACGCGCCGGACTGCTTGGCCTCGGCAAACGCGGCCGCATCGTAGATTGCCGCATCCCTGACCGAGTGTTCCCGGGCGATCTCCGCGAGCCGGCGCCAGTCGGACCTCGCCGCGATTCCGATGAGGCTGAGCCGGTTCCTGTGGGCGGAAATGACGCGCAGCGCGTTCCGCCCGATGGAGCCGGTGGCGCCCAGCAGGACGACGCCCCTGCGGGTGCCGAAGGGCGGGGATGGGGACGGGAATTCAGGCATCTTCGCAGGGGAATGCACGGAGCCTAGGCCAGGTGCTCAAGGAGAAAGTAGGCCACCGGCGCCGCGAGGATCAGGCTGTCGCTCAGGTCGAAAATCCCGCCAATCCCCGGGACGCCGCCGCCCGAGTCCTTCAGGGCGGCCCTGCGCTTGATCACGGACTCCACGAGGTCCGACACGATGGCGACGGCGGCCAGCGGCGCGGCGAGGAGGGCCGCGCGGAGCGGGGTCATCGCGGCGGGCAGGACACTGCGCCCGAGCCACGCGACAAGGGCCCCGATGCCCATGGAGACGACCACCCCTCCGACGGCGCCCTCCCAAGTCTTCTTGGGGCTCGTCAGGGGCGCCATCGGGTGGCGCCCGATGGCCAGCCCGGTGAGGAGGGCTCCGACGTCGCAGAACTTGGCCACGGCCACGACCCACAGGCAGAGGACGAGCCGGCCCTCGGGCGCAATCGTGTCGCCGGACTGCGGGGTCACGAGGCGCACGAGGTACTGCAGCAGGAGGGAAACGTACACGAGGCCGAAAAGCGTCGACGACAGCGCCTCGACCCGCTTCTCCGGCGCCCTCTCGAGGAGCATCCGGATCGAGAACACGACGGCCGCGAGGGCCACGAGCGGGTGGGACGCGATCCCGTAGCGGGCCTGCGTCCACGGGGCCAGCGTTATCAGCCCGCCGAAAAGCAGGCCGAGTCCGGAGAAGGGCGCGTTGCCCGCGGCGGCCATCAGCGTGTAGAGCTCGCGGAGCGTCAGGACCGAGATCCCCACGATGACCACTATTGCGCCGTTCGTCCTGAAGTACCAGAGTGCCGCGAGGACGAGGAGCCAGAGGACGACGGTGCTTGTGATGCGCTTTGCCACGGGATAGCGGGCGCTATTTGGCCACCGCGGCTGGCTTGAGCTGCTCGCTGGTCAACCCGTAGCGTCGCTCGCGCCGCGCGTAGTCCGAGATCGCCGCCGCAAGGTCGTCCTTCGAGAAGTCGGGCCAGAGGACTGGTGTGAAATGGAACTCGGCATAGGCCGCCTGCAGGAGGAGGAAGTTGCTCGTGCGCGTCTCCCCCGACGTGCGGATCACAAGGTCGGGGTCGGGCATGCCCGCCGTGTACAGGTACTTTGAGAATGTCTCCCACGAGGCGTCGCTCGCCTTCTCGCGCCCGGCGGCCACGGCGGCGGCGAAGGCGCGAGACGCGTCGACGACCTCGTTGCGCGAGCCGTAATTGAGCGCGAGGACCAGCGTGTAATCCGAGAAGTCCCTCGTCTTCTCGACCGTCTCCGCGAGCTGGCGCTGCACGCCCGCCGGCAGGCCGCTGGTCCGCCCGATCGTCTTGAGCCGCACCTTGTCCCGCACGAACGTCGACAGCTCCTTCTTGAGGTACAATTCAAGGAGCGACATGAGCGCGCCCACCTCGTCCTTGGGCCGGTTCCAGTTCTCCGCCGAGAACGCATAGAGCGTCAGCATCTTGACGCCCAGGTCCCGCGCGGCGTAGGTCGTGGTCCTCACGGCCTCGACCCCGCGCCGGTGGCCCTCGATGCGGGGCAGGCCCCGCTGCTTGGCCCAGCGCCCGTTGCCATCCATGATGATGGCGACATACCGGGGGATATTCGCCCTTCCTGAGGGGCCTTGGCTGGCGTGGGACATGCGGATTTCGCTAGGTTAGGTCCCTGCCGCCGGATTTGACAAGGGGGAAGGGCAGGCGAGAATCCCAACCCTCCATGAGAGTCGCATTCATAAGCGGCACAAGCATCGTCAATTCCACGCTATTTTCCTCCTGGGAGGTGCGCAAGGCCGATACCCCCTATGGCGAGGTCGCCTACAAGGCGCGCGGGGACCATGCGCTGATCAACCGCCACGGCTACGGCTTTCCCCTGCCGCCCCATTCGATCAACTACCGCGCCAACATCCGCGCCCTGGCCGACCTGGGCTTCGGGGACATCGTGTCCCTGAACTCCGTGGGCTCGCTCAAGCCGTCCCTGCCGCCGGGCTCGATCGTCTCGTGCTCGGACTACGTCTGCCTCCAGCAGGGCCCGGCCACCTTCTTCGACACGGAGCTGAAGGGCGGCGCACCCGCGATCGCGAACAACCTTATCCCGATGCTTGTCGCCAAGCTCGCCCCCGAATTCGTCATCCCCACCGGCAAGGTCTACGTCCAGATGCGGGGCCCGCGCTTCGAGACCAAGGCCGAGATCCGGGTCGTGAGCGCCTGGGGCGACGTCATCGGTATGACGGCGGCCCACGAGGCGGACCTGTGCAGCGAGGCCGGCCTCCACTACAACAGCCTCGCCGTGATCGACAACTACGCGAACGGGCTGGAGGGCACCGAGATCGACTTCGCGCGCTTCAAAGATCTTGTGAAAACGAACCAGGAGCGGGTGAACAGGCTTTTCACGAGGATGCTGGAAGTGCTATCATAGGGCACTTCCTCGAAGAACCATGAGCGAATTCCTACAGTCGGACCGGATAGCGAACGCAAAGGGCGCGCTCGACCGCCTCAGGGCCAACATGCGCCAGGCGATCCTGGGCAAGGACGACGTGATCGAGCAGCTGCTCATCTGCCTCGCCGCCGGCGGCCACCTCCTGATCGAGGATCTTCCCGGCGTCGGCAAGACCACGCTCGCGTACGCCCTGGCGCGCTCAACCGACTGCATGTTCTCGAGGATCCAGTTCACGAGCGACCTGCTTCCCTCGGACGTCACTGGGGTCGCGATCTACGACGAGTCGACGAGGGATTTCGTCTTCAAGCCCGGCCCGGTGTTCGCGAACATCGTCCTGGCGGACGAGATCAACCGCGCCCCGCCGAAGACACAGTCCGCGCTGCTCGAGGTCATGGACCGCGCCAAGGTCACGGTCGACGGCGAGTCCCATTCCGTGGGATCGCCCTTCATGGTCTTCGCGACCCAGAACCCCGTGGACTACGAGGGGACGTTCCCGCTTCCCGAAAGCCAGATGGACCGGTTCCTGATGCGCCTCAGAATGGGCTACCCCCAGCACGCCGACGAGATCGAGATACTGCGGACGTCGAGGGGCGGCTACGACTCCATTTCGCTCAACGCGGTGGCCACGCGCGCCGACGTCGCGGGCATCCAGGCGCTCGTGCCCCAGGTGTTCGTCGAGGACAGCATCCTCGACTTCATTCTCAGGATCGTCGCGGCGACGCGCACGGAGGTCGAGTTCCGTGCCGGAGCCAGCGTCCGCGGGGGCCTGGCCCTGCGCACGGCGGCCCAGGCCCGCGCCCTCGTCAACGGGCGCGACTTCGTCCTGCCGGACGACGTGACCGAGCTCGTCCCGACGGTTCTCGCGCACAGGCTCGCGCTCTCCCGGCAGACGGGCGACGCCCTTGAGGAACGCCGGTCCGTGGGCGTGCACCTCAGGCGGATCCTCTCGGCGCTGCCGCATCCGGTGTGAGCGCCGAGCCCGGGAGCCTCGTGCGCCATTTCTGGCGCCGCATCCTGTGGAACCTTGTCTGGCCGCGGCGCTACGAGAGGATACAGCCCACGATCTCGGGCGTCGTCCTGATCGGCCTCTCGTTCGGCATAGGCACGGCGGCCTACAACTCGGCGAGCAACATTCTCTTCATCGCGCTCGCGCTCCTGCTGTCCTGCCTGGTCCTGAGCGGCGTCCTCGCGTGGCTCAACCTCCGCGGGCTCGAGTGGAAGCTTGATGTCGAGCCGCCGCTGCGCGCCGGGCAGAGGGCGGAAGTGGGGCTCCTCCTGAGGAACGGCAAGGCGTTCATGCCGACCTACGCGCTTTGGTTCGACTTCGCCGCGCGCTCGGTCGACCGCGGCGCGCCCGCGCGCCCGGAGTCGACGATCACGGCGAAGGGAATCGACATCCGGGCGGCCCTCAGGAAGGTTGATGAGTCCGCGGCCGCCGGCACGGTCTACATGCGCACGCGCCTGGAGCCGGGCGGCGCGTCGAGGCTCGAGTGGACGTTCACGCCGGCCAGGAGGGGCGTCCTGACGATCGAGCTCCGCGGCGTCGGCTCGCTCTTTCCCTTCGGTTTCCTGAGGAAGTTCGCGGGCACGGAGCTGCGCAGGGAGATTCCCGTATGGCCCGCGCCGGTGGAGTACCGCCGGTTTGCCGGGGCTATGCCCCGGCGCCAGGGGGGCGAGCTCAGCCAGGCGCGCGCCGGGAACGAGGGGGAGATGATCGCCCTGCGCCAATACGAGTCCGGCGACTCGCACCGGCTGATCCACTGGAAGGCGAGCGCCCGCTCGCGCGAGCTCCTCATCCGGCAGTTCTCGTCCCAGAACTCTGACGCCTGCTCGATCTGGCTGCGCACGGACGACGCGGTGTGGACGAGGCCGGAGCAGTTCGAGCTCCTGATGAGCTTCGCGGCGACGCTCGCCCAGGACCTCTTCCGCGCCGGGCGGCTCCGGTCGGCCGCGATAGACAGCGGGCGCCACTTCGCGACAAAGAGGGTCGCGGACCTGGACGCGTTCCTCGACCGGCTCGCCGAGGCGCAGCCGAAGGGCGCCCCGCTCGACCCGCCCGCGGCCGCGCCGCATCCCGCGCACCCGCGCTCAAACCTCATCACCTTCGAGCCCGACGGCACCCGCGGCATCGCGGCCTTCATCAATGGAAACAAGATCGCAGCGACTTAGCCTCGACGAGCTCCACCTGCTGAGGTGGCTCCTCGGCGGCCTGCTCATGCTCATGTCGATAGCGACGGTGTTCTACCTCGACATCGACTCCGGCGTGCTGGCCGCGGTGGCGACCGCCGGGGTCCTCTTCGCGCTGGTGAGGCCGGCGAGCCCCGCGCGTGTCCCCATTCTTGCGCACCGGCTCGCCTTCCCCGCGATCGCGGCCTTCTTCGCGGGGGACCTCTGGTACACGGGGCAGCTCCTGCCGGCCATTGTCAGGCTGGACCTGCTGCTGCTCCTCTACCGCGGGATCAGCCACCGTGCCCGCCGCGACGACATGCAGATCGTGGTCCTCGGCCTTTTCCTGATCGTTGTCGCCGGGGTCCTCACCGTGTCGCTCCTCTTCGCCGCGCAGATCCTGCTGTTCACGGCGTGCGCGCTGGGTCTCATGATGGTGGTCACGATCGCTGCAGCGGCGGAGGGCGGCCAGGCCCCGGTGCTCGCCCCCCGCGGCGTGGCGCCCCCGTGGGCGCAGCACGCGAGCTGGCGCCGCCTCTTCAGAAGGCTGCGGGAGGTCTCCGACTGGCGGCTCCTGGCTTCGGGTGGCGCGCTCTTCCTGGGTGTTGTCGCGGTCTCGGGGTTCCTCTTCATGGCGATCCCGCGCTTCCAGCTCGAGAACAGCCTCTTCCTCGAGCGCTTCGTCGTGAAGAAGGCGATGACGGGCTTCAACGACACGATCAAGTTCGGCGACATCACCGACATCACGCAGGACGACAGCATCGCGTTTGACGTGGACCTTTCCGATCCGAGCCAGGCGCCCGCGATCCCGTACTGGAGGATGGTCGTCCTCGACGAATACAAGAACGGGGGGTTCAAGCTCTCGTCGAACCTCAGGGGGGCCTTCGACCGGGAGCGCACGTCGGCGAATGTCTATTCGCAGCACGGCGGCCCGTCGGGTTCGCCGACCTGGACCTTTTACGTGGAGTCGGGCGTGAGCCGCTACCTTCCCGTCCTCGGGAATTTCTGGGCGCTTCGTTTCCGCGAGGCCCAGAACT
>Ga0302326_10016087_pt1 | contig 15679 bp, 14 predicted proteins | sample Palsa_T0_3_FD_202264 | JGI IMG/M metagenome (GOLD analysis project Ga0302326, IMG submission 202264) | Peat permafrost microbial communities from Stordalen Mire near Abisko, Sweden - Palsa_T0_3 | ecosystem: Environmental > Terrestrial > Soil > Palsa > Peat permafrost | place: Sweden: Abisko...
AAGGCGCTGTACGAGTGGAACTACAAGAAGCAGCTGCTGCGGATCCAGGCCGACAACGGGCGCTCCTGGGGCGAGACCGAGGCGAACATCTTCACCGCGGACTTCCTGCTCGAGCGCCCGCTGCTGGCGGCCATCCGGGCGACCGACCCGGTCGTGCTGCTGATCGACGAGGTCGACCGGGTGGAGGTGGAGACCGAGGCCCTGTTCCTCGAGGTGCTGTCGGACTTCCAGGTCTCCATCCCCGAGCTGGGTACCCTGACCGCGCGGCAGGCGCCGCTCGTTTTCCTCACCTCGAACGCCACCAGGGAGCTCTCCGACGCGCTCAAGCGCCGCTGCCTCTACCTGCACCTGGACTATCCCGACCCGGACCGGGAGAAGCAGATCATCGAGATGCGCGTGCCGGAGCTCAGCGCGGCGCTCGCCGCCCAGGCGGCCCGCATCGTGCACGCGCTGCGCTCGCTCGACCTGCGCAAGCCGCCGAGCATCTCCGAGAGCATCGACTGGGCCCGCAGCCTGGTGCTGCTCGGCGTGGCCGAGCTCGACCCGGCCGCCATCAGCCGCACTCTCCCGGTGCTGGTCAAGAACCACCACGACCTTGAGCGGGCCGGCGCCGAGCTCGGCGTCGGCGGGTCCGCCCGTAAGGAGTCCCCGGCATGAGCGCCTTGACACCGGCCCAGCTCACCGACCAGGTCCTGGCGGCCTACGGCGGCACGCCCGACCCCCGGCTGCGCGAGATCCTCGGCGCCCTGATCTCCCACCTGCACGCCTTCGCCGCGGAGACCAGGCTGACGTCCGCCGAGTGGCTGGCCGGGCTGGAGTTCCTCACCGCCACCGGGCAGAAATGCGACGCCGAGCGGCAGGAGTTCATCCTGCTCTCCGACGTTCTCGGCCTTTCCTCGCTCGTCGACCTGGTCAACGCGGCGGACGACGCCACGGACTCGACGGTGCTCGGGCCCTTCTACCTTCCCGGCGCGCCCGCGCGGGCGATGGGCACGCACATCGGGCGCCCGGAGGACGGCAGTCCCACCCTGGTCCGCGGCCGGGTCACCGATCCGGGCGGCGAGCCGCTGGCCGGGGCCACCCTCGACATCTGGCAAGCCAGCGGCAACGGGCTGTACGACATCCAGGATCCCGGCCAGCCGCCGTTCAACCTGCGCGGCGTGTTCGTCACGGGACCGGACGGCCGGTACGAGTTCCGCACGGCGCGGCCGGTCAGCTATCCGGTGCCCACCGACGGGCCGGTCGGCGACCTGCTGCGCGGCGCTGGCCGGCACTGCTGGCGGGCTGCGCACATCCACGCCATCGTGTCCGCCGCGGGGCGCCGGCCGGTGACCACGCACATCTTCGACGCCGAGAACCCGTACCTGGACAGCGACACCGTCTTCGGCGTCAAGGACTCGCTCGTCCGGCCGTTCCGGCCAGCCGGGCCGGAGGATCCGCCGGACGTCGAGTACGTCGCCGACATGGACTTCGCGCTGGCCGCTGCCCAGCCGATCAGCTGATCCAGGCCGAGCGTGCCATGACGTTCGCCGCCACCCGGACGGCGATTTCCCTGACAGGCCCGCCGAGCAGCATGGCGGCGTTCCGTAGCTGGTTCTGCCGGACGGGGTCCGCCTCGAGCTTGGCGGCCTCGCCGAATGCCACGGCAAGCCGGTCGATCAGGCTCGCGGGCGCCGGCCACTGGCCGACCTCTTCACGGGCCGCGGGCGTCACCTTGAGCACGTACCAGAATCGGGGGTCTCCCCCGGTCATCGTCTTGCGGAAGTCGACGTAGGTCGGGTCCATCGCGTCCAGCGAGCGGGCAACCTCCGCCAGTTCCAGACCGGTTCGTTCGGCGATGTCGCTGACCGTGACCATATAGCTTTCCTCGAGCAGCGCCACGGTCGCGGTGAGGACCGGGAGTTCCCGTGCTCCCCACGTGTCTTCCAATGCTTTCCTGCCTTACCGTCTCGGACTGCAGCACAAGCGCCGTCGCTGCGGTCAGAACCTCTGGACCACGTCCCGTTGCCGCCCCTGCCGCTCGGCCGTGCTTCTCTAGTCTTGCCTGGACCAGCTGCGGCTGCACCACTAAGCGCGTATTTGCGCAGGATACCTGCTGGTCCGCGGGCGGCTCCAGGTTGATTCAGCAACTCGCTTGGCAGCGCTCTGGCTCGCCGCGGGAGGCCGGGCCTAGCTCAACTGGCGCCGCCGGCCGTACGGGCCAGGATCGGGACGCCGCGGCCGGTCACTAGGTCAGCCCGCCGGGTAGTGGCGGAAGCCGCAGCGCCGGTGCGGTACTCGAGATCGTCTGGGTGCGCCACGAGGCCCGGTCGCGTTCTTCAGCCAGCGGCTCCGTCGTCTCCTCGGCCAGCAGGCGGCCGCCCTGCCTTCCTCGGCCAGGCGAAGCCGTCGCCGACGATGGCCGCGAGCCCGAGATACGCCTCGGCTGCCGCCCGGCTCAGCTGATCGAGCTCCACCTCGGCCCCCTCTTCCAGGTGCGCGTCGTAGGGGATCCTGGTCACCGCCCGGCATCGGGCCGCGAAGTGCTGCTCAAGGCGATCCAGGTCCACCGTGCTCCTGCTGCTCGGGCGCACGATCGAGAGCACGACGACGGCGCCCTGCACCAGATCCCCGTAGCCGTGCGCGGCAAGCCAGTCGAGCGTGGCGCTTGCGCTCCGCGCGCCGTCCACCGATGGCGAGCTGACCAGCACGATCTGGTCCGCGAAGCGCAGGACTCCAGCCATCGCCGAGTGCAGCAAGCCGGTTCCGCAGTCGGTCAGGCAGATGGAGTAGTAGTGCTCGAGAACCCTGGAGACCTCGGCGTAGTCATCCTCGCCGAAGGCGACGGAGACGGTCGGGTCGCGGTCCGAGGCCAGCACCTCAAGCCTGCTCGGCGCCTGCGAGGTGAACGCCCGGACGTCCGCGTACCGCTCGATCTGGCCGCGCTCCTTCAGCAGGTCGCGGACAGTTGCCGCCGTCTCGAGCCTGACTTTGTCCGACAGCGTGCCGCGGTCGGGGTTGGCGTCCACCGCGATGACCCGATCGCCCCGCAGCGACGCGAGCGTGGCGCCGAGACCGATGGTGGTGGTGGTCTTGCCCACGCCGCCTTTCAGGCTCAGCACCGCGACCCGGTGATGGCCGCCCGCCACCGGCGTGCGGATCCGGCTGATCATGTCCCTGCGGCGCAACTCCGCCGCTGACTCGGGTGCCCGCAGCAGCCCTGCGCTGGCGCGGTACAGGATCCTGCGCCAGCCCGACGACGGCGCCCGCCGCCTGGCCGGCAGCAAGAACTCCGGCGTCAGGCTCTCGGTCGACTCAACTCCTGCATCCCGAACAGCCGCGCCACCTTGGCTGGCCGCCGCACCTTGGCCGGCTGCACCTTGGCTGGCCGCCGCGCCGCCGGGCCGGCTGTACCCGCGCGTTGACCGACGCGCCGCAGCATGCGAGCCATGCGGCGCTGCCGTCCCTGGCGCGGCTGGCGTCCCTGGCGCGGCTGGCGTCCCCGGCGCGGCCCACGTCCACGACGCGGCCGACGGTTCTGGCGTGACTGACGGTTCTGGCTGGGCTGACGGTTCTGGCGTGACTGACGGCTCTGGCTGGGCAGGCGGTCCCGGCGGGTCAAGCAGATCACGCGAGCCGTAGGGATCGGGCGAGAAATATGGCTGCCCGGAGAGGTAAGAATCGGGCAGCAGGAACGCCTCGGCTGACGCGTACCCGTCGCTGGCGCCATAACCGTCGCCGGCGCCATAACCGCCGCTCGCGCCGTACCCGCCGCTGGCGCCGTAACCGTCGCCGGCGCCGTAACCGTCGCCGGCGCCGTAACCGTCGCCGGCGCCATAACCGCCGCTGGCGCCATAACCGCCGGTCAGTCCGTACGCCTCCGGCCCGTACTGTTCCGGTCCCGGTACCGCTCCCTGCTGCCCCGGCGGGGAATTGTCCGCCGACCCGTGCACGTCGGCGCGACCGAAGCCAGCGGGCTGGTCGTGGGAGACCGGCTGGCTGGGCGGCGCGACCGGCGCGGTTCCGAACCCGCCCGGCGGCGCGAATCCGGCCGGAGGGTCGTAAGCGGCTGCGGTTCGGTACGAGTCGGACGGCTCGGGCGGCGCCTGCGGCTCCGCCTCGCGCTCGTCGGGCGCGGTGGCCGCGACCGGTGCGGCGGCGACAGAGTGGGCCGCCGCGGGCGGCTCCGGTCCCAGGGAATCGCGCGAGGTGTAGGGCGGCTGCTGCCCGTACAGGTGGCGGCCGCGCGCTGGCGGCGTGGCGGCACCGGCCGACGGTGGCTCAGCCGCCGCGGCACCCTGGCTTGGCACGAAGAGGCTGGCACCCGCCAGGCCAGCTCGCTCGGGCCCAGTTAGACCGGCCGGCCCGCCCTGATCGTCCGGCTCTGCCGGACCGGCACGCCCCGCAGGCTCGGCAATGCCATCGAGCCGGGCGCGACCGGACTCGGCCGTGTCCGGCGAGAACCTCGGCCGACCGCGTTCGTCGTCGGCACCCAGCGGATCGCGGTCACGCCGGTCATGCTCGTCACCGGCCGCCAGATCCTGATACTCATTGGCCAAGGTTGCTCTCCTCACGCCTCACGGGGGAGAAGGCGCGCCCGCGCTGACACGGAATGGTGCATCAAGGCCGAGCCTAGGCCAGACGGTCGCCAGCGGCACGCCAGGCAACCGTATTGAAGCAAGGCAATCGCCACTTGCGTGCCATCGTCATCACTGAGCCCGGCGGTCCCTAAGTGCCGCACATCGCCGGCGTTCCCGCCACGGTGCTCGCGCCCGGCGAGGTGCTGATGGCCCGCTCCGCGGGCTCGCAGATCCTGCTGGCCGGCCGAGGCCAGGCCGGGCGATGGCCGGATCCGGCCCCTGGGTGCGGCGCAGCAAGGTACACCGGCAGACTAGGCGCATGAGCGACCAGACGAACGCTGAACGTGAACAGCAGGGCAGGGTGGTCGTGGTCGGCCCCGACGGCGTGGCCGTCGAGACCGACGCCGCCCAGGTGAGCACCGAGCGCCCGGTCACCGAGATGGTCGAGCAGCCGGCCAAGGTGATGCGGATCGGCAGCATGATCCGGCAGCTGCTCGAGGAGGTCAGGGCCGCGCCGCTGGACGAGCAGAGCAGAGCGCGGCTGAAGCAGATCCACAAGAGTTCGATCAAGGAACTCGAGGACGGCCTGGCCCCGGAGCTGATCGAGGAGCTTGACCGGCTTTCGCTGCCCTTTGCCGACGACAGCCTGCCGAGCGAGGCCGAGCTGCGGGTCGCCCAGGCCCAGCTTGTCGGCTGGCTGGAGGGCCTGTTCCACGGGATCCAGACCACCTTGTTCGCCCAGCAGATGGCCGCGCGGGCGCAGCTGGAGCAGATGCGCAGGGCGCTGCCGGCTGGCATGGCCGGCATGGGGCCCGGGCAGGAGGAGGCGCCGCAGCCCCGCGGCTCCGGCCCTTACCTGTAGCGGCACGCAAACCTGTAGCGGCACGCAAACCTGTAGCGGCACGCAAACCTGTAGCGGCACCGCAACCTGTAGCGGCACCGCGGCGGCCGCGGCTAGCAGGGGCCCGGCGGGCGGCCGCACGCTGCAAGCGCAGCGGCGCGCTAACGGAGCTTGCCGAGCCAGGCCACCGCTTCTGCGAACTCCGCGTCGGAGGTACCCGGCCGTACCACCGTGCGCCCGCCATCCCCGCGCGGGTAGCTGCCGAGGAACCGCACGTCACTGCAGAGCCTGCGCAGGCCCATCAGCGCCTCGCCGACCCGCGCCTCGCGCACGTGACCCTCGCAGTCGATGGAGAAGCAGTACCTGCCGAGCCCTTCCCCGGTGGGGCGCGACTCGATCCGGGTCAGGTTGACCCAGCGTGCGGCGAACTGACTCAGGATCTCCATCAGCGCACCCGGATGGTCGTCGGAGAGGAACGCGACCACCGAGGTGCGGTCCGCCCCGGTCGGCACCGGCGGGGGGGCCGGCAGGCTGACTGCGACGAACCTGGTGACCGCGCCCGCCCGGTCATGGATGTCACGGGCCAGCACCGCGAGCCCGTAAACCTCGGCGGCGAACTCCCCGGCCAGGGCGGCGTCGATCTGTCCCTCGGCGGCCTGCCGCGCCGCCTCGGCGTTCGACGAGGCCGGCCGCCACTCCGCGTCGGGCAGCTGAGCCGACAGCCATTGCCGGCACTGTGCCTGGGCCTGCGGGTGCCCGCTGACCACCTTGATGTCGGCGAGCCCGGTGCCGGGCCTGACGAGCATCGCGAAGGCCACGGGCAGCAGCACCTCGGCGCGGATGATCAGGTCCTGGCCGGTGGCGAGCTCGTCCAGGGTGGCGTTCACCGCCCCTTCCACCGAGTTCTCGATCGGCACCACGCCGCGCTGGACCGCGCCGGTCCTGACCGCGTCCAGCGTGGCCTGGATGGTCGGGCACGGCACGGCGACCGCGTCCGGCCCGGGGTCGAGCGCGCGGAGCGCGGCCTCGGTGAACGTGCCAGCGGGACCCAGGTAAGCGCACCGGTAGGACATGCCACTCATGATGGCAGCCGGGAGACCCGCCCGCGCCCGGTGCCCGCGGGATCACCCCTGGCCAGCTGCCGCGACGCGGCGGGCCGCGACGGCCACAGCATCACCACCAGCGCCACGACGACGGCCAGCAGGACCACCGGGGTGATCCCGGTCCTGACCACGGTACGCAGCCAGCCAAGCCCGGCCGGCATGGTGATCACGCGGGCGGGCAGGTAGCCGAAGGCGAGCGCCGTGGTGCGGGCGAGCAGCAGCCAGTCCAGCCGTGACCACGGCAGCAGCGCGATCAGCGCCCAGCCCAGGGCGTCGTACCAGGGCAGCACGTACGGCCAGGCCAGCAGCCAGGCGAAGGCCACGGCGAAGACCGCGGCCCAGGCCAGCGCGGCGGGCACCATCTCCTGCCGCTCTGGCGGATCCACCGCGGCCAGATCAACTGCGGCCGAATCAACTGCGGGCAGACCGGCTGCGGGCAGACCGGCTGCGGGCAGACCGGCTGCGGTCTGAGCGGCTGCGGTCTGAGCGGCTGCGGTCTGAGCGGCTGCGGCGGGGACGGCACCGGCGGCCGGTTCCAGCCTGCGGATGGATCGCACCAGCAGCACCAGCAGCACCACGGCCAGCGCGATCGCCGCCGTCTTGACCACGTCCTCAGCGGTCGCCTCGCCGGTCACCAGGCTGAGCGCGGCGCGGACCGCGCGCCACGGCGAGCCGATGGACACGTAACTCCCGGCCCGCAGGCCCGGGCGCAGCGACGAGATCCCCCAGACGGCGACCGAGGCCCCGGCGGTCAGGCCGAACCCGGCGGCCAGGCCGCCGAGCAGCAGTGCGGGCTCCCGCCAGGAAGGCGGGCCGCCGACCGCCACCTCGGGCCGGTCGCGCTGCTGGCTGAGCTGCCGGCGGCGCCAGCCAACCGCGCAGGCGATCGCGAGCCCAGCGCCTACCAGGACCATCGTCGGCTTGACCGCGAACCCGAGTCCGATCAGGGCACCTGCCCCGACGGCGGCGAGCGCCAGCCGGGCGGGACTGGCCGGCCGGGATCCGTTCGAAATTCTGAGGGCGAAGACCGCCAGCGCGGCGACGCAGCAGACGATCGCCTGACTGTCCACGTGCGCGCCGGCTACCAGCACCTGCAGCAGCAGCGGGTTGGCCGTCCACAGCAGGCCGGCCCGAAGCTGCCTTGCCCGGTCGCCGCGGGCCAGCCGGTGCAGCAGCAGCCCGGTCACCCCGAACGCGGTCACGTTCAGCAGGGAGAGCACGAAGACGGTCAGCCGTGCCGACGTGCCGCCGATCAGGGAGGCCAGCGCCTGGCCGGCGGTGGCCAGGCTGCCGTAGTCGGACGGGCTGGTCCGCCAGTCCTGCACCGCCCGCGCGACCGGGTCACCGAGCCTGGCCAGGGCTGCCGGGGTGGTGGTATAGGGATCATGGCCGGTCATTACCATCCGGCCGTAGGCGGCGTAGCTCAGGTGATCAGAGGAGCCGAACGGGGGCACCAGCGCCAGTGCCGCCGCCGCGACGATGCCGGCCATCAAGATCAGCCTGGGCGACACCGACCAGCCCCGGCGGGCCGCGCTCATGGTCAGCGCGAGCCCGGCGCTTCCCGCTGCCAGCGCGGTCGCGGCCATGGCGACGACCAGGTACGGCGACGGGCTGGCGGCGAAGGCCCACGGCGGCTGGCCGGGCCTGCCGGGCAGCGCGGGCTCCATGACCGAGGGACCGAGCACCGCCACGGCGAACGTCAGCCCGACGCTGGCCGCGCTGAAGGCGAGCCCCAGCTGGCCCGCGCGGCCGGGGGGTGCGCGCTGGGTGCCGCGGTCCCCCAAGCCGGCGGCCTGGCTGTTCATCCCCGGGCTGGCCGCGCCGCTCGCGAACCGGGCTGCCTGGCGGCCAGCGCCCAGGCGACGTCGCCGAGCTGGCGGGCCCGGTGCAGCTGAGAGCGCCAGTCCGTGCCGGTCGCCCGGTGTGCGAGCGGGACCTCGACCTCGGTCACCCGCAGGCCCTTGCGGAGCAGGTCGAAGGTGAGCCCGGTCTCCGCGCCCCAGCGCGGCGCGAGCGGCCGGGCCGCCTCGAAGGCGGCCCGGGTCAGGCAGCGCTGGCCGTTCAGCGGCTGGGCCGGCCGCCACCCGGTCGCGCGCATGATCCCGGAGCCGGACAGCGCGACGACAATGCCGTGCCCGCCGCGCCGCGCCCGGTCGCTGAACACCGCGATGGTCATGTCTGCCTCGCCGGACCGGACCGGCCCCATCAGCGGCGCCGCGGCGGCCGCGGTCTCCGCGAGGTCGGCGTCGAGGAACAGCAGATGCCGCGGGCAGTCCCGGTCGGCGGCGGTCTCCAGCAGCCGGATGGCCTCGGCCCCGGTCTCCATCGCCGCGGCCTTGCCCCGGTTACGAGCGTGCCGCATCACCGACGCGCCCGCGCGTTCGGCGGCGGCGGCGGTCCCGTCACCGGATCCGTCATCGACCACCACGACGATGTCCACGCCGGGGAGCACGGCGGCCGCGGCCACGGTCGCGGCGATCCGGTCGGCCTCGTTCCTGGCGGGGATCACCACGGCGACATCACCAGTCGGCGGCATGCTGCGATCCTAGTGCCGCTGCCGGAATCATCAGCGCCGTGCGCCCGATCAGCGCGTGCAGTGCCGACGACCGGAGCCGTCCGGGCGGTGGCGGCCGGAGCCGACGGCGGCACCAGGGGGAAGCTACTGGCCGATCGCGGTGTCGTCGAGAACCGGGCCGTCGAGAACCGGGCCGTCGAGCACGGCGTCGTCGAGCACGGCGTCGTCGAGCACGGTGAAGACGCTCTCGAGCCCCGTCACCTGCAAGATCTTCCTGATCGCGGGGCGCGGCGCGGCGAGCTCAACGTCGCCGCCCACCTCGCGGGCGCGGCGCTGGGCGGCGAGCAGCACGCTCATGCCGGTGGAATCGCAGAACTCGACCCCGGACATGTCCACGACGATCCGGACGGGATCGTCCTGAGCCAGCGCCGAGATCAGGGCGGCGTGCAGCCGCGGGGCTGTGTAGAGATCAATCTCGCCCGCTAGCGACATAACGGTGTGATCACTCTGAAACCGGCACGAGACCTTTAGTTCCACGTGCCGCACCTTACCGCCCGCCGGACGCTGCCGACTAGCCGTAATGCCCGCTGGACGCCGCTTACCGGACGGCTACGTAGCGCACAAGGTCAATTAGCTCCCAGTGAGCGGCGTCGTGCGCGAAACTGGAGTGGTACCTGATGCATGAAGGAGCCGGAGCCCCTCTGATGCACCCTCCACGAGATCAGTCTGACCAGCAGCGGGAGAGGCAAGTCACGCCCAGGCATGCCCCACTGCACTCGAGGTCGCAGTTGGCGGCGCCACCGCAGGGGAGCGTGTTCGCCGCGAGCCTGGAGCGCCTCACCCGCGGCCGACGGGCCGCGGTACCGGAGCCGTCGAGGCCACCGGACCAGGGACCGCCGGACCCAGGCGCAGCCGACCCACGGCCGCCGGACCCAGGCGCAGCCGACCCACGGCCGCCGGACCCAGGCGCAGCCGACCCACGGCCGCCGGACCCAGGCGCAGCCGACCCACGGCCGCCGGACCCAGGCGCCCTGCGGCTGCGGGAACACCTGGAGACGGTCCGGCTGCATGCCCAGGGCGCCTCGTCCTGGCTCGAGACGAGCAGCCACTACGCGCGGCTCGTCAACCGGGACGGGGTGGTTCCCGTGACTGCCCGGTTCACCGTGCATGACCTCGCCTTCCTTGCCGAGGCCCGCGAGCAGATGCTCGGCCTCGCTGACCTGGGACTGCGGCTGATCGAGTTGCACCAGCCACTGGACGCGGGCGGCCCACCGGACGCGGGCGGCGGCGCCAGCCAGCCGTCCGCCCCCATCCTGCGGTGCCGGAGCTGCATGTGGCGCTGGCCCTGCCCGACATTCCGGACTCTTGCGGAGGTGCTAGAGGGCATCCCGACCGGGTAACCGGGCCGGATCGCGCGGTCTCGTTGTGACTATGCGCCGGTTGGCCGTACCGTAAAGCCATGGGACGACTCATCCTGATGCTCGTTGCCGCTTTCCTCGCGGTCGTGATAGTGCTGTGGATCATCCACGCGGTGCTGTTCTACTTCCTGATCGCCCTGGTCGTTGTTGCTGGCCTCGGTCTCTTCCGGCTTGGCCGGCGAACGTCTTCCCGCAGGTCGCGCAGCTAACCAGCCCAGGTAACCGGCCGGAGGCCCGGCACAGCCGGACCGGCTAACTGGGGTAGCCACCTGAGTGCTCGCGATCGCGGAGGGAATCCGTGGTCACAGGGCGGCCAGGGTCACGGCTGGACGGCGGAGCGGTCGTGGCAGGGCGGTCACGGCTGGACGGCGGAGCGGTCGCTCAGCCGCTCGCAGGGCGCAGGCAGGACGGCCCAGATCGTCGTCCGGGGGCCGTCTGCCCTGATGCCCCAGTGACGCGATAGGTACTCGACGATTCCCAGTCCCCGGCCGCCCAGCGAGGACAGCGACGGACGCACCGCATGGGGCCGGGTCGGACCGCCGCCGTCGGTCACGGCGATCTCGACCGACCCGGCATCGACGATCCAGGCGACCTGCAGACGCCGGCCAGGCAGCGGGCGGGCGTGCAGAATCGCGTTACTGAGCAGCTCGCTCATGACCAGCGCAGCGTCGCCGACGGCCGACTCGAAGACCCCCGCGGCCTGCAGTTCCGCGGTGATACGCCGCCGGGCGACGGCAACGCTGGCAGGAGCGCATGGCAGGAGCACGACGCCCGACTCCCTCACCTCCCCCTGAGCACCCGCCCCCGATGCCAGCACGCGAAGGACCGACTCGCTGCGAGCGACAATTCCCAGCTCAGGGGCCTCGAAAACCAGCACGAGCCACTAGAGTCCCAACTGTTCCCCGGTACCGGGCAGGCCCGGCTAGCCGGATATCATGGGCAGCCCCAGCCCGCCGGGAGCCCTGCTGACGCGCCCCGGCTGACACCCGTCAAGGGGTACTGTTCCCCGCCGGGGGGACGTCAATGATCGCCGCGCCGCCCGATCCGCCCGGACGCGCTGACAAGGTGAGCTGATGGATCGAGCAGGCCGAAGCCGACGTCGCCAGCCGAGTTCCGCCGCGGCCGTAACGCTGGATGCGACCGGGCCCGGATCCGCGACCGCGGGCGACGGCCGCGAGGCGGGCGACGAGGCGGCGGGCGACCGGGCGACGCCGGACCACGGCGCATTGCCCGGCGACGTCACCACGCGACGCGGGACCGCGGCGGGACCGGCGGCGGACTCGCGCGACGGACGACTGCGGGCGCTGGCCACCCGGCCGGCTGTGCACCATCTGGCGCTACTCGCCTGTTACCTGACCGCCGGGATTGCCCTGACCTGGCCGCGGGCGCTGTACCTGCCCCGGGGGCAGCTGCCGGCGACGACGGACGTGGCGAGCTACGTCTGGGACCTGTGGTGGATAGCGCATCAGCTCGTCCACCTGGGCAACCCGTGGTTCACCACGCAGATGGCCGCGCCGGTCGGGATCCAGCTCGGCTTCGATACGACCATGCCGCTCGCCGGGCTCATCATGTCGCCGGTCACGCTGCTGTTCGGCCCCGCGGCCGCGTTCAACCTGCTGACCATCGTCATGCCCGGCCTGCTGTGCTACGTGATGTACCGGACTGCCCGGCTGTGGCTGCCGTCGCAGGCCGGAGCGATCGCGGCCGGCGCGTTCTTCGGCCTGTCCTCGATGCTGGCGGAGCAGGACTGGGCGCACCTCAACATCGCGGCCGGCACCTTGTTCCTGCCGATGACCGTGGAGGCCGCCGTCCGGCTGCGCCGCAGCCAGGGCCGGCGGCAGGCCATCATCCTGGGCCTGGTCCTGGGCGCCAGCTTCCTGGTCAACCAGGAATCCGCGGTCATGGCCGCGATCCTCGCCGTCCTGCTGCTCGTCCCGTGGCTCGTTCGCCACCCAGGCAAGCAACGGGGGACAGCACTGATGCTGGGTGGCGTGCTCGCCGTCGTCGTGGCGAGCCCGCAGCTCATCGCGATGATCCAGCAGTACGGCTCCGGCGGCACCGGAGTCGATCCGCACCTGCTCGCGGTGACTAGCAAGAAATACGGCGTGGGGATCGGCGACCTGTTCGCACCCGTGCAGCGGGTCGGCTATTACGGCCTGCACCAGCTAGCGGCAGCCTCCGCGTCCGCCCCGGACCACGGCCTCACCGGCGAGGGCATGCCGATGTTCGGCCTGGTGCTGACCGTCGTCGCGCTGCTCGGCCTTGCCGTCTCCTGGCGGCGGCGCAGTGCCTGGCAGCTCGCCGCCTTGTGGCTGGGCTGCGCCTGGCTCGCGCTCGGCGCGTCGCTGTACGTCCTCAAGGTCCAGCACGTGCCGTTCCAGCAGTGGTGGAACGAGGTGCGGGTGTCGCCGGTGATGCCCTACACCTGGGTGATGCGGCTGCCGGTGCTGTCCGCGTTCCGGGAGGCGGACAGGTTCGCCATCCTCGGCCTGGTCGGCGCCGCCCTGCTGGCCGGGGCTGCCGTGGACTGGCTCCGCTATCACGCCCGGCCGCTGATCATCGTGGTGGTCGCGCTTGGCCTGCTGGAGGCGGGCTCGGCTATCGGCCAGTACCAGACGACAGGGAACATGCCCGCCGCTTTGCCGGCCCTGGACCGCCCGATCGCGGCCGACCATTCCGGCTCGATCGTGCTCGACGTGCCGTTCGGGCTGCGCGGCGGGATACCGGAGTACGGCCCGGAACTCAGGCCGCCGGCCCTGGTCCTCGCGACCGAAGACGGTCATCCCCGGGCGATCGCTTACACGTCCTGGGTGCCGGCTACGACGCGCAATGAGATCGCCGGTCACCCCTTCTACGCGCAGCTCGTGCGGGCGGAGTCCGGTATCCCGCTCGCGCCGCAGCGGAACGCAGCAGGAAACCAGGTGACCCTGGCGCAGCTCGCCGCGGCCCACCGCGACCTGGGCGGCCTTGGCATCGGCTGGGCGCTGATCTGGACCCGGCGTCCGCATCCGATGGTGGCCGTCTACCTGAAGGCGACCGGCTTCCGGTTCGACTACCAGATTGACGGCGCCTTCGTGTACCGGTTCACCGGCAAGTAAGAGCACCCGGTTGCGGCGGCGCCCCGGTTGCGGCGGCGCGCCAGGCTGCCGCTGACGCCGTCATGACTGCTTCGCGTCAGCCGCCGCTCCGGTTAGCAGACGCGGGCTTAGCCTCGCCGAGAATGCCCTCCGCCGCGAGGCCGCGCACCAGGCCGCGCAGGCCCGCCGACAGGCCGGCCCGCTCCTCGGGCGAGAGCGAGGTAAGGATGCGCTCTTGCCGCGAATGCCACGCCTGCCACAGCCGCGCCGCGATGACGCCGCCCTCCGGCGTCAGGTACAGCCGGACATAGCGCTGATTGCCCTCGTCCCTGCCGCGCCTGACCCACCCCTTGCGTTCCAGCCCTGCGGCCAGCCGGCTGACCGTGCTCTTCTCCAGGCCCAGCAGGCCGCCCAGCTCGCCCTGGGCAATCCCGCGCGCCGCGACCAGTTCGATAAGCGCCCGCGCCTCGGAAGCGGAAACCGCCGGGATTCCCTCCTGCACACTCCCGTTCGCGGCCTCGCCAGGCGAGCTCCCGTCCTCCGCTCCGGCCGCCCCGACCTGGTGCTCGCCGGTCCCGAAGCCGTCGGCCGGGCCGCCCGGCCCCGGCCCGCCCGCTGCGGCGGCCGGGCTTACCAGCTGGAGCAACTGAGCCAGCAGCCGCTCAAGCTCTGTATCGTGCAGGGGCTCGTTCACAACATCAGTTGTATCGCACAACCAGACGGGGGTACAGTCGCGGACGTGACAGTTGCTGCGTACAACTCGGGGCCTTGGCTTGCGTGCGCGCGGCCGGCCTGCGGTCCGGCGGCGTTGCTAGGCCGACGCCCGGTCGCGGCAGGCCAGCGCCCGGTCGCGGCGGCCCGGCGTCAGGCGACGGCGGCCCGGCGTCAGGCGACGGCGGCCCGGCGTCAGGCGACGGCGGGCCCGCCCACTGCCGCGGGTGCTGCCGCGTGAGCGACGACAGGCGCCTGAGCGCGCCGGGCCAGCTAAGCCACGGCGACAACCTTCCCGAGGCCGACGGCGGGGTGGCTACGGCCATGATGCCGGCCGGATCACTGGCCGAACTGGCCGCCGAACACGGCCTGCGGCCCAGCGCCGCGCGCCCGCCGGTGCTGGACTACCTGCGCCAGCTCTGGCGGCGCCGTCAGTTCATCATGGCCTTCGCTACCGCGCGCAACATCGCGATGTACACCGAGGCAAGGCTCGGCCAGCTCTGGCAGGTGCTCACGCCGCTCCTCAACGCGGGCGTCTACCTGCTGATCTTCGGCTGGATCCTGGGCCTCACCAAGGGCATACCTGACTACCCGGCATTCCTGGTCACCGGCGTATTCGTCTTCAACTTCACCCAGCGGGCTTTTATCTCCACGTCCAACGTGATCACCGACAGTCTGCCGCTGATCCGGGCGCTGCAGTTCCCGCGCGCGAGCCTGCCGCTGGCCTACGTGATGATCGAACTGCAGCAGATGATGCTCACGATGGTGGTGCTCGCGATCATCCTGCTCGGCCTTCGCGAGCCGATCACCTGGTACTGGCTGCTGGCCATCCCCGCGTTGCTGCTGCAGACGATCTTCAACGTCGGCGTCGGCCTGTTCGTCGCGCGAATCGGCTCGCAAGTCAACGACTTCAGCCAGTTGCTGCCGTTCCTGCTGCGCACCTGGATGTACCTGTCCGGCGTGCTGTTCAGCATCGCCACCCTGCTGGACAGCCACACGTTCGGGCGGCACGCGCGGGAAATCGTCGCGCTGCTGCAGATCAACCCGGCCGCCCTCTACATCACGCTCATCCGGCTCTCGATGATCAAGTCGCAGCGGCTGAGCGAGCCCGGCGCCAAGCCCTACAACGCGACGAAGTGCGGCCTGTGGCGGCACCTCGCCACGACGAACAAGCAGTACGTGTACGACAGCGCCTACTGTCACTCGGTCGCCAACCCGTCGCACTACTGGTACTACGCCGTAGGCTGGGCGGTGTTCGCCGTGGTGGTCGGGTTCTTCTTCTTCTGGCGGGCGGAGGCGAAGTATGGCCGAGGCTGAGCCGATGGTAGTCGTGGACGACCTGCACATCGTGTACCGCGTCTACGGCGCGGGCGGCGACCGGGGCACGGCGGCGACCGCGCTGCTGCGGATCATGGGCCGCAAGACCCGCGGGTCGATCCGGGAGGTGCACGCGAT
>Ga0302326_10016088_pt1 | contig 15679 bp, 12 predicted proteins | sample Palsa_T0_3_FD_202264 | JGI IMG/M metagenome (GOLD analysis project Ga0302326, IMG submission 202264) | Peat permafrost microbial communities from Stordalen Mire near Abisko, Sweden - Palsa_T0_3 | ecosystem: Environmental > Terrestrial > Soil > Palsa > Peat permafrost | place: Sweden: Abisko...
CACTGAGTCGCCCCGTTCGAAACCTCCCTGAGAGAGGGGGTTTGCTGGCTTGCGCCACGCCGATGACTGGGTGTGGTGTTTTTCACTTTTTTCTTAGACGCCCTGTTCAGCCATCCCGGCGTGCCGGCCGGATATCTCGCGCAAATCTCAGATTGGACGCGCCGTCCAAGTTATCGGTTGAACCGTCCAATTCATTAGTCACATAACACTTTCGGCAGGTAATGAAATCTTGATTTGCCGATCTCGATTGCGTCAGCCATTTTGACAACAATCGTTTTATTCAACCGATCACTCAACCTCTACAAGAGGACAAGATCTTGGGCTCGATCTCGCCAACAAGCTCGGCAATGTGGTCGGTCAGATAGAAATGGTGGCCGGGAAAAACTTTCAGACTGAACTCAGCTGTTGTGCGCTCCGACCAAGGCAACACCTTCTCGTAGGTGGCCACCTCATCGTCGTCGCCGAGGAACGCGGAGATCGGGCACGACAACTTCTCGTCGGGCGGGCAATCGTATTTCGAGATCGCCTTGAGGCCACGCAGCGTCGGCAGGATGCTGGCCGCGAATTCCTCGTTCTCCAGGAACTCGGGATTGACACCGGTCATCTCACTCACCGCGTCGAGCAACCCTTGGTCCGACTCGGGTACGTGTTCGTAGCCGACTCGCCCCGGCGCGGCGACGGCCGAGACGAACAGGGCGGCGATCGGGCTGCCGGCTGCCTCGAACCGGCGGGCGACCTCGAACGCCAGCAACCCGCCCATGCTGTGGCCGAAGAACGCCACCTTTTCGTCGGGATTGTCGGGCGGCTTGATCATCTGGCAAACCTTGTCGGCAAGATCGGAAATGGTGGTAAAGGACCCGAGGTCGTGATTACCGGCGCGCCCCGGATAGCGAACGGCGACGCGTTTGATATCGCTGGCAAAGGCTTTGGCGAAGGGAACGTAAAACTCCGCCGATCCCCCGGCATGCGGAAAGATGTAGAGCTTCGGTGGCTGCCCAGTCACGCGGCAACGATACAGTGCCTGACTTGCCCGCCCGTGCAGGGCCGCGGCGGCGCGGCACTCGACCGGCCGGTGACTTAACGACGTTCAGCTGACAATTCAAATCCTGTGAAAAAGCAATGAAGTGACCGTGCCGTTCGACCGCGACACGGTTTCGGAGATTCAGCTATCGCGGAACGCAAAAAAAGCTTACGATTTCTCCGCCATCATGGGTGGCAATCGCTCTAGGGGAGGTCTGTCCAAACGCCCAGCTTCCAGTACTCTTTGGAGTTAGTGTCGACCGGGTCGTGGGAAAGGGTTTAGAAGATGTTCGTAACTACACAGCCAGACGTGTTGCAGGGGGCTGCGGGCACCCTGTCCGGCATCGGGGACGCGATGGTGGCACGCAACTCGGCGGCCGCCGCGCCGACGACGAGCTTGGCCCCGGCGGCTTCCGACCTCGTGTCGGCGATGACCGCTGTTCAGTTCGGCCAGCACGGCGCGACCTACCAGCAGATCGCCGCCCAGGCCGCCGAAGTCCACGAGCAGTTGGTGGCCGCACTGCGCTCCGGCGCCGGCGCCTACGCACTGACCGAGGCGGCCAACGTCGCGGCAGGATCGATCGGGTCGTAGGTCGATGAGCTTCTCGCTGATACCTCCGGAGATCAGCTCCGCGCTGATGTACCAGGGCGCCGGGTCGGGTCCGTTGTTGGAAGCCGCGACGGCATGGGATGGCCTGGCCGCCGACTTGGAGGCGACCGCCACCCAGTACCAGACCGCGATCACCAACCTGACCACCGGCACGTGGCTGGGTCCGTCGTCGGCGCACATGGCGGCGGCGGCCGAGCCGTACATCGCCTGGCTGCAGAGCACCGCGGCCGAGGCGGCCCAGACCGGCACCCAGGCCAAGGCTGCTGCGGGCGCGTACCAGACCGCGTATGCGTCGATGGTTCCGCCGCCGCTGATCACGGCCAACCGGGCGGAGTTGACCACGCTGGTGGCCAATAACTTCCTCGGCCAGAACACCGGCGCGATCGCCCAGAACGAAGCTGAGTACCTGGACATGTGGATCCAGGACGCGCTGGCCATGGACACCTACAACATGAACTCCACGGGTGCGTCGTCCGGGCTGCCGGCTCAGACCGCGGCCCCTCTGGTGACCAGCGGCGCGCAGGCCGCCGCGGCAGCTCCGGCCGACACTGGCGGCGAGTTGGTGCTCGATCAACTGATCCTCGCGGTCGCGGAACTCTTTGGCGCTCCGAGCACCACGACCGCGCCGACTTTGGCCACCCTGGGCACATTTCTCGACGGGGTGATTCCTGTGATCGCAGCCAATCCCACTGCCGCGCTGCTGCCGATTCAGGCCACCTACTACATGGGCATGTTGGGCAGCACGCCCGCTCGTATGTTCATGAGTTCGGGCTCGGGCGGCGCCGCCGCCGGCGCCAGCGGCGACGCGCTGGCCAGCATGCAGACATCGCTGCTGGACAACGTCTCCAAGGTGGTCGACGGCAAGGCCGCAAGCGTGCTGACCGGCGTGGGCGGCCAGCTGTCCAAGTGGGGTGCCGGGATCCAGGCCGGCATCCAGGCGCAGATGGCCAATGCGATGCACGCGGGCGGACTGTCGGTGCCGCACGGCTGGCACACCGGCGCCCCGGACATGAGTCGCGCTGCGCCGTTGCTGCCGACCAACAGCATCGCCTCACCGAGCATGACGACCGGCCTGCCCACCAGCCCGTTCTCGCAGGGGCTGATGGGTGCACTGGCCGGACGCGGAATGAGCGCCATGGGTTCGCGGGTCGCCGCCAAGGTGATGCCACGTTCCCCTGCCGGCGGATAATTCCCTTACCCCACAACGTAATAACTCTTAAACGCCACGATAAGGAGAGAGATATGCCTACACGTTTTATGACTGACCCGCACGAGATGCGGTCGATGGCAGGCCGTTTCGACGTGCACGCCCAGACGGTGGAGGACGAGGCCCGCAAGATGTGGGCGTCGAGTCAGAACATTGCCGGTGCCGGCTGGAGTGGTACCGCGCAGGCCACCTCCTACGACACGATGGGCCAGATGAACACCGCGTTCCGCAACATCGTCAACATGCTGCACGGGGTGCGGGATGGGCTGATCCGCGACGCCAACCACTACGAGAGCCAAGAGCAGGCCTCGCAGCAGATCCTGTCCAGCTAGCCGATCACCGAAACGTCTTAGGAGAACCGTCATGTCGATCAGTTACCAGTTCGGCGACGTGGATGCCCACGGCGCGATGATCCGTTCCCAGGCCGCCTCCCTGGAGGCCGAGCACCAGTCCATCGTGCGCGATGTGCTGGCTGCCGGTGACTTCTGGGGTGGCTCGGGTTCGGTGGCCTGCCAGGAGTTCATCACCCAGTTGGGCCGCAACTTCCAGGTCATCTACGAACAAGCCAACAGCCACGGACAGAAAGTCCAGACCGCCGGCAACAACATGTCGTCCACCGACTCCGCCGTCGGCGGCAGCTGGGCCTGACAACCCCGCCAAGGCACATCCCTAGTCCGATTCTCCGGGCGGAGTGTCGCTCGCCCGAGCGTCGGCTCGAACCGCCAAGCAAGTCAAGGCTTCTAGTCCTAAGGCAGGGTGAATAACGCTCAGGCTGCGAGTTTTGAGTCAGCCCCGTTGTCGATTCGCTGAGCTGACGAGGCCGCCCGGCTCGTCGAAGTCACAGGAGTCTGAGAGTGTACGCCCAGCAGCTGTTCTACGGCATCGCGGCAATGAACGCGCTTTTCTCATCGATGGCGTGGTGTGCCGCCAAGCCTAATAGGTGGTCGATACTGGCAGTCTTGACGTCTGCGCTGATTTGGCCGTTTGTCAATGGGCCACTGGAAGGCAACATCCTTCTCAAGCTCAGCGACAGCCACGGAATAACGGTGTCGGACTTATTGTCGGTCCTGGCAGTGGTGGTCGCGCTCGTTCAGGGGATAAGGATCCGCCGGGCCCGACGCCGCAGTCAGCCCGCCACCGAACGCGGCAACATCACCGAAAAGCTCTGAGTCGTCCCAGTTTTGGCGTCAGGTCCAGCGCCCGGCGGCGCGCTCCTCCTCGAGGACGCGAATGTTGCTGTGGCTCAGGTCTTCACCGGATCGGTTGTGGAGTAGTCGGATTGGGCTTTGTGACGATCGAGTTTGGCGCGGGCGCCGTGGAGGCTGACGCCGAGGCGGCGATTCGTCGTGATAGCGACTGCGGGGCCGGCTCCTGCTGAGGCGGCGAACTAAAGGTTCTTCTTATGGCTAAAATAACTACGAATAGTATGTAAATATGCGTCTCAGGATACCTTTAGTATATACTAGCGGCTAGCCGGGCGCCGCAATAACGGCGGCGTGATTCGGCTGACCTGCTTCCTTAAGGAGGAGCACATGTCGTTCGTGACCACGCAACTGTGGCCGCAAGATTGTGAGGCGACTATGACGCTCGGGACGCGTGGTGACGGCGCATGAGCGCTGTACCGATGGGGGGTGGTCGCGCGTGTGACACTTCCGGTCCGGTGGGACGCATGAGCACCGTCGACGCCGGCCGATCTGACGAACTGCGGCGCGCGCTATCGGAGCAACGAGTCCGAGTAGCCGGTCCGTGGCAAGCGCGCGAACCGCACGCGGTCACCTCACGAACCGCATCCGGCCCGCTGCCCCTTTCAGGGTCGCAGGGTCAACTGTGGTATCTGAGCCAACTCGCGCCGGACTCACATGCGTGCAACGAGCTGATCACGATCCGCAAGACGGGTCCGCTCGACGTGAAAGCGCTGCACTCCGCGCTCACCGAGGTGGTCGCGAGGCATGAGGCGTGGCGCACCACCTTCAGAACCGTTGATGGCGTGCCTCATCAATTCGTCTGGCAGCCAGCGCAAGTCGATCTGCCCCTCACCGATTTATCAGACCTGGATGTTGAGGACGCCGTTCACCGAGCAACCGAGATCGCCACCGCCGACGCGCTGCGTCCCTACGACTTGGCCAACGGGCCATTGATTCGTCCGCGGCTCATTCGCATCACCGAGGGCGACCACCGGCTTTACCTGGGCCTACACCGTCTGGTTTTCGACGGGACAACCCTGCGCCGCGTGGTATTCCCAGAGCTGACAGCCCTGTACCGCAGCTACGCCGTGGGCGTGCCGTCGTCGCTGCCCGACCCGCAGGCACAATACGCCGACTACACAATGTGGGAGCTCGACTGCTTCCGCGGACCCGAGATAGCCGCCCGAATCGCTAACTGGCGCAGGCGGCTTGCCGGCATCACACCGACCCAGCTGCCGCTCGATCACCCGCAACCGCCGCGTCGGACCTTTGCCGGTGGGACGATCCCGCTGACGGTTGAACACGCCACCGTTGAAGGGCTGCGCCGCGCAGCTCGGACCGCGGGCGGCACCCTGTTCGACGCGCTGGCTGCCGCATACGCGTGGTGGCTACATCTCTACGCCGATTCCACCGAGGTCGTCTTCGGCGCCCCACATGACCTGCGCCACCACAACGACCTGCCGGAGGTGGCCGGCTACTGCGTCACCCCGGGGGTCCTGCGATGTGAGGTGTCGGGTGAAGAGCCCTTCGCCGCGCTGGTGGGCCGAATCCGTCGTGTGGTCACGGAGGCGCTCAGCGATGTGGTGCCGTTCGAGACTCTGGTGGCCGGCCTAGGCGTACCGCGAGATCCGCGTAACAATCCGCTTTTTCAAATGGCGTTGCAATTTGAGCCGCTGACGCGCCCGGCTGATGACTGGTCACTGCGCGTGATGGAAGCCGGTGTTCGTGACGCGATGGGATCGGCGAAGTTCGACATCAGTATCGAGCTGGAGGAGCTACCCGAGGGACACCTCGCGGGAGGGTTGGTCTTCAACACGGATTTGTTCGACCGCGAGACGGCACGCGATATGGCATCGCACTGGTGCCGCTTGCTCGATGTTGTCGCGGCCGCGCCTGGAGTAACGATGGCCGAACACGATCTGGTTACCCCAGACGAGCGCCGGCGTCAGCTCGGCTGGAATCGCGCCACCCAACAAGGCAATTCGTCGCAATGCGTGCACCTTGTCATCAGCTCGCAGGTCGAATGGACGCCCGATGCGGTTGCGGTACAGGTCGGCAACACGACGCTGACCTATCGGCAACTCGATGACCGCGCGGCGGTCATCGCATCGAGGTTGGTGCGGGCGGGCGCCGGTCCCGGCACCGTGGTGGCGATGCTCCTGGACCGCACGCCCGACCTGGTGGCGGCCATTTTGGGAATTCTCAAATCCGGCGCGGCAGTTCTGCCGCTGGATCCCGGGCACTCGGCTGCGCGGAACACCTTCTGCATCAACGACGTCGGCGCGGACGTCATTCTGACGGATCGTCAGCTGTCGACCGGCGGGGATGCGGTGACGGCCACCATCATCAACCTCTGCGATCCGGGGCCGCACACAGCTCATCGGGGTGCCCTGTCAAGCAAGGTGTGTTCCGCTGACCTCGCTTACGTGATCTACACGTCCGGCTCCACCGGTCGCCCAAAGGGGGTGCTCGTCGAGCATGGCGGCGTCACGAATCTGATGCGCACCATGTTTGGCGAGTTTGGCGTCGACGCCACCGACACCGTGCTATCGGTGGCGTCGATCAGCTTCGACCTCGCGCTCGGCGATATCTTCTCTGCACTGGCGTGTGGAGCACGCCTGGTGCTCGCCACCACCGCGCAGGCGGCGAACCCTGCTGCGCTAAGTCAGCTGATCGCCGACAGCGGTGCGACCTACATGATGGCGACAGCAACCATCTGGGAGGCTCTCGTCGCCGCGGGCTGGCGCGGCAATGGTCGTTTCACGGCGGTGTCCGTCGGTGAAACGCTCACCGACCGGCTGGCCGAGGCGCTGCTGCAACGGTGCGGTGCGGTCTGGAACGGCTACGGCCCCACCGAGGCCACGGCCGGAACCAGCGTCGCGCGGCTGGCCAAGGGAGACACGGTCACGGTCGGCAGACCCTTCCCGAACGTCCGGGTGTACATCACCGACTCCCGCGGGCGACTCCAACCGGTCGGTGTGCCGGGGGAAATCGCCATCGGCGGCGTCGGAGTGGCTCGTGGCTACCTCAATCGCCCTGACGAGCAAGCGCGTCGATTCGGAGACGATCCATTCCATGTTGGCGGGCGGATCTACCGCACGGGTGATCGTGGCAGGTTCTTGCCCGACGGCCGAATCCAATACCTGGGGCGCTGCGACGACCAGGTCAAGATCCGCGGTTTTCGCATAGAGCCGGGCGAGATCGAGTCCACCTTGTGCGAGCACCCAGACGTGGGATGCTGCGTAGTGGTCGCTCGCGAGGCGCCTAACGGCGAACAGCAGTTGGTCGCGTATATCGTCGGCGAGCCGGGGTGCCCGAGCGAGGCCGAGGCACGTGATTGGCTACGTCGCAGCCTGCCCGAATACATGATCCCCAGCGCATTCATGCATCTGAGCGCGCTCCCGATAACTGCCAGTGGGAAGCTGGACAAGGCCGCACTTTCCGCACCGGAGCGGCGCGGCACGGTCCACATCGGTGCCCAGCGTCCGCGTAACAACACGGAAAGGCGCGTCGCAGCGCTGTGGGCTGATCTGCTTGCCGTGCCGGTAACCGAGGTCAACGCCGACTTTTTTGATATCGGCGGTCATTCGCTGCTGGCGGCCCGACTCATCTCCGAAATTCAGCGGGCATTCGGTGTGCCGCTGTCGCTTTCGACGTTCCTCGAGAACGGCAGGACCGTTGCAGAACTCGCCGCGTTACTCGATGCCGGAAGCCCCAGCAGGACTGACGAAGTCACCTCCGGCGCACCGCTGCATTTCATCTTCCCCGACCTTCATTCGGCGATGAGCTTGAGACACTTCACGGCGCAGTGGGGTGCCGCCCAGCAGGTACAGGCGATGATCCCCGAACAGCCAGGCGGGCAGTTCGACCGATCGGTGACGATCGAAGAGCGTGCCAGACAGGCTCTTTCGACGATCCGCAACCGGCAGCCGGATGGTCCGCTTGCCTTGGCCGGTTTCTCGCTCGGGGGGCTGTTGGCCTACGAAATTGCCCGTCAGGCTGCCGATGCCGGCCAGCAAGTCGACTGGCTGGGCATTCTCGATGCTCCGGCACCATCGATCACGCAACCGCTGCGCGCGCAGCTGACGTTGCGATGGCGGCTCCGCCGGATACGCCAAAAGCCCGCGCGTGAGCGGTGGGCCAAGTACGCCGAAGTCGCGCTCCGGTTGCTTCGGAGTGGTGAGTTGTGGCCGCCACAGGACTTCGACTATCGGGGCGCCGCGGAGATCGCTTGCCGATATCAGCAGCCCGGACATCAGGTGCCGATGCACCTGTTCGTGACCGAAGGTACCGCAGCCGATGCGGAGGCAGATCTACTCGGTTGGGACGAATTCCACAAAGGACCGTTGACGGTGCACCGTTATGCCGCTGAGCACGCCACCATGCTTGATCTGCCCGTCGTGGAGCAGGTTGCGCGGATTATGCTGGAGTCGCTTCGTAAAGCAAGGACGCTGTGGGCTATCCGATCATGATGTCGCTGAAGCCCGCCCGCAGCCCCAGCACAGCCGTCCGGCCGCCGCTTATGACGTCGCGGATTTTCCGTCTGCTGTCCGCCTGGGCGGGCGTGCTGGTGCTTGTCGCAGTCCTGAGCTTGGCGTCGGCACCGCAATGCAGCTATCCGACGACCACATCGGCAACGGCGGCCACGCCCTATCTCCCAATCAACTTGACCGAGATGCATGGTCCACGAAAAGTATTCGCGCACTACATGCCAATCTTCCCGATATCGATAGACAACAAAGATGGGGACAAAGACTATTACGCCACCCAATACCTGACGGTCGATGGTGAAAGCGGTAAGCACGCCGCGTATGGCGGCTATCTGAGGGATCGGCCACCGCCCCGGGCCCACAGTAATCAGCCGGATTGGCAGCTGGCGGACCTGCGAACTGAGATCGGTCAAGCCCAAAGTGTGGGTATCGACGGATTCGCCGTTGACGTGCTTGCGACCCGTGCCACGTCCAACGTCATTGATCGGATACTGCAGGCCACAACGGAGATGAGGAATTTCACGGTCCTGCTCACCGCCGACATGGCAGGCCCCTTGGGGGCGATGAGCGCCCCAGACTTCGCGGCCGAGGTCGCGCCATACCTGGCCTCGCCGGCTGAGTTTCGTATACCGGATGGTCGACCCGTTCTGGGTGCCTGGTTTGCTGAGCGGAAGGCGCCGGCGTGGTGGTCCAGCGTTTTCGATATTCTTCGCGACAAATTCAAGCTCGCCGTCGCGTTTCTACCAACGTTTTGTGTCGTGGCCGATTACCCGGAGAATTTCGCTCCCTTCAGCTACGGATTCAGCATGTGGGGGGGTCGGGATCCGGATGCGATGACGACTGTCAACGTCGGCCGTGGTTCTCCGGTGGACGTCATTCGACGGACGCGTCAACTCGGAAAACTCTGGATGCAGCCTGTGGTCTTCCAGGACAGTCGGCCGAAAGACGCGGCCTTTGAGGAATCGGACAATAGTGTGACCAATAGGTTGTCGTGGCAACTTGCAGACCAGCAGCATGCCGAATGGGTGCAGCTGATCACGTGGAACGACTACGCCGAATCGACCGTAATGGCACCGTCGGTGGCTCACGGTTGGCGCATTCTGGACATGAATGCCTATGACATTGTTCGGTTCAAGCTCGGCAGACCGCCCCCCATCGTCCGTGACACGCTGTTCGTCTCGTACAGAGACCAACCGGTTGGCGCCCGCACGGTGTACGCCGAAACCTCCCCGATGCAGGTGTCGGAAACGGTGCCGCCTCGCGACACGATCGAAGTGGTGGCATTCGCGACGGCGCCGTCGCGCGTCTTTATCAGGGCCGGGACGCAGTACTATTCCTGCGATGTCCCGGCTGGCCGTGGGATTTGCACCTACCCGTTGAGTCTCGGATCGATCTCAGCCGAGATGTGGCGCGACGGTACCGTGGTTGCCACAGCGCGGTCCAACGCCGATGTCACCGACACCCCTTACGTGCAAGACCTTCAATACCGCGTGGTAGGGGGTCTGCGGTAAGGTGCCGAAAGGCCCTGAAGCACAAGGGCCCCGATTCCGGCGCCGTTGGCCTGACCATCGCCTACAAGCTGATCGAGCCGCGCAAGCCCGCTGGATGGTAGCGACAAAGGGTCGCTGCCATCGTCTCGGGAACGGCGGCCGGCAGCAACGCCACGTCGAATGCGTTGCGCCTCGAACATCCGGTACATCGCGTGATAGGTCAACGGCCGTAACGGAGTTCGGGACGTCCACCTTAGCGGCTGTAGCGACCGTGAGAAATACCCCCTTGAAGTTCGATGTGGTAGAGCCGCAGCCAGACGAAGGCATCGGACGACGCTGGCAAATGGCCACGTAGACCTACTATTATTACTAATAGTATGCAAAAGTGGTCTTTAAGATACCTTTGGTATATAGTAGTCACGAGCGTGGGCGGCGCGGACACGCAGCCTGACTTCGGTGTCCTGCTCACGTGTAGGAGGCTCAAATGATATTCGTGACCACACAGTCGTGGCCGCAAATTTGTGCGGTTGCCAGTGACCCTCAGAAATGTGATGGCAAGGTATGACCGTGGTCGCGAATGAGGCTATTACCCTGCGCGAGTGCTTATTTGAATCGAACGGAGGTTTGAGTCGGCGTTTCTGCAATGACTCCAGTAACGGCTCGGCTGCACCTTCCGCATGCGACAAGGGGTGAATAGAAATGAATGACGGCGTTCCGCTACACAGGCTCATCCAGAAGCGCCCAACTGCCTTTGCACGGTGCCCGAGCCAGTATGGGAGCTGGTGAAGATGTCGCCGGTGCGGCTGCTTCAAGTTGCGGGCACGCTGGACCCAGCCTACGGAGGCCCGTGCGTCGTCGTGAATCAGCTGACCCGCAGCCTGACCGATTTGGGCCACTCGGTCGACGTGGTGACGCTGGACGCTCCGTCGGCCCCTTGGCTTTCTGATCTACCCGGTCCGCCCCGCGGCTTTGGCTCATCACTCGGAAAGTACGGGTATGCAAGACATCTGAGACTCTGGCTGGAACGACATGCTGCTGACTACGATGCCGTTACCGTCCACGGAATCTGGCAGTACCAGAGCCGGGCGGTTCGCGCGGCCTGCCGCAGGGCCGGAGTGCCGTACTTCCTTTTTGTCCACGGAGCGCTGGATCCCTGGTTTGAGAAGCGGTATCCGGGCAAGCACGCTAAAAAGGCGCTTTATTGGCGGCTTTTCGAGCACCGCACACTTCGCGATGCGCAGGCCGTCATTTACACCTGCGACGAAGAGCGAGGTCTTGCCCGAACCGCCTTCAAGCCCTACCGGGCAACGGAGGCCATCGTGGGCTTGGGAATTGAAGAGCCGCAGGGTAATCCGACGCTGCAGCGTGAAGATTTTTTGGCGGCGAATCCGCACCTTCGCGACAAACGCATCCTGCTCTTCCTAGGCAGGCTGCATCCGAAAAAGGGATGCGATCTGCTGATCGAGGCATTCTCACATGTGTGCGATCGGGACGAGAATCTGCACCTTGTGGTCGCCGGTCCTGATGAAGCCGGAACGGAGGCCGCGCTGCGGGCGCTGGCCGATTCACTTGGGGTGCAGGACCGTATCACTTGGGTCGGAATGCTGGACGAAGGCTCCAAGTGGGGTGCATACAGAGCTGCCGATGCATTCGCGTTGACGTCGCACTCCGAGAACTTCGGCATCGTTATCGCCGAAGCCCTGTCGTGCGAGCTGCCAGTCCTCATTACCGACAAAGTGAATATATGGCGCGAGATCGAGCGCGGCGGAGCTGGCTTTGTCGAGACTGATACGCCCGCAGGCGCTACCTCGTTGCTGGACCGTTGGATGAATCTTTCGGGTAGCGAACGCGCCGAAATGCGCAGGCGTGCCCACGCCTGCTTCCTCGACAACTTCGAAGCAATGGGAGCCGCAACGGAGTTCGTCACGTCGGTGGCCAATGCAATCGGAAAGGTAAACGTAGTATGAAGCGCTCAGCAAAGCTGGTTGCCATCTTGCGGGTAGCGCCCTACCGAAATGCCCTGCTGAAGCACAGGGTTGCCGCAACCGTCGAGCACAAGCGGGCGCTAGGGGAGCTCGAGCTGCGAACCGTTGTCGATGTGGGTGCCAATCGTGGCCAGTTCACACTCTTTGCGCTGCATGCTTTTCCGGCTGCAAGAATCGTCTCGCTGGAGCCGCTGGCAGCACCTGCCGCATGTTTTCGTCGGGTCTTTGCCAACCAGCGGAGGGTCACACTGCACCATGCCGCGCTCGGGCCGGAGACCGGGCAGTCCACCATGCACGTCTCGCGTCACGATGATTCGTCGTCCCTCCTGCCGATCACGGCCACACAGCGACAGATCTTCCGCGGCACAGATGAAGTGCGCACCGAGACGGTCAGAACCGGCCCGCTTTCTGCGTTTCTTGATTGCAGCTCCATCCAGGAACCCGCGTTGCTCAAGGTCGACGTCCAGGGCTACGAGCTGGAGGCGTTGCGCGCGTGCGGAGATCTGCTCGACAGGTTCGCATACGTTTATGCAGAGGCATCGTTCATCGAGTTATACGAAGGGCAGGTGCTGGCCGATGATCTGGTGGCATGGCTGTGCGAACGCGGCTACGAGCTTGTCGGCAGCTACGGTGCCATCAGCGACGAGCACGGGCACACGATCCAGGCCGATATGCTGTTCAAGAGGAGTGAAGAATGGCAGCGCGGCGCGCCAGAGTGATCGAGGGCGCGTCGCGTATTACTTTCTGGCCACATTTTTACCTCGCAGGACGTCGATCGCCTCGGTTCGACAACAACTTGCCGCTGCGGAGATAGGTTTTTACGTATGGAACTGACCCAACAAGAGCGGATCCGTAAAGCGAAAGACTGGGGAAAGGCCCGCTTGCGAGGGGCCTTTGAAATGGGTCAGCGCATCGGCGTCGACGTGTTGCCTCGGCACTTCTACAGTGAGATCCCAAACATTCGCGCTCTGAAGCAAAACCGCGGCTGGCAGCGACCGTATTCGCTTGTGGGTGTGGCCGGCACGGATATCGATCAACAACTGCAATGGCTTCGCGGGATTTGCCCGCCCGAGCTGGCGTTGATGCTGCCAAGCCTCGAATTACTGCGACGAGCTGGCGAAGCTAACGGCGCCGTGGGCTACGGACCGATCGAAGCAGATTTGTTGTACTGCTTCGTCCGGAAGCATGCACCACGTCGGATGACCCAAGTGGGTGCCGGTGCTTCGACATGGGTCGCGTTGCAGGCAGCCAGGGACGCCGGCAACAACATAGACATTACCTGCGTTGATCCCTTCCCAACCGAATACCTTAAGCAACTGTCCGCCAATGGGTCGATTGAACTGCGCGATGTTCCCGTGCAGCGATTAAGCCCAGCCGAATTGAGCGACCTCGGGCCGGGGGATGTGCTGTTTATCGATTCGACGCACACCGTTTCTCCGGGCACAGATGTCAACTACCTGATCCTGGAGGTATTGCCGCGGCTGGCGAAAGGCGTGTTCGTCCACTTCCATGATGTGACGATTCCTTACGATTACGCGCCTCACTTGCTCTCCAGTGACCTGTTCTTCTGGACAGAAAGCGTACTACTACACGCTTTTCTGACTAATAACTCGCGTTTCGAAATTAGGCTGGGATGTGCGATGGTGCACGATGCGGCCCTCGAGCGAGCCCAAGAAATCCTGCCGACGTATGGTTCGCCGCTGAGGACAGAGCGGGGGCTTGCTGTAGGGAATGAAGGTGGCGCATTCCCATCCTCAATGTGGCTTGAGGTGGTTGCAGAACCGACGGGTTGATGGACGACCCACACCCGCACACGCGCGGAGACAATTGCTTCGTCATGAGGCATTAGGGTCGCCCATAGCTAGTGGTCCGGTGACGGACTGGACTGCTCCGCGCCACAGTGCCTTATCGGTGAGTTCGCGGAACCAACGCTCGACTAGGTTCAGCCATGACGACGAGGTCGGGGTGAAGTGCAGGCCGAATCGGGGGTGCCTTCTTCGCCATCGACGGCAACTCCAACGCGTCTCGCCTTCCCGCGCGGATTTGCTTGTGACCTGACTTGGCTCACTTTTCGGACTCAGGGTTGACTGCGATCCGCTGACCTGTGGTTCTGTGTGCGGATCGGCCGAAATTTGAACACTAAAGTGGGGTCGTAGTCTGCGCTGGTGGCCTACATCCGGACCGTGAATACTGCCTCGGGGGCTACCGCGGTGCAGGTCGTGTGGTCTTGGCGGCGGGGATCACGCTCGATTGAGCACATCGGTTCTGCGCACGACGAGTTCGAGCTGGCCGCGCTGAAAGCGGCCGCGGCGGCACGCTTGGCGGCCGGGCAGACCGAGCTGGACCTGGGGCTCTCCGACGGACTCGAGCCGGGCACGTTACCGATCACGTCCTCGCAGATGACCCCTCTGTGGGACGGATTGTGCACTGCCTACCGGGTACTGGGATTCGAGTCGGTAACCAAGGGTGACAACGTATTTCGCGATCTCGTACTCGCACGGATCATCGAACCGACCAGCAAGATCGACGCGGCCCGGGTGTTAAGTGAAGTCGGCGTCGAAGCGGCCTCCTATGCCACCCTGAAGCGTCGGCTGCCGGTCTATGCTCAACCGTCCTGGCGGCAAACCCTGGCTGCGGCAACGGCGCAGCACGCCAGACTGGGGCCGGCATCTCTAGTGCTTTACGACGTGTCCACGCTGTACTTCGAGACCGATGCCGGTGACGGGTTCCGTGAGCCGGGGTTCTCGAAGGAACGGCGCCTGGAACCGCAGATCACCCTCGGACTGTTGACCGATGCCACCGGGTTCCCGCTGACCGTCGCCGCGTTCGAGGGCAACAGGGCCGAGACCGCCACCATGCTGCCGGTCATCAACGCCTTCAAAACCGCACACCACCTCTCTGATGTCACCGTCGTCGCTGATGCCGGGATGATCTCGGAGGCCAACCAGGTCGCGCTGCAGGCAGCCGGGTTGTCGTTCATCCTCGGTAGCCGGATCCCGTTCCTGCCTGATGTGGTCCGCGAGTGGCGCGACAAGCACCCCGAGGAGCAGATTCCTGATCAGCTGGTGCTGACCCAGCCCTGGCCAGCCACCAGTAGCGAGAAGTCCCGAGGTATCCCAGACCGCGTCGTCCACTACCAATTCCGCCATGACCGGGCACGGCGCACGCTGCGCGGCATCGACGAACAGGTCGCCAAAGCCGAGAAGGCTGTCGACGGTCATGCCCCAGTCAAACGCAACCGGTTCATCAAGCTCACTGGTGCAACCAAGACCGTCAACCGCGAACTGGAGGCCAAGAACCGTGCGTTGGCGGGGTGGAAGGGCTACACCACCAACCTCACCACCGTGACCTCGGAGTTCGTCATCGACGCCTACCACCAGCTGTGGCGCATCGAGAAGAGCTTCCGGATGTCCAAACACGACCTGCAGGCCCGCCCGATCTACCACCACACCCGCGACTCGATCGAGGCCCACCTGAGCATCGTGGTCGCCGCCATGGCGGTCAGCCACTTCATCGAGACCCAAACCAATTGGAGCATCAAGAAATTCGTGCGGACCGCACGGCGCTACCGCACCGTCCAGATCAAGGCCGGCCGTCAGATCCTCACCGCCGCCGATCCGCTACCCGACGACCTCCGCGACGCCCTCGCCAAAATCAGCACCCGACTTGAACACTAAGTTGAGCCAAGTCGGG
>Ga0302326_10016090_pt1 | contig 15678 bp, 8 predicted proteins | sample Palsa_T0_3_FD_202264 | JGI IMG/M metagenome (GOLD analysis project Ga0302326, IMG submission 202264) | Peat permafrost microbial communities from Stordalen Mire near Abisko, Sweden - Palsa_T0_3 | ecosystem: Environmental > Terrestrial > Soil > Palsa > Peat permafrost | place: Sweden: Abisko...
GGGGGGGGCCCCCCGGGGGGCCCCCACTCCACTGCGCGCCGGTCAGTCCGGCCCGGAGGCGACGGCAACCTCCATCACGGCTACGGCCCGATGCCCAGCGCGTAGGGATTTTCAGGACCGGAGATCAGAGCGTTCATCACCGGGGTGAGAACCGGGCCTTCCAGTCCGGTGCACTGGATCGGCGGAAACGTGGTCGTGCCGGTGAAGTGCGGACCGGGGGAGAGCAGTTCCTTCACGGTCAGGGTCCGGACCAGGTTGAACGTGATCGGTTCCGTGGTTGCACACGCGGTGGTTGTGCTGACCCCCAAACCAGCTGAGAGCAGCCCCAATTGGACCTCCGGTCCCGCGCCCACCGTGGTTATTTCCATGTTGACCTTGGTGGGGACGGTCAAAGTCACGCAGTAGCTGCCGTTCCCGCTCACTTCGCCGCAGGCCCCTTTTGGAGCGACGGTGACGGTCCCTTCGGCCAGGCCGGCCTGCGCCAGCTTCAGCCCGACGGTCTCGGGTATGCCGAGGATCTTCATCTGCGCGTTGAAGGGCGGGACGAACAGGGTGCCCTTGACCGTGCCCGTAAAGCTGGGTTCCTCATTTGGGCCGACCAGATTGATGGCGGCTTCCCCGTTGAACGTCGAGCCTTCCGGCAGCGTGATCGGTTCGTTGAGCTTCTTGGGCGTGACCGTTCCCGCCGCGACCCAGTTCTTGAAGGGCAGGTGGACGATCACCGGGGCTGCCCACGCCGACGTGGTGGCGACGGATAACGCGGCAACGGCGACGAGAGCGCCGGTGAGGGTTGCGATGCGGCTGACCTTCAAGGACATTGAGCACTACCTCCTCGTCGATATGACCTGGATTCTGGATCGATGCCGAGGCCCCCTGGCGGTGCCCAGGCCCCCGCGATATGGCCAGACCGGACACGAAGGTCGACCACCTGGTGGCAATACCCGGAATCGGCGGGCGCTAAACCTGCCCAAACATGCGCTTTCCGCGCGATCGCTCTCGCGGCCTGCGAGAAGCTGCCACGAGGGCGCTCGCGGGCGTGTAGCTTTAGGTGCTTGCTTCGGTTCAGAGCCATCCGGTTGGGCCGGCCCGGACGCCTGTCCTTCGCTCTGGCGTTGGTCTTGTCGCTCGTCTTCCCGGTGCTCGCGCGCGCGGCGCTGTCCGCCCCGATCACGATCGACGCCGGCAACAGCGTGAGGCGCGTTGCCTGCCCGGCCCCGGGCCAGTGCAGCGCCGTCGACTACAGGGGCCAGGTGGTGACGTTCAACCCGACCGCCCCCGGCGCCCCCACCCCCACCGCGATCGACGCCGCCAACGTCCTGCTGGGCGTTGCCTGTCCGTCTGCCGGCCAGTGCACGGCCATCGACAACCGGGGCCAGGAGCTGACGTTCAGCCCGACCTCGCCGGGTGCCCCCACTCCCGCAACGATCGACGCCCCCAACGTTCTCGAGGGCGTTGCGTGCCCGTCTACCGGCGAGTGCACCGGCATCGACAACCGGGGCCAGGAGCTGACGTTCAGCCCGACCTCGCCGGGGGCCCCCACTCCCATAACGATCGACGAATCGACCGTCCTTCTCAGCGTCGCGTGCCCGTCGGCGAGCCAGTGCACGGCCGGCGACAGCATCGGCAGAGAGGTCACTTTCGACCCCACGAACCCGGGCACGCCGGAACCCGCCACGATCGACGCGTCCAGTCTCTTGGAGAGCACTGCGTGCCCGTCCGTGAGCCAGTGCACAGCCGTCGATAACAAGGGTCAGGAGGTGACGTTCGACCCGACCGCCCCGGGCGCCCCAACCCCCGCGACGATCGACGCCCACCAGGTCCTGGACAGCGTCGCGTGCCCGTCGGTTAGCCAGTGCACCGCCGTCGATCGAAGCGGTCAGGAGCTGACGTTCAACCCGACGGCCGCGGGCGGCCCGACACCCACGCCGATCGACAGCACCGCTGTGGAAAGCGTCGCGTGCCCGTCGGTGAGCCAGTGCACCGCCGTCGATAACAAGGGACACGAGGTTACGTTCAACCCGACATCGCCCGCCACGACCGTTCCGCTCAGCGCATCACCGCCGAGCCCGGGCATCGCGCTGCTCGTCCGCACCTCGGCCTCCGCATCGCATGCTTCGCTCTCGGGCGTCGCAAAGGGCAGGCCAAAGCTGTCGTTCACGCTCACCGCGGCCAAGAACGCGGCGCCGTTGAGGACGATCACAATCGTCCTGCCGAAGGGCCTTGAGTTCTCGAGCTCGAACAGGGCCCTGGCGAAGGGGATCGCCGTCAGGGCGGGCCGAAGGACGCTGAAGTTCACAGCGACTGTCCGCCACGGCGAGCTCACGATTACGCTGAAGACCCCGGCATCGAGTGCTCAGGTCACGATCTCGGGCTCCGCCATCACCGTCAGCAAAGCGCTCGCGGGGAGCGTCAAGAGCAGGAAGGCTAAGACCCTCTCGGTGCTCCTGACCGCGACGGACACCCACCACACCGCTACGCGCATAACGCTGAAGCTCAGAGCGACGTGAACCACCGCTCACCATGAGCGCATCTGCACCCGCGCGATGGCCCGCCGCCGCTATAGCCTCGCGGCGCAGGACGTCAGCCCGTAAGGATGCGCGACCTTTTGAAATTTCAGAAACGCATCCCCGACCTCAAAGATCGCGGGGTCGCGCTTGAGCATCGCCAATCCGTCCGTCGCCAGGTTGACGATGTTTGTCACCTCGGCCTGTTCACCAGACGGCGCCGGTAGCGCCTTTATTTGAGTGATCTCGGCCTGAATGGCAGGCGCGATTGTCTTCTTCACGGCAACATCCACCCGCGCCAGGTTGGGAGCATAACCCAGCTTCAACCTCGCGGGTTCCGTCACGGCATTGGTCTTGACGCAGATCGCGTTGGCCTTGGCCACGAACTCACTCTTGGCGCCGCTGGTGCTGGCGCTGCTGGTGCCGCCAGTGCTGCTGCTTCCACATCCCGCCGCAGCCAGACCGACTATCAGCGTCGCGGCGAGCGCCAGTCCCCGCGGCCGGGCGGGCCGCAGAATCCGACCGCTCGGGATGATCGACTCAACACGAGGTAGTCCGTACATCAGGCTCCTTCGGAGTTGGAGGGCTCACAATTGGCGCGAGCTTACATTAACCCGAGGCGCACATGGCATGTTCCCGGCATGGATACTCAACCGAGCCGCACGCTGACCTTGGTGCCACCGGTGAGGGCCTTCCCGGCGGGAGGCTTCTGGCTTATCACGACCAGTTCGTGCTTGTGCTGGGAGGGCTTGGCGACGGTTCCCACGCCGCAGTTGGCGCGAGCCAGCAGCTTCTTGGCCTGCACGAGCGTCTTTCCCTTCAGGTGGGGAACCAGGCACTTCGCCGTGAGCAGCCGCGGTGAGACCCGCACGATCTTGTTCGTGAACACCTCGGTGAACCAGATCGCGCCGTCCGCCGCCGCGATCCCGTCCGGACGGCTCAGCGCTGTGGGGACGTAGAAATCGCGGATCTTGCCCCGCGGGGTGATCCGGCCGATCTTGTCGCTGCTTTCCTCCGTGAACCAGAGATTGCCTTCCGGACCCGCGGTGATCCCGTCCGCATCGCTTCCCCTTGTGTGAATCCGGAACTCGCTGATGGCGCCGTTCGGAGTGATCTGCCCGATCTTGCCCGCAAACGCCTCCGTGAACCAGATGTTGCCGTCGGGACCCGCCGTGATCCGGGATGGGAAGCTCCCCGCCGCCGGCAGCTTGAACTCGGTGAGCGCGCCGCTCGGCGTGATCCGCCCGATCGCGCTGGCATGCAGCTCCGTGAACCAGATGTTGCCGTCGGGACCCGCCGCGATCCCGTATGGAAAGCTCGAGCCCACTTTGCCCAGGTAGATTCCATCCTGCGGAAGCGCGAACTCGGTGATCACGCCGCTCGGGGTGATCCGCCCGATCTGATTGCTGTCGGGCTGGGTGAACCAGAGGTCGCCCCCCGGACCCGCTGTGATTTCGTAGGGAACACTTCCCGGCGTCGAAATCGAGAACTCCGTGATCGCGCCGCTCGGGGTGATCCGCCCGATCTTGTCGGCCAAGCCCTCGGTGAACCAGAGGTCGCCTTCCGGACCCGCTGTGATCCCGCGCGGACCACTCTGCGCGGTGGGGATCGCGAACTCGCTCATCTTCCCGCTCGGCGTGATCCGCCCGATCTTGTCTGTGGCACTCTCGGTGAACCAGAGGTTGCCTTCCGGACCGGCCGTGATCCTACTCGGCTGGCTCCTTTCGGTCAGCGTCGGGAACTCGCTGAACGCGCCCTTGGGAGCGGCCAGGGCAGCCGGGGCCCAGCCCAGCGAGGCCAGCCCCGCGGACACGGCCAACGCACCCACCACACGACAACCGCGCACGCTGTGCGCAGTATCCCAAACCCGCTCACAGAGTTCACGCGACCAGCTCAACATGCTTGCATCCACTCCTTCCCGAAGTGCCCTCGGCGATGGTCAGAAAGGCAACGATAGCGGCTCGGCTCGCGCTGTGAGCCGGTTGCCCCTGCAGGCTCGGACCGCCCAACTGCGCGAGGCGGCGAAAGGCGGCAGGACCGTCGATGTGATCGTGTAGCATGCCCCACGATGTTCGATCCGCGCCGCCTTTGCATAGGTCTGCTCGCCGTGTTGATGATGGCTGTGAGCGGCTGCGGCTCGACAGAAACTACGAGCACGACCACCAAGGCCGGCGCTGCTGCGACCACGAGTGCCGCCACCACCGCAAGCTCTCAGACCGTCACCCTGAGCACAGGCCGCAGTGGTGTGAAACTATCCGAACCGAACAAGGCCAAAACCGAAGGCCAGGAAAAGGCGGCTGAAGTCGGCTCCAAGACAACCGGCGAAGCGCCCAGACCGAGCACCACACCCGGCAAGCAACCCGTGGCCGGCAATCAACCGGTGCCAAGTGTGCCAAAGCTTCGGCAGTATGAACCGGGGACGCGGCACAAGTTCATCGCCGCCTGCACATCCAAGAAGGGGTCGACCTCGAGCTGTGAATGCATCGTCGCGAGGTTCGAGTTGACGAGCGTCACAAAGGTCCAGTCGTTCGCCGAACTGATAGCCCTCGAATACGTGCTGCTCCACGGCCAACCGGTGTCGCCCACGGCCAGGAAGATCATCGCGCAGTGCAAGGGGCCGCTGCCGTAGGCGAGCACCTGCTTCGTCAGACCCGTCAGAGCAGCATGGTGATCAGAGGTCAGGGCCGTCAGGGCATGGTCGTCAGAGCCGCACGTTGGTCGCCTTGGCGACCGCCTGCTTGCCGACCGTCAGGCTGACGTGAAGGCTCGTCTGCTTGTGACGCTTGCGCAACGACTTACCTACCTTGGTGAACGGCACCCTGATCTGATAGCTGCCCGCCCTCAGGCTCTTCTTCACCGTCTTAAGGCCCTTGCCGCTGATCCTGACGGTGCCGCTGGCGCTCACTTTGACGGTGACCTCCAGGGCGTTGCCGCTGAGCTTCGCCTTGGTGAGGGAGACCGTCGGAGGGCATCCTGTGACGGCGATCTTGGTGTCCTGTTTGAGCACCGCGCCATTCTGGCCGGTGAGGATCGTGGGCAGGTCGAGCGCCGTCTGTTCGCACAGGCTTGCGGGCGCCGCCAGGGCCGAGTGGGGACCCTCGGGCAGGTTCAGTTCGAACGTCGAGATCGGCGAGTCCGGAAGGGATTCGAACGTCGTTTTGGTGATCCCTTTTTTGATGTCCGTCAGCCCGTCGAGATCGACCGTGATTCCTTCGCCCTGGAGCACGATCTCGATGTCGGGGAAGGCCCGGTTGCCGTGGGAGACGAGGTAGGCCGGCCCCACGAGCGGGTGTTCGAGCAACGGCGTGGACGCGACGGCGTGCCCGATCACCGACCATTCGTCGCAGGAGGCGGGGTTGGCTTCGAACACCGTGTCCGGGCAGGCTTTCTGGATCGTCGTGAGCCTGGAGGGCAGCGCGATGGGTAGTTCGGTCACGCTTTTCGCGATGTTCGCGTATGCCCCCGGCGGGTAGGTGATCTTCACGTCGAGGCTCGCGCCTTCGGTTTTGCTCGTTTTGCCTTGCGTGGTGGCCGTGAACACCGGATGGAACGCCAGGCTCGTACAGCCTCCGAGCCCGAACGGCGAGGCCACGCTCGCGCTCGCGCCCTGGGTGGAGGTGAGCGTCGCCGCGATCTTCTGAGCAGAGCAGCTGGTCGGGTTCAGCATGAACCCGGGCCTGTTGAGGCTCACGTTCACCGTCCGTATCCGCAGCGGCACGCCATCGATCATCTGGGGCAGGGGGTCGGACGTGGCCGTCACCGCCGCGGTGTGGGGATCGATATCGATCACCGAGCGGACGACCACGTTGCCGAGGTCGAAGGCTTTGGTCTTAGTGGGAGTGACGACCGACAGGCCGAACGGTCCGTGCAGCCCGTCTTTGAGCGTCGTCGGGCCGGTGAGGTAGACCCTCCCTTGCTCGAAGTAGGGCTCCGAGCCGGCGCCGGCGCCGGCTTCCGCCGTGCCGATCTGGCTTTCAGGACCGCAGGTCCCAGCGTTGGCTTGCGCTTCGGCGCACAGCGGGATGCCGGCGATCTTCCCGACCAGCCCGGGCGGCATGAACACCTGGACCCCCGACAGGTCCCCTTCCCGGTCCTGGCGGGAGAAGGTCAGCGAGAACGACGGGCTCGCATCGGCGGCGGTCGCGTTGGCCCCGGTCGTGCCCGCGTTGAACGCCGGGTTGAACGGCATCGCCGAGGGGCATGCTTCGCCGGCGCCGACGTCATACGATGCCGAGGGGCGAGCGTCTTCGATGCCCGCGATCGCTTCCGAGCCCGTCAGACCGCCCAGGCCCGGCGCACTCCACGGCGTGATGTCCGTGGTCGTCGTGGCCACGCCACAGGTCTGCGGATTGTCGAGCGGCGCCGTGGGGCCGCCCTTGAGCTTCAGCGAAAGCAGTTCGAACGGCTGCTGGGGCTGCTTTTCGAAGACCGCCGTTATCTGACCCGTGGCCGTGTTCACTCTGTTCAGGCCGTGGAGCTTTACGATCACGCCTGCTTCCTTTGATCCGGGCGGCAGCCCGAGCCGGTCCTGGGCCTGTATGAACAGGCGGAACAGGCTGCGGTTGTGTTCGGGGCCACCTTTGCCTTCGGCGTATTCGTTCGAACACGCTTCCGGATATTTGGCGGTGCCGCATTCCGGTTCGGCCAGGAACAGCTGGCCCTGCACCGCCGCCCCGGGCAGCGGTGGTGGCGGGGACGGTACGGGCGAGATGACGACGGCCGCGCTGTCGGCGACCGTTTCCCCGACGGTGTTCTTGCCCGTCACCTGGCACTGGATGACGGAGCCTGCATCGCCTGGCTGAACGGTGTAGGTGGCGGTCTGGGCACCGTCTTCTGAACCCAGCGAGACGCCGTTGCGCAGCCACTGGTCCTTGAACGCCCCCAGTGCACTGCTGCTAGCCCACCCGCCGGTGGCGCACGTCAGCACATGTCCAGGTTCCGCGGTCCCACTCGGCGCCGCGATGCTCGCCGGTGGTAACGGCGGTTGCGGCAGTGATTGAACGGAGCTCCCTCCGACCACGGAGTCGCGGCTTAGCGCCGCCGAGCCGCCGCCGGTATTGGTCGCGATCACGCGGCACTGAATCGCCTTGCCTTCGTCTTCTTTGGCCAGCGGTTCTTCGGAGGGCAACGTGTATTCGCTGCTGGCCGCACCGGCGATCACTTCGCCGTTGCGCAGCCACTGGTATTCAAACGACTGTGGGCTGACCGACCACATGCCCTGCGAGCACGTCAACACCGAGCCCTTGCTCGGCAGGCCCGTGAGCGTTGGAGCCCCGCTCAGCAGCGGCGTGAAGACTTCCACAGTCCCGATCTGCGAGGCGCGCGGGCATTCCGCAGGCACGGTCGGTTCCCTGTGTTCCGCCGGTCCCGCGCCGCTCTGTTCTGGCGGCCAGAACTGTTCGTTCGAGCACGTTTCCAGCCCGTGCGCCGCCGATGGCGAGACGGTCAGCCCTTCCGGAAGTGTCATGAGCAGGTTCTTGAGCGTCGATGTGACCGGCGGCGCGCCTTCGCCGCTTACCTGCGGCGCGAACGTGACGTTGGCCGGCGGTTTGCTCGCCGGCAGGGGTTTTGTTTCCTTGCTCGCGCTCACGGCTGACACCGCGCCGCCCGCATTTGTGCCGGTGACCTCGCACTGCAGCGCCGATTCTTTGTCAGCTTCCTGCACGGTGTAGGTGGCGGTCTGGGCGCCGTTTGCTGCTCCGAGCGCGACCCCGTTGCGCAGCCATTGGTAGGTGAAGGTCGGGCCGCCCAGCCATTTAATAAGCGCCGTTTCAGGCGTACACGTCAGCGGTTTACCCACTTCACCGGTGCCGACCAGCGCCGGGAGGCTCACGATGCCCCCGACGGTCGGTGGCACGGGCGGCCCGGTCGCGGGTGCGGGCGCGACCACAAGCACCGGCGACGCGGCGGCCGCCGCGACACCTCCATTGCTCGCCGTGACCTGGCACTGGATGTCCTTGCCTTCGTCTGGCGACTTCAGCGTGTACGTCCTGCCGGCTTCGCCGGTGATCACTTCGCCGTTGTGCAGCCACTCATAGGCATAGCCGGTGGGGACGTTGCTCCACATCCCCTGCTGGCAGGTGACGGTCTGTCCCACCGCCGTGCTGGGGGCGATTTCGCTGGCCTGCGGAAGTTTCATGTTGAACGTCATCCCGGTCGGCTCGTCGGCCTGCTGGGTGCCGCCTTCGGATGGGGCGCTCGGCTTGAATTCCACTTCAGGATTGAAGTGGAGTTCACCGCAGCCGCTCAACAGCGATTCGGTCATGTTCGGCAGCCCCGTGAGGACTCCCGCGCTCACGCCCGTAAACGCTTTCCTTCCCCTGTATTCCTCCTGTTCCGGTTCGGTGCCCCATCGGTTGGCCCGAACACCCGTTTCCGGCGCCGCCGTCTTACCCGGTTCTGAGGAGGTGCACTGTGTCGGGTTCGCCACGAACGCCGGCGAACCCGCAGTGACCGGGTTACAGTGAAAGTTCGGTTCGAATCCGCTCGCGCCGTTCTCGCACGTCGTCAGCTTGACGGACATGATCTTCGAGCCATTGGAGCCGGCGGGGTCGCCGATGGTGATGCCGTAGTCGCCGTCGCTGCGCAGCTCTGCTTCGAGCAGAATCGGCAAGCCCTTGATGACGACGAACCCGAGCTCAGCAGGATGCCCGGGTGGGGGCTCCATGTTATAGACCAGGCTGGTGAGTTCCGGATTGACGGGTTCCTTCGGGAAGAAGCTCGGCTTGCCGTTGACAATTTCCCCGCCCAGATTCACGAGGGCATAGCCGAGAGCGGTGTTCGATGGGCATTTATTGGCAGTCAGCTGCGCGAGCGGACAGCGCGGCGTGTTCTGCGGATTGCCGGCGAATCCCGGTGGCAGTTCCACCTCGGTGTCTTTCGACGCGCCTCCGGCTGGAGCGAGCACGCCGCTTATGGCGGTCGTGTAGTTGTACACGACTTCACTCGTGTAGGCAAACGGATGACCGCCCGCCTGGGTGAACGGCAGGAGTGTCGGCGTCGCCTTTTCGTTGGCCGCGGCTCCCCTGTTGCAAGCGTCAAATTGAAACTGTTCGACCGCTTCGGCACCGACCGTGAAGCACGCGATTCCGAACGGAACCGCAGCGGTGATCGGCGTTTCCCCTTCCGCCGCGGTGGTGCTGACCGCTGCCACCCCGTCCCCCGAATCACTTGCGGTCGCCACGGCGATGTGGGTGGGGGAGTGCGTCATGAGCGCCTGCGGGCTCGTGCGCACATACAGGGTGAATTCGGAGGATTTGCCCGCCGCCAACGACGCGGAGGCTTCCTGTTCGCACGTAAATTCGCGGGGGCCTTCATATTCGCCGGGTTTGAACGCTTCCAAGTCGATCTTGCAGTTCCAGCCCGGGAACTTAAACTCGGTTCCATCCTGCGAGAAGATGATCCCTTCCGGCAGCTTCAGGACGACCTTGACGGGATGGGCCGCTGGTTCGGTGCCCGTGTTGGTGACCGTGATCGTGTAGGCGTCGTGGCCGCTTTCCTCGGCAAACGTTTCACCTTTGTCGCCGGCTTCCTTTTCGGTGAGCGGGTTGACGCCGCACGGCGGAGTTGCCATGGGTTCTGCGACTTTGCTCGGGCATTTAGTCGCCTGTTGGCCAAAGGGGTTGAGATGGGTCATCTTGATGCTCAGCACCGGAGCGGCCATCGCGGGCGCCGCGAGCACGGCCGCGGCCACGCTCGCGAGGGCCAATATGGCAAGGCAGCGTCCGCGCCACCCAGCGAGCCTGAAGGCTTCGTTCAGCATCACTTACCCCTCCGCTCGCTCTTCTTGGCCTTGGACTTCTTCTTGGCCTTGGCCTTGGGGCCATATTTCTTACGCGCCTGCGATTCGCACGTGGCACGCTGCTTCTTCTTTGGTTTCTTCTTGCATGCCTTGAGCGCCTTCGTGAGCTCCTGTGCGCGCGTCAAGGGCTTCGGCTTCGTTACCGTCACCCCGAGCGTTCCGCCCAGCGCCGGCACGAGGTTGCCCGCGGCCGCGAATTGCGAGCTCGGCGCTGGAGGCGAGTTCGGCGGCGATCCTTCTCCAGGCTGGCATTCTTCTGGTGCGCAGGCCGGTTCCTTCACCGGCGCAGGAAACCCACCTTCGACACGAGCGTCGTAGTAATCCGCAAGGACATCTGTGTCCTGACCGACAAGCGGTGTATGCGTGAGAAAGAAGATATCCGAGCCGGATGCCGACATCCCGCTGTTGCCCTGCCACACGTTGGGGGTTATTTCTGCTCGTTCCTCCGCCTGAGTCATGCTCCCGATGCTGTTCACGCCTTTCGGGTCGCGCCCGTCGGAGATCATCTGCACGACGCCTTCTGTGGCCGGGTGGGCGCACGGTGACGCGCACCGCCACTCGTACACGTTCGCCGCCTGGCTCACATCGTCGTTCTGCAGCTTTTCCTGGGAGCTGAAGATGATGGTTTCGCCGTCGTAGGCTCCCGCTGGGCACTGCGTCTGTTCTGCGCTGCTGTAGCCGTGCGGGCAACCGCTGATCGCCCGGTTCCAGTCGTTGATGTCGGCCTCGGCCCCGGAGGTCGTTGCTTCCAGCGGAGCGATGAATGCGCTTCGTTCTTCGCCTCCCTTGCAGCCATCGCTCGGCGTGCATTCGCTCGGCCGTTCGCCTGCAGGCGCGGCGTGCGAGATCCACGTCAGTTCGCCCGTCGTGAAGTCGAAGCGGTAGGCGGCCCGTGCAGCTTCGGTTTTCGTGACCCCGGCGAACGCTTCTGGAGTGGAGAAGACGAGATACTTGCCGTCGGGCGTTGTCTGCGCGAGCCGATGGTTGTCGTTCACTTCCTTACCGCTCGTTTCGTTGCCGCTCCCATTCGAGATGGTGTGCGCGACGAACTTCAGTTCTCCCGTTTCGGTGTCATACGCGTACAGGTTGGAGGGGCCCGGCTCGGGGCATTCATGCTCCTCTTCGCCGCTTGCGTTCCACCAGGTGTTTCCTTTGGACGTCAGCACGCCGTTTGCGAGGAAGTAGACATGGCTGCCGTCCGATGAGGTCCTGACGACGCCTTCGACTTCGGCTCCGGCCCCTGCCGTGTGTGAGACCGCAGCGCCGCATTCGTCCGTGCCCGCGAATGTTTCGCCGGCGGAGATCTGCGTCAGCGGGTTTCCCGCTCTGTTCGTGAAGTCGTACTCGTATAGGTCCCCCGTTTCGTCGCCGTCGCCGTTCAGGAGCCGCTGCGTGGTCGTGAAGAACACCTTCGAGCCGTCTGCGGACGCCCCCTGGTAGGTCGCGTCGTGGAATCCGTGACATTCCCCGAGCTCCTTTTCTATTTCGAGCTTCGCTTCTACCTTCGTAGCTTCTCCCAGCTCTTTTGTGAGTTCGGCTTCCGCTGGGCAGGTGCGCGCGGGTCCGGGACATCCGGTCGCTGTGCACTGCGTCGGAATCGGGTTCGACACCGGGACCGTTTCGAGCCATTCGTTGTTGCCGTCTTCCTTGCACGAGGATGAGGAGCCGGCGAGACAGTGGACGCGCGCATAGACCGTCTGTTGCTGGCCTTCGGGTGGCTGGACAGCGGTAGGCGTGGCCGTGAAGAACACCGTTTCGCCGGTCTGGGAGATCGCCTGGTAGTCAGAGCCGTTGATTATGGTTTCTTCGCGGTGGTCGCCTAGCAGCGGACCCTTGCCCTTCGCGTTGTTCAGGACTATGCCGGCGCCGAGGTTCGTCAACTCGCTGCCGTCGTTGGCGACGCTGACGAGGCGCAGCTCAGGCGAGGTGCCGATCCCCGAGACTTCGTAGATGCCGGCGCTTTTGTTTTCTTCGAGCGTGTCGTCGGAGAGCAGGTCATTCCCCGGCTGAACGAACAGGCGCGACATGTTTGCAGAACCGCCGAGGAACCCGGTCTGCCCGTTCACCCCTTCACCGTTGACGCTCGTGAAGCGCGGGCTGGGCGTCCATCCTTCCCCTCTTTGCTTGCGCATGGCGCACTGGATGCTCGAAAACGCGATCGGATTTTCACCCTGGTTGACGCCCTGAAAGCCACAACTCGCCTGAGCCGAGCGCAGATCTGGTGAGTAGTCGCTTGAGAGCCCGTCCCGATATGGAAAGCTGACGAGATTGGCGGGCGCGAACGATGATTCCGTGGTCCAACCCTGTGCTGTGCGGTGCGAGAGATAGGTGTTGATCGTGATGGGGAAGCTGAAGTGGTAGTTTTCCGTGCCCGAGAAGCCCCCTTCCGAGGCCCAGCCGAACGCATCACCGTCCGCTGAGATCGGGACGCCGACGGGGCTGTCTGGCTCCGCGTCGTGGCCCTGCTTGTAGAGCGGGCTCACCATCTCATACGCACGGCAGTCCGGGAGCCCTTCGGAGTAGTGCGTGCCGCTGACGGGGCTCAGGTTGCTTTCCTTGCGCAGCTGTTCGTTCGGACAGGCCGCGGCCGAGGCCGTGGAGGCGCCCAGCGCGAGCGTCGCCGCGACGCACGCAAAGATGCCGAACCACAGCCCGCCCACCGATGTACCCCGACGTCGCGCAAGCGCCCTCAAGGCCCTGTTGACCATCGCTCCATCCCTTACTTCATCCTCTCTCGATTCCCCGCCCCGCTGGCGTGACGATCCGCCACGCGTTCTCCGCGCGGCGGGCAGCGAGCATAGCGCGTCGGCAAGCACCGCGCAAGCGTGAACGGTTCCTTGCCGGCTCCGCCACCTCTGCCGTCGTGGCGACCGCTATTTTCGACTTCTCGAGTCCTGAACACGCGAGCGAGCTGCAAAGTTGCGCCGGTTACCGGGGCCGGAGCCAACCGCCAGGCGATTGCGGTTCACCTCAATGCCGGCGGGCCTTCAAGCGGGGGGCAGACGACGCGCGGATCAGGCCGCGCGATGGGGGCCGCCCAGACCGCGCCCGGACCCCGGAACGCAGCAACGGCCCCACAACGAGGAGGGGGGCCGCGCTTTCGCGCGGCCCCCCTCTGATCTGCTCACAGGGCCAACTGGACCTGCGTCACTTTGTCCTTGCTACGGAGTGCTCGTCGTAGCCAGGTTGTTCTTTTCGTAACCGCAGGTCTTGAGGTTACCTGACGTCGAGCCGATGACCGCTTCACCCAGTGCCTCGAGGTGGCCGGATTCGGCGCCGAATTCGATTTCGCTTGGCTTGTTGCAGCCGCTCAGTCCGTTGAGAGCGGTCGGCGTTTGTTTGTTGTTCGCGTTCGTTGTAAATTCGACCGCGCCGAGTATCGCGCCTCCGTTAGGTGCGAAACCGGTGCCTTCCCCTTTTTCGAGGGGGTTTTCGCAGCCGATGATGACGTGGACGTTGTAGCTTTCGTCCTGGACTTCACCTTTTCCGTTCACGATGAGTTCCGAGGGCCACGGTAGATCAACCGGTTGGACGTACGCCACACCCGGGCACGTTTCGTCCACGCAGTTACCCGATCCGAACGCCAGGGTGTCGTCCTCGCCCGCGGCGCTTTCGGTGGCCGGTTTGACCACGGCGGGGTTGTACTCCTCGGCCAGGACGGCGTTGGAACAAGTGATATCGCCCGCAGCTGATGTGAGTGACAGTGTGCCCCACGCGAGAGTCTCCTTGCCGGGGGCAACCCCAACTTTGCTGCCGCCGATGTAGAAGTGCGGGCACGGCCCGACGACTGCTGCACTTGTTTTGCATTGTGAGGCCTGCGCCGCAGCCGGAACCATCGCAAACGCGACGACCGCCAACAGTGGGACTAGACCCGTGTAGAGCTTCTTGCTCATAGTTATCGTATCTCCTCCAGTAGTCCGGAGGCCCCAGCCGCAAAGTCCGCGACCCCCATGTTTTTGATCCACCGCGCCCCCCTTGTCGGACGACGTCGGTGGAGCCGTCTGATGATGATTGCTACCTGCCTGATGCTCTGGTCCTGCCGAACTGACGACCGTGCGGGACGACCGTTCGGCCTCCGAGCCGGAATCGGTCTCGCCGTGGCGTCATCCTGCCCGCCGTCGACGAGCTCTGCCGCCAGAGGTCATTCTTTCTCAGACTTGGCTACCTCCTCCTCCTCCTGTGCTCGGCCTCCATGTACGACCCCGTTTCACGGGGGTGAGCGGCAAGTCTAGCACACCTGTAGAGCCCTGTGTTGCATCTGGCCGGGTCGATTTGGCCGCCCGGTTTCCCCCCGATCAGCGATCGCGATGGAGCTCCCGGCGCCCGCTCGGAAGGCCGCTGCCCATGCCTCTGCATAACGCCAAAGCAGGAGCGAGCTACCCCGCCGCCCGATGGTACCCGATGCGCGCCCGGCGCGCTCGCAGCCGCCCCGCAGCGAGGCGCCGACGGCGTTCGGCGGGCCCCCGCAGCAGGGCAGTCTCAACCGGCCCGCGAGCGCCGCACGCAGCCGCCCCTCCCAGCTTGACAGTCCTCGCCGGCAGCTGGTAAAGTGCCTGTAAATTGGGACCCTATACCAGCAGCCGCGAGCCACGGAGGGCTGTCTGTTTGACGGGTCAACGACGATGTTAGTCGCGTGTGGCCATGAGCTGCAACAGCAGCAGTAGCGGGACGCACCAGCGGGACACATCTGATCTACCGAAAAACGGAGGAGCTTTGATGTTTTCAGGGATGCTACTAAGACTTGCCCGGCGGTTTGGCTACGTCGGGGCCGCACTGATGTTCGGACTCACTGCGTTCGCCGGCAGCGCCCAAGCGGCGCACAAGGCCACGAGGGCGTCCGATAAGGAGTGTTACTTCTTCTGCGGGCCTCGCGGCCCCACGGGACCCAGGGGACCCCAAGGGCCCAAGGGACCCCAAGGACCCAAGGGAGTCACCGGAGCGACCGGGCCCCAAGGGAAAGAAGGCAAAACCGGCCCGACCGGCCCGACCGGCCCAGCAGGGGGCGGTACCGGCGGCGGCGGCGTGACCGGAGCGACCGGCCCGACCGGACCCGAAGGCAAAGAAGGTAAAGAAGGTAAAAGCATAACCGGCCCGACCGGACCCCCAGGGAGCGGTACCGGCGGCGGCGTGACCGGAGCAACCGGCCCGACTGGACCTGAAGGTAAAGAAGGTAAAGTGGGCCCGACCGGACCAACAGGGAGCGGTACCGGCGGCGGCGGCGGAACCGGCCCGACCGGCCCGACCGGGCCAGAAGGCAAAGAAGGCAAAGAAGGCAAAAGCATAACCGGCCCGACCGGACCCCCAGGGAGCGGTACCGGCGGCGGCGTGACCGGAGCAACCGGCCCGACTGGACCTGAAGGTAAAGAAGGTAAA
>Ga0302326_10016093_pt1 | contig 15675 bp, 12 predicted proteins | sample Palsa_T0_3_FD_202264 | JGI IMG/M metagenome (GOLD analysis project Ga0302326, IMG submission 202264) | Peat permafrost microbial communities from Stordalen Mire near Abisko, Sweden - Palsa_T0_3 | ecosystem: Environmental > Terrestrial > Soil > Palsa > Peat permafrost | place: Sweden: Abisko...
CGCCGGCGCCGGTCGCGCTGGCCTGGTCCAGTTGCGCGGCCATCAGGTCGTCGTAGGCCGGGCGGGGGACTGAGCGGAAGACGCCGATCGGGGTGTGCGCGAAGTCGAAGCTGTCGAGCCGGGAGAGAGCGAACGCGTACGACGGGTCGGTCCTGCTCGCATCGTGCACCACCAGCTCGGACTCGGGCACCGAGGCCGCCTCGACCGGCGTCAGGGCACCGTACGGGCCGTAGGTGAGGCCCATCGAGCCGTCCGGCCCGAATCGCACCGGCGAGCCGTGCTGCAGGCGGATCAGGCCGGGCGCGTTCGGCTCCTTGATGGGGGCGAACGCGTCGTCGTTAAAGATCGGGCAGTTCTGGAAGATCTCAATGAACGCGGAACCGCGGTGGTCGGCCGCCGCCCGCAGTACCGACTGCAGATGCTTGCGGTCGGAGTCGACCGACCGGGCGACGAAGGACGCCTCCGCCCCGAGCGCGAGCGAGACCGGGTTGAACGGGTAGTCGAGCGAGCCGAACGGGGTCGACTTGGTGACCTTGCCCTGCTCGGAGGTGGGCGAGTACTGGCCCTTGGTGAGACCGTAGATCCGGTTGTTGAACAGCAGGATCTTGATGTTCACGTTCCGTCGGAGCGAGTGGATCAGGTGGTTGCCGCCGATGGAGAGCGCGTCGCCGTCCCCGGTGATCACCCAGACCGACAGGTCTTGCCGCGACGCGGCGAGCCCGGACGCGATCGCGGGCGCCCGCCCGTGGATCGAGTGCATGCCGTAGCTCGACACGTAGTAGGGCAGCCGGGACGAGCAGCCGATGCCGGAGACCACGACCACGTTCTCCCTGGGCACCTCGAGCTCGGGGAGGAACGCCTGGAAGGCGGCCAGGATCGCGTAGTCACCGCATCCCGGGCACCAGCGGACCTCCTGGTCGGACTTGAAGTCCTTCGTCCCCAGGCCGCCCTTGTGCGGGACGAGCGTGAGGGACTGGAGTCGCCCCGGACCGTTCGACGAAAGCTGATCTTGAATTTCAGGCATGTGCGAGCACCTCTTCGATCGCTTCAGCCAGCTCGGCCGCGCGGAACGGAAGCCCGTTGACGCGGTTGTAGGAGATCACGTCGACCAGGAACTTGCCGCGCAGCAGGAGCGCGAGCTGGCCGAGGTTGATCTCGGGGACGATCACCTTGTCGTACCGGCGGACGGCCGCCCCGATCGAGCCGTAGGTCGACCCCCAGCCGAGGACCAGCACCTTCGCCTGGCCGGACGGGTCGTCGACCTCGAGCGGGGGGATGCTGGCGGCGATGCCGTCGATCTTGGCCTGCCTGGTGCGGACCATCAGGTCGTGGTTGTCCGGGTCGTAGGAGATCGTCCCGGCGCCGTCGGCCTTCTCGATGCCGCCGACGCGGTGCTCGAGGCCGGGGGTGCCGGGGATGGCCCACGGCCGGGCCAGCGTCCGCGGGTCGCGCTTGAACGGCAGGAAGTCGGAGCCGTCGGCGGGCTTGTCGACCTCGGAGGCGAACTCGAACTCGGCGCTCAGGTCCGGGAGCGCCGAGACTTCCGGGATGCGCCACGGCTCGGAGCCGTTGGCCAGGTACCCGTCGGAGAGGAGGATGACCGGGGTCCGGTAGGTGATCGCGATCCGCGCCGCCTCGATCGCCGCGAAGAAGCAGTCCGAGGGCGTGGCCGCCGCGACGACGGGCACCGGCGATTCGCCGTTCCGGCCGTACAGCGCCATCAGCAGGTCCGCCTGCTCGGTCTTGGTCGGCATGCCGGTGGACGGGCCCGCCCGCTGCACGTCGACGATGAGCAGCGGCAGCTCGACCGAGACGGCCAGGCCGACGGTCTCCGCCTTCAGCAGCATGCCGGGGCCGCTCGTGGTGGTGACCGCGAGCGCCCCGCCGAAGGCCGCCCCGAGCGCGGAGCTGGCGGCGGAGATCTCGTCCTCGGCCTGGAACGTGCGGATGCCGAACTTCTTGTGCTTGGCCAGCTCGTGCAGGATGTCGGAGGCCGGGGTGATCGGGTACGAGCCGAGGAACAGCGGCAACTTGGAGAGCTGGCCGGCCGCGATCAGGCCGTACGCGAGCGCGGTGTTGCCGGTGATGTTCCGGTACTTGCCCGGCTTGATCGGGGCGGGCTTGACCTCGTAGCGGACCGAGAAGTCCTCGGTCGTCTCGCCGTAGTTCCAGCCGGCTTGGAAGGCGGTCACGTTGGCCTTGTAGATCTCCGGCTTCTTGCCGAACTTCGCCTCGAGGAACGAGAGCGTCCCCTCCGAGGGCCGGCCGTAGAGCCAGGAGAGCAGGCCGAGGGCGAACATGTTCTTCGCCCGCTCCGCGTCCTTGCGGGAGATGCTCTGGTCCTCAAGCGACTTGACGGTCAGCGAGGTCAGCGGCACCGGGTGCAGTTTGTAGCCGTCGAGCGAGCCGTCCTCGAGCGGGTTCTTGTCGTAGCCCACCTTGACCAGGTTGCGCTTGGTGAACTCGTCGGTGTTGACGATCAGGTCCCCGCCGAGCGGCAGGTCCTTCAGGTTCGCCTTGAGCGCGGCCGGGTTCATCGCGACGAGCACGTCGGGCGCGTCCCCCGGGGTGAGAATATCGTGGTCCGCGAAGTGCAGCTGGAAGCTGGACACGCCGGGCAGCGTGCCCTGCGGTGCGCGGATCTCAGCGGGAAAGTTCGGCAGGGTGGACAGGTCGTTGCCGAAGACCGCGGTCTCCTGGGTGAACCTGTCGCCGGTGAGTTGCATGCCGTCACCGGAGTCGCCAGCGAACCGGATGATTACGTGGTCTAGCTCCTGGACCTGTTTGGTCACAGCCCAAATCCTCCTCCGCACGCAGGACCGTGCGCCCTCGTGCAGCACCACCCCAGTGGCCGGGGCTTGAGTGCGGGACGGGATAAATTCTACGCGGACTCGGGCGCCGCATGGCCGTCCACACGAGTGTGGGACACGCCACCTTTCTGCTGCGTTCTAACAAAGTTACTGTTATTTGTCCATAATGTCGCTGCTGTTGCTTCGCCGGCCGCGCGGACCGCGGCCGGGCCGGCCTTAGGCTGGCGTCGCGGCGCGGGAACCTCCGGGTCGACTCCGACCGTTAACCGGGGTGAGCTGCTGCTTCGCGGCGGTCTGGCCGGTGGGCGGAAGCTCGGGGGCTCAGGCCGGGGCCGGGATTCGGGAGGGAGCCGCGGTGCGCTGCTACGGACTGCGCGCGGCGCTGCTCGCCGCCCTGCTGTGCGCGGCGCTGGTGGCGGTTGCCTCGCTGTGGCTCGGGCTTGTCGGCGCCGCGGTAGTAAGCGCGCTCATCGTCGCCCTCGGGTGGATCACCTATTTTCATTCGGAACGGGCCGTGCTGAGCGCTCTCCGCGCCCGCCAGGTGAGCGAGGTGGAGCGGCCCGAACTCCATCGTCTCGTGCGGGAGCTCGCGCGCTCGGCCCGGCTGCCGATGCCCCGGCTCTTCGTGTCGCCCGCGGCCCAGCCGAACATCCTCACCGTCGGCTACGGCCCCAGGTCGGCGGCCGTGTGCTGCACCGAGGGACTGCTGGCGGAGCTCTCGCCGGCCGAGCTCCGGGCGGTGCTTGCCCACGAGCTCGCGCACGTGACCCGGCGCGACGTGGTGGTCTCCTCCTCGTCGGCCGGACTCGCGTCGCTGGTCGCGATCTGCCCGCTGACGGCGCTGCTGGTGCTGCGGATCGCGTCTCCGGCCGCCCGCGAGTACGGCGCCGACATCGAGGGCGCGCTGCTGACCGGGGAGCCGCTGGCACTGGCGAGCGCGCTGCGCACGATCGACTCCTGCGCGGCCACCCTGCCGCTGCGCCGACGGGGACCGCTCGCCGCCGCCAGCCACCTGATGATCGCCTGCCCGTTCCCGCCCCGCGGGTACGGTCGGCTGCTGCGCTCCCACCCGCCCACCGGAGAGCGGGTGCGCAGGCTGGAGGGCCTGGCGGGGGCTGGGCCGCGCTAGCGGTTGTCCGGCCCGCGCTAGCGGGAGTCGTAACCGCGGCAGCGGTACGCCTGCCACGCTAGCGACGGTTGACGAACTGGAGCGGGAAGTCGAAGTCCTTGCCCTTGAGCAGACTGATGACGGACTGCAGGTCATCTCGGCTCTTGGACGAGACGCGCAGTTCCTCGCCCTGAACTAGGGCCTTGACGCCCTTCGGGCCCTCGTCCCTGATGATCTTGGACACCTTCTTGGCGTTCTCCTGGGTGATGCCCTCCTTGATCGCGATCGCGATCCGGTACTCCTTGCCGGAGACCTTGGGCTCCGCGGCGTCCAGGTGCTTCAGGGAGATGCTGCGCTTGACGAGCTTCTCCTTGAACACGTCGAGGATCGCGCTCGCGCGCTCCTCGCTGTTGGCGCGGATCTCCACCCCGTCCTGGCCCGACCAGGCGATGGACGCCCCGACGTTGCGGAAGTCGAACCGGGTGCTGATCTCCTTGGCCGCCTGGTTGAGCGCGTTGTCGGCTTCCTGGCGGTCGATCTTGGACACGATGTCGAAGCTTGACTCGCTTGGCATGGACCACAGGGTAGACGGGTATGGTGCCGCTCGTCACCTTGGCCACGCGGTCGTGGCCGAGCGTACGTCGTTGTCGTGGTCGCGAACGGCCGCCGGGCGGTCCGCGTCGCAACCGCTCGCGATGTCCGCTATTCTTCTCTCTGCTGCCGCCGCAGTGCGGCGGTGCACGGCAGGTTGCCCGAGTGGCCAAAGGGAACGGTCTGTAAAACCGTCGGCTCAGCCTACGTTGGTTCGAACCCAACACCTGCCACCACCTGCGAAAACGCCCCGCTAGCTGCGATATCTCGTGCTAGCGGGGCGTTTCTGCTCTGTCCCGGCGTGTGTCACCTTGTCGCGCTGTGGGGCGGGTTGTTGCGGGGTCCACGGACGCATAGCGGACGGGAATCGGAGCCTGGGAGCGGTGCGGGGAACCGTCGGCTTTGCACGGACGGCCACGGACGGGGGCCGCAGGCAAGGACGAGTCCACGGACGGGGGCCGCAGGCACGGACGAGTCCACGGACGGGGTCCGCAGGCACGGACGAGTCCACGGACGGGGTCCGCGGAGCCCGGTGTACGGCTTGACGTTCGGGGCGGAGCTGAGCGTGCATGTCCCTGCGTCCGCCCGCTGCCCGGCCGGTTTCCCGGGGCGGGGCGGCCGTGGAAGGGCGGGTGCGGTGATGGCCAGGGCGGCGGTCCGGGAGAGCGTGACGCTTGCCGGGCGGGCGGAGCGGGCGCGGATCGCCCGGGAGTTCGTGGAGGGTGTGCTAGGCCCTGGTCACCCGTGCAGGGATGTGGCGGTCTTGCTGGTGAGCGAGATGTTTGGCAATAGTGTCCGGCATAGCGGCTCGGGCGCTCCCGGGGAGACGGTCACCGTCGCGGTCAGGGCCGGGGACGGCGTTGTCCGGGTCGAGGTCACCGACCGGAGCGGACCCGGGGTGCCGAGGCTGACCCCTGCCGCATGGGATGCGGAAGGCGGCCGGGGGCTTCAGCTCGTTGCCCGCCTCGCGGCACGGTGGGGGTGGCGACGGCGCGGCGGGCGGACGCTGACCTGGTTCGAGCTGTCGCACGGCTGACCTGTCATCAGGTCGCCGGGCGGGCCGGGTAGCAGGTGGCCCGTTAGAGGCTTCGGATGAAATCGTCCTCGGTCATGACCTCGATGTCCTGTCCCTTGGCTTGCAGCGCGAATGCGCGTGCGGCCTTGCCCGAGGTGGCCGCTCCGGGGGTGAGGACGGCGGGGTTGAGGTCGCCGATGACCAGTATGTTGGTGCGCCCGGTGACGTCTTTCTCCGGGATCGCGCCGGCCCTGGCAGCGTCTTCCCATGCCTGCTGCCGGGTCCTGGTTTTCAGTGCGCCGGTGAACACGATCACCCGCCCGTAGAGCGGGTGGTCCGGGTCCGCGTCCGGGCTGGCGTCCGGTGCGGTCAGGCGGTCCCGGCCGCTGTGGGTCGGAGGGCGCCTGACGGTGGGCCGGTAGCGGCCGGGCTCCAGGTGCCCGGTGCGGATGGCGAGGGCGTCCGCAAGGTCGGCGGGCGTGGCGGCCCTGTGCTGGCGGGCGAGGGCGACGGTGACCAGGGCGGCGCCGCGGGCGTTGATGAGGACCTGGTGGCGGCCGGAGAGCTCGACGCCGCACTCGGCCGCGACGAACGGCAGCCGGTAGGACGGGAGCGGGAACGCCCGGCGGGCCAGGACCATCGTGCACAGGAAGTCGACCTGGGGCCAGGGGATGTCGTCGGCGGTGCAGGCGTGCCGCAGGACGCCGATGTTGAAGTTCGCGTTGTGGCAGATCAGGGTGTCAGGCCCGGCGTACGCCGCGATCCAGGCGGCTACTTTCCGCCAGGGCGGCGCTGTGGCGACCATCTCGGCGGTGATGCCGTGGACTGAGGTGTTCCATTCGGCGAACTCGCCGAGGTCGGCCGGGGGGCGGATCAGCCCGCCGGACTTGTGCACCACCTGGCCATCGCGGACCCGGACCAGGCCGACTGAGCACGCGGAGCCGGGCCGGCCGCTGGCCGTCTCGAAGTCGATGGCCGTGAAGTCGAGGCTCACCGCGCGAGAGCCCGCGTCCGCGCGCCCGCCACCCAGGCCGGCCTCGTCGCCGGTCCCTGGCGGCTCGTCGGCAGGCTGACGGCAGTGAAGCCGGGCATCGGCGCCTCCCCGGGGAGAGCAGGTACTTAGCGTGTCTTGCCAGACTATTTGCGCTACCGCCCGATTTCAGGCAAATCAGAGCCGGGATGCCCACGCCTGTCGGGACTGCCGCCTTCCTGGCTGCGCGCCCCGGGGTCTGCTCGTCGATGTCCCTGGCTCGCCAGCGGGGCCTGGCCTCAATACGCCGTCGGCGCAGGTCATCGGGGCAGTCGAGCACGAGATAGTGAATCTCCCCGACCCACGGGCGGCCTGGCAGATCTTCGAGGTGCTCCGGGATGAACGGCCCGAGCAGCAGGGTCGCCAGCCCGTTCTGGGCGACGCCGTGCGCGACGTGCAGCCACGCGTCGCGAAACGACGGCCAGTCGACCTTGCCGTCCCTGGCGGCACGGCTGAGCGGGTCGATGAGCCAGTCGACATCGAAGACAGCGCACAGTCCGGCCATGCGCCCCAGAAGCTCGGGGAAGATCGTTGTCTTGCCAGACCCGGACGCGCCGGTAACCACGAAGAGCGGGCGGGTAACCGCATTGGGATCGACGCCACCGCAGGCCGGGCAGCGGGCGATCCCGCCGTTGGGTGTCATGAGATGGGGGTCGTCACATGCTTGGCAGTAGTGCACGCTCCAGTCTCCCTGCGTAGCCTCGTCTGTCCCCAGTGAATTAGCGGGAGTTGGCGTGGCGTCCGGCCTGGCCTCGTCTGCGGGCACCGCTGCAGCGGTCCAGGGCCATGCGGCTGAGCGGCAGCCCGCGAGGGTTCCGCAGCCTTCGCGGACTGCCTAGCCCGATGGTCCGGCAGAGGCTGCTACCGCAGGTGGGCGCCCAGTTCCTGGCTGAGCGCCGCCAGCGCGCGGTTCCGGATCATTCCGGTCTCCTCCGCGGTCAGGGTGGCCTCGGTTGGCCGCAGGACCACGCGCAAGGTCAGCGACCGGTGCCCTTCCGGCACCCACGATCCCCGGTACTCATCGACATAGCTGACCTCGTGGACCAGCTTGTCGACTCCGCCCGCTACCCGCTCCACGTCCCCCCAGGGCACCTCGTCGGCCACGACCACGGACAGGTCGAAGTCCGTCTCCGGCAGCTCCGGAACGGCCTCGAACCGGTTCTCGCGGGAGCGGTGCACGTCGAGGGGCTGCAGGTCGATCTCGGCGTAAGCGACCTGGACGTCCTCGATCCCTGCCAGCCGCCTGGTGCGCGGGGTGAGTAGCGCGAGCGTGCCGACCGTCCGGTCGCCTGCGCGGAGCCCGAGCCGGGCGGACGGGTCGGCCCAGACGGCATCGGTCTTCTCGCTGTCGAAGGACAGGTCCACGATGTGGCAGTAGCGGCGCATCATCGAGATGATGCCCTTGGCCCTCCGGAACAGCCCGGCGCCGTCGCTGCCTGCCAGCGCCACCCCGAGCAGTTGCCGCTGCTCTGGCATGCTCTCGTATCGTCCCCGGTAGGACTCCCATGTGGCGGAGCTGAACACCGTGCCGACCTCGAAGATGCCGAGGGCCGGGCGGTATCGCAGGTTGGACGCGATTGCCTCCAGCAGGTTCGGGAGCAGGGACGGGCGCAGGGAGTTGCGGTCGGGGGCGGATGCGCCGTCGAACAGGACGGTCTGCTTCTTGCCGAAGCCGGCGGCGGCGAGCAGGTGGTCGGTGGCCCAGGGGTAGGTGATGACCTCCTGCAGGCCCGCCCGCAGCGCGAGTTGCTCGCGTATCTCGCGATCGAGGCCGCGGCGGTGGAGTGACCGGACCGGGTGCAGCGTCACGGACGTCTCGGCTACCGCGAGCCGGTCATAGCCGTAGATGCGCGCGACTTCCTCCACGATGTCCTGCCGCAGCGACACGTCGCCGGTGGACCGCCAGGTCGGCACCGTGATGCGGAAGCGGTCATCGTCCTGCACTGTGGTGAACCCGAGCGCGCGCAGGGTGGCGTGGACCGTTTCGTCGCCCAGGTCCTCGCCGATCCGGTCGATCAGGAACTTCCTGTCGACCTCGACGTGCGCCTCGCTGGTGGCCTGCACGAGCACGTCCTGCATGCCACCGACCGCGGCACCCGGCGCGACCTGGGGCAGCAGGTGCAGGAACAGGCCCACCGCGAGGTCCACCCGCTGGGTGTCCAGGCCCTTCTCATACCGTGCCGAGGCGTCGGTCCGGACGCCGAGCCGCTGGCTGGCGCGCCGGATCAACCGCGGCCGGAAGCTCGCCGCCTCCAGCACGAAGCGCCGGGAGGCCGGGCGCAGCGCGGTACTGTCCCCGCCCATGACGCCGGCGGCACCGACGATCTCCCGGGCGTCGCGGATAACGGGAAGTCCCGCGTCGAACTTCGCGGCTTCCCCGTTCAGCAGCTTCACCTCGCCCGGCTCCGTGGCCAGCCCGGCCGACAACGGCAGCGACAACTGGTCCGCGTCGTAGACGTGGGTAGGCTGCCCGGTCGTGAACATCACGTAATTCGACAGGTCCACCAGCGGGTGCACTGGTGCCTCGCCGATCCGGGTCAGCCGGCCGCGGATCCAGTCCGGGGTAACGTACGCCTCCGCGCCGAACGCGACTGCGGCGAACCGGGGACACAGGTCCGGATCTAGTGAGCCGACCAGGCCGCCGGTGGCGGCCGGGCGTGGCGCGGCCGACAGCGGCCGGAGCGGCAGGCCGTAGATGGCGGCGAACTCCCGGGCGATCCCGTAGTGGCCCCACAGGTCGGGGCGGTTCGTCAGGGACTTGTTGTCGATCTCCAGGATCGAGTCACCGTCAACGGGGAGGATGTCCTCGACCTCGACGGTCTTGAGGGTGAGCTGGTGCGCCAGCTCCTTGACGCTCACCCCGGCTGGCAGGTCAATATAGTCCGACAGCCATTCAAGCGAAACCTTCACGGACGGGACTCCCTAGGCGAACTGGCTGAGGAAACGAAGGTCGGCGGTGTGCAGGAGCCGGACGTCATCGATGCCGTATCGCATCATGACCAGGCGGTCGAGCCCGACGTTGACGTAGAACCCGGTCCACCGGTCCGGGTCCAGGCCCCCGGCCCGCAGCACGTTCGGATGCGGGGCACCGCCCGGCATGATCTCCAGCCACCCGACCTGCCGGCAGGTGCGGCAGCCGCGGCCACCGCATACCTGGCACTGCATGTCGATCTCGAAGCCCGGCTCGACGAACGGGAAGAACCCGGTTCGCATCCTCGTCGTCACCGGGTGCCCGAACGTCGTGTCCAGGATCGTGTCGACCAGGAACTTCCCGGCAGTCAGCGGCACCTTCTCATCGACCAGCAGTACCTCGTACTGGTAGAACGCGCGCTCATGCCGGGCGTCGGCGGTCTCGTTGCGGTACACCCGCCCCGGGTAGACGAACCGGAACGGCGGCTCGTGCTCTCGCATGTACCGGACGCTGGCACCGGTCAGGTGCGGGCGCAGCGCCAGCCGGTCGCCTGCTTCCCGTCCCTCCATGCCGGCGAGCCAGAAGGTGTCCATGCTCTCCCGGGCCGGGTGCCCGGGCGGGAAGTTCAGGTTGTCGAACTCGTACAGTTCCGAGCTGACCTCGGGGCCGGCGTACAGGTCGAAGTTCAGCGCGGCGAAGGCGTCGTCGAGGTCGTACATCAGCTGGATCGTCGGGTGCAGCCCGCCAGGGCCAGCCGGGAGGCCCGGAAGGGTGACGTCCAGCGGCCTCGGCAGGGCCGGCTCGGTGTCGAGCAGCTCCTGCTCCCGTGCCTCGATGGCGGCGGTGACGGCCTGCTGCGCCTCGTGGATCGCCGCGCCGACCGTGCGGCGCTCGTCAGCGGGAAGCGCGCCGACGCCGCGCCTCAGACCGGGCAGCGTCCCCGACTTGCCCAGGACCTCCCGGCGCACCGTATCCAGGTCGGCCACGGTCGTTGCAGACTGGATGCGCGCCAGCGCTTCCTCGCGGATGTCCGAGACCTGATCCGGCAGTGTCGTGCTCATCGGTATGTTCTCAATCTCGGGAATCGTTCCCGGTATCTGGGATGCCAGCCGGAAGGCCATCCGGCCAGTGGGCAGTCAGAACCCCGGGACCGGCCACGGACCGGTTTCGCAGCGGGGGAAAGGAACCCTCAGCTCAGCGCACACGGCCCGCCGGCGACCCGGGGGCTGGTAAATCGGAACGCGCGGTGAGACACGCGCTCACCTTGCCATGCCCGGACGCGCCTTGCAAACGAACGCCCTCAACGGGTCCCTGGGCCTGCTGAACGGACGCCGAACCGCAGCCTGCGTTGGCCGCACTGCGCAGCCTTCAGCCGCTAGCGTGGTAGGTGTCAAGGGCGGCGTTGCTCCGCCCGCACGCGGAAATGAGGACACGAGATGAGCGTTGTGGAGGCTGTTGCGGTGGGACGCCGCGGAGCCCGGGGAATCGTGATCGACGACGAGGGCCGCTTGGTTCTCATCAAGCGGACCAAGCCCGGCCAGAACCCGTACTGGACCTCTCCCGGCGGCGGGGTCGAGGATTCCGACGCCACCGTTGAGGACGCCCTGCGCCGGGAGCTAGCCGAGGAACTCGGGGCGACCGCTGACGGGTACCAGCAGGTGTTCCTCTCCTCCGATCCCACCGACTCGGGCATCGCCATCCAGTATTTCTTCGTTGCCCGGCTGACGTCGCTGAACCTGACCGAGCGGTACGGGCCGGAATTCAGCAAGCCCGAGCGGGGCGGCTACGACCTGGACTACGTGCCGCTGCGCGACGACTCGCTCAGCGCGATCGACCTCAAGCCGGCGGTGCTCAAGGAGTTCGTGCTTGCCAACCGCGACGCGCTGCTCGCCGAGGCGGGCTTCAGGGCGTGACCGCAGGCGGTCACCCCTCCCAGATCAGGTAGGCCGGCGTGGCGTGGCCGGGCAGGAGGCGCAGCCGGCAGGCGTCCGTGCCAAGCGTGTCGCGTAGCGCGGACGTCTCGCCGGGCCACTTGGCGTGGGCGAGCTCATCGAACGCGACGATGCTGCCCTTGGTGAGGTACGGGCGGATCTTTTCGAGGGCCGCGCGCGTGGGCTCGTAGAGGTCAAGGTCGAAGTAGGCCAGAGCGACGACGGTGTGCGGGTTGTCCTCCAGGTACTGCGGCAGGGTCTCGCGGACGTCGCCCTCGACGACGAGGGTGCGCTGGATGTGGCGCAGTGGTTCGAGCCGCTCGTGCACGGCTAGCACTTCGCGCAGGTGGTCCGGGTACTCCCTGGCGACGGCGAACCGGCCTGGGACAGCGCTGTGGGTCGTGTCCTTGCCGCTCACATCGGGGAACCCGGTGAACGTGTCGAAGCCGACGATCCTGCGGTGTGGGTTGTACGGCTCGTAGTAAGCGCGCAGTGCGGTGAATGTGGCCAGGTGCCGGCCGCGATGGACACCGAACTCGAAGACCACGCCAGGCACGGTGCGGATCTGCCGGTACAGCAGGTCCATCGCAAGGACATCGCGCAGTGTCTTGCCGTACAGGTAGAGAGACAGGTTGTCCGCGAGTTCAGGCTGCGGGATCGGGGTGGCGGCCAGAAGCGCGGCTAGGTCGCGGCGGGCGGCTCTCTCGTGGTCCGCCTCGTGCGGCAGGACCCGGTCGTGGGTGGTCGTCATCAGGGGCTTCCTTCCAGATCGTGAACGTGGAACGTGGCGGGGGTGAGCGTGAAGGCACAGGCTGCCTCGAAGACCCCGGCGGCATCGCCGGTCCCCGAGCGCAGCGCGGTAACGGCACCGATGAGCAGGCTGTGAGAGACGACCACGAGGCGGCCGTGATCGCGTCCGAGGCGCTCGGCAGACTGGATCGCGCTGATGGCCCGGTCACGGAAGGCGGTGAGGCTCTCGCCGCCTGGTAGCGCATCGTCCGGGTTCCGAGTTCGGCGGTGCCGCCAGTTCGTGTAGTCGTCTGGGTACTGCGCGGGCATGAGGCCGAGGACGCACACGGGCGCGTGCCACTCGTCGAACACCGGGTCTGGGGGCAGTAGCGTGAGGCCCGCATGGTCGGCGACGAGCCGGGCGGTGCCCCGGGCTCGCGTGAGAGTGCTGGAGACGATGGCGTCGGCGTTCCCGGCGATCCTGCCTGCGGCATGGATCGCCTCGCAGGCACCGAGAGGCGTGAGCGGGCTCGCAGGGCGGGCATGGGCGTCGGGCCTGTTATAGCCGTCTGCGCAGGTGCCATGGCGCATCCACAGGATGGTTGCGGTCATGACAGGTGCCATCCTCCGTCGACGGTGAGGCACTGTCCGGTGATGAAAGCGGCATCCTCGGACAGCAGGAAGGCGACCGTGCCCGCGATGTCCTCCGGGGTTCCGCGGCGCTTGATCGCCTGGCGGGCGAGCTGCCGTTCGACCATGGCCGGATGGCCGGGTACTACGTCGAGTTCGGCGGGCACCTCAATGGATCCGGCGCGCACGCAATTGACGGTGATCCCGGCCGGGCCGAGCTCGCGGGCGAGCGCGCGGACCAGTCCTTCGAGGCCGGACTTCGCGGCGATATATCCGGCCAAGTCGATGCGCCCGAGCTGGGTCAGCACCGAGGAGACGGCGACGATCCGGCCCGTGCCGCTCGCGGTGAGGCCGGGCGTGAGCAGGTGCATGACGGCGGCGTGGGTGATCAGGTTGACGTCGATCTGCCGGGCGAAGATAGCCGGGTTGTGGTCGTGCCACGGGATGCGCGGGTAGGCGCCGGCGTTGGAGACGAGGCAGCGGACGGGCCTGGCGGCGCGTTCGGCCTCTTGCCGGAGCGCGGTGATGGTGCCCGGGTCGGTGAGGTCCCCGGTGATGGTCGCGACGGACGCGCCCATCCGCGTCGCGCGTTCGGCCACGGCGGCAATGTGTGCGTCATCGTGCAGGTGTGTGAGGAGCAGGTCGTGGTCTGGTGCCAGGCGGCTCGCGATCGCGGCCCCGATGCCGGTCCCGGCTCCGGTGACGACGGCGAGGGGCCGGGAGCCGCTCACCGGACTGCCTCTGCCGAGGAGGTTCGCAGGCTTGGGAAGACGGTGGCGATGCTGGTGGCGTCGTCGGACAGGTCAGCGGCGAGGGCGAGCGTCAGTGCGGCATCGTCCGGTTCGAGGGTCGTGACGTTGTAGACGCCGAGCAGCCGCATGAGCAGGTAGGGGCGCAGCCAGGCCGACAGGTCGCGGACGCCGACCGTCTCGGCGACGGGGAGCATGAGTTCGGTGAGGTAGCGCTGCAGGATGTGCGTCCTGACAGGACCAGGGCCGGCCTCGTAGGTGAGGGCGATGGTCCTGCCTGCGCGTTCAGCGTGGGCCGCTGGCCTGCCGGAGAGAGCGTGGTGGAGGGCTTCGGGGTGGTCACGGAAGGCCGCTTTGTCATAGCGGAGCGTGAGCCGGGGGCCGTGCAGCAGCTGGTACATCAGGAAGCAGGCGAACTCGCCGGCGATCGCGTTGAGGCCGGCTGTGTCGTAGTCGAACCAGACCGGTCCGTCCGACGATGACCAGGCGAGGTTGAAATCGGTTGGGTCGCCCTGCGTGACCGCAGCCCAGGCGAGGGCACTGGTACCGATCTCGCTGCGGAGCGTCTCGATGATCTGCGGCAGGCCGGGCCGTCGGCGCGTCCCGTTCACGAAGATCTCCGTGCCGTCGGGCCACCATGGGCCGGTCGGCAGTGGCCACGGCGTGCGCGCGGCGTAGTACTCGTCGAGGCGCCCGCCGGGAGCAGCCCGATGCCGGTACAGCTTGCCGACGGCCTGGTCACCGGGAATGCAGCGGGCGGTGGCGAGGATCGTGGTGCGGTAATGGACCAGGATGTCGTCGAGGAACCGGTCCAGGAGCGTAAGGTTCTGCGTGGCCTCCGCGCGGGCGATGGCGTCGACCAGCAGCAGGCCGTCGGCGACGTGCGGCGATCGCTCGTAGACGTGCACCGTCCAGGCCCCGGCTCGGCCGGTCCGGTGTAGCGCCGGGACACGATAGATGTCGGCGATCATGTCGCGGCCCGCGAGTTCCTGCCGGGCCTCGTCGGCGTTCGGGCTGGCCTTGACGAAGAGCCGGCGCTGGCCGATGTCGAGGTACCAGGTGTGGTTTCGCGTGTACCTGCGGTGGTGCCAGAGCCTGAGCAAGGACTTCATCTCCGTTCGAGGAGTTGCAGGGCGAAGGCAGCGATGGTGGCCGCCGGGATGGCGCGAAGGTCAGCGGCCCCGCCCCAGACGGCGTCGTCGAGCCTGTCCCTGACGGGGCACCGGTCCGCCAGCGTCAGGAGGCTGGAGAACGGTGTGGCCACGGCGTGGTGATTCGGGCGGCCGGTGGTCCACTTGGCGTGGGAATGGCGGGCGTACAGGCCGATCACCTGCGGGCATGTTCCGTCGGGTCGCTCGGTCAAGGCGGCCAGATGGGTCAGGCCGGTGTCGTTGCCGATAACGAGAGCGGCGGTGGCGAACAGGTCGAGGCACTCGACAGGGTCGAGACCTGCGGCGATGTCGATCCCCGGGATTGCGTCGGGCACTGCCTCCCGGCCCGGGACCAGCGTGAACCGCCATGGTCCTGGCAGCGCGTCGGTGAGGCAGCGGGCCATCTCGCCGAAGCCGCCGGCGCCGTAGTCCTTCCGGCTGTGCCAGCTGGTCGCACAGATGAGCACGACATGCCATGGGTCCGCTATGCCGTTCCCGGTGAAGGAAGGCACCGGGGCGCGATCACGTGGCAGCCGGAGTCCGAGCCGCTGCTCGACTTCCAGGTAGTAGCGCATGGGCAGGGCTGCATGGACCTCGACGTGGTCCTCGTCGATGAGGTCAAGCCACGCGGTCGGCCGCTCGGGGTCCGCGGCGAAGTGCGCGTTGCCGCTGCCCAGCCGGACGTACTCCGCGCCAGCTTCGCGTAGCGTCGTGAAGGGCAAGCGGCAACGGCCAAGGAGGCTCGCGCGCTTGCCCTCGTAGGTGAGCTCGTCGCCGGGCCGGGCGTCGTAGAGCGCGGCGACGGCGCCGAGCGCGAGGAGCGTGTCGCCGAGTGCGCCGTTTCCCAGCGTGACGGTCCAACCGTCGCCGTCCGCATGCTGCGGTGCCGGCCCGAAGCCCCGTGCCCGCCGGTACGGCAGCACGCGGCCAAGAGGCGCCGTTACCCGGGGCGGGGGGGGGGGGGGGGCCGCCCCCCCCCCCCCCCCCCCCCCCCCCCCCCGCCCAAACACACAGGGGAGG
>Ga0302326_10016094_pt1 | contig 15675 bp, 10 predicted proteins | sample Palsa_T0_3_FD_202264 | JGI IMG/M metagenome (GOLD analysis project Ga0302326, IMG submission 202264) | Peat permafrost microbial communities from Stordalen Mire near Abisko, Sweden - Palsa_T0_3 | ecosystem: Environmental > Terrestrial > Soil > Palsa > Peat permafrost | place: Sweden: Abisko...
CGCGATCGTCGCGCCGCCCGTGTCGCCCTGGTAGTCCGTCAGGTTCATGCCGATGCCATTTCCCTGCACCGTGCCGGCGATGAGGAACTGGGCACCTTCGTCGAATCCCGTAAAATCGATCCCGTTGCCGTCGCCGAAGACGAGCGCCGCCGCTTCGATCGTCACTGTTCCGACCGGCGAGCGGGCTGTGGCTTCGATCCCAAGCGCATCGCCGCTCGGGTCGATGAAGCCTCCCGTGCTCGTGACGAGCAAACTGCCGCCCACGAAGACTTGCTCGGGTCCCTGCTCGATCGTCGTGATAACGGTTGTTGTCATCCGGCTCTCCTGTTGCGTGCTGACGCGATTGGGTGGTCTTTTCGGTTCCTAGGTGAACAGAAAATCGTGGGCGCTCAGCGAGGTCATCTTGACGCCCACGAGCACGATGTCGTCGGTCGGATCGAGCGTGATGACGACATCTTTTCCCACCTGCGCCATATGCGATTGGAGTTCGGTGTAGCTCGTGAAGTCGTCGCTCGCGAAATCCATGACGTCGTAGCTGGTCGCATGACCCACCTCGGCCACGAAACCCGAGAGCGCACCTGTCGTGTTTTCGTCGGTGGTTACGATTGTCGTGCTCATCGCATTGCCTCCTGTGGCGTCGGACAATGTGATGGACACGTCGGGCGCACTGCCGATGTGGGCTGGTTGAGCCCTCGGCGCCACTCAAACGTTCTCAAATGTTCTTAAAGTGCGCGGAAAGCGCGGCTTTCGGGAGCGCGTGGGGTCAGGACGGGGAGAAGCTTGCGAACTCGCGGGTTGCGTCCTGGAGAGCCGGCAAATCCTTGTCGGCATCTTTCCAGAGGGCGAAAAGCCTTTGATAGGCCGCCCGGCTCTCGTCCATCCGGCCCTCTTTGTGAAGTGCGCGCGCCAGCCCCAGCCACGCAAGAGGATAAAGCGGCGAAACCGGGTCGAGCACGGGGTTGTCCGCGATCTTGCGGAATTCCATTGCGGCGTTCGAGGCATCGCCCGCGGCGAGATAGGCCTCGCCGCGCACATAGCTCGCGTCGAAGGTGTGGGTCTCGATGAGTCCCGCTGGCGGCGCCATCGCTTTGACGGCTTCGGCAGGCTGGTTGTGACGAAGCGCCAATATGGCGCGATCCTGGGGCGCGTAGTCCCTGCCGAGCAGCGTATCGGCGGGCGATTTGGCAAGAGCCGCATCCAGGAGAGCTTTACCGTGCGCCTCGTCGCCGAATTCCATCAGATCGAAGCGGTAATCCGCCGAATCGAATCCGGCGGGAGCCTGATCCAAAGTCTCAAGCGCCCGATCCTTCGCGCCGAGATCGTTCAACGTCCGTGCATTGGCGGCCGCCATATAGTTTTGGAGCCCTTGGCTTTTCCCGATATTGAGCGCATGCGCAAAGATATCGAGGCCCTTTTGAATCTGGCCCTCGCTGAAATCCACCTGTCCCGCCTCCACCAGCATGAAACGTTCGGCCGGCTTGCCGCTGGCCCAGTCCGATTCTCGCTGCATGGCGGCGGTGTCCCGACGCAGGAACGCGATGTCATACAACAACCGATGCGTGCCGAAGCCGTCGAGACGTCTGGCCATCGATTGTGCGCAGGTAGCGGCCGCGCGGTCGAGTTGCCCCGAATGAAGATAGGCCGTGGCCAGCACGACATAAGCGGCTTCTATGCTGGTGTTCAGGCTGACGGCGCGCTGTCCGTCGCGCACCGCTGCCGCATTTTCGCCGAGCCACACTTCCTGGTTCGTCAGATTGGCCCAGGCCGCGGCGTCATCCGGATAAAGCTCCGTCCACGCCTTGAGGACGCGTATGGTCTCGTCGACGTCGCCCAGGACACTGGAATTGTATCGCATGAGGATGTGGAGTTTTTCGAGTTCGCTCGCATGATCGCGCAATTCGTAGGCCTTGGTGATGTTGGCGATGTCGAGCTTGCTCTCATGCGTGTTGGCATATGCCGTCGAGAGACCGTCATAGGCCGCCGCGAATGTGGGATCAATCTCGATGGCGCGCTGAAACAGCGGGATCGACTCGATATATTTTCCGTGACTGAAATCGTAATGGGCCTCGGAAAAAGCCATCAGCGCTTCAAACGAAGCAGTGCGTTGCTTGAGAACGGGCACGTTGAATTTTTCGATCGAGTCCGCGGATTCGCCCAGCGTCTGGCGCACGCCTTCGACCAGCCGGTCCAGCGCCGGCAGCAGCGCATCGAGCGAGCCCACTTCGGCCTTGTCCGTCGAGATCACCTGGCTGTTGACGCAATCGGTCGCGGTCAGAGTCAACAGATAGCTGGCGCCGACCTGCGCGATGATGCCGCTGATCGCCGCCTGCCCGTTGTTGCGCGCGCAGACCTCCTGGGCCAGTTGGGGCGTGAGCCGCGCGTCTTTGGAGCGGATCATCAGGTCGAGCGTGTCCGCGACCATGCCGTCCGACAGAACGGACAGGCGGGGAGATTGCTGCAGGTCGGACTTCGCCGCGGTCGTGAAGGTCCTATCGAACAGCGGATTGTTGGACAGGTTCTGGAAATCGGAGACGACGACAACGAGTGGCTTTCCCGCTGCCGGTGCGCTGCGCGGCCAGAAGAGAAAAGCTGCGCCGGCAATGACGACCGCGAGAGCCCCCGCCAGAAGATAGAGGGGCATCGGCTTGCGCTTGCCGGACAGCACAGCAATGGGCGTCGTTTCGGACATGACGGCCGGCGCGGGCGAAAGCGCTTCCCGGCTTGCATCGGTGCGCGGCGCGGCGCCGACATTTTCCACCGGCGCGCTGAATGAATAACCGCGTCCCGTCACCGTGGTGATATACCGGCCGTCCTCGTCATTTTCGCCAAGCGCCTTGCGAAGGGAAAAAATCGCCTGCGTGAGACTTCCTTCATCTACTACACGATCCGGCCATACGGCATCCATCAGATCGCTTTTGGTCAGGAGAACGCCCGGGCTTCTGACGAAAGCCAGCAGCAATTCGAACAATCTGGTGGTGAGAGCAACCGGCGCGGCCTCACGCGTGAGGAGCCGCTCCCCCGGGTCCAGCAGGAATGGTCCGAAGCGATAACGTCCTTCGATGGGCGAGCGTTGGTCCATCTGCTAACCGGTTTTGAATACTTTTGAGGGGTTTCTTGAGAAATGCACGGGGGGACTACCCAATATCAGCCGTCACATTATAGCGTGGCCCCTGCAATGGCGTTAGAGCACGAACCGCTGCGGCGCGCCGGCCGGGGTCAGGAAGGAACAAGCCCCGCGAACTCGTGGGTCGCGTCCAGGAATGCTGGCAGGTCTTTGTCGGCGTCTTTCCAGAGGGAGAAAAGCTTCTGATAGGCCGCCCGGCTCTCGTCGATCCGCCCCTCCCTGTGCAGCGCTCGTCCCAAGCCGAGCCAGGCGAGCGGATAAAGCGGCGAGACCGGATCGAGCGCGGGATTGTCCGCGATCTTCCGGAATTCCATCGCGGCGTTCGAAGCATCGCCCGCGGCGAGATAGGCCTCGCCACGCACATAGGTCGCGTCGAAAGTGTGCGTCTCGATAAGCCCCGATGGCGGTGCCATCGCCTTGACGGCTTCGGAAGGCTGGTTGTGACGAAGCGCCAGCGCGGCGCGTTCCTCCGGCGCGAAATCCTCGTTGAGCAATGTATCCGACGGCGATTTGGCGAGATCGGCCTGCAGCAGTGCTGTCCCCTGCGCCTCATCGCCGAAGGCCATGAGGTCGAAGCGGTAGTCCCCAGAATCGTAGCCGGGCGGGACGTCCGCCAGCTGCTGAAGCGCCAGGTCCTTCAATCCCAGATCGTTCAACGTCCTGGCATCGGGCGCGGCCATGTAGTTTTGCAGACCCAATTCCTTGCCCAGGCGAATCGCGTGAGCAGATGTCTCGAGGCCCTTTCGAATTTGCCCGAACCTGAATTCGGACTGGATGGCTTCCACAAGCATAAAGCGTTCGGCGGGTTTGCCGCCTGCCCAATCGATCTGGTGCTGCATGCCGGCAGCATCGCCACGCACGGTCGCGATCTCGTACAATACCCGATGGGTGCCGAAACCATCGAGATGCCTCGACACGGATTGCGCGCAGATCGCGGCTGCAGAGTCCAACTTGCCCGAACGAAGATAAGCCGTTGCGAGGACGACATAGGCGGTTTCCATTTCGGGGTTCAGGCTGACGGCGCGCACGCCATCGCGCATCGCCGCCGCATACTCGCCAAGCCACACTTCCTGGTTCGTCAAATTGGCCCAGGCGGACGCGTCATCCGGATAAAGCTCGGTCCACGACTTCAGGATGCGGATTGTTTCGTCGATATCGCCGAGAACGCTGAAATTGTAGCGCATGACTATGTGGAGTTTCTCGAGTTCGCTCGCATGGTCGCGCAGCGCATAGGCCCTGGTGATGGCGACGATATCGAGCTTGTTCTCGTGCGTGTTGGAATAGGCGGTCGAGAGGCCGTCATAGGCGGCGGCGAAAGTAGGGTCGATCTCGATGGCGCGCTGAAACAGCGGAATCGACTCGACATATTTTCCGTGGTTGAAATCGTAATGGGCTTCGGAATAGGCCACCAGCGCTTCGAAAGATGCGGTGCGCTGCTTCAAGATGGGCACATTGAATTTCTCGATCGAATCCGCGGATTCGCCCAGCTTCTGCCGTACGCCCTCGACCAGGCGATCCAGCGTCGGCAGCAATGCATCGAGCGACGTCACTTCGGCCTTATCCGTCGAGATCACCTCGCCGTTAACGCAGTCGGTTGCGGTCAGGGTCAGGAGATAATTCGCTCCCACCTGCGCGATGGCGCCGCCGATCGCCGCCTGCCCATTGTTGCGCGCGCAAACTTCCTGCGCGAGCTGCGGCGTCAGGCGCGTGTCCTTCGAACGGGTCATCAGATCGAGCGTATCCTCGATGACGCCATCCGACAGAACGGAAAGCCGCGGAGATTGCTGCAGAGCGGATTTCGCCGCGGTTGTGAAGGTCCGGTCGAACAGCGGATTGCTGGACAAGTTCTGGAAATCGGCGACGACCACGACCAGCGGCTTTCCGGCCGGAGGTGCGGCCCTTGGCCAGAAGGTAAATGCCGCGACGGCAAGAATGATCGCGAGAGCGCCGGCCAGATAAAGGTAAGCCGGATTGCGTGCGCCGGACGGCGCGACGGTCGTTGCGGCGTCCTGCACAAGCACCGGGCCGGGCGACAGCGCTTCCCGGCTTGCATCGGTGCGCGGCGCGGCGCCGATATTTTCCACCGGCGCGCTGAACGAGTAGCCCCGTCCCGTCACGGTCGTGATGTAGCGGCCGTCCTCGCTGTTGTCCTCAAGCGCCTTGCGCAGGGAAAAGATTGCCTGCGTCAGACTCCCTTCGTCCACCACGCGATCCGGCCAGACGGCGTCCATCAGATCGCTTTTGGTCAGGAGAACGCCCGGGCTTCTGACGAAAGCCAGCAGCAGTTCGAACAATCGCGTCGTGAGAGCGACCGGTGCGCCGTCGCGCGTGACCTGCCGCTCGGCCGGGTCCAGCAGGAATGGCCCGAAGCGATAGCGTCCTTCGATGGGCGACCGTTGATCCATCTGCCAGCCGACTTTGAGAACTTTTGAGACGTTTCTTGAGAAAGATACCGCGGAATTGCCCAAAACTATACACCTCCGGCATGGGACGGCGCCGCGCGGCGGCAAGGCGGGGTATTGTGACAGAGGGGACGATTTGCGTTAGAAATGGACCCTGGAGGAACCGATGAGCAGTGATTTCGATCTCGTCATTCGCGGCGGCGAACTCGCCGACGGTCGCGGCGGACCCGTGGTTGAATCGGATGTGGCCGTGCGGGACGGAAAGATCGCAGCCGTTGGAAAATTCGCAGGCCACGGCCGCGAGGAGATCGAGGCACGCGGGCTTCTCGTTACGCCGGGCTTCGTCGACATCCACACCCATTATGACGGTCAGTCGACATGGGACTCGCGGCTCGCGCCGTCCAGCTGGCATGGCGTGACGACGATCGTGATGGGCAATTGCGGCGTGGGCTTCGCACCCGTGCGCAGCCAGGATCACAACCGGCTGATCGAACTGATGGAAGGCGTGGAGGATATTCCGGGCGCGGCGCTGCACGAAGGCTTGAGCTGGTCGTGGGAATCCTTCGGCCAATATCTCGATGCCGTGGAGCGCCGGCCGCACGATATCGATATCTGCGCGCAGCTTCCGCATGGCGCGCTGCGCGTCTATGTGATGGGCGAGCGGGGCGCGCGCCTCGATCCCGCGACGCCGGACGATATCGCCGAGATGCGTCGGCTTGCTGCCGAGGCAATGCGCGCGGGCGCGATCGGTTTTTCCACTTCGCGCACGCTCAATCACCGCACGGTGAAAGGCGATCCCACGCCGTCGCTGCGCGCGACCGAGGCCGAACTCGTCGGCATTGCGCAAGGATTGGCGGATGCGGGCAGCGGCGTGATCGAGCTGATCTCGGATTTCGACACGCCCGATCTCGAAAGCGAATTTGCGATGATCCGGCGCATCATGGAAGCATCGGGCCGGCCGCTCTCGCTGTCGCTGGCGCAGGGCCATCGCTCGGCCGACGGCTGGCGCGGAATATTGAGCCGCATCGAACGCGCTTCGCGCGACGGCTTGCCGATCCGTGCGCAGGTGGCGCCGCGCCCCATCGGGCTGTTGCTCGGGCTGCAAGGCTCGCTCAATCCATTTTCCGCGCAGCCTTCGTTCATCGCGATCAAGGACAGACCGCTGGCCGAAAAGCTCACGATCCTGCGCGATCCTGCATTCCGCGCGAAGCTGTTGTCGGAAACGCCCGCGCATCCGGAGCTTGCGCGGCGCTTGAGTGCGTTTGAAATGATCTTCCCGCTCGGTGCGGAACCCGATTACGAGCCGCCGCGCGAGCGCTGTTTGACTATGCTGGCCGCATTGCAAGGCCGCGCACCCGCCGATCTTGCCTACGACATGCTGCTCGAAGACGAGGGCCGCAACTTCCTGTTCATGCCTTTCGCGAACTACGCAAACTACAATCTCGATGCGTGCGGCGAGATGATCGCCCATCCAGATTGCGTCATGGGACTGGGCGACGGCGGCGCACATGTTGGAATCATTTCGGATGCGAGCTACGCGACCTATCTGCTCACCCATTGGGGCCGCGACCGCGCCACTGGTCGCTTCGATCTCGGCTGGCTCGTGAAACGCCAGACTTCGGATACGGCGCGGGCAGTGGGTCTAGCCGACCGTGGCACGGTCGCACCGGGCATGAAGGCCGATCTTAACGTGATCGATTTCGACAAGCTTAAGGTCGCGCGCCCAAAAATGGCGTTCGACCTTCCCGCCGGCGGCAAACGGTTGCTCCAAGGCGCGAGCGGCTATGTCGCAACGATCGTTTCCGGCGAAGTGGTCTATCGCGACGGCGAAGCAATGAGTGCTCTCCCCGGCAAACTCGTGCGTGGTCCGCAACGCGCCCCGGTGAATTAATCCGCCGCACGCAAACGATAATGACTGACGCCCCAGGGGCGGCCGTCGGCGTAACCGAACAGTTCGGCGGTCGCGAGAAAGAACATGCGCCAGCGGCGGCGCCATAGTCCCGCATCACGCCCATAAACTCTGCGCAGGATTATGCCGATCTCTCTCGCATTCGAATCGTAATTCGCAAGCCAATCCAGCGCGGTGCGCCGATAATGCGTGCCGTTCCAGCGCCACTCCTGCTCGACCGCAAACAAATCCGGGAAACGGTGGATCAATCCGTGGCTCGGCATGATGCCGCCCGTGAAGAAGTGCTGCGCGATCCAGTCGTTCTCGTCGCCACAATCGAAGCGATAGGGCGCGCGGTCGTGGCTGAAGACATGGATGAACAGCCGCCCATCCGGCTTGAGCCAGCAGCGCACGCGCGCAAGTAGAGTCTGCCAATTCGCCATATGCTCGAACATCTCGATAGAGACGATGCGATCGAAGCTCTTGTCGATCGCGAAATCGTTCATGTCGGCGGTGACGACCTTGATGTTTCGCAATTGGCGCAACACCGCCTGATGCTCGATATGTTCGCGTTGCGGCCGCGAGTTCGACACGGCGATGATGTGCGCGTTCGGAAAGCGCTCCGCCATCCACAGCGACAAAGATCCCCACCCGCAACCGAGCTCGAGAATGTCCTGTCCGTCGTGCAGATCGGCATGCGCCGCGGTTTCTTCCAGAGCGAACTCTTCGGCCTGCGCGAGACTTTCGTTGCCGGTTGGGTAGAGGCATGAGGAATATTTGCGCCGCGGACCCAGAGCGAGCGCGAAGAATTCCGGCGGCAATTCGTAGTGCTGCGCGTTGGCTTCGGCAGAATGCTCGGCAATCGGATGTGCGACCATATCGGCGGCGAACGCGTCATCTGTCGCAGCGGCCGCCGATAGCAGGCGTTGTGTTTCGCCCACCTTCCTGCGGATGCCCGCGATCACCAGCGAATCCGGCACTGGAAACCGTTCGGCCAAGAGGCCACCCGCGGTCAAAAGGTCCATGTCGCCTCTCCTGTAGGACGGGAGGTTTACGCAGGTTGGGCCGAAAAGGATCAGTTCCAAGTGATCCGGAAAGCGGGATAACGGCGTAGACCTGATGGGTTCGGGCGAGAGAGGTGCGTCATGCCTTCCCGCCGACGGATCGTTTTGGGAGCAGGTGCCGTGTTCTGCGTGCACCCCGCTTTGGCGGCTCTGCCGGTGCCGCCTGCCGATACGCTTTCGTTCCGCATCATGCGGGACGACACGCGGATCGGAACGCATTCGCTCGCGTTCCAGAAAGCGGGCGACGCGTTGAACGTGCGGATCGAGGTCGAGATCGCCGTTTATTTCGGCCCGATCCGGTTGTTCCACTACAACCACAAGAACCTCGAATGCTGGCGCGGCGGACAATTGGAGAGCATGGACGCCGCGACCGATTATGACGGCACACCTGCATTCGCGACATTGCGGCGGGAGGGCGCACAAATCGTGGCCGAGGGCTCGAAGGCCGCGCGCTATGCGGCGCCCGCAAATGTCCTGGCCGCAACCCATTGGAACAAGGCCGAGCTTTTCGTTCCGATGGTCAATCCCGAGAACGGCATGTTGTTGCGCCCCGCCATCTCCGATGTCGGCAGCGACAGCGTCGCTCTTGCGTCCGGCGCGAAAGTTCCGGCCCGGCACTATGCGTGGCGCGGCGCCGATGCGCTCGATCTGTGGTACGGATCGGACGGCACATGGACTGCTCTGACTGCCGTGACGAAGGACGGCACGCGGCTTGTGTACGAGCGTCTGTGACGAAGCCGCAAGGCGCGTCAGGCCGCGCCGATATGGTGCCCATAGAGCGAATCCTTTGCCCGCCGCGGATGGAAGTGGCCGAGAATGGCCGCCGGCGGCAGAGCGCATCCGATCGAGAACCGAAAATTCAAGAGCGGGTCGACGCCCGGGTTCTGCACGCGCCGGCGCAAGCAGCGTGCAAGCTCGGCAAGCTGAACATCCCCCGTCTCTGCCGTCGGTACATCGCAAACAAAGATCGTCGGTTCGCCGCGCCGCCGCAGTGCAGTCTTGAAATCCGTCTCGATCGCGCGATCCACGCGAATGGCCACCGCCAGCAACGACAAGCTGCCATAGATCAGATGATATCCGTCGCGCTCGGTCAGGAACCGTGCATCCGCGAAAAAATGCACGCGGCTTCCGCTTTCACGAAGCCATTCGAGCTGCGCGGCCGCTGCATCCCGGACCATAGACACGACGGACATCGATGGATCGTCGGCCAGGAAAGCGTCATCGACAGCGGCTTGCCAATCGTCCGGCGTCAAAGGGTGGATGCCGCGGAGCCGATAGGATGGGACATCGCGCGGCCGCGCGGCATGATAGGCGCGCACGGCAGCGAACTGCGTTCGCATGTCCGCCGCCAATTTTCTGTCGTCGAGCGAGCGCTCCATGAACCAGGATGCGCTCGTAATGACGGGCTTCCACTGCGCCGGGTCGGCCCAATCGAATACGCTTCCGCCGGTCGGCGTTCGAGGCGTGGACTGCGTCGCGCTCGCCAATGTCGTCACCTCAGATTCGGCGCTACGAATGCTTCGGCGGCGCCCGTTTCGGGATCACCGGCATCTTCGCCTGCTTCAGCATGAAGCTGAAAATCTGGAACTGATCCAGAGCCGCAAAAGTCGGCCGCGGATTGCCGTTGTTGTAGGAAGCCACCTGCACACCCTGCGGCGTGCCGTAGGAATGGCAGACCGCGCAGCTGGTCGATTGCACATAAGTCTCCATCGAGACGTTCGCGAGATAGCAATCGGTCAGCTGATACGGAGCGGCGGCGGAACCGGTGCTGAGGTCGTGCTTGCTGCCCGCGACGTAGCAGCCGCCCGCGCCCTTGTTGGTGGTGACCGAGCCTTTGGGATTCACCGGAGCCTGGATGCCGATCAACTGGTAATTCGTCCAGACCGTTCCGGCCAAAGCCTTTCGATATTGCGTCGTGACGCTTTTGGACTCGTCCTGAATCGGCGTCACGCGTGAGACCTCCACCGGCTTGCCGCCCGGCAAAGGTTTGCCCGGTATGACGACCGGCGGCATGTAATTGTAGCCGGCGGGATTGGTCGTGCCGTTGGAAAGCGTGGCGGATGGGGAAGGGTCGTGTGATCCCGCGACTGGCGGAGGAGGGGTCAGATTGTCCACTTGCTCGAACGTCGCCCACACCCAGGTGGCGCCGGTCGTCGGCGTCAGGCGCAAAATGTGCAGACCCGTCAGGCCCATCAATTGCGGTCCATGGCAAACGCCGGTGGGCTCGACAATGAAGGCGGGGGCCGTGAAGTAACGCGAGACCGCATCGACCTTCGGATCGAGCACGCGCCACGACGCCTTGTACTCCACCGTGCCGTAGCGGGCGTAGGGCGGCAAAGTTGAGACGTAAGTCTCCGGCCCCTTGGGCGGATCCTGGAACGTCGTGGGATTCGCCCGAACGGCACCAATCTGAACGGCCGCGTTGTAATACTGCGTGTTCAACAAATACTGATATTCGGATTGGCTCATCCTTATGTCGTAGCGCAGATACTGTGCGGCCTGATCGATGACGGGACCCACGACCTGCTGGGAACCGGGAAAGTCCGCCTGATTGATCGCGGTTGTGGCGCCTGCATTGGTCTTGGATACCATGCCCAGAACGTAAGACGTCTGCGGGTTGTAGCCCGGCACATTGGCGCACGCTGCTGTCGCTGCTTGCGTTTGCCAATTGCTGCTCGGTGCGGCGCCGTGGGGCAGAAACACATCGGCGACCGCTTTGCTGGTCATCCACAATACGGGCGCGGTCGAGCCGTCAGGTGCGGTCGCGCCGATCTTGCGCGACGGATCCGGCACCCCGCGCGAACCTTGCACGACGGGCCAATTGGCCGCGACGAAAGACTGCCACGCGAAGGTATTCCAATCCTGCAGACTGGGATTGGGCAGGTTGGAGACGTCGAAGGGCATGTTCGACGACAAGGTTTGCGCGCGTGCCGGGAGCGTCGTCAAACCAGTCATTGCAACGCCTCCGATGATGGCGCCGACAGTCACGCGTCTCGCGCTGCGACGGAGCACGTTCAAGATCGTCATTGGTAGCCCCCTTGATGTTTGTTCGCCGATCGCGCGCTGTGCCGGCCGGTCACTCCGGCATGCCCGAGTTCATCCAGGTCTGGAAATTGCTCTTATAGGTATCCGACCAAGGATCGCCGGGCGGCATGTAATCATTGTTGACCTGAACCCAGATTTGGCCGGCCCAGACTTTGACGCTCTCGTAATCGTCCAGCTTCAGCGCATTGCCGGTGATCTGCTTCATGTGTTCGATATCGACGTCGGTAAATTGGCCCTTGATGGTGTTGGTCCAGGTAATGGCCACGGCGCGTTACTCCCTCCGAAGCCCGACAATTTCAGCCCAAAGAACGCGAGCATCTGCCGCAGTCCGACACGCAGGCGGCACACGCCAGGCAAAATAGACGCGGACCAGCATAACGCGAGTTGAAAACAAAATGCAACTGGAAGTATCTTCAAACCTATCGCGCGAACGTTTGCAAGAGTCACGAAATAGAGCGGGCGCAGCGGAATCGTCCACCGCGCCCCGACTTGACGTTGTTGCTCAGAACTTGTGCGTCAATGTCACTCCGAACGTCCGCGGCGCATTGAAGATGCGATAGCCCGCATCGAGCGGCGCACCGTCGTCGGTCGCCGTTACCACATGGTCTTCGTTGAAGATGTTTTTGATCCAGAATGCGAGCTCCCATCCCTGATCGTTGGTAGCGATCGAAGCCCTGCCGTCGAACACCCAGTTGGCCTGCGTGAAGAGATAAGGCGTGTTGAGCGCCTCCTGATAGGCAGTGGAGCCGAAGGTGCCGGTGAACTGGATCGCGCCGAGATATTTGTCGAAGATCTCGTGTTCGTAACGCGCCGTGCCGTTAAACGTGACATCCGGCGCATCCGGCAATTTGTTGCCGGCCGGCTCGATCGTCGGTCCGCCGATGTCTTCGTAAGGAAACGCACCCAGTCGCGTGTGAAGCAATCCCAAACCGCCGCGCAGCGAAAGCCCGTCGACGGGCAGCCACGTCGCGCCCAGATCGAGACCGTAGATGCTGGCCGTTGGAATGTTGCTGAGCTTGATCAGCGAGACGGCACCCACCGTGGTGAAAGTCTGCGCCTGGAGGTCGTGATAGTCGTAGTAGAACACGCTTCCATCGACCACCATGTGCGAATCGAACAGCGAGGATTTCACGCCGCCTTCATAATCGATCAAAGTCTCGGGCTTATAGGGGGCGAGCGCCTGATCCTGCGTCGTGATGCCGTCGAAGAACCCGCCGCTCTTCGTGCCGCGCGACACGCTCACATAAATTAGCGTATCCGCCGCCGGTTTCCAGTTAAGCGCTTCGCGGAAGTCGACCGAGCGGCTGAAGATCGTGTCGTCCTCGGCAGTGTCGAAAAGCGGGAAGGGAATGGTCGTGCCGGCGATGCTCCAGGCCGAGCCGCCGTCATAGTTGCGCGCTTCATAAGCGAGCCGGGCTCCGGACGACAGGCTGAGTTCGTCGGTCAGAGGCCAATCGACCTGTCCGTAGGTGGCGCCGTATTTCGTCACCTGATTGGCCGTGATCAGCACATCGAGTCCGAAGGAGTCGGCCAGCGTGCCGGGCGTGTGGTCCTGCACGCGATCCCAGGAATAGCTCGCGCCTACCAGCCAGTTGATGTTGTGGGCTACGCCCGCCAGGGTCAGGTCTTCGCTGAATTGATTGACCTTGTCGTTCTCGTCGAATTCCGCGTCGTCCGCAGGACCGGCGTCCGCGTCGATGTAAAAGTTGCGGCGCGAGGCGATATAGCCACTGACGGATGTCAGCGTGGCCCAGCCCAGGTCATCCGTCACATGCAGGGTCGTGTTCCATTGATCTTCGTCGTAGGGCGTCTGGTGCTCCCAATCGCCGTCGAAGGGGTTTGACGTTGTGTCCGTGTAGCCGTGATCGTTGACGCAATGGCCGGGATTGCTGAAATCGGGGCAGGGCTGCGAGTTGGTGGACACATCGCCGAAGAACTTGCCGACGCCGATCTGCGAGTGTTCGTGGACGCCTTCGAGCTTGAACAGCACCGTGATCGCGCTTGTGGGCTCCCAGAGCGCCTGGCCGCGGCCAAAATAATTGTCCTGACGGCCCAGATCCGTGTCGAGGACGCGGCTGTACCAATAGCCGCGATCCTGCTGGATCGTTTCGCCCGCGAAGCGCAACGCGAAATTGTCCGTGACGGGGATGTTGATCATCCCGTCGGCCTGGAAGGTGTCGTAGTTGCCGTATCCGGCCGAGATGTTCCCGTCCAGAGCGTCGAAGGAGGGCTTCGCCGCGATGATATTGATCGCGCCTGCCGTGGAGTTGCGGCCGTAAAGCACGGCCTGCGGCCCCTTCAGCACTTCGACGCGGTCGAGGTCGAACATGTCGAAATCCATCTCGGCAAAGGATGCGAGATAGATGTCGTCCACATAGACGGCCACAGTCGAATTGTTGGTCGTGGAGAAGTCGTCGAGACCGACGCCGCGGATGGTGATGATCTGCTGCGCGCCGGGTATATTGTCCTTCACGTCGAGATTGGGCACCTGGGACATCAGGTCCGTCGGCGTCTCGATCCGGCTCTGGCGCAGGTCTTCCGAAGAGAGGGCCGTGATGTTGATGCCGACATTCATGATGTTCTCGGCGCGCCTTTCGGCCGTGACCGTCACAGTCTCGATCGTGTCGCCGGTTGGCGCAGTTTGCGCCTGGGCTTGCGTGCCCAGGGCCAACAGGCTGGCTGCCATGAGCAGCGCGGCACGCTGCAGGCGTGACGCGCCGCCGCTTTTGCAGGCAGACAGGACGTTCTTCTGACGGCGGATGATCATGGCATTGCCTCCCCAGGCTGAAACCGGCTCTCGCGTCCGATTTGACACTAAAGTATGTTCAGATAACTATACGTCTAATCGACTTGTCAACTGGTTTGACAGCGGAGTATGGTTGTTGAAGGTAATGTTGTGCGATTTCCGACGAGGACCGTTGCAGGCATGCTTCAGCCGTATTCCCATATGGCGACGGACGGCGCCGCTCTGTCCGCCCGCGCGGCCAAGCACGCGGCGCTGCTCGACGTGGCGGCGCAGGAATTCAACGCGCGCGGCATTGCCGGCGCCTCAATCGGGCGAATCGCCAGGGCCATGGGGCTTACCCGCGCGGCCGTTTATTACTATGTGAAGGATCGCGACGATCTCGCCGCACAATGTTATCGGCGTAGTTGCGAAATCATGGCATCGGACATCGATATCGCTGCAAAGGCCGGCGGCACCGGGCTCGCCTGCCTGCTTGCTTATATCAGGACTGCTTTGAATCCGGAGCGCGTGCCCTGCGCGGTGCTCGGCGAACTCGACTATTTCGAAGGCCGCACGCGCGAGGCGATTGTGCGGGCCCATGAGTCGAATGTCGCGAAAATCCGAGCGTTCATCCGCGCTGGCATCGAAGACGGCAGTGTGCGGCCCTGCCACGACGAAATCGTCGCCCAAACACTCGTCGGCACGATCGCGTGGATTCCCTTGTCGGTGGATTGGGTTGAGGGCACGGATGAGACATTCCGCGCCCGTACCGTGGAGTCCCTCGTCGATCTGGTTGTGAACGGCTATTCCAGGGATCCGGCCTTTGCGTTCGTTCCACCGGTCGCAATCGAAAGCTTTTTTCCCGCGCCGACCAACGTATTCGACCGGCGCGCGGCATCCGCCGCGAAGATTGAGCAATTGCTGAGAACCGCTTCGCAGCTATTCAACCAGCGCGGCATCGACGGCACGTCGCTCGACGACATCACGGCCGAACTGGGAGCCACGAAGGGCGCGCTCTATCACTATCTTGCCAACAAAAGCGATCTCGTCGTGCGCTGCCACAGGCGCGGCTCGGCGCTCTACAAGGCCTTTGCCGACGCGGCCGAGAAATTCGGTCGCAACGGGCTCGAAAGCGGGCTGATCGGGCTCTATCTCAACGTGCAGGCGCAGGCGTCGGGACTTTCGCCTTTGATTCAGCTGGCAGGCTCGGGCGCTTTGCCGCCCGCAATCCGCAATGAGATCCGGCGCCGCTCGCGCGTGCTGCAGAAGCGGTTCGAAGGCTTCGGCCATAAAGGTCTTGCGGACGGCAGTTCGCGTAACGTCGATTTCGACGCTGTCGCGCAATTGAGCGCAGGCGCGTTCGAATGGCTACCCAAATGGTTTAGCGCAGACGAGCCGCGTGCTCGCGAGGGACTTGCGCGGGAAAT
>Ga0302326_10016095_pt1 | contig 15675 bp, 17 predicted proteins | sample Palsa_T0_3_FD_202264 | JGI IMG/M metagenome (GOLD analysis project Ga0302326, IMG submission 202264) | Peat permafrost microbial communities from Stordalen Mire near Abisko, Sweden - Palsa_T0_3 | ecosystem: Environmental > Terrestrial > Soil > Palsa > Peat permafrost | place: Sweden: Abisko...
CTGCCGTTTCTAGGGCCGCACGTAGAGCCTCCGCATCGGAAACCGAAAAATAGAGTTTCTCAAATCCGAGTACACGTCCCTCGCGGTCCTTCATGGGTACGACCCCGTCGCCGGTTTCTTCGCATATGCATTCCTGGGACGGATCTTCGAACCAGACGGTCAACGTCTGCCCTTCACGGTCGTGAAACACCCTCATGTCGGCCATATGCGTCTACCCTCTTTGATGGCGTCGCTCGGATATGCAGTCAGCAGAAATGCCCCCGTGTCGCTTCGCTTCACGACAGCGCAGATCCAGCGCTTTGGAGCTTACTTCTTGTAGAAGAGTAGCACCGTCTTGTCCTTCTGGCTCAACCAGACCTCGTCAGGCGCTTCCAAAGCGAGCCGCACGCGATCTTCCCGACCGAGCATCACGGGGCGCTTCACAACAGTGATGAGTTCCCATCGTTCGCGGGTGACGCGGACGTGAAATCCGAGCGGCGTGCTGAACTCAAACAGCACTCCCCGCAAGCGAGCCGCTCCAATTCTCCCTACCTCGCCGCTTACGCCACCACCGGCGCCATGTTCTGGATCATCTGCGCGGCAAACTCGCTCGTCTTCAACTTAGTCGCGCCCTCCAGCATGCGCTCGAAGTCGTAGGTCACCGTCTTCTGCTGGATGGTGTGCTCCAGCGAGTCCTCGATCAGCCGCGCGGCCTCGTGCCAGCCCATGAAGTCAAACATCATCACGCCCGACAACATTACCGAGCCGGGGTTGATGACGTCCTTGTCGGCATACTTCGGCGCCGTGCCGTGGGTCGCCTCGAAGATGGCGTGCTGATCGCCGATGTTGGCTCCCGGCGCGATGCCCAGTCCGCCCACCTGCGCCGCTGCCGCATCGGAAATGTAATCGCCGTTCAGGTTCGGCGTGGCCAGTACCGCATACTCGTCCGGACGCGTCACGATCTGCTGGAAAATGCTGTCGGCGATGCGGTCGTTGACCATCAGCTTCGACTTCCATGCGCCGTGCCCATGCGTCGCATAGATGCTGTCGATCACGCCTTGCACTTCCTTGTACAGCGCGTCGCGGAAGTCCTGCTGCGCAAACTCCATGCCCGGTTCCACCATCTTGGCGTTGTCCTCAATGGACAGACCCGGATTCTTGTCAAGATTGTCGACAATCCAGCTTTCGCGCTCGGTAATGACCTGTGCGCGAAACTCCTGCGTCGCCAACTCATAGCCCCACTCGCGGAAAGCGCCTTCGGTGAACTTCTGGATGTTGCCCTTGTGTACGATCGTCACCGACTTGCGATTGTTTTCCAGCGCGTACTTGATGGCCATGCGCACCAGCCGCTTGGTTCCGGTGATCGAGATCGGCTTGATGCCGACACCCGAATCCTCGCGAATGTGCTTGTTCGTGCCCGCCAGCATCTTGTTATTGATGAAGTCGATCAGTTCCTTCGCCTGCGCCGTGCCCTCTTTCCATTCGATGCCGGCATAAACATCTTCCGTATTCTCGCGGTAGATCACCATGTTCATACGGTGCGGGTTCTTCACCGGCGACGGAATGCCCTTGTAATACTTCACCGGACGCACACAGGCATAGAGATCCAGGATCTGCCGCAAAGCGACGTTCAGCGAACGGATGCCGCCGCCGACCGGCGTGGTCAGCGGGCCCTTGATGCCGATGCGCAAGTCGCGGAACGCCGCCACTGTGTCGTCGGGCAGCCAGCTCTTGAAGCGGTCCATCGCCTTCTCGCCGGCGAAAACTTCATACCAGGAGACGCGGCGCTTGCCGTTGTACGCGATATCCACCGCCGCATCGAACACCCGCACCGACGCTTTCCAAATGTCGCGCCCCGTGCCGTCGCCTTCGATGAAGGGGATGATGGGGTTGTCGGGTATGACGAACTTGCCGTCGAAAGTGATTTTCGTCCCGCTGGACGGTAAAGGAATTCCATTGTAAGAAGACGCCACGCCTCACCTCGAAAAATTTGAGTAGAAAAAAGACCTCGTGTCGGGAAGTGGAAGCACGCGCAGAACCGGCGCTTCGCAGGAGACCTGAATCCTTAATTTAATGACAGCCACCGGTGACCATCCTCGAACAACCCGCCGCGGCGCACCGCGTCCGGATCAACAAACGCCTACCGCCGCATCCCGAACCCATTTACGTTATCACCAGCCGATGTGAGGTTCAATGAAAACCAATGTTCACCCGTCACACATTGGTGTGACTTAAGAACTTGGGGTGACTCTCGGACCAGGTGACCTGGCGGTCGAATCAGGATCCGCGTGGGAGCTTATAATCACCATCGCTTGAATCTTTGTTCCGCTCTAGAGTCTGTGCGGCTCGGTTGACTTCCTGGCGCAAACTAGCAAGCGCGGGGTCGGCCGATAAGGGTGGAGAGCCAGCAATCGAGTCCCGCTTGCGGGGCGGGGACAGAATAGCCCGGCGCTTCAGAGGTCCGTGTGAGTACTAAGTTTTCATCTTTGCCGGTGGAGTATGACCGGGCGAAAATCAAGCGCCGTAGGCGCGACATATCGTAGCCCAGCACGCAGCCGAAACCGGGGTCCCCAATTCGCGCCTCTTTTGCGTGAATTGGGGTGGGAAGGCGGAGTACTGGGTAAAGTGGGAAAAAATGCCGAGCCCCTCGGGGGCGGCACGGTTCTCACAGACTCTTCGGGCCAGCTTCGAGGGTTTCCCCCTGGCTCCGAGGTGGATTGTCCAAACCTTATTAAATTTCTGTCCCCCAGTTGAAGCCGGGGCGGGTTCGCTGTTAGTTTCAACAAGACGACTTCTGAGGTGAGGAATGAAGCCGACGCAACTTCTCCACGATCTGGGCCAGAGTCTCTGGCTGGACAACATTACGCGCGACCTGCTCGACAGCGGTACGCTCAAGCACTATATCGATGATTTCTCGGTCACCGGGCTCACATCGAACCCGACCATCTTCGATCAGGCCATCAAGAAGAGTGCTTCCTACGATCCCGCCATTCACCAGAAACTGAGCCAGGGAAAATCCGGAGAGGCGCTGTTCTTCGAACTGGCGCTGGAGGACTTGACCCGCGCCGCCGACTTGTTCCGCCCGGTCCACGACCAGACTAAGGGTGTGGATGGATGGGTCTCGCTGGAGGTCTCGCCTCTGCTGGCCTACGACACCGCGAGCACGCTCACCGCTGCGACACAGTTGCACGCGCGCGCTGCGCGTCCTAACCTGTTCATCAAGATTCCTGGCACTCCCCAAGGTCTGCCGGCCATCGAGGAGGCCATCTTCGCCGGCGTTTCCGTCAATGTGACCTTGCTGTTCTCGCGTGAGCACTATCTCGCCGCCGCCGAAGCCTATCTGCGCGGAATCGAGCGCCGCATCGCTGCCGGATTGGACACGAAGGCTGGTTCTGTCGCTTCCATCTTCATCAGCCGCTGGGACGTTGCGGTTTCGAAGACGGTTCCCGACAATCTGCGCGACAAGCTGGGCATCGCCATCGCCGGGCGCACCTATAAGGCCTATGTCGATCTGCTGGCCAGTCCGCGCTGGCAGGCCATCGTGAAAGCTGGCTACAATCCTCAGCGGTTGCTGTGGGCCAGCACCGGAACCAAGGATCCGCGCGCCTCCGATATTCTCTACATCAGGGCGCTGGCTGCGCCCAACACCGTGGACACCATGCCGGAGCCGACGCTGAAGGCTTTCGCCGATCACGGTGAGCTGGGTCAGGCAATGCCGCGCGATGGCGGTGACTGCGAGCAAGTAGTGGCTGAATTCGCGAAAAATGGCATCGACGTGGATGCACTCGCAGCTCAATTGCAAACCGAGGGAGCCAAGGCGTTCTCCGATTCGTGGAATGAGCTGATGAAGGTGATCGAGTCCAAGAGCATGGTTCTGACCCAGGGCGCGTAGCAGGCTGAAGATTTGACGGCTGGCGGTTTTGAAGGGGCGCAGCTTCAGCTGCGCCGTCGCAAGTCCTATATATTTGTCGTCACGAACCGACATTAGTCGGTGAGGGATCTGCTTTTCGGGCTTTTCTCGTAGCCTGTTAGGTGCGTTGGATACAATTTTTTGCAAGAGGAGCGAACGATGCAACTAGGAATGGTAGGTCTGGGACGGATGGGCGCCAACATGGTGCGCCGCGTCATGAAAGCGGGCCACGACTGCGTGGTCTTCGATGTGTTTCCCAAGTCGGTGGAAGAGCTGGTGAAGGAGAAGGCCGTCGGCGCCTCTTCCTTGCAGGACTTCGCCAAGAAGCTGAATAAGCCGCGCGCGGTCTGGCTGATGGTCCCCGCCGCTGCGGTCGATGAGACCATCGCCGGCATAGTTCCCTACCTGGAGTCCGGCGACATCCTCATCGACGGCGGCAACTCCTATTACATCGACGACATCCGCCGCGCCAAGGACCTCGCGCCCAAGGGCATTCACTATGTCGACGTTGGCACCAGCGGTGGCGTGTGGGGCTTGGAGCGCGGCTACTGCATGATGATCGGCGGTCCGGACAAGGCGGTGCAATATCTCGATCCAATCTTCAAAACGCTGGCGCCGGGCATAGGGAATATCGACCGCACGCCGGGCCGCGAGAAAGCCGGCGGCACTTCGGAAGAAGGCTACCTGCACTGCGGGCCGAACGGCGGTGGTCACTTTGTGAAGATGGTGCATAATGGCATCGAGTACGGCATCATGGCCGCTTATGCCGAGGGACTGAACGTCATCAAGTCAGCCAACATCGGCAAGCACAAGGGCGAGGTGGATGCCGAAACCACCCCGCTGCGCGATCCCGAGCACTATATGTACGACTTCAATCTGCCCGACGTGACCGAGGTCTGGCGGCGTGGCAGCGTCATCGCTTCCTGGCTGCTGGACCTGACCGCAACAGCGCTGCTCGAAGACCCGCAGCTGGCGAAATTTGCCGGACGTGTTTCCGACTCGGGCGAAGGCCGATGGACCATCAAGGCGAGCATTGACGAAGGCGTGCCCTCGCCGGTGCTGACCACCGCGCTGTACGAGCGCTTCAGCTCGCGCGGCCTGGCCGATTTTGCCGACAAGCTTCTGTCAGCCATGCGCTATGAATTCGGCGGACATCTGGAAAAGACGGCCGGAAAGTAGGCGAGGCTCTTTGAAGGGGCGCAGCTTCAGCTGCGCCGTCCATGAGCCCTTTACTTTTGTCATCACGAGCCGACTTTAGTCGGCGAGGGATCTGCTTTTCCGGGCTTTTCAGCAAGCTTTTCCATCGCCTACTTCGTTTGAATTAGGAGACGCTATTGAACGTCGAAATCCTTCCCGATGTCGACTCGCTGGCCAAGCGCGCGGCCGCGATCATAGCCGCCGATGCGCGCGCTGCGGTGTCTGCGCGTGGACGCTTTGTCATGGCTGTCAGCGGAGGCAAAAGTCCGTGGCTGATGCTGGCTGACCTCGCCAACGAAGACATGCCCTGGGCCAATGTGCATGTCTTTCAGATCGACGAGCGCATCGCGCCCGCCGGCGATCCGGATCGCAACTACGTGCATCTGCGCGACAGCCTCTTGCAGCACGCTCCCATTCCGCCGGAGCAGATCTACGCGATGCCAGTCGAGTCGCCTGACGTCGATGCTGCGGCGAAGGAATACGCGCATACGCTGGCAGGAGTCGCAGGAAAGCCTCCGGTGCTCGACCTCGCCCATCTCGGCCTCGGCCCCGACGGCCACTGCGCGTCGCTCATTCCGAATGATCCCGTACTCAACGTGATGGACAGAGACGTCGCCATCACCGGCGTATACCAGGGCCGCCGCCGCATGACGTTGACCTATCCCGTGATCAACCGCTCCCGGCGCATTCTCTGGCTGGTAAGCGGCAAGGACAAGGTCTCAGCCTTCCCAAAGCTGCGTGCCGCCGACCCATCGATTCCGGCAGGACGCATCAGCCAGACGCAAGCATTGCTGCTCGCCGATCGCGAGGCTGCCGGGCAGTAGCTGAGCGGGCTGGCCCGAGGGCTGTTGCGCCAGCTGTTCCCTTCCCGGTTGTTTGTGGTCTACAGACGGTTCGCTTTACTCCCGCTTCTCTCTCTCGGTTTCTTGCGCACGAAGGTACGCCTCAATCTCGGTGCGGCCTTCGTGTCTTGCCCACTCGGCAGCAGTGGCTTGCCACAGAGTGTCCTTCCAATCCAGTCTTGCCCCGCGTTCGACTAGAATCCGCACCACGTCCGGGTGACCGGCCACAGCGGCCTGGTGCAATGGTGTGGATTGGGAATGCCCTCCGAGCGGGTTGTATCGGTTTGGATCTTCGCCCGCATCCAGCAACATTCGCACGATCTCAAGATGACCGAACTGCGATGCGAGGGCGAGCGCCCAGTGGCGGTCCTCAGGGTCGGCATTGGGAAGCAGGCGACGGGCTTCCTCGACGTGCCCCAGAGCTGCCGCGATAGACAAATCGATCCGGGCGCCGCGCCGGATCAAGGCGTTCACTGCCTCGAACTCCGCATACACGGCCGCGGTTCGTATAGCGCCGTTGGCATCGGCTCCGTAATCGCATAGCAGATCGATCAATGGAAGTTGCACGCCGCGTTCACGCGCCACGTTGCTGCTGGCCACCAGCATCAGCGTCTCGTCCAGCGCGGATTGGGTGGTGCCGGCATCAAGAATGACCTTGGTTACCTGAACAATGTTTGCCGGCAGAGTGCCGCGGCGAGTCGGATTTTCTGCGACGAATTCCAGCAGCGTGGGATTGCGAAAGTAGTTTCCACCCTCGAAAACCATCTGCTGCTGAGCTACTTTCGGGTGTTGCCGCATGTGAGCACGCAAGCCTGCTACGTCGCCAGCATCCAGAAGGTCTACGGCGCGGCGAAAAACGGCGTCTTCAATTCGCTCATGGTGAGGCAAATTCAGTCGATCGGAGAGGGTCGGCTTTTCGATATGCCTTTTCATTCTCGGCCAGCTCGGAAAGCCAGCCTCGCGAGCGATAGCGAGTTGCGCGTCGCTGAGGCTCAGCTTGGCGCCGAAGATCTCGGCGTCTGTCGCATTCCTGAAGCGCGGATGAAACTCCCTGAGCCGCTGACCTACTCCTGGATTGCGGCTGGCATGGCCCTTGAGCAAGTCCTTCGCTTGATATTTGAGGTGATCGAGGTTGGGATTCGATGGGAGCGGTCTTACCGGCATGACGAACTTCCTTTCGTGCGCCCCAGTTCCGCATTGACGGGCAGAAAGTTAGTTCGCAAAACACAAATTGTTGTGATCGGGTGGACTTCTGTCCTTTCCGCGGACCGGATGCGCCCCTTTGCGCTCCGCCAATCTTAGCACGACGGCGCACGAGTGGTAGAGCAATCGCTTACCCGCTCGCGCAGCAGCTGTTTGCGTCCGCGATTCCATTCCCTTAAGCTGGCCGTTCATGCTTCGACGCCGATTTCTCCTCTCGTCATTTTTCTGCGCGCTTGCCGTTTCTGCGACCGCGAAGCCCCCCATCTCAGCGCCCGCTGATAGCTATCAGGTCGTTCACGTGTATCCGCACGACCCCAAAGCCTTCACTCAGGGACTGCTTTACGTTGACGGACACTTGTATGAAAGTACCGGCCTCAATGGCAGGTCGTCGATACGGATGGTGGACCTGGCCACCGGACGCGTCCTTCAGAAATACGATTTGCCAGCGGAGTACTTTGGCGAAGGGCTCACCGATTGGGGCAGCACCTTGGTTCAGTTGACCTGGAAGGCGCAAAAAGGCTTCGTCTACGATCGCTTCAGCTTCTCTTTGCTGCGCACCTTCCAATACCTTGGCGAGGGATGGGGCATCACTCACGATAACACGCAACTCATCATGAGCGACGGCAGTTCGTATCTCCGCTTCCTCGATCCCAAGTCCTTCCGCGAGACCAAACGCATCCATGTCACCGACAACGCCGGCCATGCAATCGAGAACCTTAACGAACTCGAATACGTTCGTGGGGAAATCTACGCCAACATCTGGCAGAGCGACATCATCGTCCGTATCTCTCCGCGCACCGGCAAGGTTCTCGGATGGATCGACCTAAGCGGAATCATCGATAAGCGTTCACTCGAGAGCTCGGACGCTGTCCTGAACGGCATCGCTTACGACTCGAAGGAAGACCGGCTCTTCGTCACCGGAAAGCTCTGGCCAAAGTTATTCGAAATCCGGGTGCAGCCCCATCGCTAGATTCGAGGACTGAACCCCATTTGCCACTTCTGATTGCCTGATGAATACACATAAATGTAGAATGTATACACATCAGGAGAACACAACCGTGCGAACCAATATCGACATCGATGACGGCTTGATGCGCGAAGCCATGCGTCGTAGTGGCGCTGCAACCAAAAAGGCAGCCGTGGAAGAAGCCCTTCGGTTGTTGGTACAAACACGCTCACAGATCGCGATTCGCAAGTTGCGAGGCAAAGTGCAAAGGGAAGGCGATCTGAATAAGTCGCGCTTGGGAAGAAATTCCAGTTAGTTGGGTAATCATGGTGATCGTCGATACGACGGTATGGATCGACTATTTGGGCGGCACGGCAAATGAGCAAGCCGCGTGGCTTGATCGAGAGGCTGGGCGCCAGCGGCTTGGACTGACTGACATCATCCTCTGCGAAGTCTTACAGGGCATTCGGAGCGACGCTGCGTTTGCGAATGTGCGTCGCACTTTAGAGAATTTTCAAGTCTTCGAACTCGGCGGAATCGATCTTGCCGTGGCTGCCGCCCAAAACTATCGCAGGTTGCGCCAAAGCGGCCTCACGGTGCGTAAGACGATTGATTGTCTGATCGCCACCTTCTGCCTGGAAGCCGGACACTCACTGCTTCATCGCGACCGCGATTTCGACCCTTTCGAGAAATACCTCGGTTTGCAGGTTGTGCACCCTTAGCTTCGAGGCTCGCTACCACGCCGCCCGCACCACCCCCCAATACGCCGATAACGTTTCCCCCAGCGGAGCTTTTCGCGCCCCAAACAATGCGCCCACCGAGCGCAGCAGCATGCCTTTGACGATCGCCAGTCGCAGAATGACAACTTGCAACTTAGAGAAATGCTTCCTCGCGTACCGCACCATGTTCGTGTACCAGAAGATCTGTTGGTCGCGGAACGCAAGTTGTCCCACACTGTGGGCGCCGCTGTGCCGGAAGCGAGCCTCCGGGCAATAGAAAATCTTCAAACCGCGATCGAGCAGGCGCTTGCACAGATCGACATCCTCAAACCAAACAGGAAAAAACTGCTCGTCCAGGCCGCCGACGCTGTCCCACGCTGTACGAGTAACTGCTAAACAGGCTCCCGCCGGCTGTTCGACTTCCTGTTGCTGCGAGTAGTCGGCGTCCAGACACCGATATCGCTGATTCACCGGATTGCCTGGCCACAACTGATTGACCAGCAGCACCTCATACAGCAGTGCTGCAATCGTCGGTATTGTGCGGAACACAAAGCCGCGGGACGGCTGGCCGTCGGCTTCCAGCAGCGCGCCACCAACGGCGGCTGCCTTTGTTGTTTCAAGACATCGCAACAGCGCGCTTACGGCTCCCGGCTCCGCGATCGCGTCGGGATTCAGGATCAGCAGCACCTCGCCCGTCGCCTCGCGCGCGCCCTGGTTGACGGCCGTCCCAAAACCGAGATTTTGTTCGTTCCCTATCAGGCGAACCGGGTTCCACGCAACGAATTCCTCGATACGCTGAACCGTGTCGTCGGCCGACGCGTTGTCGACAACCACGATCTCGCAATCCTCGCGAGCCAGTGCCTCCAGACATGAACCAATAGTCGCGCCCGAGTTGTGCGTCACGACAATAGCCGAGCAGCCCATAGTTTTCGAGGAAGCACGCATTATAATCGTCGGTCGGGTTGTTAGGGGTTGGAGATAAGGGGCCGGAGGTTCGGGATCAAGAAGATTGAACTGAGTGGAATTGAACCAGTCCCTGGCCCCTAATCCCCAGCCCCACTCGCTCCCAACAACGAATCCTATGCATACAATTGCAGATCGCCCAGTATCCAAGAGCACAAACTTGCAGATCATCGAAACCTCACTTCCCGGAGTACTCCTGATCAAGCCGCGGGTATTCGAAGATCCGCGCGGCTTCTTCATGGAGACCTACCGCCAGAACGTTCTCGCGGAGGCGGGAATTCGCGAGACCTTCGTGCAGGACAATCATTCCCATTCCTCGCGCGGGGTGCTGCGCGGGCTGCATTATCAGCTTCGTAACTCGCAGGCCAAGCTGTGCCGTGTCGCGCGCGGCGAGGTTCTCGATATCGCGGTGGATGTCCGCGTCGGCTCGCCGCACTTTGGCAAGTGGGTCGGCGCGGTGTTGTCGGGCCAGAACCATGCGCAACTTTACGTCCCCAAGGGCTTCGCGCACGGCTTTGTGGTGCGATCGGAAACTGCCGACTTCCTCTACAAGTGCAGCGACTATTTCGATGCCGCCGACGATCGCGGCGTGCTGTGGAACGATCCTGATATTGGCATCGATTGGGACATGCCAACGCCTATTCTCTCGGAAAAAGACATGCGCTACCTTCCGCTCGCCCAGATCGCTCACGATCAGTTGCCGAGGTACCAGCCATGAGTCTCCGACTGCTCGTAACCGGCGCGAACGGCCAGGTTGGATGGCACCTCCAGCGCACACTCGCTCCCATGGGTGAAGTGCTGGCGATCGACATCGAAGAAGTGGACTTGACCGACCTGAATGCCGTGTCCCGCACGGTCCGCGATTTCGCGCCTGACATCGTCGTCAACGCCGCCGCTTACACCGCTGTAGACAAGGCCGAAAGTGAGCCCGAACTGGCACGTGCTATCAACGTAGCTGCGCCGGCACAAATCGCCAAGGAGTGCGCGCGCACCGGTGCCCTGCTGGTCCATTACTCCACCGATTACGTTTATGACGGCAACAAGCCTACCCCTTACGAAGAGAACGATGCCACCGGCCCTCTGAGCGTCTACGGCCAGACCAAGCTCGCGGGCGACCAGGCAATCATGGCCAGCGGCTCCGCCCACATTATTCTGCGCACGACCTGGGTTTATGACATCCGTGGCAAAAACTTCCTGCGCACCGCGCTTCGTCTGGCCCGCGAAAAAGAAGAGCTGCGGATGGTCGGCGACCAATACGGCGCGCCGACGTGGGCACGCGGCCTGGCCGAATCGACCACCATCATTCTCGCGAAGTTGCTTGAGCGCAAAAGCTCTACAGGAGTTTGGCAGAGCGGTCTGTTTCATCTCACGGCCTCGGGGCAAACCTCTTGGGCGGGGTTTGCGCAAGCCATCCTCGAGGACTACGAAGACCTGCTCGAGTGGCCGGCCGAAACTGGCGAGTTCGGCGGCGAGCTAAAGGCCAAACGCGTAGTCGCAATTACCACCGAGCAATATCAAACTCCGGCTCGCCGGCCGCATAACTCAGTGCTCTCCAACGCCAAGATACAAGCGGCATTCGGGATCGCGCTGCCGGATTGGCGGGCGCAATTGCGGCTTGCCATGCAGGATGCCATTCGCTGATAATCTTGAGTTAACAGTTGATGAACAGTTCATCCCCTTGCGCTGCGGCAATGCACTTCCGCCAGCCTTCTCAGCGGAACCTGTAGCTCGCACTGTTCGCTATCAATGAACGGAGACCTATGAAGGGCATAGTCCTGGCAGGCGGTATTGGCTCGCGTCTGTATCCGCTGACCCGCGTCACCAACAAGCACCTCCTCCCGGTGTACGACAAACCGATGATCTTCTACCCGCTGCAAATCCTGGTGGACGCCGGCATTCGCGACATCCTCATCGTCACCGGCGGCCACAACGCTGGCGACTTTCTGCGCCTCCTGCAAAATGGCAAGGAATTCGGACTACAGCAGCTTAGCTTCGCCTATCAGGAGGGCGAGGCCGGCATCGCCGACGCCCTGCGCCTGGCCGAGCCGTGGGCCAAGGGCGACAAGATCTGCGTCGTGCTCGGCGACAACATTATTGAAGGCGACATCCGCGATACCGCGATGAAGTTCGAGCGGCTTGAAAAGGGCGCGATGGTGATGCTGAAGGAAGTCACCGATCCCGAGCGCTTTGGCGTGCCTGTGTTCGAGAATGGCCGGATCATTCGCATCGAAGAGAAGCCGACTGAGCCGCTCTCGTCGTTTGCGGTGATCGGCGTCTATTTCTACGATGCGTCGGTCTTCGATCGCATTCGCAGGCTGAAACCGTCGGGACGCGGCGAGTACGAGATCACCGACGTGAACAACAGCTACATCGAAGAAGGCTCGTTGCACCACGGCTTGCTGAATGGCTGGTGGACCGATGCCGGCACATTCGAATCGCTGTGGCATGCCAGCAACATGGTCCGCGAAAAGGTCCTGCGCAACGCCGAGGAAACCGTTCAGGTGCGTGGCGCATGAAATTAATGGTCACGGGCGGCGCAGGATTTATTGGCTCAAACTTTATTCATCAGATGCTGGCGAAGCACCCCGATTGGAAGCTGGTGGTGCTCGACAAGCTGACCTATGCGGGCAATCTCAAAAATCTGGAGCCGGAGCTAAGCCAGGGCCGCTGCGAGTTTGTGCAGATGGACATCTGCGATCGCGGTGTGCTAGACCACGTGCGCGGCTGCGATGCGGTGATTCACTTTGCCGCCGAGAGCCACGTGGATCGCAGCATCGAGGACGCCTCGGCCTTCGTTCGCACCAACGTCGAGGGTACCTACAACATGCTGCAAGCGTGCCGCGAAGCAGGTGTTCCGCGCTTTGTACACGTCAGCACCGACGAAGTGTATGGCAGCCTCGGCGAGGAAGGACATTTCTTCGAAGACACGCCGCTAAGGCCAAACAGTCCCTATTCGGCCACCAAAGCGGCTTCTGATTTGGCGGTTATGGCCTATGTCCACACGCACAAATTTCCCGGGCTGATCACCCGTTGCTCCAACAATTACGGGCCGTACCAGTTTCCCGAGAAGTTCATTCCGTTAATGCTCGCGCAGGCGATGGCAGGCCAGCCGTTGCCTGTCTATGGCAAGGGCACCAACGTTCGTGACTGGATTCACGTCAGCGATCATTGCACCGCGCTGGACACGGTCTTGCAACACGGCCGTGAGGGCGAGGTCTACAACATCGGCGGCGGCTGCGAGATGCAGAACCTCGACGTGGCGAAGTTGATCCTTAAGGCGCTGGGGCGCTCCGAAGATTTGATTCAGTTCGTCACCGATCGGCCGGGCCACGATCTGCGCTATGCCATCAATTGCGAAAAGCTGGGCAGCGAGTTGGGATGGCGGCCGCAGGTGCAGTTCGACCAGGGGCTGGCGGACACCATCTCGTGGTATCGCGACAATCAGCAGTGGCTGGACGATGTGCGCAGTGGCCAGTATCGCGACTACTTCCAGAAGCACTACGTGCAGCGCGAAAAAACCTTCGCGCAGTGAACCACCGAGGAATCAAGTTAACCGGGGGAATCTTTCTTTCGCTGCAGCTCCGTCAGAAGCTTCCGGCTGCGCGCCTTCATGGCAGCCGTGCCGGTGGCGCAGAAATTTTCCAATAGTTCGACCATCTCTGCCTCCATAGCCTTGTTGCCGCGGGACAATTCGGTTAGTCCCTGGATTGCACAGGTCTTCACGATAGAGCTGGGGTCATCGAGATAGCGGCGCAGCGTCTCCATGGCCCGTTTCCGGCCAGCTGCTGCCAGTTGGAGTCGCGGAATGATAAGCGCCAGATGCCAACGCAATTCCTGCTGGCCGACTTCCTCGGCAAGCCCCATTAACTCGGCCCGATACGGTTGCAACAGCTTCGGTCTTGAGGCCGATATTTTCTCCACTGCGTCGGCGGCACGCATGCGCACGATAGGATCGTCGCTCCACATGCATTGCAGAAGCTCCGGGAAGCTGTCCGGCTGCCGCAGCACCGCAGCCGCCACTTCGTTAGACCTTCCTATCGACCTGCGATCGCCGCCCGCCAGGAGGGACGCGAAACTTCTGGATTGCATGGCTGTAATGGTACTGTGAATCCCGCGATTTGCCTCTTCGCCGTTGTGGGTCCCTTATATTTGTTATCATGAGCCGACTTCAGTCCGCGAGGGACCTGCTTTCGTTCCTGAAGCCGCTAAAGCACTTCGCCCGCGGCTATCTGCTTCACCAGCGCACGGTCGGCATCCAGAAAGTCCAGCGCGGGCAGCTCGCGGCGATTTACCCAGCGGATCTCGCGGAAGATGCGGTTTTGCATCTCACCTTCGTACCGCTCCACCACGAAGAAGTGCAGCTCCACGGCATTGCCGTTCTGATAATGATGTTGCAGTTGAGCAACTTTTGGGCCGACCTCCGCGCGCACACCCAGCTCCTCTTCCAGCTCGCGTTGCAGCGCCTGCGGAGGCTCTTCTCCAGTTTCGATCTTGCCGCCCGGAAACTCCCATTTCAGCGGCAGCGCCTGATACTCCGTCCGCTGACAGCACAGAATCTCGTCGCCGCGAACGATCAGCGCCGCCACCACTTGCTTGATCATCGCACTGGCTCCGCTCGACGGCAGAAGAAGCCGCTCATGTCGTCTTCTCCAGGTAACTGCCAACCAGGCTGGCGCAGTGCTCCACCAACTTGCGGTCCTCATCATTGAAAGCCGCTGGCGTATGACTGTCGACATCGAGCTCGCCAACCACGTTGCCTTTCACGAACACCGGCGCAACAATCTCCGACCTGGTTTCCAGCGAGCAGGCCAGATAGCGCGGGTCGGACTTGACGTCATCGACTATCACAGTCTGCCCGGACGAGGCAGCCGCTCCGCAGATGCCCTGATTCAGCGGAATGCGTTTGTGCTGCGTCACTGCGCCGACGTAGGGTCCGAGCACCAGGACCGGGTCTTCGCCGAGACCGCCATTTTCGATCATGTAGAAACCAACCCAGTCGAAGTGGCCAAGCCGCTCCTGTAGGCGACCGACGATGATACTCATCAGGTCCTCGGCACTCGGAGCGGCCCCGGCCAGATTGGTGAGCTCTTCGGCAAGCTTCTGTTGACTAGTAGGCATGCGCTTCCTTTTCTACCATAGGTCGGCGTTTAGAGTGCGGCTCGTCGTACCAAGACTCCTAGCACTTGGCATTTGGCATTTGGCACTTGGCACTTAGCTCATAGCAACTGCGGGTTCAAAGTAATCGATTTTGCTAAATGCTAACTGCTAAGTGCTAAATGCTGCTTTCGATCTGCCGAACTCCAGTCGGCCGCTCGAAGCGCTCGGGATGAAGCGCCCACGCAATGGCATTCAGTCCGCCGAGCAGCGTGGTTGACGGAGTGTTCAGCAACTCGTCACGGACGCAGAAAACGCGATGGCTTCGCACCGCCGGCAGTTCCTGCCACTGGCGCTGCTCAACAATCTTCTCCAACGGAACGCGATCTCCCGCGCCGCACCAGGCCGCCAGAATCACGTCGGGCTGCGCGGCAGCGATCTCCTCGGCCAACGTCGTTTTGCCAGGTGTACCGATAAACTCGCCGCCAGCGGCCTTCACCAGTTCGGCCACCCACGGCTCCGAAGCAATGACCGGGTTACCCCACTCCTCGCAGAAAACTTTCACTGTGGACGCACCTGCCGCACGCTCTCGCACCTCTTCAATGCAGCTTTGCATTCCGGCGATGACAGCGTCGCCTCGCTCTGCCGCTCCCAGAATTCCGGCGATGGCCACGACGTCTGTGTAGATGTCGGCCAGCGCTCGTGGAGCGAGGCCGAGAAACCGCACTCCCGACTTCAGTATCTCGGAGACAGCCTCGACCTGATACGGGACTGAGGCCAACACCAAATCAGGCTTAGCAGCCAGAATCTGCGCGGTCTGTG
>Ga0302326_10016098_pt1 | contig 15673 bp, 20 predicted proteins | sample Palsa_T0_3_FD_202264 | JGI IMG/M metagenome (GOLD analysis project Ga0302326, IMG submission 202264) | Peat permafrost microbial communities from Stordalen Mire near Abisko, Sweden - Palsa_T0_3 | ecosystem: Environmental > Terrestrial > Soil > Palsa > Peat permafrost | place: Sweden: Abisko...
AATGCATCCTTCCGGAAGACCGCGAGCATGTTCTCGGTGTGTTCGCCACGCTCATGAAAAACGAACCGACGGTGAGTGTCGAGTATCGAATCGCGCGCCCGGACGGAACCGTTCGGTGGGTTCATGATCGGGGTTTTCAAGTCCGAGATGCCAAAGGCCGTCTGGTGCGTCTCACCGGTATTGCTGCCGACATTACCGAACGCAAGCAGGCGGAACTAACCGCACTCCGTGCTGCAGCGATTGTCGATTTTTCGGACGATGCCATCATCGGCAAAGATCTAAACAGCATCATCACCAGTTGGAATAAAGGCGCGGAAAAGATCTTCGGCTACACAGCGGGCGAGATGGTGGGGACTTCCATCATGCGGCTCATCCCGGCCGACCGACAGGATGAGGAAAATCAAATCCTAGGAAAAATCAAGCGTGGCGAAAGTGTGGAGCACTTCGAAACCCTGCGACAGACCAAAGACGGGTTGCTGATTGATGTCTCGGTCACGGTATCGCCGATCAAAGATGCCGCCGGCAAGGCCATCGGCGTGTCGAAAGTGGCACGCGACATCAGCGGGCGCAAGCGGGCGGAGGAGGCGCGGCGAGCGAGCGAGGAGCGGTACCGCACACTCTTCGAGTACGCACCGGACGGTATCGTCATCGCCGATTCCGAAAGCTACTATATCGACGCCAATTCCAGCATGTGCCTGATGCTCGGTTACACCCACGAGGAGCTGATCGGGCTGCATGCCTCGGACATTGTCGTCCAGAGCGAAATCCAGCAGATCGGGCCGGCGTTGAACGTGATCAAGGGCAAGTCCGATTACCAACGGGAGTGGCAGTTCCGCCGCAAGAACGGTTCAGTCTTCAGCGCGGACGTGAGCGCAACCATGACGCCTGATGGCAATCTACTAGGGGTGATCCGCGACATCACCGAGCAGAAGCGGGCCCAGGAGCAAATCGCGGAACAGGCAGCCCTTCTGGAAAAGACGCGTGATGCAATACTGGTGCGCGACCTCGAAGGGAAAATTCTATTTTGGAACAGCGGAGCCGAGCGCATTTATGGCTGGACGCGCCAGGAAGCGATTGGCCGGAATATTGGCCAATTTCTCTACACCGATCCCGCGATGTTCAAAGAAGTTAATGGGCTCGCCATCAGCCAGGGCGAATGGTACGGTGAACTCCAGCACCTCACCCGGGATAATCGCGAGATCAGCATCGAGGCCCGCTGGACGCTCATTCGAGACAAGGAAGGGCGTCCCAAATCGATGCTTGGGATCAATACCGACATTACGGAGAAGAAGAAGATTGAAGCCCAGTTTATGCGATCCCAACGCATGGACAGCATTGGCGCTTTGGCCGGCGGCATCGCACATGACCTCAACAACATTTTGACACCGATCATGATGTCCGTCGACATCCTCAAGGAGATATCGGAACATCCTCAAGCCAAGAGAATTTTGGAGACCATTGGGGTAAGCGCGAAGCGGGGCGCAGATATCGTGCGGCAGGTTCTCTTGTTTGCACGCGGGCTGGAAAACGAAAGAACCGAAGTCCAACCCAAACACCTGTTGAAGGACCTTGAAAACATCATCTCGAATACCTTCCCGAAAGACATTGGGTTGCAGTTTTTCATCCCCAACGAGACATGGACGATTTTGGCCAATCCCACGCAAGTACATCAGATACTCCTGAATCTTTGCGTCAACGGCCGGGACGCGATGCCGAACGGTGGCAGTTTAATCGTCCGCGCGGAAAACTGCGTGCTCGATGAACGGTTTGCCGCGATGAATATCGATGCGAAAGCCGGACGTTACGTTAATTTCACTGTGACCGATTCGGGCACGGGTATACCAGAAGGCCTTCTCGAGAAAATTTTCTTACCCTTCTTCACGACCAAGGAAGTCAACAAAGGTACCGGATTGGGCTTGTCGACTGTTATGGCGGTCGTGAAAAACCACGATGGTTTTGTTAAGGTTACAGCGAACTCGGCGAGGGAACCACCTTCAAAGTGTATCTGCCCGCAATGCAAATTCGTTCCGAAGCGCGAAAGCAACAGTCGGGTATGATTAATCTGCCGCGAGGTAACGGCCAGACGGTTTTGGTGGTTGACGACGAGGTCTCAATTCTAAGTATCACTAGTCAGACACTGCAGGCATTCGGCTACCGGGTGCTGACCGCACGGGATGGAGCTGACGCCCTGGCTATTTACGTTCAACATAAAGATGAAATCGCTGTCGTGCTCACCGATATGATGATGCCGATCATGGACGGTGCGGGGACGGTTCAGGCTCTGGTGCGCGTCAATCCGGCGGTCAAAAATCATTGTAGCAAGTGGCCTTGCTGCGAATGGCGGCGAATCCGGACCGGGGATTAAAATCTTCCTCGCGAAACCTTATACGGCGGAAACCTTGCTAACGGCCATCCGCGAGATCTTGGATGAGACATAATTACGTTAGGATCACGTGTCACCCTCCAGTCGCCGCCGCCTTGAAATGAAATAACACTGGCACTCAGCCAGCCTCGCGAATCGCACCGGATTTCGCCCTCGATACGACGAATTTGCGAGGCAGCCTCAGAAACGGTGTCTTGGGGTAGAGTGGCCAATGCCGCGCTAAATCGGCCCAAGTAGATTGGTAAGGCCGGTCAGATTGATGGCGATTATCAGGGAGAGTTTTGAGGGCAGGACTGCTCAAGACGGCGGCCTATTGGACAGCTGCACCCCCGCCGCATCAGCACGGTCGTCGTTACGCTCCCGATCTGCCCTGCGCTGGGCCGCTTGATGAATAATGCAAGCCACGACGGAATCCCGATGGCGTAGCAACGCCATCAACTCTTCAAATGGTCCCCGGTAGGCTTCATCGAGTAGAACCCAGTCGGTCTGAATCTTTCCTTTGAGTATTCTTCCGAGCTCCGCTATGCGCTCCTCGCTGTTGGCCGGCATCACCACCCCCTCGTAGGTTCTGTTTTTAATTGGTGTCGCCATCCTACCTGGGCTGGTGAATTCCCATTTTCCACACCGCGTAACGCGGCGTCTAGTTGTAATAAAGGACAGGTGTTTCAGAAGGGTTACGTCAGGTCATGTAGCGCAGAGCAAGCCTTATTCGTGCAGGACGACGCTGAGGAGAGAGCTGTGGATCTGAATGGTGCCATTGTAATGAATGAATCCCAGTTTCCTGAACTTATTCATGAACATATTTACTCGGGAACGCGTTGTCCCGACCATTTCCGCTAGCGTCTCCTGAGATATCTTCGGAAGCGTCTTTTGCGGCCCGTCTTGATTGCCATAGCGCGCGAGGAGCAACAGAGCACGGGCCAGCCGTTTCTCAATGGAGTTAAAGAGCTGATCGACTAAGTCTTCCTCGACGCGGATATTTCTGGTCAGGAGGTAAGCAATGAAGCGGTCAGAGAGCTTATGTTCCTCATGAAGGACCCGCATCATCTCCTTTTTTTCAATGACCAGTACGGTCGTTGGTGTAATCGCCGTAGCTATCCCCATCCGAAAAGGCATGCCCGCCAAGCACCCCTCACCGAAGAAATCGCCAGGTCCCAGGAGCGCCACAACCGCCTCTTTGCCTAGCTCATTGACAACCGAGAGTTTCACGCCGCCTTTTTGAATGTACATCACAGCAGTGGCGGGGTCACCTTGAGAGTAGAATATTTGGTTTCTTCGATGCTGCGCAATCGTTCTTGCTACGCCAGATGAATCGAGAAACGCGCGTGCATTGAATGCGGCGGGTTTCTTGCCCCGTAACGGCGATGTTATATCATTAGAGTTAAGAACGTCCTTCATTAACTTGACCCCATTACACTTAGTCTACTAGAGCCGCAGTCCGCGAGTCGAGACCGCCTAGGCTAACTCATAGGAACGTGTGCCAAACAGCACAGATGCCCTTCCTTTATCGCAATAACTTAGTGGTTGTGTTGCGGATGGCTACTGGCCAGGATCAATTCTGCGCAGCACGCTTTTTACGTTGTTGCATTGTAACTCCCAGGCGGAGTGGAGAGAGTTATGAGATTGGAACCGAAAACAGGCTCTCGTTTGCGGTCTTCTGGCGGTCGGAGTTGTCGCCAACCGGGCTCGGACAGACTATCGCGGATTTCGACGTGTGGGAGACGGGCAATCTCGACGCTGCGACAACCAGCGTTGCGTATTAGGAACATGTGCTAGATGGAACAGGCGACGAAAACTCAAGTGAGACCTAACGCTGTGGGACAAAGAATGATCCATGTCCCGACCCCGGGGCCGGATATCCTACCCCCTATTCGGCCCTTCCTTTGTGAATAGATTCCGTCAATCAGATTATTCCCGGCTCGCGGAAGCCCCGTGCGGAAAGTTTGTCCGCGGCGGCTAGGGGCTATATCAGTCCCTTGGCTCTAGCTTTGCGTAAATTCCCTATCTCGTGAACGGTGAGTAACCAGCGATGGTCGCTGCTGTCGCCGGCATCTGACGCATGCATCGCTAGAACGTCGCTCTCGTTATTCAGAAATAACGAAAAGTTTGTGGGCATACACGATGTACGCGGCAACCGTCTTTTTCACTGGGGGCAACGGGTTTGAAAGAACATCCATCTCCCACTGCTCCAATTATTTTGGAATGTAGCGTAAATGGCCTTGCCATTGTGCCTGGATCACGGCGTTTTCGGAAACGATCGGTCCGTAAACCGAGCGAGAGAGCCGTGCGGATAACGCAACAAAACCGTGCTCCAGCCCCTTTCCGGATAGCTCCCGAGGGCGCAATGGTACGCGGAATCTAACGCGCGAACGGTTTAGTGCGGCAGCACATGAAACGATTGCGCGACACATCAAAAGAAAGAGAAATCGGAATCATTCTTAGCATGGCGCTTTCCCTTTGCTTCTAAAGCATGCGCGTCATATTTGAGCCACTCGTCGGATACGCGGACAGCGTGTGTTTTAAATCGGTGGCACGCGTATCCCCGAACGGATGGCAAGCGCGAAGAGATTGATCACCTTACCGGATCGCGCCCTAGCATGTGGGCGCCCAGAATGCGGGCTGTGCCCTCTTCCACCAGCAATTTGTATCCGGAATATGTTTCTGCAACTCGACGACACGAATACCAGGTCGGGGTTTGCCGAGCTGGTTCGCGTTCACGTTCTTTGGCGCTAGAGTTTACCGCTACGCATGTTGTCGTACTGCGAGGTGGTAACCTGTGCGGCGGCGGCGGTCAAAGGCACGGTGAGCGCGACTTCCCCGCAGATGGCAGCTCGCAGCTTCATTGGAATCGTCAAGGTCACCGTATCTCCCGTAGCCAGCGTACACCGATTGAGTCAGGCTTGGTGATCGGGAAGTTATTTTAGGTCCGGCGCGATCCTCGGCGTTCTTCGTCGCGAGGGTTACGGATTACGCGCGGCCAGAACCATTAGCGACGGAACCGAAACGGAGACGGTTACCGAAGTCTCCGGTGGTTGCAGTCCGTTCTGAATTCCTTTTGCGAGCATTTCAATCGCGCGCCCCGCGAGCGGAGGGATGTGGATGGTTGCAACCAGTAGCCCGTCGCTCACCCAAGTTTGACCGGCTTTCGGTACACCGTCGCAACCGGTGAATGGCAAGCTGAGCCAGCCATCACGCTTCCGCTTGTCGGAAACTTCCTCGAAAGCTTTGCGCGCACCCATCGCCATCGAGTCATCTTGGGCGGCAACAAGATCAAACTCCGCGCTTTGCGAGGTGGCCAAGCACAACCAGGAACGAACGGCACGCTGGCCGCTTTCCTGGGTCCACTGCGCTTTGAGCGGCCGGACTCGGATATTCGCTGGTTTCGTCTCGAGCATGCCGGAAGTGCGTTTATTTGCTGAGGAACTTTGGGAAGGCCCTTCGATGTAAAGTACGCAGCCGCCCTCCGGAAGCAAAGCGGCAAATTGTCGTCCTTGAATACGTCCGATCTCGAGGTGGTCTGATGTGAGCGTAAAGATAGGTGCCGTCGCGCCGTTACGCAATTCCGAGACATAGTCCGGGGCTCGGTTCAAGACCGCCCAACCCACCCCGGCGTCTCGAGCCGCTCGGCTCACCCGAGGCAGTGCATCGCGGCCAACCGGTTCAAACACGATGCCGTCCGGCCGCGTCTCACGATCACGTTGCAGAGCCTTCAGGATTTGCGTGCTCTGGCTTACAGCATCGTTATCCGCGTAGGAAATCTCCAGAATGATCCCCAATTTCCGGGCCGCCTGTTCTGCGGATAAAGCCTGTTCTATTTGGAAGTCGTTCTCGCGGGTAGGAAGCGAAACCAGTATGCTGAGGTTTTTCGTCATGCCAAACGCAACCTTGCGTTCCGATGCCGGGAATGATTCCCGTTGGTGTAGCGGCGGGAACCACCAGGATTCCTTCGTGGCATCCCCGATTTTCAAACCCCGCTACAGAACGCCACGACCAGGCTTGGTTTCGATTATTAGAGGCGATACCGTTGGTGTCAACCGGTCGGTGCATTGGCGTTGCGGTTAGATCATCGAGCGTAAGCGTCTCCGCTTAGCTAGTAGTATTGAACTCCGGCTCGAACATCTGGAAAACTGCCACCCCGACAATACCCGCCACAAACATTGCCGTAAGTCCGCCCGCGTGGGAAGCGTATGCGACCACGTAGATTGCGATTGCGGCCATCGTGCCGGTAATGCCTCCAAGAATCCGGCTGGCGCGAATCTCTTGGGTTTGGACCTGCCTCATCATTTTGGCCGCGAGCGGCTGTGATTTCATGTAGCTTTGCATTGGATTCTCCTGATCTTAGCTTACGCACATACTTGAATGGTTTGCTAAATATCAATGTAAGAATATAGGAAGTCGCCAATGCTCGGCCATGTGGAATGGAAAATGCAACTGCTCGATTCCGACTGTCCACGCGATACAGGAAGCTGTGTAAGTGCAGGGCCGCGGGTCGCCCGCGTAGGATCAGGAAGTTTTTTCAACTACCGCCTGGGCATTTTTTGGCGGGGGCATTTGCAAGGTATCGGCTGGGAGGTCAAAATCCTCGATGCGCTTTTTGGCTATTCTCAACATATTGATGAGGTACTGATCCGATCCGGATAGGTGCTCTGAATTTTCTGTTGGCAAATTCGTTGGCGCGAACGATTGTGCTGCCGACCACACCGGCATCCGTTAGGAACTTGTACGCTACGTCGGTCTGGCCGTTTTCCATTCCTTTTTTGATCGCACTACGCGCCAACGGAATCAGCGCGAGAAATTGCGCGCGATTCGTTTCAATGAATTCCTTCAGCTTGGCGAAGGTTTTTTGAATCACGTTGGCGATGGTGCGCCGATCTCGACGTTCTTCGCGGGAAACCATGCTGATGGATTGGCCCACAAGATAGCGCTGCCGGACACGCTCCTGTTTCGCTGGCGGAATACGAGCCACACGGTGCTGATTGCGTTTTTCTCTGCCTTTCTCTGGCTTTTCACGGTTTGGCCCTTCGCGTATGTCGGTTGATGTGGCGATAAATTCGCTGTCCATGAGGATTGAGTTCTGCGGGTGTGGAGGTGGGAACTGCAGGGATTACTTTGGCGACAGGAATGATCGGATCATTTTTGGGCATGGCGTTTCTCCGATTTCACCACAACGCCAGAAACGCTGCCGCCGATCTTGCTTTCGATTATTGGAGCTGCGCCTGGCCGTGTCAACTAATGGCAGGTCGGGTTTTGCCGGAACGGCGGGCGACGCTACTTTCCAGCTTATTTTGGCTTTTGCTTCACATGCGGCGTGTATTACAGTCTCAGTTACTTTCGTTCCATGAGGGCTAGAAAGCGGGGATGAGCGCGGAGCGGATTCAGATCGGAGTCGTGCAATGCCCACCGCTTGTACCAAAGGGCGCGGGTCATGGCTTGTTCCAGACAATCGATAGCCTCTTCGGTCTTCCCTTGCAGAGCGTACGTGCACGCAACGTTATAAAGGATTCCACAGTCTTCCGGGTCGATGGCCAGAGCGCGCTCCGCCCATTCCAGGCTTCGAGTCCGCTCGCCTAAGCGCCCCAGGGCGCAGGCGCCCAGGTAGAGTGCTCGCGCATCATCCGGGTGGAGTTCCAGGTGCTTCTCCGCCAGTTGCCAGCAACGGCGGTACGCTTCCATCGCTTCATCCTTTCGGCCTAGCCCGCTGTACGCCATTCCGATAAATGCCGGGGCTTGATAGTCATCCGGTTTCACGAGTAAAGCGCTTTCGAACAAACGTGCGGCAGTCTCCACCTTGCCCTCTTGGATACAGGCCCGCCCGTAGAAGTAGTAGGCCTCGAAAAGCCTTGGGTCCATCTGAATAGCCGTCTTGAATTCGATCTCGGCCTCGTCGTACCGTTTGCTGAGCGAGATCGCCAGCCCCCTGGATACATGGGCCTCGGCCAGTGCGGGGTCGAGCAGCAAGGATTTTCGGCTGGCGTCCTCTGCCGCACGCAAGTTTGCCTCGTTGTCGTCCCAATACATGAATAGATAAGAATAGCAATCGGCCACACCGGCATAGGCGCGCGCGTATAAGGGATCGATCTCGATTGCCCTGGTAAACATCTGCCGAGCGAAGTCATACCCGCGGCGGCGAAACTGGTAGAAAAATTGGCGCCCGCGAAGGTAGTAGTCGTAGGCCTTGACGTCGGCGGTAGGCGCCTTGGCGATCGCCTTTTTCTCGCTCTCGGTGAGCATCACCTTCAACGCGCCAGCGATGCTTTGCGCGATTTCGTCCTGGATGGCAAAAACGTCTTCCATTTGACGGTCGTAACGCTCGGCCCAAACAGAGGTCCGCGTTCGCGTTTCCACCAATTGCGCGGTGATGCGCAGACGGTTTCCAGCGCGGCGCAGGCTGCCACTCAGCACGTAGGCAGCGTTGAGTTCCTGTCCGACGTGGGGAGCGGTTACCGGTTTGTCGCGGTAGGCGAGCATCTCGGCGCGGGGAAACACGTGGAGCCTGTTGATCTTGGACAATTCGGTGATGATGTCTTCGGTCATTCCGTCACGGAAATATTCATCCTCCTCGGACTTGCTGAGATTCTCGAAATACAACACGGCGACCGATTTTTCCACCGGCTTTGCCGCAGTCGCAGCGACCTTCCCGGACTCCGAATCGCGCTTCAGTTGCTGCAGGTCGGCACGCAGCGTGAGAGCGTCCGAGTAGCGCATATTGGGATCTTTCTCGAGCAGTCTGGCGATGATTTCTTCCAGCCCATCGGTCAACCGGGAATTCAGGCGTCTAGGGGGCACGGGCGCGTGGTTCAAAATCGCATCGAAAATTACGGCGGAGGTGTCGCCGGGAAAAGCCAGGCGCCCCGTAGCCATCTCGTACAGCACCGTGCCAAAGGAAAACAAGTCGCTGCGGGCATCCACATCCTTCCCACGAGCCTGCTCGGGCGACATATAAGCAATTGTGCCCAGCGTTGAGCCTGGACTGGTTAAATTCTCCGCGTCAGCGGCCGCGGTCAGCTGAGCTGAAACTCCAAAAGCATCGCCGGCCACCTGGCGGTTAGGAGCCATCTTGGCGAGCCCGAAATCGAGAACTTTGGTGGCGCCGCTTCGGGTGATGAAAATGTTGGCGGGCTTGATGTCGCGATGGATGATGCCTTTGGCGTGCGCCGCAACCAGCGCATCGGCGATCTGAATACCGAGTCCGAGGATTTCCTCCGTCTCCATTGGCCGACCATCGATCCGGTGCTTCAGGGTCTGGCCTTCCATAAACTCCATGACGATGAAAGCCTGCCCGTTCTCCTCACCAATGTCGTGAATCGTGCAGATATTCGGATGATTGAGCGCAGAAGCACTCCGCGCCTCCCGCTGGAAACGTTCGAGCGCCAGACGGTCGCGGGCCACATCCTCGGGAAGGAATTTCAGGGCGACGTGACGATGGAGGCGTGTGTCCTCGGCCTTATAGACGACGCCCATACCCCCGCCCCCCAACCTTTCCAGGATGCGGTAGTGCGAGATAGTTTGGCCGATCATTGTAGGTGAATCGCCCCCGGCGACGCATCTTAGGCCGTGCTCAAGCACAAGTCAACGTGGGGTAATTGTGGGGCTCTCCGTTGGCTACAGTAACGCATTTTAAGTCTGCTAACGCCATAATGCGAGGTCGTTTGGGTGGGCTAAAGGGCGGTAAAGCGAGGGCCGAAAAGCTCTCACCTAAGAGACGGAAAACAATAGCTTTAAAGGCAGCTAAGGCCGTTGGAAGAAGTAAATCGTGAATTAGAATCGTGATTGATGCTAAGCATAGCAATTTGCTATTACATTGGGAGTTTTAGAAAAGATTGTGGGTGCAATCCCCGCAGCGTACTCACGAGGCCACCCGTTAGGGTGGCCTTCGTGTTTTAGGGGTATATTTTCTTTGCTTGACGCCATTTTCGAGCGCTGCTCTTATCACGTGCAAAACTGCTAAACGGCACTATGATCGTCGAATTTGCTTCCCATTCTCCGACTAAGGCAATTGAGAAGGGGTATGGTTTGCTGTCAAACTCTTTGACGTAAACCCATTTTGCCGAAGATACGCGCGGATTGTCGGTCCAAACCTCATCTGGATTTTCAAGTGCCTCGCGTGCCGATCTCAAATGCTTAGCACGTGACCCGTTTTCCCTTAGTTTGTCGTGGGCAAATCCGTTAATTGTTTCTAGAATTGTTTCGCGTTCGTGCGGCATCGATAATTCGTCCATGCCATCGACCGTAATGCCCGACACATGAAAAAAGTGATGTTCGAAGCAATATATCTTATGGCCGCAAGGGCTGATTCCGCTCCGAGAAATCGCCCGGCTCCGGTCGCCAGGGTAAATCGGAGGCTAGACCCGCATAGTTCATGTCGAAGCGATTATCCTTGCCGTCAAACCACTCGATTGGTCTTAGATCCAAATCTCGGCCGGCTGAGACCTGTCGCAACGTCAATGTCCCCTTATCCGCAGACGATCCTGTGAAGAAGTAAGAACCATGGTTGTCTGTTCGACCGCTGGGATACCCCACGCCGTTACCCCTGACGACCATTACGAATGCGCCCACGATAGGAGTGCCTACGCTATCTTTGACCACCCCTTCGATGAAGGTCCCACCCTCAGCATTAGGCGCACCGACGTCTGAGCAACTCTTGCCCGCAAAAAGTGGCCCCGGCAACGCGTTAGTTGCCAAAGGGCTGGAGTTATCGGCCGAACTGCTGGCTGTCGGCACGCCCCCGCCGCTTGAGGGCTGTTGACCCCCGTTACCGCTTGATGATGGAGCCGCTAAGTTGAAAATGATGGACACCGTACTCAAAACTTCGACAGGCTCGGCGTTTATCAGAACAGGACGATATTTCCATTGACGCACAGCATCGATAGCAGCTTGCTGGAGCAATGCAGGGCCGGAGACACATTGCAGCTCCCGCGCAGTCCCATCCGTTGAGATGATCACGCGCAGAACGACTGTTCCCTGGATGTGAGCTGACTTCGCGACTGCCGGATAAACAGGGGGAACCTGGGATACAAGATTTTGCTGGAGGTTCTTGCCATCCACTTGCAATTGAGATGGCGCAGGAGCCTGCCCCTTCACCCCGGCCGCCACGTTGGGCTTGCTGGGATTGGGATCGGTAAGAATGGCCAACATGTACGCCTGCTGCAGGTATTGCTTAGCGTCTGGCTCACCACGGGCCGCCGCCGTTTCCAAATACAGCTTCCCTCGCGGAATGTCTTTGGCAAACATCGGGCCAAGGGTCCCGCTGCGAATGCCCAGAGCGTCCAGTACATCGCCGCGAGTACCTTCGTTCTCGGCCAGGCCAAGCGAATACGCTCCCCCAAGAATCAGGGCAATCGGGTCACCGTCCTGAGCGGCGCGGAAAAGCATCTGCCTACCCTGTTCCACTTGCGGCGGTCCGCCCGCGCCGATCAACCACATTAAAGCGAGCAGTGTTTCAGCGATCCCGACATGCTGATCGGCAGCCTTTGATAACCACTCCCTTTTCCCGGGCTGCTCAGGAGGTAGCTGGAACCCGTAAGCGGCCCAAGCTAGCGGATCGTCACCTTTGCTCGCTTCTGCGAACCATTGCTGGGATTTCGTGGCGTCATTCTGGTCTCTATAAAAATAGCCAAGAAGCAGCATGGCTTCCGTGCTGCCACTGGCCGCATGAGCGATTGCTTCCTGTACGACTTCCGGCTTCATCGCGACTGCACGGGTATGCAGCGCTAGCAGTTGGTGCGTACTCGTATCCGTGCCGATAGGTGGCAGCGCAGCCGGGGCGGGATCACGCGGGCTCACTGGCACCGTGGGCTGCGCGACCGGTGCCGTTCTCGGAGTTGCGGCGGGTTGCTGCGCCCATGCGCACCCGCCAACGATCAAAACCAATAACGCCAATGCACGAGCTTTGCGTCCCATCATCGTCCTCCGCGTTAACTTGACGACCAAGTCGCCGCGTGAGGTACTTACCTTGCTATGATCGGAACATCAAACTGGAATTTCCAATTTGGAGCCCTGACCTGTGCATCGTATGCCTCTCCTGCCCCGGACACAACGAATTTACCACCAGAGCAGGCTCCAGCGAGATCAGCTGAGCTCCAACGGTTCGTTCTTGCCCGTCAGACGAGCCCCGCTTGGTGCTGCGTGATCGATTTCTCAGACACTGCTCCGGCCCTCCTCCCTCGGCCTCAGATTTTGCAACCGCAATCGGAGTGCTACCCGCTTGGCACCGGCAGCGCCCAGATATCCACAGCGAGCTGATCAATCGGAACGTCTGGTCGGCTGCCAGTCGTTCGGCATCGTTGAGGTCCTCGTAATCAGCCAAGCGGCTGTAGACCGACTGCCGCAGTAGATCGGCCAGCGTGAACTGCTTGTTCAAGCCTTGCCGTGAGTCCCTGAAGTGTTCCTTGATGAGCTTCTCCAGGCCCAGTCGCTCATCCAACTCACGAACTAGGATCAGGCCACCATCGGAAGTAACTCGCGATCCCTGGAAATCGACCTTCAAGGATGCATTGAACAAGAGCTGAAAGGGCTGATTTTGTTTCTCACCCATTGGGTACTGACCCCCGGAGCGTCTTCATCCCGTTCACATCCGCATGAATATTGATGATGGCGACCAGGTTCGGGGGAAGAGTCTCAAAATGGAAATGTGGGTTTAGATCACCATATCAGCATTTGCGCTTCAGCCCGCGCTTTGTTGCTCCTCGCCCAATCGGTCACAGGTACTCATCCACAAGCTCCGGGTACGTACGCCGAAGCTCCTTGCCGAGATCGCGGGCAGTTCTCCATCCCCAGCCCCTCGCCTGAGAGGACGAGGTCGATGGCAACGAGCCTCACCCGCGCCAGCATATTCTCGCGTCGCCCGCGCTCCGCTGCTGATGGCAGGGGAACGACCGCAAGCACCTCTGGGCTTTCTGGTTTGTTCATCTGTCACCTCAAAGCAGTTTCACAGTTCTCACATCTCGCTTCCATCGCCTTCTCGCTCCTCCGGTAGGCGGCGGCGTGCTGCGACTGAGCCTCGGGCTTCAGCGTGTACGCGTTCCCGTCCCGCCTTGCGTTCAGGAACCTGTTGCGTTTCCGTTGCGTGCTCATTCCGCCTCCTTGTTTCGTTCGAGCCGGAGGATCAGGATGTCCCCGTCGAAATCGAAGCTGCTGGGCGTCAGACCCCGCCCCATGGCTTCGCGGAGCGTCTCCAACGTGCCCTGCTCCAGTTCGTGGACGAACACGTCCGAGCGCACCAGCCGGGCCTCTTCGGGACGGCGAAGTAAGCTGCTTTCGTATTCGGGTCTCATGGTCATGCTCCTCTCATTCGCAGTCGTACCCATCGTCGTCTCCCTCGCACCTATTCCCACATGGGATCGCCGTCGTCCTCATCGCACCAGTCCTCCTCCGGTTCGTCCTCGTAGCCGGATAGGTCGTCCTCGTCCTCGCTGAAGAACGTGCCGTTGCGCTTCGCCTCGCGGATCATTTCCCGGCGTGCCTCCCACTTCGCCCTGCGTTCCTCGGGATCGGCGGTGGGGAACATCGGCTGGAAGCCGGGGCAGACGTGATGCTCGCGTGGCGGTAAATTCCCTTGGCACTTCCGGCAGCGCGGCAGCCGACCGCCTTTCCAGTTGCCGTGCTCGTCGATGTTCTTGCCGACCACGAAGATCATGGGGTAGCATTTCCAGTTCGGCGGCGGGCTAGGCGGTTTCGCGCCGGAGACGATCTTCCGCTCTTGCCGTTGCTGTTGCAGTCTCTTCGCTTCGTCAACGAGAAACCCGGAAGGTTCCTTGTCCGGTAGCGTGACTATCGTACCCTTGGCTCTCACGCCTTAAGCCCCTCAGGTTTTGAAGTGTCTTTGACTACGAGAGCCACGTCGGAATCCAGTCCGCGCCGCCTCGCGGCGCAACTGGTGCGTGACTGGCTGATGCACTTCGTGAAAGAAACTGCCTGAAGAAAACAGCCTGAAAGGTTTAAGACTCTCTGTATAACTACCTGTAACGGCAACTCAGCCGTCAGCCACGGTTGAGATGAAAGATGGTCGAACGGTTGAGATGAAAGATGCTCACGGCTGAGATAGTGCCAGTGAACGGTTGAGATGAAAGATGGTTTACTCATCGTCTTCATTCCTTCCCGGCTGGTTGTCGAAGCTGAACGATCCCTTGTTCGCATGGCGCTTCTTCTTGTAGCGCGGCGGGCGCTCGACACCCCGCTTCTGGCTGGGACGCTGGAAGCCGTCCAATACCGATTCCACGATCTTGTACTCGCTGTGGAGGGTTCCGTAGTCGTCGCGCCATTCCCGGCGCAGGATCACGCCGTCCTCCTTGAACTTGTCTAGGAGTTTTTGCACCTGAGACTCAGACCTGCCCACACGGAGGGCGAGCTTGAACTGGCTCATCCAGCACCATCCTTCCTTGTCGGCCTGGAAGTCGTCCGGCGCATCCTCCGGGTAGTTGTCGTCCTCATCCATCGCGAGGACTGCAAGCTGGGTGAGAAGGAACCGCGCCGTGGAGTTCCAGTCGTACAGGCTGGACTCCGCGATCTTGCGGGCGAGGCTTCTGTCCTCTATCCCGGCGGCCTTTTTGATCGCCTTGAGCTTCTCTTTCTTTGCTGCGTCGTAGGCTGTGTTGCTCATTGGGCACCGCCCGCGTACTGAGCCTTGATCCCGGTCTCCGTGCCGCGCATCCAGACCACCGCGCTGCGGTTGATCAGCAGGCTGTCGTTCTCGCGCACCAGCACGAGGGTCGTGTGGCGCACGATCTGGAGCCGCCCGGCGAACTCGTCGCCGTTGGACAGCTTGACCGTGACGTCCTTGCCCTTGTTGGCGTAGAGCCACTTGCGCTCGTGCTTGTTCTTAGCCACGGCGGCGGCTTCCTTCTTCTGTTCCTTGGTGAGTTCCCGCTTCGCCGGAACGGCGGCAGGCTTGTAGATGGGTTCGTTCTTTATCATGTTTGTGCCTTCGTCTGTGCCTGCATCGCCTTGTCGAGAGGCGGTCGGTAGAGCCTTTGTGGGGCGGGGGCACAAACGGTGTTTGACCCGCCCCGGCAATTAAGTGGTCATCTCGCGATAGACCCCGACGTAGATAGATTTCAAAGTCCAATTCCTTTCTGCCAATTCGCGGTTCGCACAGTGAAATTCCCAGTGTTGATCGTGTTTTTCGTGCCTCACGAAATCGCCAACGAGTTGCAAATCGAATACGCGATCCCTCTTACGAGGGCTATGAGTCATTACCGTGAGATCAAGAACGCAACTGCTGAGGTGGTAGGGGTTCGGCTTGTGAAGAAGACAAGCACAGCGAGGGCGCATGCTGCGATCAGGGATGTGATC
>Ga0302326_10016101_pt1 | contig 15671 bp, 15 predicted proteins | sample Palsa_T0_3_FD_202264 | JGI IMG/M metagenome (GOLD analysis project Ga0302326, IMG submission 202264) | Peat permafrost microbial communities from Stordalen Mire near Abisko, Sweden - Palsa_T0_3 | ecosystem: Environmental > Terrestrial > Soil > Palsa > Peat permafrost | place: Sweden: Abisko...
ATGAACGAGCCGCCCGGCGCCCGCATGCGGGTGGCCCTCTCGGGCCTGACGATGGCGGAGTACTTCCGCGATCAAGAGGGCCAGGACGTGCTGCTCTTCATCGACAACATCTTCCGTTTCGTCCAGGCGGGGTCCGAGGTCTCGGCCCTGCTGGGTCGGATGCCCTCGCAGGTCGGCTACCAGCCCACGCTCGAGTCCGAGATGGGCCAGCTGCAGGAGCGCATCACCTCGACCCGCCGGGGCTCGGTGACCAGCGTGCAGGCGATCTACGTGCCCGCCGACGACCTCACCGACCCCGCCCCGGCGTCGGTGTTCGCCCACCTGAACGCGACCACCGTGCTTTCACGGTCAATCGCCGAGAAGGGCATCTATCCGGCCGTTGACCCGCTCGAGTCGACCTCGACGATCCTCAAGGCGGACATCGTGGGCGAGGAGCACTTCCGTGTCGCCACCGAGGTCCAGCAGGTGCTTCAGCGTTACAAGGAGCTCCAGGACATCATCGCGATCCTCGGGATCGACGAGCTCTCCGACGAGGACAAGGTGGCGGTCAACCGGGCCCGCCGGCTCGAGCGGTACCTCTCACAGCCGTTCTACGTCGCCGAGCAGTTCACCGGCACCCCAGGCGCGTACGTCCCCATTGCCGAGACGGTCCGCGGCTTCAAGGAGATCCTCGAGGGAAGGTACGACGACTTCCCCGAGCGGGCGTTCTTCATGAAGGGCACGATCGACGAGGTGATCCGGGACGCCGAGGGCGGGGGCTGATGGCCGAAGCGCCACACGTCGTCGAGTCGCGGGTCCCCTCTTCGCTGTCGGCTCGCGGGGTTATCGAGCCCGAGGATCGTTGAGATGCCCCACGCCAAGTTCCCCGTCGAGGTTCTGACGCCCGAGGGTGAGGTGTTCAACGGCGAGGTGGAGATGGTCTCGACCCGCACGACCTTGGGTTCGATCGGCATTCTGGCCAGACACGCGCCGCTCCTGGCGACGCTCGAGCCCACCGAGCTGCGGCTGTACACGTCCGAGACCGAGATCCTTCGGTTCGCCCAATCGGAGGGCTACCTCCAGGTTGGTGGCAACCACGCGCTGTTGCTGGTCGAGGAGGCTCGTCCCCTCGCCGACCTGGACGCAGGCGAGTTGCGGGAGCGGCTACGAGCGGCCGAGCAAGAGCTCGAACAGGCCGGCGAGGACACCGAGCGGCGCCGGGTCGCCGAGCGTGACAAGCGGCGCTGGGAGCGGTTCCTGAGCCTCACCGAGTAACGGAGGTATCCAGCTCGCCCAACCTCAGCTGTGGAGCTGAACCGTAGAATCGGTTCAACGAGGGAGGACCGGATGGCGGCCGAACTTCTCAGAGCGTCCGAGGCCGCAAGGCCCCTCGACATCGCCACGAAGGAACTGTCGGGTCTGATCCACTGGCATGCGATTCGCTCTGTGATGGTGGACGGCATTGCGCACGTTCCAAATAACGCTCTCGAGGAATATCGAACGTAGGCATCTCGACAGCGCCGCCGCGCAGTGATCGCGCAGTGATGACTATCTGACCACCAGCTTGGATACGGCCGCTTGGGGGGCAGAGCTGGCAGTCGGCGAAGGCTCCGGAAGGATCTACACGGTGGAACCGACCGGCTCGATCATGGCGGACCCCAACTTGATTCGGGATGGGGCCAACCCAACGGAGTCGTACCGCTCCGAGCAACCCCTGCGGGTCACCGGCGAGTGCACAGGCTGGCCGGGTCACTCGCCAGAGGCGGTCCAGGCGATGAAAGACAGGATTGTGGGTCTCGATCCCCTTCCCGGCTCGTAGGGCACGATCACGAGCTAGATGCCACGCGCGGAAGGATTGCCGGACGCTCGAGTGCGGCTGACCTCTCGGGGGTCGCGGGCCGCTAGGTGAACGGGATCGAGCTGAACTCGGCCAGCTTGGCCAGCGGGTGCATCGCGTCGATCTTTCGGATCGTTCCCGAGCGCGACCGCATGACCAGGGATTCGGTCGCCGCCCCGCCGCCCTCGAGGTAGCGGACCCCGCGCAACAGATCACCGTCGGTGATCCCGGTGGCGGCGAAGAAACAATTGTCGCCCCGGACCAGGTCGTCGGTGAACAGCACCTTGTCGAGGTCGTAGCCCGCCGCGATCGCGGTGTCGCGTTCGTCGTCGTTGCGGGGCCACAGCCGGCCTTGGATCTCGCCGCCCATGCATTTCATCGCCGCCGCGGCCAGCACCCCTTCGGGCGTCCCCCCGATCCCGATCAGAATGTCGGCCCCGGTCGTGTCCGAGCGCCCGGTGGCGATGGCCCCCGCCACGTCCCCATCGGTGATGAGCCGGATCCGCGCCCCGGTCTCGCGAACCTCGGCGATGAGCTCGGCGTGCCGCGGACGGTCCAAGATGACCACGGTCAGGTCACGGACCGGACGACCGAGCGCGGCGGCCAGCGATCTCAGGTTCTCGCTCGGCGGCCGGGTGATGTCGATTGAGCCCGCCCCACGAGGACCGACCGCGATCTTCTCCATGTAGAAGCACGGCCCCGGGTCGAACATCGTTCCGCGCTCGGAGACTGCGATCACCGCCAGCGCTCCGTCGCGCCCCAACGAGGCCAGCGTCGTGCCGTCGATCGGGTCGACGGCGATGTCGGTCTGGGTGTTCGACCCGTCGCCGATGCGCTCACCGTTGTAGAGCATCGGCGCGTTGTCCTTCTCGCCCTCCCCGATCACCACGACCCCGTCCATGGCCACCGTGGACAGGACAATACGCATGGCGTTCACCGCCGCGCCGTCGGCCCCCTCCTTGTCCCCCCGACCCATCCACCGGCTGGCCGCCATGGCCGCCGCCTCGGTCACCCGGACCAGGTCGAGAGCCAGGTTGCGGTCGGGCGCCTGGGGCTGTCTCACCACGGGCTCGACCATAGCGGGCGATAATAGGGTCGTGGACCGGCTCGTCATACGTCCGAACGGTCCCATTGCCGGCACCGTGCGGGCGGGGGGTGCCAAGAATTCGGCCTTGAAATTGATGGCCGCCTGCCTGTTGGCAGAGGGACGTCACGAGTTGCACAATGTGCCGAACATCGTCGACGTGCAGATCATGGCCGACATGTTGGGCGCGCTCGGGGTCGGTGTGGGCCGCCAGGGGGACATTCTCGTCGTCGACGTGCCGCCGGCCGATCGGTTGTCGCCCGAGGCGCCCTACGAGCTCGTCGACAAGATGCGGGCGTCGATCGTGGTGCTCGGCCCGCTGCTGGCCCGCTGCGGCTACGCGCGGCTGTCGATGCCCGGGGGTGACGACTTCGGATCTCGACCGATCAACTTCCACATCAACGGTCTGGCCGACATGGGGACGCGCTTTGTCACCCGCCATGGCTTCATCGAAGGGACGGTCGACTCCGGCGCGGCGGGTCCCCGACTCGTCGGGAGCCGGATCGTCCTCGACTACCCGAGCCACACCACCACCGACAACCTGATGATGGCGGCCACCTTGGCCAAGGGGACCACGATCATCGAGAACGCCGCCCGTGAGCCCGAGGTGTGCGACCTGGCCCAGTACCTGAACGCCATGGGAGCGTCGATTCGTGGGGCCGGGACCTCGAGCGTCGAGATCACCGGCGTCGACGTGCTGCAGGCCGGGAGTCATACCGTGATTGCCGACCGGGTGGTCACCGGCACCTTCATGGCCGCGGTCGGCGTCGCCGGCGGCGAGGTGGTGGTCGAGGATGGCCGCTACGACCACATGGAGATGTTCGTGAGCAAGCTCCGCTCGATGGGTGTCGAGGTCGACCAGCGGCCCGAGGGGCTGTGGGCCGCCTCGCGGGGGACGTTGCGTTCGGCCGACGTCGCCACCCTGCCCTATCCGGGGGTGGCCACCGACTACAAGCCCCTGCTCGTCACCATGCTGGCGGTGGCCGACGGCGTCGCCATCGTGACCGAGAACCTGTTCGAAGGGCGGTTCCGCTACGTCGACGAGCTCCGGCGCATGGGGGCCGACATCCGCACCGAGGGGCACCACGCGGTGGTGCGCGGCGTGTCGCGGCTGTCGGGGGCCCAGGTCCGCTCGCCCGACATCCGGGGCGGCGCGGCCCTGGTGCTGGCCGGGCTGGTGGCCGAGGGCGAGACGGTGATCACCGACGCCCATCACCTCGACCGCGGCTACGAGGACTTCCCGGCCCAGTTGCGCTCCCTCGGCGCCGACGTGGAGCGGCGATGAGCGCGTCGGCCCAACCGGCGCCGGCCGGCGCGAACGACCCGGCGCCCGGCCGTGGCGACCCGGCCATCCTGTGGGAGCGGGCCCGCGAGGGGGACCGCGGCGCGCTGGCCCGACTGTTGTCGTTCGTCGAGGGCGGCGGGCCGCGCAGCCGGGAGGTGGCCCGCCTGAGCTACCGGGCCGAGCCCCCCTACGTGATCGGACTCACCGGGTCGCCGGGGGCCGGGAAGTCGACCCTGGCCGACCAGCTGGTCTCGGTGGCCCGGGCCGGTTGGCCGGCCGTGGTGGCCGAGGGGCCCATCCCAGCCGCCGATGCCGAGCCGGTGGAGCAGATCGCGGTCCTGGCCATCGACCCGACCTCGCCGTTCACCGGCGGCGCCATCTTGGGGGACCGGGCCCGCATGCAGCGCCACGCCACCGACTCGACGGTGTACATCCGATCGATGGCCACGCGGGGCCATCTCGGCGGGCTGGCCCTGGCCGTCCCCGACGCCGTCCGGGTCTTGGGCGCGGTGGGTTTTCGGGTGGTGGTGGTCGAGACGGTCGGCGTGGGCCAGGTCGAGGTCGAGGTGGCGGCGGCCAGCGACACCACGGTGGTGGTGGTCACCCCCGGTTGGGGCGACTCGCTCCAGGCGGCCAAGGCCGGGCTCTTGGAGGTGGCCGAGGTGTTCGTGATCAACAAGGCCGACCGGCCCGGAGCCACCGAGGCCGGCCGGGACCTCCGCCAGATGCTCTCGCTCGGGACCCCCCAGGAGTGGACGCCGCCCATCGTCGAGACGGTGGGCACGAGCGGGGACGGGGTCGACGCCTTCTGGGCCGCCGTGGCCGGGCACCGGGCCTACCTCGAGTCGAGCGGGTTGCTCGCCTCGCGCCGGGCCGAGCGCATCGACCAGGAGTTGCGCAAGGTGTTGTTCGCTCGGCTGGCCGGGCGCCTCGACGACCTCATCGGGTCCCCGGAGTACCGGGGCGCGCTCGAGGACCTGCACGAGGGGCGTGCCGACCCCTACGAGGTGGCGGACCGGCTCCTCGAATCGAGCTGAGCGGTGCCGGTCGGGTACCGTGCCAGGGTGACTGGTGAGCTGAGCGTGCCCACCTCCCAGGCGCGTCCGAGCACGTTGAGGGCGTTTCGGTGAGCAACCCGCGCCTGCCGCTGCCCAGCCTCGACGGCCCCGTCGAGGCTCGACGCTGGTACCAGCACGCCGTCTTCTACGAGGTGCTGCTGCGCGGGTTCTACGACTCGAACAACGACGGCATCGGCGACATTCGGGGCCTCCACGAGAAGCTCGACTACCTGCAGTGGTTGGGGGTCGACGCGATCTGGCTGCTGCCGTTCTATCCCTCGCCCATGCGCGACGGCGGCTACGACATCAGCGACTTCTTCAACGTCGCCCCCGACTACGGGACCCTCGGCGACCTGGCCCGTCTTCTCGACGACGCGCACCGACGGGGCATCCGTTTCGTGGCCGACCTGGTCATGAACCACACCAGCGACACCCACCCGTGGTTCGTGGAGTCGCGTTCGAGCCGGGACAACCCGAAGAGCGACTGGTACGTCTGGAACGACGACGACCAACGCTGGCCCGAGGCGCGCGTCGTGTTCACCGACGTCGAACGGTCCAACTGGACCTGGGACGACACCCGCCAGCAGTACTACTGGCACCGCTTCTACTCGCACCAGCCCGATCTCAACTACGAGAACCCCGAGGTCGCCGACTCCATGGTGGACATGGTGAAGTTCTGGCTGGAGCTCGGCTTCGACGGCTTTCGGCTGGACGCGGCGCCGTACCTGTTCCAGCGCGACGGCACGGCGGGCGAGCACCTCCCCGAGACCCACGAGTTCATCAAGCGGATCCGCAAGGAGATCGAGGTCAACTACCCCGGCCGGGTGCTGCTGGCCGAGGCCAACGGCTGGCCGGCCGACGTGGCCGACTACTTCGGTGACGGTGACGAGTGTCACCTGTGCTTCCACTTCCCCTTGATGCCCCGGCTCTACATGGCCGTGCGCAAGGAGCAGCGCTACCCGATCACCGAGATCTTGAGCCAGACCCCCGAGATCCCCGACGGCTGCCAGTGGGCCATCTTCTTGCGCAACCACGACGAGCTGACGCTCGAGCAGGTGAGCGACGAGGAGCGCGACTACCTGTTCTCCGAGTACGCCAAGGACGACCGGATGAAGCGTCACATGGGCATCGGTCGCCGGCTGGCCCCGCTCCTCGACGGCAACCGCCGCCTGGCCGAGCTCCTCTACTCGCTGGTGCTGTCGCTGCCCGGGAGCCCGGTCATCTATTACGGCGATGAGCTGTTGATGGGCGACAACATCTACCTCGGCGACCGGGACTCGGTGCGCACCCCGATGCAGTGGTCGCCCGACCGCAACGGGGGGTTCTCCAAGGCCGACTTCGCGCAGCTCTACCTGCCGCCGGTCATGGACGCCGTCTATGGCGCCGACGCGGTGAACGTCGAGGCGCAGTGCCGCAACCCCGGGTCGTTCCTGCACTGGCTGCGGGGCATGCTCATCCAGCGCCGGGCCATGCCGGTCCTCGGCGTCGGCGCCATGGACTCGGTGCCCTGCCCCAATCCCTCGATACTGGCGTATGTGCGCTCGGGCGAGGTGGTCGACGCACCGCCGAGCGAGCCCGGCGTGTGGGGAGCCATGCGCGAGGGCACGGTGCGCGCGAGTGAGGGCGCCTTCCCGCCTCCGGCCGCGCCGTCGGTCGTCCCGGTCCTCGACGACGAGGAGCACCGGGTCGGCCAGCGCACCCAGGCGGTCTTGTGCGTCCACAATCTCAGTCGCTTCGCCCAGCCGGCCGAGCTGTCGGTGCCCCGTTGGGCCGGGTACACGCCGGTCGAGGTCCTCGGCCGGGTCCCGTTCCCGACGCTCTCCGACGAGCCCTACACGATCACCCTCGCCCCCTACGGCTATCTGTGGTTCGAGCTCCTGGAGGAGCCGCCCGAGGAGGGCATCTCTTGATCGGGGCCATGCTCGACCTCGACGATTGGCGGCGGGAGTCGTTCCTGCCGCTGGTGAGCGCGTGGTTGGCCCGGCGTGGCGCCGACGACGGTGCGGGGACAATCGAGGTTGTCGAGGTGGAGGTCCTCTTGGCCGGGCGGCCGGGACTGCTCGACGTGGTGGCCCGGGTCGACGGTCGGATCGCCCACCTGGTGATCGGGCTGCATCCGCTCGGGACCGAGCTCAGAATGCTGCGCGGCACCGACGACGGCGTGCTCGGCGAATTCGAGGACGAGGGCGGCCCGGCGGTGGCGGTCGACGCCCTGCGGGACGCCGAGCTCGCCCCGCTCGTCATGATCGCCATCGTGGGCGAGGAGCCCGGGGTGGTGTCGATGGCCCGCGACGACGACGACGCGGTGGTCCTCGACGACGAGGACCGGTGCTCGTTCTCGGTCTTCCCCTGGCTCACCGACGGGCCCCATCCGGCCGTCGAGATGCTGGTCACCCTGGACGAGGTCGGGTTCAACCACCTGGCTGCGCCGATCGCGCTCTGGCGTCGCCAGGGCCGCGACCTGGGCGTGGTCCAAGAGTTGCTCCTCGGCAGCGCCCCCGGCTGGGCGCTCGCCCTGACCTCGCTGCGGGACCTCTACGGCTCCGGGGTCCCCCCCGAGCGGGCCGGCGGGGACTTCGCCCTCGAGGCGCGTTCGCTCGGCACCATGGTGGCCCGCATGCACCTCGCCCTGGACAAGGCGTTCGGGCGGCGCGCCGGGGCGGTGGCCGACTGGGCCGGCCAGGTCGAGTCGACGGTGCAGCAGCTGGACCCCGAGCTGCTCGAGCCGGGGGTGCTCGGCACCCTCAGCGCGCTGCGCGGCCGGGCCGAGCAGTACCCGATGGTGCGTACCCACGGCGATCTGCACCTCGGCCGCACCGCCCGGACCGACCAGGGGTGGGTGGTGGCCGACTGGCTGCCCGGCGGCGTCGACGCGTTCGGGGCGCCCCTGTTCCGTTCGCCGCTGGCCGACGTGGCCGACATGCTGTGGTCCTTCCGCCACGTGGCCACCGCCGCCCTGGACGAGCGCGACCTGGCGCTGCGCCCGGGCCTCGGATCCTCCGCCGAGGCCTGGGAGGCCCGCAACCATCGGGGCTTCCTGACCGGTTACCTCAACACCCCTGGCATCGAGGACCTGGTGCCGTCGGACCGAGCGCTGGTGGCCGAGCTCACCGCCACCTTCGAGCTCGAGCGCTCGGCGCTCGGTCCCGACCACCGGCCGGCCGGCTGACCGCCCCATCTCGGCGCGACCGGACCGTGGAACACTGGGCCGGTGCGAGTCGGGATCCTCACCGGCGGCGGCGACTGCCCCGGCTTGAACGCGGTCATCAGGGCGGTGGTGATCGCGGGCCACGTCCGCTACGGGTACGAGACCCTCGGGTACCTGGATGGCTGGCGGGGCGTGCTCGAGAACCGGGCACGGCTCCTCGACCCGGTCGAGTCGGCCGGCCTGCTCACCCTGGGCGGCACCGTGCTCGGCACCTCGCGCACCAACCCGTTCGCCGAGGACCGGGGGGCCGAACGGGTCATCGAGCACCTTGCGTCGGCGGAGGTCGATGCCCTGGTGGCCATCGGGGGTGACGACACCCTCGGGGTGGCCAACCGCCTGTGGGCCATGGGGGTCAAGGCGGTCGGCGTGCCGAAGACGATCGACAACGACCTGTCGGGGACCGAGGTCACCTTCGGGTTCCAGACCGCGGTCGAGACGGCCACCGAGGCGATCGACCGTCTGGGCACGACCGCCGAGTCACACCACCGCGTGATCGTCTGCGAGGTGATGGGGCGCAACGCCGGGTGGATCGCCACCGAGGCCGGCATCGCCGGCGGAGCCGCCGAGATCCTGGTGCCCGAGGTCCCCTTCGACACCGCCGAGGTGTGCGCCAAGCTGGTGAAGCGCCACCAGCGCGGCCAGTTCTTCTCGATCGTGGTGGTGGCCGAGGGGGCCCTGCCGGCGAGCGCGGCCGAGGCCACGTCGGCCGCCGCCGCCCGGGGTCCGGCCACCGACGCGTTCGGGCACCCGCGCCTGGGTGGGATCGGGGAGTGGTTGGCCGGCGAGCTGGAACGACGCACCGGCTACGAGTCCCGCTCGACCACCCTCGGCCACATTCAGCGGGGCGGGGTGCCGACCGCCTTCGACCGGGTGCTGGCGACGCGTTTTGGCGTGGCCGCGGTCGAGGCGGTGCACGACGGGGATTTCGGTGTCATGGTCGCGTTGCGTTCGACCGCCATCGTCCGGGTGCCCCTGGCCGACGCGGTGGGGAACCCCAAGACGGTGGATCGCCAGCTCCTCGACGCGGTGGCGGCACCGTTCCTCGGATGAGCGGCGCCGACCATCGGTCCGCGCCGCGTCTCGCCGCCCGGTTCTCCGCTCAGGTGGGCGAGCTCGAGGTCCGCTCGGCGGCCACGGCCGACTTCGACGAGCTCGAGCGGCTGTTGGCGTTCCTGGTCGACCCGGTCGATCGCCAGCCGGCCAGCCGCCGCGTCTTCTTGCGCATGCTCGCCGATCCTCGACGAATGGTATTGGTGGCACTGCTCGACGCCCGGATGGTCGGGACGCTCGACCTCATCGTGGTGGACAACCCCACCCACAACGGCGCACCGTGGGCCGCCATCGAGAACGTGGTGGTCGAGCCCGATCAGCGTCGCAGAGGCGTGGCCCGGGCCCTGCTGGCCAGCGCGCTCGAGCTGGCCAAGGGGGCGGGTTGTTACAAGGTGCAGCTGGTCAGCGGCACCGGGCGCTCCGAGGCCCACCCGCTGTACGAGGAGATGGGGTTCGACTCCCCGGTGCGAGGTTTCCGCCGGTACCTGTGACGGGCTGGGACCCGTTCAGATCTGAGCGGGGACGGCGACGCCGAGCTCTTCGGCCGCCGCCTCGGGCGCCACGATGTTGATCGCCACGCCGGTACCCAGCTCGAAGCCGGCCCTCGTGGTCACCTTCGGCCACACGTGCACGTGCCAGTGATAGGGCTCGTTGACTCGGTACGGGGCCGAGTGGAACACGATGTTGTAGGCGACGTCGCCCACCTTCTCGCGCAGGTGCATCAGGCAGTCGCGCAGTGCCTTGCCCACCGACACCAGGTCCTCGGTCGGGCTGCGGTAGAGGTGCGGGGTGTGGGCGCGGGGGATGACCAACATCTCGAAGGGGACCGCGCTCCAGAACGGGCACACGACGACGGTGCGGTCGTCCGCGTAGATCACCCGGCACGCCACGTTCTCCTCGGCGTCGACGGTGGTGCACAGCAGACAGCCCCCGGCGAACTTGGCGAACCGAGCCACCTCTTCTGACAGGTCGCGCGGCACGAATGACATGCCCAGGAGTTGCCCGTGCGGGTGCTCCAACGAGGCACCGGCCTCCCGGCCGCAGTTCACGATGGCCTGGCTGTAGCGGAGGTACGACTGCTGGGAGTGCTCCTCGATCCGGTCGCGCAGCGCCGCCATTACCAGACCGGACTGCTCGTCGGAGAGCTCGGCCCATGAGGTGTCGTGCTCGGGGGAGAGGATGAGGATCTCGTGGATCCCCCCGGCGGTGGCCTGGGTGAACACCGGTCCCCGGTTCTCGACCACGAACGGCTGGTCCCCCTCGAAGGCCGGATAGAGATTGGGAACCACCCTGACCAGCCAGTTCCCCGTGGGGCCGTAGGTTTCGAGAGCCGGCGGGCTGGCCTCTTCGTGGCCCGGGCAGAACGGGCACGGGCCGGTGGCCTCCACCGAGGTGCGGGTCAGGGCAAATGCGTGCGGGCGGTCGGCCCGGACGGGGCTCATGGCCACCCAGCGACCCGAGAGCGGGTCGAGCCGGAGCTCGTTCACCGCGATGGGTCGGCGACGCGTCGAATGACGCTCCCAGACATCCATGCCCTCATGGCTTCTACGGTATCGCTTGTGCCGGGGCCCTCGGGCGACGGGCCAGCCGGGGCGGAGCGACAATGGAGGATGCCGCACACCGGTCTCGAATTCGTCCTGGGGACCAACAAGCCGGGTTTCGACCTGCTCTTGGTCGGCCACGTGGCGTGCGCGCTGGTCGGGTTCGGGGCGCTCGTGACAAGCGGCATCCAGGCGACCCGGTTGGCCCGGGTGGGGCCCGGTGGGGCCGGCGAGACGCTGCTCAGGTACTTCGCCCCGGGGGTCAACTGGGTGGGCCGGGCCCTCTACGGCGTGCCGCTGTTCGGCTTCGCGCTGCTCGCCGACTCGGGGGGCCACGGCAGGATCGGCGCCCCCTGGGTCGTCGCCGGCCTCTGTCTGTGGACCCTGGCGGCGTTGGTCGCCGAGGGGTTCGTGTGGCCGGCCGAGCGACGGATCCAATCGGCCCTTCTCCACGCGGGCTCCAACGGCACCGGCGAACGGTTCTCGGGGTCGACGCGGCGGGACTGCCGGGTGGTCGGGCTCCTGGGCGCGGTGCTGGCGGTGATCTTCCTCGTCGCCACCGTCCTGATGGTGGCCCGCCCCCACTGAGCGCGGCGCCCGAGGGGACCGGCCCGACGGATTCAGCCCCCGGGACGAGGGGTGGCGGCCGCCCGGGCCACCGCGGCCTCGATGCTCCGACGGGCCTCTTCGATCCGGCCGTCTCGGACCAGCTCGGGCAGCCCGCCGTCGAGCAGGGCCGTCCAGTCGACCGCACTGGTCGGTTGGCCGGCCCGGCGCAGCGCCCCCCGGCCCTCGTCGAGCAGCTCGGCCAGGGTGCCGAGGTGTGGTCCGACGGTCTCGCCGATCTGGCGACGCAGCCACGCCGCCAGCGCGGGGCTGGTTCCCCCGGTGGACACCGACACCGACACCGCGCCCTGCCGGTGGACCGAGGGCAGGAAGAACGTGCAGCGGTCGGCGTCGTCGGCGCTGTTGACCCAGATGCCGGCCGACTCGGCATCCGCCGCGGCCCGACGGTCGATCGCCGGGATGCCGGTGGCGGTGATCACCAGGCGGTAGTGGGCCGCCTCACCGTCGCGATACGTTCGCCGCACCACCCGCAGCGCCCGCCCGTCTCGCTCGGCCGCCGCCGCCAGGGCGTCGATCGCCGGGTCGATCTCGGGGGCCACCACCGTGACGTCGGCGCCGCAGCCGAACAGGTCGGCGATCTTGCGCGCCGCGACCGGGCCACCACCGACGACGAGACACGGGCGGCCCTCGACCCTGAGCACGACCGGGTAGGGGGGCGCGTCGGGCATCGCGCTCAGCGCACGAGGTGGATGTGGCTCTCGACCAGGGGCGGGGAGCCGACCATGCACGCGGCGAGCGTGGCGTTGGTCGCCTCGTCGACCAGCACGAAGCTCCCGGTCACCCGGTTGGTGCGGTAGGGGTCAAGGACGAGGGGAGTGCCGGTGGTGAGACGCACCACCCCGATCTCGTTGTCGGCCAGCTCGTCGGCATCGACCAGGGTGAGATCGTTCACGTCGAAGCGGGACAGCACCTCGGTCACCCGGGCCGGTGCGACCCGGGTGGTGTGCTTCACCCGCAACCGGTCCCCGGCTCGAAGCGGCCGGTTGCCGAACCAGCACACCGTCGCCTCGACGTCGTTGGTCACGAGCGGCGGCTCGTCGGCCGCCGCGATGAGGTCACCGCGCGAGACGTCCAGGTCGTCGGCGAGGTCGACCGACACCGACACCCCGACCGGCGCCTCGTCGAGCTGCCCGTCGTAGGTGGTGATGCTGGTGACGGTGGTGCGGTGGCCGGCCGGGAGGACGAGGACCGGGTCGCCCGGCCGCAGCGGCCCGCCGCCGACGATCCCCGCATACGAGCGGCCCCCGGCGTGGCGGAGCACCCACTGGACCGGCAGCCGGGCCCCGGTGCCCCGGTGGGTGCCGTGCACGGCGGCCCACCCGCCGGCCGGCGCCGCCTCCAGCGCCTCGAGCACGGTCGGGCCGTCGTACCAGGGGGCGGCGGTGGACCGCTCGACCACGTTGTCGCCGTGCAACGCCGAGATGGGCACCACCGTCGTCGAGGCGATCGAGAGCCGCCGGGCCAACGAGTGCATCTGTTGGGCCACGTCGTCGTAGGCGTCCTTGTCCCAACCGACCAGGTCCATCTTGTTGGCCACCACCAGCAGCTGGTCGACGCCCAACAGGGCGGCGATGCAGGTGTGCCGGCGGGTCTGTTCACGCAGCCCACTCGTCACGTCGACGACGACCAGGGCCAGGTCGGCCGTCGACGCGCCGGTGGCCATGTTGGCCGTGTACTGCACGTGGCCGGGGCAGTCGGCGATGATGTACTTGCGGGTCGGGGTGGCCGCGTAGCGGTAGGCCACGTCGATGGTGATGCCCTGTTCGCGTTCGGCCCGCAGCCCGTCGGTGACCAAGGAGAGGTCCATCTCGCCGATGCCGCGGCGCTGGGACGCCACGCTGACCGCCTCGAGCTGGTCGTCGAAGAGCTGCTGGGTGTCGAAGAGCAGACGACCGATCAGCGTCGACTTTCCGTCGTCAACCGAGCCGATGGCGGCGAATCGGAGGAGGTCGGTCCCCGATCCATCGGTCGCCATTGACGCGCCGGGTGGTCCCACCGGCGCCATGTCTTAGAAGTACCCCTCGCGCTTTCGGTCTTCCATCGATGTCTCGGAGAACCGGTCGTCGGCCCGGGTGGCGCCCCGCTCAGAGGTGCGGGCCGCCGCGACCTCGGCGATGATCTCGCGGGTGGTGGTGGCGTCGGAGCGCACCGCGCCGGTGCCGGTGGCGTCGCCCACGGTGCGGAAGCGGACGTTCAACTCCTCGACCAGCTCACCGGGTTGGGGGGTGATCCACTCGCTCACCGCCAACAGCATCCCGTCGCGGTGCACCACCGATCGCCGGTGGGCGAAGTAGATGGGGGCGAGCTCGATGTGCTCCCGGGCGATGTACTGCCAGATGTCGAGCTCGGTCCAGTCCGACAGCGGGAACGCCCGGACGTGCTCTCCGGGGAGGACCCGACCCTGGTAGAGCTGCCAGAGCTCGGGACGCTGGCGCTTGGGGTCCCACTGCCCGAAGGCGTCGCGGAAGCTGAGCACCCGTTCCTTGGCCCGCGCCTTGTCCTCATCGCGCCGGGCCCCGCCGATGGCGGCGTCAAAGTTGTGCTCGGCGATGGCGTCGAGCAGGGTCGTCGCCTGGAGACGGTTACGGGATTTTCCCGGCCCCGGATCGGCCACCCGGCCCGAGTCGATCGAGTCCTGGACGCGGGCCACGATGAGTCGCTCCGAGAGCTCGGCCACCCGGGCGTCGCGGTAGGTGATCACCTCGGGGAAGTTGTGGCCGGTGTCGATGTGCAGGATCGGGAAGGGGAAGCGGCCCGGTCGGAACGCCTTCACCGCCAGGTGCAGGAGGACGGCCGAGTCCTTGCCCCCGCTGAAGAGCAGGACGGGCCGCTCCGACTCCGCCGCCACCTCGCGCAGGACGAAGATGGCGTGCGACTCGAGCAGGGCCAGATGGTCGGCGTGCCGGCGCAAACCATCGGCGTCAAACCCCGAGCGGGGGGCGGTGGTCACTGTGTGGGTGGATGTCATATCGTTCGAAACGCGCTCATGCCGGCGAAAACTTGACCTAGTGGGTCATGTATACTCCCCCGGGAGTCCCGCGACAAGTCAGGCGCCTCAGGTGGCGGCCCTCTCGGGCGGAGGGCGGGGGCCTCAGCGATCCGCCGGAGGGTGCACCATGAGCAACGTGACCACGAGCCCGACCAGGGAATTGCTGGACGAACTGGCCTCGGCCAACGCCGCCCTCGAGCACGCGCCGGCCGGCAAGGCGATCGGCTGGGCCCTGGAGCGCTTCGGGGGCTCGGTGGCCCTTGCCTGTTCCTTCCAAGACGTGGTCATCGTGGACCTGGTCCACGCCCTCGACCCCTCGATCGAGGTGGTGTTCCTCGACACCGAGGCCCACTTCCCCGAGACCCTGGAGCTGGTCGAGGTGGCCCGGGCCCGCTACGACCTCAACCTCACCGTCACCACGCCCGGTCCAGAGGCGCAAGCCTGGCCGTGCGGGACCGCCCGGTGCTGCGAGCTGCGCAAGGTCGAACCCCTCCGCCGGGCCCTGGCCGGCCGGGGCGCCTGGATCACCGGGTTGAAGCGGGTCGACGCCCCGACCCGGGCCGCCATCCCGGTGGTCGGCTACGACGACACATTCGGTCTGGTCAAGGTCAACCCGCTGGCCGCGTGGACCGACGAGGACATCGCCTCCTACGAGGCCGACCACGACCTCCCGGTCCACCCGCTCATGAGACAGGGGTACCGCTCCATCGGCTGCGCCCCCACCACGCGGCCGGTGGCCGAGGGCGAAGACACGCGGGCGGGCCGATGGGCCGACTCCGACAAGACCGAGTGCGGGCTGCACACCTGAGATGGCCAGGGATCCGGACAACCCCTACGGCATCCGCTTCCGGGGCAGCGATCGCCCGATGGCCTTCGTCAACCCGTACCGGTGGCTCGGCGAGCTGAGCGAGGTGGAGCGGTTCAAGCTGGACCGCCACCCCGTCGAGGCGGCCCGGGACGTCATCTCCCGCTACTCGGTCGAGGGCCCCGCCGCGATCTATTCGACGCCCGGG
>Ga0302326_10016102_pt1 | contig 15670 bp, 18 predicted proteins | sample Palsa_T0_3_FD_202264 | JGI IMG/M metagenome (GOLD analysis project Ga0302326, IMG submission 202264) | Peat permafrost microbial communities from Stordalen Mire near Abisko, Sweden - Palsa_T0_3 | ecosystem: Environmental > Terrestrial > Soil > Palsa > Peat permafrost | place: Sweden: Abisko...
GAATGACCAGGCGCGTGCGTTCGTCGGTGGCTTCGATCAATTCGAGCGGCTCGAAACGCCAGCGCGTAGCGTACGGAACACGGCGCAACTGCGCCCCGGTCAGACCGACGACGCGCCCGTACATCCCGAAGGTCGGCGTCAGCGTGAGCGCGACATCGCCGGGATCGAGCACGATGCGCGCGCATGACGCGAGGATTTCGTCGGCGCCGTTGGCGAGAACGAGGTTGGCCTCGTCGCGTGCAAACCGCGCAGCGAGCCGGACGGTCACTTCGTGCTGCAAGGCGGTGGGATAGGTGCGCAATGTCTCCGCGTCGATCCCGCGGATGGCCTCGAGGACAAACTCCGGCGGCGGGAGCGCACCTTCGTTGCGATGGAGTCGAATCGCGATGCCGTCGTCACTGAGATCGCGCGGATCGTAGTCGGGCAGCGTTTCGATCGCCGGTCGGATTCGCGCGCTCATTGCGCCGCCTCCAACAGGGCGAGATCGCTGGTCATGATGATCGAGCGAACCTCAAGCCCCAAGTCGTCGATCGTCTTGCCCGAAACGACGATATCGATCATGAAATCGGCGATGTCGTGCAAAATCGCGGCCTCGACCGTCCCGGCAATCGCGACAGGCTCGATGCGCAGTCCCGGGCGCTCGAGCGTGCGTAGGTAGCGGCGCGCCAGGTTTTCGTATTTTGCACAGAGCGCGACGCGCAGATTACCGCTTTGCGGAAGCTCGGTGCCGGCGGGTCCGATCAACGCCAGCGCGGGCTTTCCGTAGCGCGCACGCGGATCGTTCCACGCGATGCTGCGGCGCACGATGCGCCCGTCAAGCTCGCGCCCGCCGGCGAGCCACTCTTCGAGCAAATCCTCACCGGTGAGCGCGAGCACCGGCCGTCCGCTGCGCGCAACCTCGCTCGCGATGAGCGGCACGTCTTCGCCGCGCACAAAGGTCTGTTCGAACGCTCCAGGTGGGGCGCAGGTAAGAAGTGCGTACTCGGCCATTGCAGCGAGTCCGCGATTCTTCGGGATCAGCACCACGGTCGGTGGTGCGTCGATCGTTTGGCTTTCCACGGGGCGTCCTTTCGGGGTACGGGCACAAAAGAAAAAGAAGAGGCCGCGGGCGGACCGCGACCTCTTCCTGAACTTCTTGTTACGTCAGGCTTACGTCAAACAGTCATCGCACGCGACTTGCGAGTCCGTGATGATGGTGGTGGTGGACGTGGGCCTGAAATAGGGACATGTTGTAGCTTTATACCAGAAAGGCCGGATCAATGCAACGTGAGGTCGTCGAGGTCCCCGGGATCTCCCAGGTCAGCCGAGGCCGCGGGGTCCCGATCTCGGCCGCGGTGCGGGCCAACGGATTCATCTTCGTCTCCGGGACGCCGCCCATCGACCGGGCTAACGGGGGCTTCGTTCGCGGGTCCATCGCGGAGCAGACCGAGCTCTGCCTGCGCAACCTTCAGCACGTGCTCGAGACCGCCGGTTCGTCGCTCGAGAAGATCTGCATGGTCCACGTTTACGCGTCGGGCGACCACTACCGCACGATCAACGAGGTCTACGCGCGCTTTTTCCCGAGCAACCCCCCGGCCCGGACCTTCGTCCCTGTCGGCGATTGGCCGCTCGATTTCGACCTCGAAATCGACTGCGTGGCTCTTGCCTAGAGGCGTAACTCTGTGTTACAAAGTTAATAACTTTGCATTACAGAGTTACTGCTTTGTGGAGGAGTACCGTGCTCAAAAACCTCGTTGCCATCGCCGTGATCTTTTGCGGCGCTAGTCTTGCATGGATGATCCTAGGCGAAACGCTTGCTTCGCGAACCGCCGACTCGGATAACGCGCAACAAGCGCAATTAGGTACGCAATGGGGTGGCGCCCAGACACAGAAAGCACCGGCGGTCTTCTCACGCGAGCGGCGGCCGCAGGCCGATCGCTACGTGCCCATAGAGAGCAGCCGGGTCAACGTCGCCCTCGATCTCACCCAACGGCGTAAAGGCCTTCTTTGGTACAACCTCTACGACGTAGCGTTTCTTGCGCGCTACGTCGTGCGGAATACGACCAATAGCCCGCACCTCTACGTCGAGCTGCCCGTTCCGAATTCCGGCGGGAGTTACGCCGATCTCGCTTATAGAGTTGGTGGACGCCAGATCGACAACACGGAGGCGATCAACGGCGTTGTCGACTTCGTGCTCAAGCCGAATGAAGCTACGTCGCTTAGCGTGGCTTACCGCTCGCGCGGCATTGAGTCATGGGTGTACCAGTTTAACGGCGGGGTTGCATCGGTTAGAAACTTCGAGCTCACGATGGTCACCAATTTTAAGGCCATCGATTTTCCACCCAAGACGCTCCTCCCCAGCAGCGAGGTGCCGCGCGGCGGCGGCTGGTTGCTGCAGTGGAAGTATGCAACGCTTGTGACCGGTAACGGTATCGGGATGACGATCCCCTATCCGCTGCAACCAGGACCGCTCGCCCAGCGCATCACCTTTTGGGCTCCAGTCTCACTGTTGTTCTACATATTCGTGATGCTCTTGATCACGACGCTGCGCGGAATCGATCTGCATCCGATGAACTACTTCTTTCTGGCCTGCGCGTTCTTCGCGTTTCATCTGTTGCTTGCATATCTGGTGGACCGGATACCGCTTGAAGTGGCGTTCACGATATGCTCGATCGTCTCGATGTTTCTGACGATCACGTACCTTCGTCTCGTGGTCGGATTGCGCTTTGCCGCCGTTGAGGCGGGTGTTGCGCAACTGATCTATCTCGTGCTCTTTTCATATGCCTTATTCAATGAAGGCTGGGCCGGACTGACGATCACGATCGGTGCGATCATCACCCTGTTCGTGGCCATGCAGCTGACCGGGCGTATCCGCTGGAGCGAGCGCTTTGCGTCCGCCCAGCAGCCAGTCGCGTAGAGTGCCGCGGTGGTGGCGACCGCGCATGTTTCATCTTAGTATCCTCCGCGGGCGGTCGTTGCGCGCTGCACCGTGGCGCCACAGGTTACGGCGACGGTTTCGAGCACGCGCCAGAAGCGGATGCGATCGAGGACGGGATTCAGGAACGTGGTCATCGTGCAGAAGCGCGAAGCGTAGGGACGCTTGTGGTGTTCCGCGTGATGTGACGCCGGCTGCAACAGGCCCGTGCGCTGCAGCAACTGCACCGGACGCGGCGGCCGCGAACTGTGCGCCCACATGTGAACTTGATTCGATTGTGAGAGCAGCGCGAGAACCAGATACGGTTCCCACATGTGTACGTGACACAGCGTGAGGATTGCGGTGACGACCAGAGCGAGGGCGATGCAGACGCGATTGGTTTGCCAGTACGCGCCGGCGCGAATCTTGCCGGGAGCGCGGTGATGGTCGATGTTGTCGTTGACGATGAACCGGTCGAGGAGAGCCGATTTCCCCGGCTTCAGCCAGGTATCTTCGGCCCAGTGCATGAGCCCGGTGATGAAGTCGGCGACGACCAGGCTAACCAGGATGCAGCCGGCGTAGGAGAGGAGCGCAATGATGATGTCCATGGCTCGACTGTAGCCCCCGGTGCGTGGTCCGGGCGTCCGTAGAACTACGTCATCTCGAGCCTGTGGTTCCAAGTGATTATTGCGACACGCGCGCTCACCGTAGTAGCCTGGTGAGTACCGATACACAGGCCGAGCGGAGGGCATCACATGGGAATTCCGCTGAGCACCACCATCTGGACGTCGCTCGGGCCGGCTCCCGTAACCGGATTCAGAGGGACTGGAAATCTGCTGGTTTCCGGCAGAATCGAGGGGGTTGCGCCGCATCCAACGATTGCGGGACGATTCTTTGTCGCCGGACAGAACGGCGGCATCTGGCAAACCAATGACGGCGGCAACACGTGGACGCCGCTCACCGATTCGCAGCCGAGCTTAGAGTTCAACGGCTCGCATAATCTCTTGTTCAGTCCAGCAAACGCAGACATCATCATCGGCGCGGTCGGGTCACCGCGCGGTGGGATGCTGATCTCCCAAGATGGTGGAGCGACCTGGCAGCACCAGCCGATTATGGGTCCAGGCGATGATCCGCAAGGCATCGCTTTCGATCCAACCAATCAGCAGACACTCTATTGCGCTAACGGCGGCAACGGCTTCTACAAGAGTACTAATCTGGGCACGAGTTGGGCGCAATTGAATCTTCCCGCCGGCTACTATGCCGACGTGCTCATGATGCCGTCGGGCACGCTCTATACCGTGCTGTTGGGCGCTGCGGACTCGTCGAAGAACGGCATCTACTTTAGCGTCGACGGCGGTACGCAGTGGACGAAGTCGACCTCGAGCGCGTTACCCTCGGGAGCGGCCCTGGGCGGCGGAAGCGGCGCGCGACTCGCCGGCGGCACACATCACTACTTGACGTTCTTCGGAAAGACCGAATACGTGTACGCCTCGCTCCTGACGGTGGACGCGAGTGGGGCAACGACCGCGAGACTACGCTTTGTGACTGATGACGGTGGTGCGCAGTGGAGCGCACTCGCTGCATCGCCAGGGAATTTCGAGTACCGCACCTGGCATCACACGATCGCCGCGGCGCCCGAAAGCCCGAACATCGTTGTCGTGGACGACGCGTACCAGCTGTACGTCAGCTTCGACTATGGGCAAACCTGGACCCTTGCCGGCCCCGTGCCGGGCTGGGACTATGTAAATCTCGCCTTCGGTAACGATGGCAACTTTTACGCAACCGCTGACCAGGGCGTTGTGTCGATCAGCTTGCAGAACTTACAATGTGCGTCGCTGGTCGGCGATCTTGCGGTGACACAGTTCTACACTGTAGCCCTAGACGCATCGAATACCAACAACGTGTACGGTGTCGCGCAGGACATCTCGACGGTGAACATGTCGGGATCTACGTCATGGTCCTGGTTGAACCTCGGCGAGGCGGGAAAGGTCCTCGTCGATTTCACCAACTCTTTGAATCTCTATTTCTACAATACGACGTTTGCGGGGATACCCGGCTGTAGCGGCACTCCATTAGTGATTCGCTCGACCGATCAAGGCCAAACATGGTCGAAGATTCTCGATGCGGCGAACGCGGGCGCGGCGACCGCTGCCTTGATCCCGCTCGGCCAAAACCTCTATACGTCGACGCAGCGCTCTTTCGAGATGGATCCCGCGAACGCTAAGCGCCTCGTGGTTGGAACCTCGCAAGTCTTCGTCACGGAGGATGCAACGGTTGCAAATCCCGTGTGGACCGCGCTCGGCGGCGTACTCTCAACGGATAGTTCCGGCACGGATCGGTGGGTCCAGTCGCTGGCTGTCGCCCCGTCGGATTCCAGCGTGATCTATGCGGCCACCGATGACGGCCATGTGTGGGTCTGGAACGGCGCGCACGCAACGTCATGGACGCAGATCGATACAAATATCTACGGCGGTTCGAATGCGCCGGTCGGCGACATGCGCGTCGATCCCGCCAATGCCGCGCACGTGTTTGCCGTAACCGGTGAATGGCCAGGGGCGAACTACGTAGATGGTGGCAACAATGTATGGGAGCTTGTCGGCGGAGCGTGGCAGAACCGCACCGGCAATTTCCCGACCGACCTCACGATCTTTGCCATTTACGTCGATTGGACGAGACTCTCGCCACAGACGCTCATTGTCGGCACGGATCGCGGCGTGTATGCATCAAGCGATAACGGGACGACCTGGAATACGTTCATGCAGGGCTTTCCGAACACGCCCGTTCGCGACTTCGCAGCGCTGGGGCACCTTGTTTTCCATCGCCCGCATCTTCAAGAGCAGATTCAGCTCGTCGCTGTCACGTATGGCCGCGGTGCATGGGGAATTCTCGTACCAACGGGCCTTGTTTCGGGAGTATAACGGCCATGCAATTTATCGAATCACTCTTCGGTGTTAGCCCCGATGGCGGGTCCGGAACGCTGGAAAATCTCTATCTCGTGCCCATACTGATCGTCGTCGGCTTGATCGTCTTGCGCTTCGTACGCCGCCGATCTCGCAACTAGCCGCACCCGACGGCGTAGGGGCTCTTACCGTAGTCAACATGACCCGAGTGAGTAGAGATCGACGGTTTGCGACGGATCCGGCCGAAACTGCATCAGATATTGATCGTGCAGGAACCCTTCGGTGATCAGATCACCAAGTTCCGACCGAAGAAGCAGGTTCGCGAATCCGTCATCTCCTGCGTGGACGCAGACCGAGCTCCAGCTTGGGTTGTACTGGTCCATCTGCGCGCCCAAGGCGTACCGTCCGGGTGGCAGACCCCAAACGACAAAGAAGCCTTGCGCGTTCGTGCGAACCCTCCGAACCATCGCGGAATTGGAGACTTGAACCTCGGCGCCAACAAGCGCGCGCTGCGGCTCGCGCCACGATCGGACGAAGCCGCGTACGCTCCCGGTCGTCTGCGCTTGGACGGCGAGTGGAGTAAGGCAGATTGATGCGCCGATGACAACGGTGAGGATCGCCGCCGATGCTCGTTGTGGCCTCCACATACCAATGTATATCGGTGCGAAGTCCGGTAGCGTGACGCCGAGTTGACAAGCCTGCGCGAACAACGTACGATTGCGCCTTCTGACCACGGAGGATACGGCCATGCGGAACAACGACCACCTCGACGAGCTGTCGAGCTTTTACGCCTAGCAGCAAACGCAAACGCGGCTTCCCCTCGGAAACACATGTGAAGAAGGGCGACCGCGTTGTCCACGGCTCAAAGGAGCTGGTGGAAAAGCTCGGCCGAAACGACCCGTGCCCCTGCGGTTCGGGACGACGGTTTCAAGCGTTGCTGTATGCTCAGCGGACGCTATGATGGCGTCGACCGCGACCATTTCTTTCCGAGAATAGACACAAGGCCGCTGCACCCAACAGCGGCCTTGTGCGGTTCTAGAGCCGTATGGGACCCCAGGTTGTCTTTATTACCGGCGCGCTGAGCGGCATCGGCCGCGCAACCGCCCTTGCATTTGCCAAAGAAGGCGCGCGTGTCGCCGTATCGGGCCGGCGCGACGATGCCGGCAACGCGTTGGTCGCTGAACTGCGCGCCCTCGGCGCCGAAGCGGAGTTCTTTCGCGTCGACGTGCGCAATGATGACGAGCTGCGCGACGTCATCGACAAGGTTGTCGCGCGCTTTCGTCGCCTCGACGTTGCGGTAAACAGCGCTGGAACGGAGGGGCAGACCGGTCCGATCACGGGTCAGACTGCGGAGAACTACAGCACAACATTTGATACCAACGTGCTCGGTACGCTTCTCAGCCTCAAACACGAACTTCGTGTGATGCAGCCGCAAAGATCGGGCAGCATCACCAATCTCTCATCGACGGTAGGGCATCGCGGCGCACCGGGCGCGTCAGTCTACACTGCGAGCAAACACGCCGTCGAGGGCCTGACGAAAGCCGCGGCGCTCGAAGGGGCCGCGTACGGCGTTCGTGTCAACGCCGTGGCGCCGGGGCCAGTCGATACCGACATGCTGACCCGCTTTACCGGGTCCGCAGACCGAAAGGCGGCGCTGATTGCGAGCGTGCCGATGAAGCGCGCCGGCGAGCCCGACGAGATCGCCGATGCGATCGTGTTCCTCGCGTCCGATAAGGCGTCATTCATTACCGGCCAGATTATTGATGTCAACGGAGGAAAAACCGCACTATGAAAACGATGAAAATTCCGAATGCCGACCATCCGATTACGATCGAGCCGAGCAGCTCGCGCGTTCGCGTTTTGGTCGCGGGCCGCGTCATCGCCGACTCTCGAGCGGCATTGACGCTGCGTGAGAGCGATTATCCGCCGGTGCAGTACGTTCCGCGCGAGAATGTCGACATGTCGCTGCTGGAGCGGACCGACAATGAGAGTTACTGCCCCTACAAAGGCGAGGCCGCGTATTTCAGCATTCGCACCGGCGACGAACGCCGCGTGAATGCGATCTGGACGTATGAGGCACCATATGATGCGGTTTCGCAGATCAAAGACTATCTCGCCTTTTATCCCGACCGTGTCGACGCGATCGAGGAGCTTCCGCCAGCCTAAGAAGCCTGACGTTGTGCAGCGAAGCGCGGATCGGTCCAGCAGCCGCTTTCTGTCGCATGCTCGAGTCCGTCAGTCAGTTGCGCTTGGTCCGAATCCTTGGAAAGGACGCAGGTAGCGCCGGCGAGGTGGAACTCGCGCGCATCTGCCAGGTCGGTCGTCGCGGTGTACACGACCAAGACACACTCGGGAAGCACGAAACGGAGTTGACGTGTCATCTCGAGCGGGTCGACCTCGACGCGGTCAAGATCGGCAATTAAGACATCGGGCCTCAGCTTGCTTAGCTCGGCGACGTCGAGTCGGACCAGAATCGCAAGGTTTGGCTCACCGGCGCTCTTTAGCGCACTTCTGAGCAGTTCAACGTGATCGGGATCGATTGCGGCCAAGCAGCAGATGCGGGCCATGGGTGTAACGCTTTCAATAATGATTGGCTCTCCCAAGATCAGGGAGGGGCCTCTACCAGGATAACACCGGAGCGGCCGAACGGGCATCGTGAGAAACGCGATAATGGCCTTCGAAAACCGGGTTTTCCGCTATATCGGACCCCTTTCGCCTCGGCTATGCTGGCGCTATGAAAGACGTACGACAGAAACTCACCAAGGAGACGAGAAACGTTCACGATCTCCTCGATGAGAAGTTGCATCGATTTGCCGCAGATGCCGAGCATGCTCAGCGCACCGCAGCCGGCGACAGCATGACCGCAAACGAAAAGATCGTTTCCGGAGTCGATGAGGTTAAGCATCTTACCGAAGCAGAGCTTGTCGCCGTAAAGCGCAAACTGCGTGGGCATTAGCAGGCCCGTAAAAATAGGAATCCTCGGCTCGGATGCGCGCGCCGTCGCGATGAGACGGCTCTTAGCGGACGGGGGTCATAACGTCTGCACGGGTGACGTCGGCAACGATGCGCTTGGTTGCGATATGCTGGTTTTCGCCGGTCCGCGCGAGGGGACGGACGAGATCGTCACCCAGCTCGGGAAAATCGACAATCGAACCGTCATCGTTGACGCCATGAAGGACACGCTTTCCGCAGGTCCGGATGGTGCTGCACTGTTGGGTGGAAAGCTCGGCACACGCCGGGTTATTCGCGCATTGATGGCGCTTCCAAAGGCGGGCAGCAACGTTCTCATGTGGGGAGAAGATCCCAGCGACATGAAGCTGGTGTCCGGGGTCTTCCGCGACGCCGGATGTGTGCCTACCGAAACATCTCGGCCGTTATGACATACTGCACGAGGTCGACGCCAAAATGGAATGCGTGCCCGTCCGGCACCATTCCGAGTTTATGCATAACGGCTTGCGATCTCACGTTTTCGGGAAAGGCCAGCGCGAACACTCGCTCGAGCGCAAGACGAGAAAACGCGAGTTCCAGGAACGCATCCGCCGCTTCCTGGGCGTAGCCTTTGCCCCAGTACGCATCGTCGAGCACGAAGAAGACTTCTGTTTTCTCGGTATCTTCAATGCGACCAAGACCGGCGTGCCCCATGATCGTGTCGCTCGTCTTATCGAGGATGGGATAAATCGGCAAGCCGCTTTGAGACGTGCGCTCCTTGAAGCGCGCAATAATGCCGGCGGTCCGTTCGGGCGTCCATACGCCTCCCGGAATAAACTGCATGACGTTGGGCTTGGCGTAAATGTAGGCGCAATCGGCCGCATCGGAGTCCCGCCACTCCCGGCAATAGAGCCGGCTCGTCTCAAGGATCCTCACATGGACTTCCGTGGCGCCACGGTCACGGTGTCCCGGGGCGAAATGGCTCAGATTCCTTAATGCCCGGTTCGTGATATTCGAGCACATAGTAGAACACGCGATTGCGTTCGCATGCAAGCCCGAATGACGGCCCGGTGGCGTCGGTCGCCCAAACGTTCGTGAAGTCCAATGACACGTAACGCGGACCATTCTTGTCGCGGAGGAGCGAAATCTGTGCGTAACGGTAGGGCACGCCCGGAAAGCGCGCGACTTGCCCATCCGGGCCGACAACTCGTACGTCGTAACCTCCCGCTGGATCGCGCTCCACGTCCAGCTGGCGGACACATGCCGTTACATCATGCAGATGAACGTGGTCCTTCACCTCGATTTTTTGATCCATCAGCGCGACGGCGAGAATGGCGCTCAACATGTCGGTCTCCCTTCGCAGCACGATGCACACACGCATCGGATGCCTTTGGCCTCTTCAGGGACTCGTGCGAGAACCTCTGGCGGTACAGTCGCCGTGAAACACCAGCACGACGGCTCGCCGGCTGCCATTCCGCACGCGTTCGGGGCGCCACAAATCGGGCATCGAGACTCCTCGTTCGTCACGGCACGCGTTCGTAGATCATATCGCGGTTGTAGTAGCGGCGGTCGATGAGTTTGACGATTGTTCCGCTGCTGTCGGCGACAAAGATTAGCGTACCCGGGCGGCCTTCGCGAAAGAACGCGTTTGGTTGATCGGCGATGGCGCTCATCGGTATCGGTGCCGATGGCTCGCGCCCGCCGATGAGTTTTCCGCCGGCGATCGTCACCGCGAACACGAGCGGGCCATCGAGCATGCGGTAGCGCCCGACATAGCGCTGCGCTTGTGCGGTGGTGAGGTGAGCGACGGGCGGATCGAGCGGCAGCCGTGTCTGCGTATCGGAGAGAAGCAGCCACCGATCCCCGACCCGATGATACGTGTCAACCATTCCGAACTGCGCTTGAAAATGTTGGCCGTAGATCGTTTCATGCTCGTCGGCGATGAAAGCGATCACCGCGACATCGCCTGCACGGGCGATGTGCGGCCGAATCACGCGTAATGTGCCCGTCGAGCCTCGTGGCAGCGGCGCGAGGCTGGCGAGGAACTGCGCCTTGGTCGAGACGCGCCCTTCCTCGTCCATCAGGAGCGCCGACTCGTCGAGGTCGCGCGCCCACACGGCTCTATCGCCACTCGTGATCGCGTCAAGGCGCGCTTGGATCTGGGCGATGAGCTGCGTTTCGAGGGTTACCGTCATAGTGAGGCACGCGAGTATCATTTAACGCCCGTCGTACCAACGGTCGAGCTCGGCTTTGAGTCTCGCGAGGCTCGTTGGGTCGATGTACATCATGTGTCCCGCTTCGTAGCGTCCGATCGTGATGTTCGCGCGGAGCGCCTCGGGCAAGTGTAAGTGTGCGAAGTCGTACTCCTGTTGGAAATACGGCGTCGACATGTCGTAATAACCCATCGCCGCGAAAACGCGCATGCTCGGATTCTCGGCCATCGATTCCGCGAGATCGACGATCGTGTTCGGCGGTTTGATGAGCGCGGCGTCGCCGCCGAGATCGGTGGCGTGCTTCCAGTCCCACCCGGCCAAGACGTCGTAGAGCGAACGGTATTCGAGCTGCGTATGATACCCGAGCTGGTTGCGCACGTAGTCGTTGAAGACGGCGACGACGGCGGGCGTGGTCGCGAGATCGGAGTTGTCCCACATCGGCGTTTGGCGATTGCCGACCACGTCGTAGCCGGAGTAGCGGGTATCCATGTAGCCCACGACCTTCCCCTGCGAGCGCAGCAGATCGCTGCGGAAGTCGTTGGGCGCGATGCGCAGGTTCGCTTCGCGAATCACCGTCTCGGAGAGCCCTGTGTACTCAGCGAGTTTGTGAATCGTGTCCTCGCGCGTCGCGGCCGTGGCGTTATCGCCTTGTGCGAGCGTGGTGAGATATTCGCCGAGGGCGAAGTGCTCGACGCCCGCGAGAAAGGTGGCGAGATCGGCTGGACGATTCGGCACCAGATGGTAGTACCACGCGGTCGCCGCCTCGGTCGGAAGAAATAAGACGAACGGCCAGTCGCTTCCGCCGACGTTTTGATCGTCCCAGATGAGATCGACGTTCAATGCGTTCGACATCAGCACCAGGCCGTTGAGCTGAATCGCTTGCCCGAAGCCGTTCTCGAGTTGACGCGCGACCGCGGCGGAGCGGAGCGTTCCGTAACTCTCACCGAAGAGATACTTCGGCGAGTTCCACCGCCCGAAGTCGGAGAGATAGCCGCGGATGAACTGCGCGAACGCGGCGGCATCCTGATCGATACCGAAGACCTGCGTGCCTTTGCCGGCGGGAAGCATGCGGCTGAATCCGGTCGCCGGCGCATCGACGTAGACTTCGTCGGTCTTATCCAGCAGCGAGTATTGATTGTCGACGACCGTGTACGGAGCGCTGGGGGTTTCCCCGGGCTTTCCCCCGATGACACGAACGGGTCCGAATGCGGCCATGCGTTGCCACACGCTCGATCCGCCGGGCCCCCCATTGTAGAAGAAAGTCACCGGACGTTTGGCCCGATCGGCGCCGTCCTGCGTGTAGGCGGTGTAGAACATCGTGTCGATCGGCCGGCGTTTCTCGTCGTAGAGCGTGATCGTGCCGGCGCGCGCGGTGTAGTGGATGACACTCCCGTTCATCGTCAGCGTGTGCTGCGTCACCGCATCGGCCGCAAGCGACCGAATCGGGAGCAGCGCGAGCACAAGTGCGAAAAAGAGCGGCTTCATACGAGGGGGTATTAGGTAGCACACCACGCAACCCTACGGAGTGATCACCGGCATCCACGCGATCTTCTACACCAAGCACTCCGGGGAGATGTACGACTTTCTCAAGGACGTGCTCGACCTGCCCTACGTCGACGCCGGAAACGGGCGACTCTTCTTCGCCGCACCGCCGACGGAACTCGCGGTCCATGAGACGGAAGACGACTCCGAACACGAACTGTGGCTTATCTGCGACGACATCGCCGCGACGGTACAGCAGCTCGAGAAAAAGGGAATCAAAACGACACCGGTCGCCGACCGCGGTTGGGGTTTGGTGACGGCGCTCGAACTCCCTAGCGGCGACAAGCTCGGCCTGTACGAACCAAAGCATCTTTCGCCGCTCAGGTAGCTCCGGAAATACAACAGGTCCAACAATACTGTCGGACCTGTTCGATTTGGCTGCGGGGCGCAGGTCCAATAAGTCGATTTTGGCCCAAGAACTGCGCCAATGGGCGTGTTGTGGTCCAGCAACTGCGCGTGTCTGGCCCAAAATGAACGCGCGGGCCTAACGTTATGCTGGCTCCTGCTGTGAGTTACGGAAGTCGGTGCAACTGGGAGCGCCCGCGTGCCTGAGGCATTAGATACGAGAGGGCTTGACTCCGAACAGAAGCGAACGAAACCGCGTCGGAAGAGCACGCAAGGCAATGTGGTCGCTTCGCTTGTAGTCCATACAGCACTTTCTCCAACCGTTGCCGGCTGCTACGCTGACTTGTAGGGGTCGAATCCCCCTGAAGTAACCGCGGCCAGCCGTCGGAGCCCCGCGCTGCGTCATAGAAGCGATGTTTGGGAAGCGCCTTCGCAGGACGTTCTTTTGGATTGGCGCGACGATCATTGCCCCGGCGTGTGGCCCTTGGACTTCGCTATGGTAGACCTAGCAAGATAACGGGAGGCTGCGTGGTTAATGCGTTCTTCAATGCTTGCCGTATTCGCGGCATTATTTGCTCTAGCAGCTACCAGCGCCGGTCTGGCGGGGACCGTTTCTAATCCCGCCTCGCGAGCCACAACGAAAGCTAGTCCCGTTCCGACCGACTTTTACGCCGCAGGTGGCTGCGATACGTCCGATCTCTTCACGTCGCTTATCGGTACCGACAAGACCAAGCTCTTTTATCGAGCGCCGGCTCACGCTGCTCGATTGATCGAAGCGCGTATAGCGACTTGTGTCCAAATTATCGCTAGTTGGCGTAGCCTCGGGCCAACGCTACCGCCAGTCATAACGGCCACCCCAATTACGCTTCCGACGTTTTTTTCACAACCTCAAGATCATTGCGCCCAGGTGACCACCAATGGCCGCCCAACCAACGATCCCATGCGTGCGTACGCGATGCTCGAGTATTGCCAAACGTGGGTTAGCCGTTACGTGCCCGCGTCTCTGGCAACGCCAACACCAGCGCCCATCGTAGCGCCGACGCCCCTCCCCTCCGACCATACGACGACATGGAACAAGTACGTCTATGTTCTCGCCCTTGCGACGGACGAGCCAACCTCGGCGCAAATGGCGTATCGCCTCAGAGATGCCCTTAACGTAAACGTTCGGCCGAGTCCGCCAAATGACGCGTACAGACAAAACCCGGTGCATATAAATCTCGTCGCCGAACCGACCTGGACGCTTGCGATGTATCAGCAGCAGTGTTTCGCTGATCCCTCGACTGCCGGTGCCATCGTCGCGCTACCGCCAGGCTCGCAGGGCAATACCTGGAACGCGATCGTACAGGCAACCTGGACGACGCTTTCCTGGCAAACCATTGTTCTCGATTGCGAACCGACGAATACGTCATACGTCAACAACGCAGCGTTCATCAAATGGACAAGCGGCATCGAATCTGGAAACGCGACTGCGTACAGTGTGCCACTCGCCTCTGCACTTGGAGTTCTTGCGGGGGTTCTTGCGCTCACACCCTCGCATAACGCTACCTACGTCCTTACCTCCCCGAGCCCGATTCCAGGACCCGGCAAGGCGTACCAAACGGGCTACGCGACCAGCTCAACTTCAAGCGTGGCCGGCACCGCAGCCGCCGTTGGTATCGCGGCCTTAAACCCGTTGAGTACCGCCAGTTTGGGATCGGGTGCCGAAGTCGACGGGCAGGTTGCCGCTGCTATCGCTAAAACGGTTCCGAAGGTCGCGCGCGACCTGACCAATCCATGTACCAACAAAGAGGGACCACCCGTGCAGTGCGATTGGCTGCAATCGCCTACCCCTCGTTAACCGAAACCGAGTCGCCGGAAAAGAAACAGGTCCAACAACGTTTCCGTTGTTGGACCTGCACAGGTTGCGGGGGCAAGATTTGAACTTGCGACCTTCGGGTTATGAGCCCGACGAGCTACCGGACTGCTCCACCCCGCGATGGACGTGCTTGGATACGGCGGGTCGAATGCCTTTCCTTCCGAAACCTTCGAAACAATGCGCTCGACCGATCCGGCCATCGCGAGTCTACCAAAGATTCACCTCCACTGCCACCTCGAAGGTAGCCTTCGAGCGGAGACTTTCGTCGATTTGGCCCGGCACTACGGCCTTTCGACCCGCTATCGGCCCGGGCAAGCTGAGGTGCCTGGACCCACCGATCCCGCCGAGGTCTACCGGTTCAGCGGCTTCCCCGAGTTTCTACTGATCTTTGCGGCGGTGAGCCGCGCGCTTGCCTCGCCCGACGACTACGCGCGCTTAGCGCGCGAGTTCGTTGCCGATGCGCTTGCGCAAAATGTGGTCTACGGTGAGCTCTTCATCTCGCCCTCGGTCTGGTCGTTTTTCCATCGCGAGCTCGATCTGGCGGCGACGATCCGCGCGATGGCCTCCGAACTGCGCGCGTCACGCGCCCACGGTGTAGAGCTCGCGCTCATCGTCGACGTGACGCGAAATTTCGGCGCGGAATCGGCGATGCGCACGGCGCGGCTCGCCGCGTCCCTCGCCGGTGAAGGCGTCATCGGTATCGGTCTGGGCGGCGATGAAGCGAATTTTCCACCTGAACTCTTTGCTGACGTCTTTAGCTTCGCGCGCGCGCAGGGCTTACGCACGGTCGCGCACGCGGGCGAGGCGGCCGGCGCGGCCAGTGTGCGAGGCGCAATCGCTATCGGCGCCGAGCGCATCGGCCATGGCGTGCGCGCGATCGAAGATCCGAGTGTGGTTGCGTTGCTCCGCGAGCGCGGCATCGCGCTCGAAGTCTCTCCCACGTCGAACGCGCGGACCGGCGTCGTGCCCGCGAATGCCGAGCATCCGCTGCATC
>Ga0302326_10016103_pt1 | contig 15670 bp, 12 predicted proteins | sample Palsa_T0_3_FD_202264 | JGI IMG/M metagenome (GOLD analysis project Ga0302326, IMG submission 202264) | Peat permafrost microbial communities from Stordalen Mire near Abisko, Sweden - Palsa_T0_3 | ecosystem: Environmental > Terrestrial > Soil > Palsa > Peat permafrost | place: Sweden: Abisko...
GTCCGACGTCCGAGTTCGACCCGTTGCGGGCGGTCACGAAGGACAGCTTCCGAGACACTCATCATGTCAACGCTCACGGGAGGATATGAGAACAACCGTCGCCCGCTTCGGGATTGCGTCGAAAGTTCGCAACGAGATCCGCGACTTTGGCGCCGAATCCCCAACTGACTGGCTCAAGATGATCCGCGCTCCCGTCAATCGTGAAGCAAGCAAATCCCGCATTCGCGCCGTCACTCGTGGGGAAGAACACACCAAGATATCCCGTCGCACTCGAACCATTCGGCGCGGAGATAGATGTGGCTTGATATCGACCCCAAGCAAAAGTGCGAGAGACGAGCCAGGGATGCTGTCGCTGATACGCTTCGACGTAGGGCTTCGCAGCGGCAACCGCGAACTCGCGATCGAATGCTGGTTGTTCCGCGTCGGCAGTTTGCGCTGCGGTCAGTGCAGTTGTGTCGATACTTGAGTGTGCTGAATTGCTCGGCTTGACGGCCTCCCCGACCGGCGAATTGTTTTGGGGGGGCGAAACAAGGTCAGCAGAAGCGACCGGCACTTTCGAAGGCTTCGCTGCCGACGTTGATGCGATTCGTTCGCGACCGTTATGGATATGCAGGAACATTACCGCGACGACGCCTATCGTCATTGCGATGATCGGCAACAGAATCTGCCAGGCCATCATGAATTGGGCCTCCCGCCTAAAGAAATTCGCCATAATTGCGCTTCCAGGGACCTAGTCTGAGGGCATGATTTGCCTATTAATTTGCCGCCTACATCGTGAGTTTAGCATCGGACGGGTGTCCGCTCAGAGGCGGCGATCTCGGCACTGCCACTGACCGGAGTTGGCCGGTTGCCGCCCGATTGAAGCTGTGCACGTGGGTCCACAGCCGCGCTCTACGAGCGCCCCGAGGCTTGGCCCAGCTTTTTGGAGGAGCCGGGCCACCTCGGGCGATGGGCTGTGGACTACGTGTACAGCCTTTAGCGTAGCTACTTCGTAACTGTCTTGAGGATTGTTCATGCGTCCCACCACAGCGATAGGCCCTCGCGAGCCTTGCAGAGTGTTGATATGTAAGGCCCACCGTTGCAATGAGTCGCCTGTTAATCCGTTGGTCGGCGGTTCGAATCCGTCCCGGGGAGCCAATTTCACAAAAAATTTCGATTCAGGCCGACCGGTCAGACCGACTCGTCGGCGTAATTTCGAACCGCCGACATAAGACAAGCCCGGTTCGACGACAGCGCCGCGCAGCGGCGATGGCGAACGCCCTTTAGGGCGACCCCGAGCGCCAGCGAGGGGCGAGGCGCGTAGCGCCGAGTAATCCGTCCCGGGGAGCCACTTTAGAAAAATTTTGAGAACCGTTTCTCGATACGGGCAGTCCATCGCCCGAAATTCGAACCGCCGACATAAACAAGCCCGGTTCGACGACAGCGCAGTGCAGCGGCGATGACGATCGCCCGTAGAGCGACCCCGCAGGGGCGAGGCGCGTAGCTCCGAGTAATCCGTCCCGGGGAGCCAATAAATCCCCGCCGATTGGCCTGGCGTTCGATAAACAATCGCCTGCCCTCGAGGTCAATGGAATCCCAAGAGAGGCCTCGCACCTCGCCCGAGCGCATGCCGTTCGTGAGAGTCAACTCGACGAGCAGTTTCTCGAAGGGCACATCGAGTGCCGTCCGAAGTTTTGCGATCTCGGTCGCGTCCAAGATACAAGGCTCGCGCTTCGCCGCTCGAGGCTTGTGCACATCAGCGAACGGGCTGGCGTGGACCATCTTGACTCGACGACCCTAGCGCCAGATGTGCCGCCGAGGATGAGATCAGACTCGGTTATGACAAGTGCCTCCACATACTCCTGGTTGCGGCATTCACGCGTTGTTTGATATTGCAGTTAGGACTAAAGTCGGGCCAAACGTCGCGTATTGACGGCGTAACAGCTAGAAAAACGGGGGCCACAACATGAACACAAGCTCGAAGTTGGGTCATTCAGGGGTCGGTGCGCTGCTGGCACTGGCGTCATTGGTGGTGTCGGGAACCATCACAACCCAATCGGCGCAGGCACAGACGTTAACTGTGCTACACAGCTTTGATGACACCACCGACGGCGATCTCGCCAGCTCGCTGATCCAAGCAACCGATGGAAACCTCTACGGGACAACGGCAGAAGACGGAGCAAACTTTACCGGTACGGTCTTCAGTATCACGCCTAGCGGCACGCTGAGCATACTGTCCGACTTGTGTGTTTACGGAAGCAGCTGCACGATCGGCGAATTCCCCAACGCGGGCCTGGTCCAGGCCCCCAATGGGGATCTTTACGGGACAACGGCGGATGGCGGGACTGAGCCCAGCAATGACGGTACGGTCTTCAAAGTCACCCTCAGCGGCGAGTTGACCGTGGTGCATAGCTTTGAGGCACCGAATGGCAGCGCCAACGCCCTTGGACTGATCCTGGCAGGCAATGGGGATTTGTACGGGACGACGGAGTCCGGCGGGACCTATGGCACTGGCATCGTCTACAAAATCAACCCAAGCGGCAAGGTGACCACGGTGTACAACTTTGACTGCCCAAACAACACCGACTGCCCGGCGGCGCCCCCCGATGGGCGGCTGGTCCAGGCCACCAATGGGGACTTCTACGGGGCAACCCTTAGTGGCGGGGCAAACTCGTGGGGTTCAATCTTCAAAATGACCCCAAGCGGAACGCTGACCACGCTATACAGCTTCGCCGATAGTACGGATGGCGCCTATCCCGTAGGCACCGCCCTTATTCAGGCCACCAATGGGGACTTTTATGGGACTACGAGCATGGGCGCCGGCGGTGGTACGGTCTTCAAGATGACCGCCGCAGGCAAGCTGACCACGTTGCACAGCTTTTGCTCACAAACCGATTGCACGGACGGGAGCAAGCCTAATGGACTGATCCAGGCCAGCGATGGAAATTTCTACGGAACAACGGCGACTGGCGGGGCCGCTGACAGTGGGACGATCTTCGAGATAACCGCCAGAGGCAAACTGACCACGCTGTACAGCTTTTGCTCCCAAGCCGATTGCGCGGACGGCCAATCGCCCGTTGGGCTGATCCAGGACACCAATGGTGACTTCTACGGAACATCATTAGGCGGCGGGGCCAACGGCGACGGCACAGTCTTCAGCCTGTCTGTTGGTCTTGGCCCATTTGTGGAAACACAGACGACCTCCGGAACGGTCGGGGCGACCGTCAATATTCTGGGGACTAGTCTGACAGGCGTGACCAGCGTCACCTTCAACGGCACAGCCGCGACGTTCACTGTCAATTCAACCGGCACGGAAATCACCACGACGGTTCCGACCGGCGCGACCACGGGCTACATCGACGTTGTAACCCCCAGCAGCGGCACGCTCCAGAGCAATGTGGTGTACAGAGTGAAACCGTGATCCTCTGAACCATTCCAAGTCGTCGCCCGAAATTCGAACCGCCGACATAAAACAAGCCCGGTTCGACGACGGCGCCGCGCAGCGGCGATGGCGATCGCCCGCAGGGCGACCCCCGTAGGGGCGAGGCGCTCAGCGCCGAGTAATCCGTCCCGGGGAGCCACGAAATCAACAAGTTATCTCGCTAATTTCACCAGATTTCTAAAGCGTCTGTCGCGTATTTGTCCGGGTTAGCGCGATGGTACATTTCTGTAGGCGAGTACTTACGGAAAACCAAAACAGTCCCGATGTTCTGCGGCATAGAGGGCTGTGTTAACGTCCAAAACTCCCCCTGAGTGGAGGGGCAAAATTTAGGGAGGACATTTCCAATGAACAGGAAGTTTTGCGGATTGATGGCCTTGGCGTTGTTGGTCGCGCCACTCGCGGCGCAGGCGCAGACCCTGGAATTCTACGCTGGCATTAGCGGCACGAGCACAACCCTGCTGAGGTGGACTCTCGGGCCGCCCGATACCCTGCCTCTAGTGAGTCATTCATTCGTTGGCTCAATCACGGCTTCCATAGCTTTGAACGGGTCTGCGAGCGCCACATACACCGTGGCCCTGAATGAACACGGCGATGGCGGCCCCGGCCCCGGTATCCAGGCAGAGAACGCATTCTCATTGACCGGGGAATTTGGTGGGGCGGGTTCGGGTTATTACATGGGCTCCGAGGGATACATCCAAATCGTAACCGACATAAATGGCGCTATTACCGGGGCGATCGTGAACGTGAATAATAGCGACACTTCATACAACAGCTTCTCGACCGCTTTTATGATCGGCCCTACGGGTGTTGACGCGTCTCTCTTTGGCATCCTCTCGGGTGAGGACGGAGCGGGCTGCCAAGCGGCAGAACTCACGTTCTCCCCGCGGTACCCTAATGGCATATACACCGGTCCAAACATCAAAAACTGCACCGTAGCCGTGGACAGCGCAAAACCTGGTCACTGGACTGTGGACGGCGCGACCGCCGATCAGTGAAGTCCCGGCCGTAGATCGGCCGCGGTTGCACCGCCGCCTAAGCGCGAGGCGCTTCCTACTTTGGCTCGAAGGCATCGCCGAGTGCGCCAGCGCTTTGTCGAGCGCTTCGGCGGTCAGTCCGCCTTAGAGTTTCATCGTAGTCGCAAAATTGGCCCTACGCTACTGCAGTGAAACTAAAATCGGAATCAATCCGCATCCTCGCTCACACGGCGCCAGCGCCTTGCCAATTACCGCCCCAAAGCTTAATCCTGGAACGGAAGCCCTCATCGCGCATCCCGCGGTAGGCGACGTCGTCAGCGGATCGCCGATACCGATCGGCCCATGGCTCGCGTCCACCTTGCAGTACACCTTGCCGATCAGAGCAACCGGCTGACGCCCGCGTGAGTCCGCGCGCCGGTCCAGGATGACGCCCGGCCGATAAGCCCCCGCGCCCGAAATCACTCCCGCGACCCGCTTGTTATACGGCAGCGAGCTCGTGCTCAAGGAGCCATCATCGCCGAACACCACCACTGATCCGGGCTCAATCCCCAGGCCTTCGCTCATGTCGAACTCCTCCGCGCAATCGGCCCCACTCAGCAGCACGTCATTCGCCTGCACGTTTCCCGAGAATGTCCCTGACGCTGCCGTGAGGCTGCCTTGCAATGTCGCGTTTTTCGCCGTCAGATCCCCGGAAAGCGCGACCGTCGCGGCGGTGACCGACGTCGTTACCGTGATTGAGGCAGCGGTCACCGATGTCGTCGAGGTGATTGAGTCGGCGGTCAGCGCTTCGGTCACGGTCGCCGATTGCGCCTGAATATTTCCGGTCACGACGACCGCGCCGACAAAGATCCCGGCGCAGCCCGGATTCTCTCCGGCAAATGCCGTGGCTGCCGCATCTACGTTGGTTAATAGCGTGTCAAGCAGCTCGGCTAGACCGCACACGCCCATCACGCCCGGTCCCGTTCCCTTGCCCTGTCCGAGGACCCCCGGTGCCGCCGTGCTCGACAAGCCCGACACGCCGGCAAAGGCGCCGGTGCTCGACCCCGATACGCCGTAGTTGCTGCCGGTACCGGTCACGCCTACACCGGCGGTATTTGTTCCGACGACTGGATTCGACATTCGTCACTCCCCTGCTCGCAAAGTTTCAATTAAAACCGCCCAATTCCCAGCCGCCGGCGACAGCACGGCTTCAGGTGTCGGTCTCCGCGGTTCCCCCATACGGCAGATCTGGTCCGGCCTCTTCTTCGTCATCATCGCTGCCATCATTGTCGCCATCCGAATCGCTTCCATCACCGCCCGCGCCGTCTCCGTCTGAACCGGAGCCCCCGTCCACGCTCGCCGTAGTGTCGCTGGTGGTCGCACCGGAGGGGTCGATTTGGATGGTCTCGACCGTGCCGTTGCCGGCGGGGTCTAGGGAGGTGATCTGCAGCGATTGCGAGCCGTCTGGATTACTCGTCAGCGTCGTTGTACCCGTATTACCGGCCGCATCCGTCGCCGTCACCGTCCACCCCGTACTTCCAGTTACACTATTCCACGAGGATACACTTTGCCACGAGCTGCCATCCGCAGAGGTCACGGACTCGGCGGTAGTAGTGGTTACAGTTCCGTCGGCGGCCTGGTTATATGACCAAATGATTCCCGCCACACCCGCCATTGGTTGATCGGTTACAGAATTTGTCATCAACCCCGGACCGAAGGGGATCTGGGTAGCGGAAAAAACGCTGATCGTCTGGGTTGTTAGATCAACGGTGCAGGAGGTAAAGCTGTCCCTGGACTGCGGTGGATCTTGCGGGTTGCCGATATTGGCCGAGACACTCAGCGTTCCGATCATCGAATAGGAGGCAATGCTGCCGTCGCTGTTGAGCGTGACGACGAATTGATACAGGGCCGGCCCCATCGGCGTATTGCCTGCGCCCCAGTTTTGAACATACCCGGTCGAGGTTTCGGTCCAGCCGGCGTCGGTCCAGCTGCTGCCATAGGAATATTGGCCGGCCGAACCGGGCCACGTCCCATTTATTTGATTGAAAAGCGCATTGATCGACTGGAAGCCCTGGGTAACCATTTGCGCCTGCGTGAATGGCAGAGCCGCGATGGCACTCAACACCGCGGCCGGCGACGGGTTGCCATTGACCGACACCGCGCCATCGATGGCGGTCGTGAAGCTGGTGGTGGTGACCGCGCCGCCGGGCGCTGTGATGCTCTGGGTCTGGGAGACCAGTTGGCCACCGATCGCCCTCCCCGTGATTACGGTCCAGCTATTGGCGCTGTGCGTCACCTTTGCGGTGTAGTCCAGGGTCGCGGTAGCAGCGGCCGAACCGCCTCCGCCGCTGAGCGTGTAGGTGTAATTGAGCTTGGCTTGACCGCTGGCCACCACGAAATTGGCTTCTCCCGTCGCGGTGATGTCGCCCGCCGGCATGCGCCAGTTATACGACCCGCTATAGGCCCCATCGACACTTGCGAACTTGAGCGAGAGTGCGCCGGTGGCCTCCTGCAGCGGCGACACCGTGAAGACAAACCCGTTGTAACTGAAGCTGCTCGGGATCCTGTCTGCGAAATGGACCAGGTACTGGCTGATGCTGATGAGCGTCGGCCCCAACGAAGCGCCCAGCGGCGAATACAGGCGAAACGGTACGTTCGGGTAAGGAAACAGCGCCGAGCCCGACACCGTAGCCGCGCACACTGCGCTGCTGCCCTGCAACGCCATTGACGCCGTTTTGGCGAAGCCCAGCCGAGTCCAGACGATGGATAAATCCGATGTGGTCTTGTCGATCAGCGTCGACGTTGCGCCAGCCTTGAAGATTGCAGGCCAGTTATCGGCAATCCAGGGATCGGTGCCGCCATTGCAGCTCATGATCTGCTGTGCGGGTTTCGTTTGATCGGTGAATATATGCGCCGATCCATTGTCGGTCAGCTTAAAAGCGAAACCGGCCTGGCGTTCGTACCCGGCATTGAGTCCAACCGCCGACCAAGTCCAGGAGAAGAACCACCTTCCCATGCCGTCGGCCATCACGTAGGCATCGGCCGCGGATCCGATGTAGGTATCCTGCGGCCCGAAGTCGTACACCGTGGTGATTCGAGAGTAAAGGCAGAACACATAGCCATCCAATGGCGAAATGCTGCCGCTGTACTCGGCCGGAAACAAAGATTTGACGCCGTGCGCGGCATTGAATCCGGACGGAAGATGCGCAGCGATTTGATACAGGCCGGCCTTGAGACTCCACATCGGCCTAAGCTGCCTGGCGAGCCGGATAGGGGCGACCCCACCCCGTATAATCGGCGTTGACCGAAGCTTCCATACTACCTCCCTCGCCCTGCGTCCCTTCACCCATGTCTATCACGGGTAAGTTCATTCTGTCGATGTTATTCGTCGGACCAAGTTAGCGCGGACTCGGCGGCACTGGCTGCGCGGCGCTGGCTAATCGCGCGATCGCGTGGTTTGCTCAGCATTCAACCGCAGTCGAGCCGGTACGTTTGGCTCCGAGTAATCCGTCCCGGCAAAGTGCCTGCTCCCTTCTCTTCAGATGATTTGTTTCCAGCAGCGCGCGCAAGTCCTTATGCAATTTGCCCAACCGCTGCCGTCAATCGACGATAGAGCCTGACTTAGAAATATTCATTAATATACTGATTCTCCGCATTATATTGGCGGCCATAACGTGTTGGCTTCACGGCGAGTTCGCCGCCGCAGGCAATAGAGTGGCCGCGAGCACGACCACGTCGGGGTCGTTCGGCAGAGTGATGCTTTGGACAACCTTGGCGGCGTCGAGAGAAAACCGGTACGCATACAAACTGAAAGTACGCTCGTCCTTGGTGCCATTGTCGAAATTTCGATAGGCCATAACGACGCCTTCCGACTGACGCGGATAGCCGACCGTGTCGAACCAGTCGCTGAAGCTTTGCACGATACGGGTGGTGGTTCCGTCCGTGTACTGCACGGTTAGCACTTGCGCTGTCTGGCTGCCCTCGACTCCCGTTCCCAGCACTATCAGGCTACCGAACTGACCCGAAGGCAAAGCAATCGATTGCCCCGCCGAGCCCACCGCGTCCGGATCGTTGGCGGGACCAAAGTTGAACAGTACTCCGTCAAGCACGCGCGAGGCGGTGAGCAGATTTGCCGAGTACGAATACCCCTGTCCATCGAGTCCGCCGGTCGTGTAAGTGGAGCCATCGTCGTAGATTCCGTACAAATTGAACTGCGAAGAGAGATCCACGGGCGTGCCGGCCCCGGTTGTGCCCACCGCGGCGCTTACCGCCAACGTAAAGGTCAGGGTTTGCGTGAAGTCAGCGGCAGTACCCGTCACAGTAATCGCGGTGATTCCCGTGGCGGCCGAGGGACTGGCGCTCAGTTCGATTTTACGGTGGTTCCCCTTCCCTAAGATCGCCCCTTCGACACCCTTGGGAAGCGCCGAGAGGCTGAGGGCCACGGTGCCGCTGAAGCCATTCAAATCCGTAATGGTAAGCGGAGCGCCGGCCTCGCCACTCTGATTCAAGTACACGCTCGTGGGCCCCGCGAGACTGAACTCACCGTTGCCGACCGCTGTGTTGATCGCCGACGCATATTGGGCCGCGAGCCCGGTGCCGACGAAGTCGTCATAGAGCCACATGAAGCCGCCGATGATGCCGCATTGTTCGTGCCAGGCGGTCATGGCCGCTTGAACTTGGCTAGGCGTATCGTCTTGGTCCCACAAGCCCGGAAACACCGGAACCGTGCCGAAATTCCACCCCTCGCAGGGGCTGTTTCCCGCGCCTCCGGCGTATGCCTGAAGGTGTACCCCATCAACGGTGCCCGGGAGTTTGGTGTTGATCGCCGACACCAGACTGGTCCAGTAGGCGCTCTTGGTATAGGGGTCGGGCATTACGTGGTATCCCAATTTTCCCAGCATGACGGCGAACGCTACCGACGTCGGCGTGTTGTAGCTGTTTTCATCGTCGAAATCGATCGCATCCAACGCCGGAATGGCGGCTTTCAGCGCAGCGAAGTCTTTATAGAGGATGCTGTCCGGGCCGGTGCCCTGCGCCTGCACTAGGGCCGTAATGTCTTCCCAATCGCCATAATTGGATGAGCCGACGGAGAAGGTGACTCTCTTTACAGTGCCTTGTTTCAATTGCGCCATTTGCGCTGGAAAATCGGGATAGCTTGCGTTGCCGACGTACACGCCGCCGGACGTTAGGGGAAATTCCCCGTTGAAATTCAGGTCTCCAACGCTGCTGACTTCGACGCTCCACACGATCGCTTCAGTGAATCCGGAAGTTTCGATCTCCGTGATGCTCGGCGGATTCTTGTAGAACGGGCCGCCACCGAAGATGCCTGTATACCCGGTCTGAGCGGATGCCATTTCCGAAAATATCCCCGTCAAGAGCAAGCACAGGAAAATCGTCATGGTGCGGACCACAGTTCCGCGAAGAACGATCCATCCGGAGCAATTTAATGTCGAGCGTTTCATGTCATCCCTTCGTCGGCCATTTGTTGCGGAAGACTATCCGAAGCACGCGAGAGCCGGAAGGAGACCGGCGAATATAAATTTGTGCGCACTTGAAGTGGCGTATTACTCACATCAGCGGCTCATGCGAATGTTTCCTTGCGCATGATGAAGGCTGTGTCGGAATTGGAGTCGTCAATGAGCAGCGTACAAATCGGGCAGGATAGCTATGAGATGCCCCCGCGAGCGGGGATCAGTATTGCGCATTTCCTCACTGTCGCCGACATCGAACGATCGGCTCGATACTACGAAAAGGTCTTCGGCGCTCGCATTCTGAGCCCGGGCGACGGCAACGCTCCAGCGTACCTTCAGCTTGCGAATATCTGGATGATTCTGAACGTTGGAGGCGGCCCGACCCCAGACAAGCCGACGGTAACTCTCAGCGTCCCTGACCCGAATCGCATCAACAGCTTTATGAATTTCCGCGTTGCGGATATTCAAGCGTGCTATCAATTATGGAAAAGTCGAGGAGCGGAGTTCATCACGGAGCCGATCCCCAAGTACGGCGAGACGCGCTGCTATATCCGCGATCCTGACGGTTATATTATCGAGGTCGGACAGAGCACGGACCTTACATTCGGTTAAGATTCGGCCCGAAGAAGCTACTTGCGATCAGCCGGAAGGCGTTGCCGGCCACGCGTCTTAGGGAACGCTCGATGCTTTTGCTTGAGCAACAGCAGCAGCCGCATCGGCGGGCAGCATGAATCCTGACGCCACTGCCGCGGCTGCACTAGCCGAAACTTGGTTCACGTAATCTGCGTGGGTCGGATAGAGCGTTGACAAAACAGGTTCCGGTGTCGGCGAGGGATCAAGTCCCGGTTGGCCGTCCCACGGATCGGTATCGCCATCCCACGGGTCGTAGGCGCCGACTGTCGGACCACAGGTTACATCGGCCCCTTCAGGGCGATAGCCGGTGATGGTTGCGATGGGTGCGGCGACCGGGGGAAGGCGTATGCCGCCCAAGGCGATGTTGGTGGAGGGGTCACGATAGATCATCGTATAGCCGCCCACAGGAAACTCCCTGAGTATGAACCGCGGCGCGCTGGTCGGCTCAATGCCTAGAAGGACCCACTGATTCAGCGCGTGAACTCCCGCGCGTTCCGCGTAACTCCCTGGCACCCCCGTGTTTGGCGGTGGGACCGTGCAGCCCTCAAAAGGCGGGGCTATGTCCGGATAGGTCTTCAATAAATCGGGATAGCCGGCAATAATCGGATCAAAGTGCGCCATGCCCGCAATTTCCCAGAGGTGAAACTTGGCGTTGTCGGGCTGGTTGTGCAGGGTTACGCCTTCATACAAATAGATATTGGTAAATTCATCATCCAATCCGAGAATGGGCGCCGGTTGATCGGTCCGAATGCTGGAGAGAGGAACGTTGATGTTGGGTGTCGCAGGCACGCCCGGGGGCGCCGGCAGGGTGGAATTTGCAAACGATGCGGTGCTGATCGACAGCGGATCGCCGTAGCCTGTGCTGTGCACGATGAATCCGTTGTAGACCTTCGCCAGGGGCTGGATGGCATTAATATAGGTGAACATCGTAGCTGCTGACTGCGAATAGCCCACCGCCAGAACCGCTTTGATGCTCCCGGTCAGCGCTCCCAGGGGCTGCGGACCCCCGGCTGGCGGCTCGATTAAAGCGCGGCCTGCTTGAGTGAAGATGTCGTACGAGAATGAATCTCCAGGATGGTTAATGCTAGCGTAGCGATCACCCGGCTCGCCGGCTTCCCAAGCTTGCAGCGCAATCGCACCCACATACTGCGCGGTCACGCCGACCCAGGCGTACCCTTGCGTCAGCAATTCGTCGTGAATGTATTCCCAATCGGTATTGGTATCGAAGCTCGCGCTGTCGTTGAACCACTCAACGATAACCGTACCGTTGAATCGTTTCGGGTCCGAGGGGCTGCGCACCAGAAGACGCGACGTATACGCAGCCCTCACTCCCGGATTGGGAGCGACGTGCCATTCTCCATTCGCACCGAGGTGCGCGGTGTTGATGTAAGCCGTTGCAGTTCCTGAGAAGTCGTACTCGATCTCCGTGTAGCCGTCCGCGGCCAAATTTAACGCACTCGATGCGAACGGAAAACCGTGCACACCAGGTGGTGCCACGGTAATCGTCGGCACGCCGGAGAACGAGGTATCAGGCGCTGCACCCGACGCGGCAAAACCCAGCGGCGGACATGCCAGAAAGAACCAACTGAGCGCAGCCGTCAACAGCGGATGCGATGCGGCTATGGGGAGGGGGCGGCTCGCAATAATGTCCATGCGGTCATCCTTCTGGAGCGTATTATTTTATTCTCGTAGCGGCTGCCGGCCCGACTCGATCGGCCTCTTGCACCCAATCCGTTGGCAAGAATCTAGCAGGTTTAAATCGTCAAAGCACGCCCGTCACGGCGCATCACGGCAGCGGTGCAACCAACCCAACGGCCGCTCGGAGGTGGCGTTATGTTAATCCGTCTCGCGCGCGCCAGAACGAGTTTCGACCCCGCTGGGCGCGCTAGCCAATCCGGAGAGCTAACTCGCAGCTAAGCGGCAAACGCGTCGCCGATGGGCGGCCTGGCGGCCAACACCTGGAGTTTGCGGCGCTCCAGCTTCGCGCGGTACATATCTTCATCGGCAACCTTCAGCAGTGCATCGGTATTCTCGCCATCCGCGGGATATATGCTGAATCCAAAGCTCGCTCCAATGCGCAGCTCACGGTCGCCGTAGGCAAGTGGCCGCCCGATGCCTGCTGCCACCAGATCGGCGACCCGGCGCGCCTCGGTAGGCTCGCCCACGCCGGGAAGCACGATGACGAACTCATCTCCCCCCAAGCGAGCGACCACATCCGTTTTGCGCACGCATTCGAGAATGTGCGCGGAGACAAGCTGCAGTACTTTGTCTCCAGCTCCGTGTCCGTGGCTGTCGTTGATCTGCTTGAAGCCGTCCAAATCGATGTATACGAGCGCCATCGGGCCACGCTTGTCGGGGTTGGCTCGAATCCAAGAGTCGACGCGATCGTACAGCGACGCGCGGTTCAGCAAGGCTGTCAGCGAATCGTATTGTGCCCGGAATGACAGCTGCTCGTACAAGCCGCGCCGCTCCACTGCGAGGCTGGCAAAGCGCCCCCACGATTCCAGCAGCGTCTGTTCTGCATGCCGATCCGGATGATCGTCCGCAAACAAGGAAACGATCATGCCCGTCAATCGGGAACTGCGCATGACCGCCACTGCGCGGTAGTGGGTATACGCCAACTTCCCGGATGACTGGATGAAGCGCAGCCAGCTGACCTCATCCGAGAGCTTGGCGAGCGGCGCCGAGGCCGGGGTCGCATTGATGGACCTGATCCCGATCTGCTGCAGAGCCGCCGCGAGAGTCTCCGGGAAGCCCGGGTAGATCGATATCTGCGACTCGTCCAAAGCTTCGATTCTTATCGAGCACAGCGACCCAGGCAGGTGGCTTGCGACTGCATCGGCCATGGCGGCAATAATCGCATCGATGGGCTGATCATTGGCGACGAGTTCCAGAATCTTGTTGCGGTCCTGCTCGAGCTTTTCCGCTTTGTTGGCAACGCGTGTCGCCGCCTCGGCGCGCTCCAGTTCCTGTTCCGCTTGCGCCACTTCTTCTCGTTCTTTGGTGATGTCGATCATCGCGCCGCTCGCCCGTGTCGGCGGGGACTCGTTCGGCTCAAAACACCATCGGCTGCGCATCCAATGGATGGCGCCGCTTGGTAGCACCAGCCGGAACTCGTCCTGGATGGTGCCGGCGCGCGCATTGGCCGGATCTACCGTGTCCCGCAAGCCCTTGCGATCCTCCGGATGGACCATGGCATAGAATTCCGGCCGGGTGAGCTGAAACTGCGACATAGGGCGCTCCATCATCAGAGCCAGTCCGGCCGAAAGAATCATAATGTCTTTCTGGAAATTGGATTCCCAAATTCCGAATCGCGCCACCGTCTCGGCCAGATTCAGCCGCTCGACCGTCTCGCGCAGTCGAATTTCCGCCCGGATGCGTTCGATTGCATTGCCGGCGAGCTGGGCTGCCACGCGAGTCATTCGTAGCTCTTCGGGCCGAGGGCTTGCGATCTTCCGGCGATAGATCGCGAATGTTCCCAGCACCGTGTTCCTGGAATCGCGAATCGGCTGGCTCCAACAGGAGCGCAGGCCGTGACTCAAGATGAAATCGCGCGCGGACACGAAGCGGTAGTCGGTTGCGATGTTGTCGACGACGATCGTTTCATTGCGAAACGCCGCCGAACCGCAGGAGCCGACGTCGACACCGATCTCAAGACGATCGATCGCCTGCAGGTAGACCGCTGGGAGGCTCGGCCCGGATGCGACCGATAGGTAGCGCCGATGTTCCTCGTCGAGCAGCATGATGGTGCAATGGGATTCCGGTGAGAGCCGCTCGATCGCGCGGGTGAGCGTATCGAGCACCTCGCTCAACGGTGCGCCCTTAGCAACTAGTTCCAGCATCTGACGTTCCACTTCAATGACCAGCGCGGATTTGGCCAGGTCTTCGCGTTCACGTGCAGTGGTGTCGAGGAGCCGCGCGGTCTTGAACCAGCCCATGCCGGCAACGCAAACCGCGAGCAGCAATGCCGGTGCGATGAATTCAAGCCACATAAATCCAGTTGGAACAAATCACTCGATCACCTCGATTCACGCGACCACCACCGATTTCGGTTTGTCGGCTGAGGCGACATATTGCAATACCGCATTCGACTCGTTGAGCGTTTGGTGTGCAGTTGTATAACAGACTGGGCCGCCCCGCGATGGGGCGCGCGGCGCATATCGGCGATCCAATGATGAGAGCTCGACTACGTCACGCAACCGAGTATCCAACTGCAGTTGCGTCTGTTAGCGCACGGACCTTCGCTCTTATTGTAGATAGGGTATTCGGGAGCGACGCACATTGGTTTCGTCTGTGGCCAAAAATCACCGGACCCTCGCTCTCGAGGTGCACGATTCCTACATCGCCCCATCGCCCCGCAGCTCTCGAGTGGCGCTCGCCCAAAACCGTGATCGATGATCTCCGAACGCGTCGTGCCGGTGGCGAACCAGCTGTTTACGGAGCGCTGGGTGTTTTCGCGCTCTGAAGCGTTGCATGGTGCGGCGAATCCATCGCATCAGCCTGGCGACCACTGCGCTCATTTTGGGTCTCAGCATCAGTGCAGCAAGTGCTGATGTGGTGGCAGTGGTCTCTTCCAAGAGTCCCATAACCAGTCTCAGCAAGAGCCAGGTCATAGATATATTCCTGGGAAAGAGGACGCGTTTCCCCGACGGGACCTCGGCGGTGCCCATCGATCAGGCCGAAGGATCGGAGGCGCGCGACGAATTCTATAGTCGGTTCGCCGCAATGTCTGCAGCGCAGCTCAAGGCCTTCTGGTCCAAGATCATATTTACCGGTAGGGGCCAGCCGCCAACGGCCGTGGGCACGGGCTTGGACGCGAAGAAGCTAGTGGTCGCCAACCCCAATGCCATCGGCTACATCGATCAGAGCCTGGTGGACAGCAGCCTTAGAGTGGTGCTCACACCGTGAGCACGATCTCAACAACGCTCAGCGCTGTTGCGCTGCTCGCGATGCCCCTGTGTGGCGTCGGCGCCCAGGCGACGGATCTCGCCCCAGCGCCGTCGATGTTTTCCTTCAGTGGCTTTGGTACCGCCGGAGAAGTTCATTCCAGCGAGGATAAGGCTGATTTCGTCAACAGTATTTTTCAGCCCAACGGCGCAGGATATTCTCGCGCCTGGAGCCCAGAGGTCGAGAGTCTGATTGGTGCGCAGATTTCGGCCCACTTCACCCCGGAGCTTTCGGCGGTCGTGCAA